>Ga0070699_100003006_pt1 | contig 14986 bp, 21 predicted proteins | sample KBSK1503metaG_FD_65473 | JGI IMG/M metagenome (GOLD analysis project Ga0070699, IMG submission 65473) | Corn, switchgrass and miscanthus rhizosphere microbial communities from Kellogg Biological Station, Michigan, USA - KBS K1-50-3 metaG | ecosystem: Host-associated > Plants > Roots >...
GGAAGGGGGAAGGGGCAAGGGGTTAGAGGTTGGGGGAAGGGGTTAGGGCTGTCATAGGCATAAGTCGGGAGGATTGACCTCTCAAGACTCCGCGCTGCAGCAGCAACGGCTCCCCGCCGGAATTATCCGTGCAGCATCCTCCTCGTTCGTCGTGGCTCGTCGAAGCGGCGATGGTCTTCCCTTCCCCCTAACCCCTTCCCCTTACATCCCACATCTCGAACCTGCTACACTATCCGCGTCACGTTGGTCTCGCTGCGGTTGATCTGCCTGCGTCAGTTCTAAGTCCTGCACGCTCCCAGAAGTTTCAAGCTGCTGCTTCCAACCTTTCCAAGGACTGTGCAATGAGAATTTACGTAGGAAATCTGTCGTTCAATACCGGCGAAGCCGAGCTCCAGACGCTCTTCGCCACCATGGGGACCGTCGACTCGGTGAAACTGGTCCGCGACCAGGCCACCGGCCGTTCGCGCGGCTTCGCGTTCGTCGAGATGACAAACGACACGGAAGCCAACGCGGCATGCGAGTCGCTCAACCAGCATGAGTTCGAGGGCCGTCGCCTGACGGTCAATGAAGCGAAACCGCAGGAGCGCTCCGGCGGCAGCTACTCGCGTGGCGGCGGCTTCGGCGGTCAGAAGCGCGAAGCTCGCTGGTAAGCGCGGCAACACCTTGCGCCGATGGGTCCGCTTCCTCGTGAAGCGGACCCTCTACGGGGTCAGACTCGCGCGACGCCGATTACCCGAGTCAGACTCGAGTACACGGCGTATCAAGGTTACGGCTTCAGCAGCTTGAACGCGTGTGTCCACTCGTTGCGAAGAAACCCGGGAATGCACCAGAGGATGCACAGCGGCTCGATCGCGCGCGCGGCTTCAACCGTGCCCATGTCCGCCGTCTCCCATCCGAACTGATCGAGAATCCCTTTCACGGTCCACTTGGCCGCATCGTGATTTCCACAGATGAACATCGTCGGCCGGCCGCCTTCGACGTGTGGATTCACCATGACATCGTGCCCGACCGAATTGAACGCCTTGACGAAACGCGCGCCGGGATACTCCCGCTGCAGCCGCTCCATCAACGAATCGTCGAGCGTCGTGAAGAACTTCAGCACGCCGTGATCCGGCGGAGCGTCCGCGATCGGGTTCGTCGCGTCGATCACGACCTTGCCGTCGAGATTCGGACCGCCGGCCTGACGAAGCGCGTCGGACGCCGCGGTGCCCTTGACGGCAAGCACGACGACCTCGGCTGACGCGGCGGCGTCGGCGAAGCTGCCGACGCTACCCTTCGGATTCTCCGTTCGCCAGTCGGCGAGCTTCTCGACGTGGCGCGTCCCTACCACGACGTCATGTCCGTGCTTCAGGAAACCGGCCGCCAGTGACTGCGCGACATCTCCGGAACCGATGATGCCGATTCTCATGTCGCGTTCAGACGTCCGTTGACATCCATCGGATCCGGAGCTCAAGCGGACGTCTATGCGTGCGTCCCCGCAAGCTGGCGTTTCCCCGCTCCGCCATGTTTGCCTTCCGCGAACTCCTCGACCATCTTTCTGTTGAACGCCGGAATATCGTCGGGCTTTCGCGATGAGACGATGCCGCGGTCGACCACGACCTCTTGATCGACCCAGGTCGCTCCCGCGTTCATGAGGTCGGTCTTGACCGAGGGCCACGACGTCATCTTGAGGCCGCGAACCACCCCGGCTTCGATGAGCGTCCAGGGCCCGTGGCAGATGACCGCCACCGGCTTCCCATCATCGAAGATGCGCTTCACGAACTGCACGGCTTTGGAATCCATACGCAGCCGATCCGGATTCAAGACACCGCCGGGAAGGAGCAGCGCATCATAGTCATCAGGCTTGACCTGGTCGAGCGTGCGATCGACATTCACCTCGTCGCCCCATTCCCTGTGCTTCCATCCCCGGACCTTCCCGGATTCGGGAGAGACAATGTGAACGGTCGCGCCCGCGTCCTGCAGGGCTGTGCGAGGCTTCAGCAGCTCGTCCTGCTCGAACCCGTGCGTAACCAGCGCGGCCACGCGCTTCCCTTTCAATTGATCAGCCATGAGCACCTCCAGTGGAAACCGGAGGGACCATCAAACCGCATGCCTAACCGGGCTTCTCGATACACCACGTCGTCATGCACCGCTGCTGCTGCACGTTTGTGGTCTTGATGGGATCGGCGAGCCGCGCGCGAAGCCGCCCGGTCCACTCGAGCAGCATCGCCTCGTCCACCACGAAGCGCTCCGTTCCGTCGGGCAGCCTCATGCGACGGCCTGCCCTCTCGCCCAGCACGCGCTCGAGGCCGATGTTCGAGGCGAGCCGCGCGAAAAACAGTCCACGGGGCGCGAGCACGCGCCACATCTCTGTCAGCATCCGCCCGAAATGCACCTCGTCGTCTGAGAAATGCAGGACCGCGCTGCAGATAACCGCATCCATGGCGCTGTCAGCCCACGGCAGCTGTTCGAGGGTGCCGGTGACGAAATTGCCAGGGGGGATCGCGGGCGCCAGATCCGCCGCGCGCCGCCGGACGGCATCGATGGCCCCGGCATCGGCATCGATGCCGAAGCATTCGATGCCGGCCTTGAGCAGATAGTGCACGTTCCGTCCGTCGCCGCACCCTGCATCGAGCACGCGAGCACGAACGTCGAAACGCCCCCGCAGCAGCTGATCGAACAGATAAATGTCGATCTCGCCGAAGGTGGACCGTAGACCGGCGCTGACAATCATCGCGACGCAAGCTGCGACGCGATTTCCCTGATCTGCTCCGCATGCCGCGATTCGTGGGCGGCGAGAAACCCGCCCCACTGGTAGGCGTTCAGCGCCCCAAAGCGCGGATGCTCGTGGGTGACGCCGCTCAATGCGAGTCCATCGGCCGCGCTGAGCATGAGGCGAAATGCCGCGCGCGCCGCTTCGGCGCGCTCCCACGCTGCGGCGGACTCGACGCCGCGGGGATGCAGAAGATCCGGCGCCGTGCGCCGCTCGCTGCGATCCGCGAGCATCGCCTCGACGTGCGGCGGCAGCAACGCCGGCTGGCCTTCCTCGTTCCCCAGACCCGCCCGACGCGCGTCCGCAATCTTGGTCGCGACAATGGCCGTAAACCGCTCCTCCACGAGTGAGAGATGCTCGAGGATGCCAGCCACCGACCAGCGATCCAAGCCGGGCGGCTGATCGCGCAGATGCGCGGGAACGCTGTCGACCGCTGCGCGCAGGCCGGCTCGCGACTGATCAAGGCGGGCGAATACCTCGGCAAGCGATGGATGCACGGGACTTCGGGATTGTAGCTAAACTCTGCGGGACGCGTCCCTGAAAGAGGTAGTAGGATCCGCCCTTCGGCATTCCGCAACGCCAGAGCTCGGAGGGAGGCCATGCCCGAGATCGGTGAATACGAGTTTCAACCAACATCTACCGAGCCGAGCGGGTCAAGAGGCGGGGGAACCCGTTTCTCGCTCGCAGCGCTCATCATCGCCGGTGTCGCCGTTCTGGCGGTTGCCGGCTATCTGATGTTCGGCGGGCGCTCGTCTCCGTCAGACGCCCCAGCGCCCGCGGCTACTGCGTCCCCGCAGGCCGAGCGACCGCTCGGCGACGCAGCAGAGCGGATTACGCTTCCCGCGCTCGACGACAGCGATGCGCTCGTACGGGAGCGCGTGGGCGTGCTCTCGTCGCATCCGCTCGTATCGGCGTGGCTGGCCACCAACGGTCTGATCCGCAATGTGGTCGTGGTGATTGACAACATCGCGCACGGCGTGACGCCGTCGGGGCATCTACGCGTCCTGCGCCCTGGCGGGGAGTTCCGCGTCGTGAAGCGCGGCGATCGGCTGGTCGTCGATCCCCGTAACTACGATCGCTACTCGCGCATCGTCGCCGCGGCCTCGACGATTGACCCGCGGCTCGCAGCGCGCACGTACGAGACGTTCAAGCCGCTGCTCCAGTCGGCTTATGACGAGCTTGGGAACCAGGAGCCGATCGACAGCGCGCTCGAGCGCGCGATCGTCGCGCTGCTGCAGGTGCCCGCCGCGGACGGTGACGTCAGAGTGGTGCAGGCTGGCGAAGGGATCGGCTACGAGTACGAGAACGAGAAGCTGGAAGCGCTCACCGGCGCGCAGAAGCAGCTGCTTCGGATGGGAGCGAACAACGTCAGGGCCATCCAGCAGCAGCTGCGCATGTTCGGACTCACCCTCGGGATTCCCGCGCAGCGCCTGTCTACCGGAACGCCTTGACGACGTTCCTCGACGCTGCGGGAACGTCTTGACGACGTTTCTCGACACGTGAACAAGACGCGACTCGAAGCGTTCAGCGACGGGGTGATCGCCATCCTGATCACGATCATGGTGCTGGAGCTGCGCATTCCGGAGGGCGCAGACTGGGACTCGGTGCAGCCGATCGTGCCGGTGTTCCTGACCTACGTCCTGAGCTTCGTGTTTCTCGGCATCTACTGGAGCAACCATCACCACCTGCTCCACATGGCCGATCGCATCACGGGCGGGATCATGTGGGCGAATCTCCATCTGTTGTTCTGGCTGTCGCTGACGCCGTTTGCGACCGGCTGGATGGGACGGAACCATTTCGCGCCGCTGCCGACCGCGATGTATGGTGTGGTGCAGCTGCTCTCGGCCGTCTCGTACACGATCCTCGTCAGAATGATCATTGCCGCACAGGGGCCAAGTTCACGGCTCAAAGCGGCGATCGGGAGCGACGCGAAAGGTTACCTGTCGCTGGCGATGTACGCGGCGGCGATCCCGCTGGCGTTCGTGAACCGCTGGATCGCGTATGCGCTCTACGTGGCGGTGGTGCTCATGTGGCTGGTGCCGGACCGCCGCATCGAGCGCCGCCTCGACGCAGAGAGCCACCCACATCGCGCCGGCGAGATCTAGCTGTTTTTCACTACGACGGAACACCGAGGCACTGAGGCACCGAGGCAAAACTGGAATGAATTTCTCGGTGTCTCGGTGTCTCGGTGGTACGTGGTTGTGAAATTAGCTAGTGGCGTGCCTCTTCAGAATGACTACCGGACCGCTCGGTTGTCGCGGCCCGCAGATCGCGCTCGCAAGCCTGTTGTGACTGGTACTCAATCAGTCCGAAGGCCCACTAGTTCATCGAGGAATCGGGATGCAGGACGACGATTCAGACAATACATACCAAACACTGGTCGACGCGAAGATCGCGCGGATCAAGGCGTGGTCGCCCGATCAGCGCGCGAAGGTGGAACGGGACTGGGCGGATCTGTTTCGCGATGTTGAGGCGGCGCTCGACATCGATCCCGCAAGCGCCCCGGCGCAGGCGCTCGCCAACCGCTGGATGACACTGCTCGAGGAGTTCGCCGGGCCGAACCAGATGCGCAACGACGATACGCAGGCGCGCTACACGCAATGGGCCGCGTCGACTGGCGGCGACAAAGCGGCGCTATACGGGAACCCGCGCGTGTGGGACTTCATTGCCAGAGCGCTCGCGCGACATCCGTAGGTAAATCCCAAATCCCAAATCCCAAGACCCAAATCCCAAGCGCGAACTCTGCTCTTAATACGAAGGTCACGAAATCGAAGCGCACGAAAAACTATTCTCTTGTTGTCGTGTCCTTCGCGACTTTCGTGTTCTTCGTGGTTACTCTCCTCGTCGTTTGGGATTTGGGTTTTGGGATTTACTGATATGCAGCCCGTGCCCGCGGCGGGACGAGCTGCTGGACCGACTCAGGAAGCTGCGAGCGCGCAAAGCTCTCGATCGCCTTGCCGTTCCGCTGATAGAGGACGCCGAGGTAGATCACCAGGATCCCGATCAGCGTGAGGGCAAACGGAAACAACAGCGAGTTCTCGAACACCCGGAATGCGAGGTGCCCGATGTAGCCCATGGCCCCCATTGCTCCGAAGACGATGAATGCGCGCTGACGCAGCAGCACGGACAGGCCGATGAGCGCGACGTTGATCAGGAAGTACTCGAACTTCGACAGCTCGCTCGCGCTGTTCATCATCGACAGACCGCCCCAGAAGGCCAGTAACCCGAAGAGATATCCCCAGAACGCGAAGTCCTCGCCGACCTTGCCGCGCAGATCGACCAGGTAGGCGGCAAGCAGCACCGCAAGACCGAAGAGCACCGAGACCAGCTCGCGCTGCTGCCACGAGTAATCCGCCTGCCCGTAAACGAGCGGCGTGAGGTCCATCGACATATACCAGAGCGCGAAGGCGACCGGCGCTGTGAGAAACGGAAAGCGTCGGAAGCGCAGCGCCACGAGGCCGGCAGCGATCGTGGCCACTTCCATGGCGAACCACCCGCCCTTCACCCAGACATGAAAGCCCGAGTAGGTGCCTGGGTCCACCTGCGGCCACAGATTCAGTGCGCGCTCCAGGCCGTATACCGCGAGCGGCGTCATGCAGACGGCCATCGTGAACAGCAGGCCACCCGGGATGATGAGGCCCTGGCGGTCCCAGAGCGTCCGCCCCGTGAGCCAGAAACAGATCGCGTAGCCGGTCGCGATCGCGCACATTGCGGCGCCGCCAAAGGCCTCCCACGCCGATGTCATGAACCACCCCATCGCGCCGATGACAAGGAGCGCGCCGAAGTAGTAGGCGACATGCGCGGCATCGAATCGCGGGCGGTGCGACGCGTCACGATCCGGCGCGCCGTCCAGTGCCGCCTGGTTCCCCAGATGGCGTTCGAGCAGCGCCCAGACGTCGTCGGCCTGGCGATGCGTGATGACGCCCTGTGAGGCGGCCCACTGCAGGTCGTTTCTGGTGATTTTCATATCTATTACTATCGGCTCCGGATGGCGGCGGGATACATCGGAGCCCTGGACCAGGGGACGACCAGCACCAGATTCATGGTGTTCGACGCCGCGGGCGGTGAAATCGCGCGATATCAGCTCGAACACCGGCAGATCCTGCCCGGACCGGGGCTCGTCGAGCACGATCCGATTGAGATCGCCGCGCGCGTGGACGACGTCATCGCCGGTGCATTGCGATCGGCAGGGCTCACCGGGACGGATCTTGCGGCGATCGGCATCACCAACCAGCGCGAGACGACGGTCGTGTGGGATCCGAAAACGGGGCGTCCGTGGCACAACGCGATTGTCTGGCAGGACACACGAACCGACCGCGCGGCGAGCGCGCTCGCGCCGCGGCGCGCGCTGCTGTGCGAGCGGACCGGCCTTCCCCCGGCGACCTACTTCTCGGGGCTGAAGCTGCGGTGGATTCTCGATCACGTCGACGGCGTACGCGATGCCGCCAAGCGAGGCGAGGCGGTCTTCGGCACGGTGGACTCGTGGGTAATCTGGAACCTGACCGGACGGGCGAAGGGCGGGCTTCATGTGACCGACGTCACCAACGCGAGCCGCACGCAGTTGATGAACCTGCGCACGCTCGACTGGGACGACGAGCTGCTCGATCTCTTTCACATCCCCAGGCGCATGCTCCCGCGTATCTGCCCTTCGTCGTCGCCATCCGCGTACGGAACAACACGATCGAGCGGGCCGCTTGCCGCCACCGTTCCAATCGGAGGGGACCTTGGCGATCAGCACGCGGCGTTGGTCGGCCAGACGTGCTTCGCGCCGGGAGAAGCGAAGAACACCTACGGCACCGGGAACTTCATGCTGCTCAACACCGGCGATCGGATCGTCCCATCAAAGGCGGGCCTGTTGACGACGCTTGGATATCAGTTCGAGGGCGCGCCTGCCGTCTATGCGCTCGAAGGATCGGTTGCCGTCACGGGCGCGGCGGTGCAGTGGCTGCGCGATCAGCTCGAGATCATCCCGACGGCGTCCGACATTGAAGCGTTGGCCGCATCCGTACCCGACAGTGGCGGGATCTATTTCGTGCCGGCGTTCTCGGGTCTCTTCGCGCCGTACTGGCGTCCCGACGCGCGCGGCGCCATCGTCGGCCTCTCGCGCTTTCACACGAAGGCGCACCTCGCGCGGGCGACACTCGAAGCGATCTGTTTCCAGACGCGCGACGTGCTCGACGCGATGACGCAGGATTCCAGCGTGCGCCTCGATGTCCTGAAGGTTGATGGCGGCGCCACCGTCGACAATCTCCTGCTGCAGCTCCAGGCCGACATCCTCGGCGTCCCCGTCGTTCGGCCGATCGTGACGGAGACGACGGCGCTCGGCGCGGCGTATGCGGCGGGCCTGGCGGTCGGCTTCTGGAGCGATCCGGAGTCGCTACGGAGGAACTGGAAGGCCGATCGGCAGTGGGAGCCACGGTGGAGCGTCGACCAGCGAGAGGAGGCCTATCGCGGCTGGCGCAAAGCCGTCGAACGATCCTTCGATTGGGTCGATCTTTAGATTCGAACGTAGAGGCGGACCTTCAGGTCCGCCCTGGGTCAATGCCGTTTGAAGTACTGAACCGCGCGCTCGTGCTTCTCCGCCGCCGAGCGGCTTCCGAATGTGCCGAGGTTCCTGCGCCTTCCCGTCTTCGGATCCTTTTTGCGCGAATAGAGGCGGTATTCGCCCGACTTGAGCTTCCGGATCATCGAACCCTCCTCTTCCGCGCATTCAAGCGGGCTGCCAGCGCGGCCTGCTAGCGACATTCCTGAGTTTCGGTCCGCTCGTCGAACGCCACCGCGCCGGTGCGCCGCGGCACGCGCGCAACGTCGACAGGCTGCGTCAGGGCCTGCGTCGTCACGCATCCGGCTCCCGGTGAAATCGATCGGATGCGGATCGACATCCCGGCTGTGGTCTCGGAAGCCGAATCGATCAGGATCGTGAATCCACCGGTCAGCCGCTCGCCCATCGCGGCCACCACGACAATCTCGCTTCCGAAATCCACCTGGGGAATCGGCGGCTCGGGCGAGGACCCGCGCCAGATCGAGCTCCAGACCTGTTGCCACGTGTTCGCGTCGCGAACCACGATCCGCTGCATGTCTTTCAAACCACTGGCGTAGGAGAGTGAGAACGGTTCGGCCCGCAGGCGGGTGAACGCGACCGGCTGGCCAGGCGAGCTCGATCCGGTAGGCGAGTCGCACGCAGCCGCGCCTGTCATCAGGGCGGCGAGAACAATCGGGCACATCACGCGCACAAAGTACATCCTACGCCGAGCACGTCCTCAGGTCGCGCGAGTCACGAAGGAATCCGGTGCTCGACCATAGGCAGCGTGAAAGTCGCGGCACCGATCGAAATGTACAGTTCGCCGTGTGTCACCGAGATCGACAACGACGTGCGCCGATCGATCAGGGCGACGATCTCGTCGATGGTCCCGCGGGCGAAGGCGCGGATCGGGATCTCGCTTGCGCGATGAATTTTCGCGCCCGACAACTGCGCCATCATCTGCCGCGTGTCGCGATGTGTGTAAACCGCGACGCGGCCGGCATGCTTGCTGCCGCGGTGCAGGCGGGCGGCATCGGGCATTCCCACTTCAATCCACGCGATGACACGCCCCGTCAGATCCCGCACGAGAAGCGCCGGTTCGTCGCCGGAGGACACGCCTTCGGTCAGCGAGATTCCCTCCTGATACTCGAGGCAGTACGCGAGCACTCGCACGAGCATGTACTCCGCGGTCTCGGAGGGATGCCGCGCCACGCGCAGCTCCAGCGTCTCGTAGACGCCACGATCCATGTCTGCGAGGTCGATTGAGAAGGTGTAGATGGTTGCCGCTTCCGCCATGCTGTCACGGGCCACAGAGACACAGAGGGTGAGGTGGCTTGTCTCACATCGATGCTACGCGATGATGGGGCCATCAGCCCGAGGACCGGCTTGAGCCAGCCCGGCAGCTTGCCTCGCCGTAGCGCAACGCGCGAAGGCGGCCCGCCACGCCGTAGCGCAACGCGCGAAGGCGGGGCCGATGGCGATACCATGTTGCTCACGATGACACCATCCGACTGCATCCTGTTCAGCGGCGGCGCCCCGGGCGCGGAAGCGACGTTCGGCGCGTGCGCCGAGCGCCACGGCATCGAGGAAGTCAACTTCACGTTCGACGGGCACAGCATCGATCGGCACCGCGGCGTGCGCGTGCTCAATCATGAGGAGCTGCTCGCAGGCGACGTCAGCCTCGAATACGTCTCGCGGCTGATGCATCGGCGGTACACGGACAGCCCGGCGTTGCGCCGGGTGCTGCAGACGCTCTGGTATCAGGTGAACAGCGGGCAGGAAATCTACGTGATTGGCGCCATCCAGGACGATGACACCGTGCGTGGCGGCACGGGATGGGGCGCGGAGTTCGCGAAGCTGTGCAACAAGCCGCTCTTCGTCTTCGACCAGGACAAGAGTCGCTGGTCCCGCTGGACGGGTACGTCGTGGGAATCGTTTGTCGCCACCAAGGCGCCGGTGATCACGCACGCGCATTTCACGGGAACCGGCACGAGGACGATACGCGAGAACGGCAGGAAAGCGATCGACGCGCTGTTCAATCGATCGTTCGGGACGTAACCTTCGTCTTTCGCGTCCTTCGTGGTTTACGTTGTTTCGACCACCACCGCGGTGCCGTACGCCAGTACCTCGGTCACGCCCACCGCGACTTCATTGGCGTCATACCGTACGCCGATGAGCGCATTGGCGCCCAGCTCCGCTGCGTGCTCGAGCATCAATTGAAAGGCATCTTCGCGGGCTCTCTCGCACAACTCCGTGTACAGCGTGATGTTCCCGCCGACGAGAGTCTGCAGCGTCGCACCGATGCTGCCGATGATGCTCCGCGAGCGCACGACGATCCCACGCACCACGCCGAGAGTCCTCACGGTGCGATGCCCGGGCAGGTCGAAACCGGTCGTCACCAGCTGTGGATTGATAGCGGCCATGGCGTGACAGTCTACCGCCGATGCCGCTCGAATCACTCGGACGGCTTTGGAGGCGCGATCGCACCTGTCCGCTGGTACAGGAACGAGACGATCAGCAGAATGAGACCGACGACAAGGAAGCCGGCAACCCGATAGATGCCGCCGAGTGTTTGGAGATCGACGAGGAAGACTTTCACCAGGGTCACGCCGAACAGCGCGATCGCAAAGTAGCGAATCGGCGCGTACCGCCCCCGCATCCCAATCACCACCAGGAACGCCGCGTAGGTCACCCACGCCGCAGACAACATCATCTGGCGTGCGACGTACGCGTCAGATGCCGTGGTGCGGACGGCCCAGAACGACATGATTTCAGTGGAGATGACGAACAGGGTGATCAGGCTCGCCGAGACGAGCAGGGTCGCGCGCTCATGCCTCCGCCGCTCCTTCGCCGCATCCGGCTCTCGATGCTGCAGCCAGGCCGCGACATAGACCAGACCGACAAGGTAGATACCGGTCAATGCGCGCGCGTTCGCAAGCACCGCGTACGACGTCGTCGTTGCCTGGACGTCGGGTTGAAGCCACCGGTAACCCGCCAACCCGAGCAACACCCACGCGCCGACCCGGAGCCACTCGCGCCGGGCCCGCGTCGCAATCCAGAAGACAACGGCGCCTTCCGTCGCCCACGTGGCGACAGCCCACGGGCCGCCAAACTGGATCCAGATCGCGATCGCAACGAGCGTCATCGCCACACCAATCCAGTGAAGCGCCCCGAGCGGCGAGGCGCGCCGGAGCACGGCCCAGATGCCGACGTTGCCCGCCGCAAGAGCGACCGCGAGGATGGCGAGCTGCGCGATCGTCACGGAATCGGTGAGCACCTGGAACAGCGCCGCGAACACGCCGATGCTGTTCGCGTGCAACAGCGCAACATCGCGCTCGTCGAGCTCTTCGCCGGCGTGCACGGCGCGGATCTGAGCGGCAAGGTGCACTCCGTAGACGGCGACGACGGTCACCAGAGTGGCGGCGACCCAGCCTCGCCAGTGGTAGGCCTCGATCCAGCTTCCAAGCGGCAGCGCGACCGCGAGCCATGCGACCGCCCGCAGCAGGCTCGATCCGTACTGCACACCTGCCACCACCGCGAGCAGCGTGAACGTAATCAGGTAGATCAGAAACGCGAGCCCGTGGGGCGAGAGCGTCACAACCGACCACACGTGATAGCCGGCGGGCGCCAGGAGCAGCAGGAACACGAGCCCCGCGTCCTGCCGCGACGAGTGCCACGCCTTGCGAAGGATGTCGACGAACATCGCGCAATAGACAGTCAGGAACAGTTCGGTGCGAAGGTACTTGTCCGCCGTATAGAACCTGCCGGCCCACACCAGCACCGTAACGCCCGTCAGCACCAGGCTCGCGACATTGAGCCATGGCCACGTCCTCCGATACGCGAGGTACATCGTCGCCGCCACCAGCAGCGAGACGTACGTGAACAGTGTGCCTTGCTGGTCACGAGTGCCGCCAACGAGGAATGGCGTCGCGAACCCGCCGCAGACCGCCATCAGCGCAAGACCGAGCGAATCTGTCCGGTCCGCGAGGAGAGCTGCGGCAGCGGTGATGACGACCAGGAGCGAGAACGCAAGCTCGGGCTCGAAGAGATAGTAGAGATTCAGTCCGGCATACACGGAGAGATACAGGACAGCGATGCCACCACCGGAGAGAAACAATCCGTACGCACGGTACTTGCGCGAGAGGTGCAGGCCGCCGGCCGCCATGCCGACGCCAACGAACGCACCGAGCACAAGGCGGACGACGGGCGATAACCATTCGTTATCGAACGCGTATCGCAGGAAAAATGCGATGCCAAGCACGAGGACGATCATTCCGGCGTGTTGGAGCCACCGGCCGCCGATGCGCCCTTCGAGATCGAGCGCGGCCGCTTCCGTAAAGCGCGCGTGCAGGAGATCGCGCTCGGGCTCAGCGTGAGGCGCAGTGGATCGCTGAGTCGCCGGCGGAATGGAGGCCCAGGGCAATGTGGGGGGCTGAATTGGAGATGCCGAGGCTGCGGGCGCCGCAGCCTCGGCACGCGGCGACGGTGACGCGGCTTCCGCCCGTGGCGCCACCGGACGAGCGGCGAGCTGCCGCTCGAGCAGGTCAATTCGCGATCTGAGATTGTTCAGTTCGGCCTGGAGCTGGAACCCACGGACAAACGAGAGCAGCGGAAGCAGGAAGGCGATCGCGATCGCGGCGATCGCAGCGATCACGATCACCATCGCTTCACACCGTTGTCACTTCCAAACGCCCAACGCCCGCCGGACCGCGACGAGCTGACCCAGGTGGTACGAGTTGTGGTCGGTCACCAGCAGGATTGAACGAAGGTAGGTCTGATGGTCCTTGCCGGTCGGCACCTTCGCGAAGAGGTCGTTGGTATGACGGGCGAGCTCCTTGAACTTTTCGCGTTCGCGTTTGAACGACGCGGCACTCTCGTCCCACGCAGCCGCGCTCGGCGGCGCGGGAGTCTTCGGCCAGTAGTCGTCTGGCCATTTGAGCTCGTGGACGTACTTCGAGTTCACGCAGAAGTCGAGAATGTCCTCCTGCGCAATGCGCATATGCTCGAGCAGCTCCCACGGCGAGTGCTCGAAGCCGGGAGCGCGGGCGCCCTGTTTGTCGACGGGAATATCGTCGAGCGCCTTGTCGAATCCGACGTGCGCCTCCTCCCAGTCGAGGGCGCGCGCCAGCTGCACGCGAAGGGGGTCGGACGAGTCGCTCATGGGCGACATTATGCGCCGAACTGGCGGAGGTGATGGTCCATGTGCATGTACCCCCATCGTTGCCACTCGGTGGTCGACAGGCGGCCGAAGATCGGGTGGGGCTGTAAAGTCGCGTCGGTGCGCTGGGCGAACTGTTCGATGAGCGCTTCGAGCTCGCGCCTGTCGCGTACGAACTCCACGGGCCTCGTGCCGCCGATCTCCTGATCCACTTCCGGGCGCGTCTTCACACCATGCGGCCATGGCAGTCCCGAGTGAAGCGCGATCCACCTCACGAATGTCCTGCTGAAGGCGCTGGTGCTGGAGGTGATCGGAATTGGATTCATCATCGACCGGAACGAGTCGCTCAGGTGGCAAATCGCCTGGTGCGGGGTCATCCGGCCCCATTGACGTGTGCTGTCGGGCGCGAGCTTCTGAAGCCGCGACACGACAGTCGCGCGCGTGTCGGAATCGGCAAGACTCTTCTTCATAAGGCGCCTATCTCGAGAAGGGTTCGGATGAAGGGGAGCGGGCTGTGATAAATCGCGTACTCCAGACAAGGTCCTATTGTCTGTGGCATCAGGCCATTCGGCACGCCGGCGGGATCGTCGACTGCCGCCCTCAACGCAACGAGGTTGCCCTCGCGGAAGGCCGCGTCGATCTTCTGGAACTTCCGGTACTCTGCGCACCGATCCGCCTCTGATTGCATCCTGCCCCGCACTCCAATGCCACGTGTACGGTGATGACGTGGATGTCGCGCCGCGAAGAGCCTCCGTCATTGCAGGCTCGCCGCGCTCTGCCGCGAGATCGACGGCGGTCTTTCCCGAAAAACCTGGCGCACCGGTACCGCGAATGTCCAATCGCGCACCGGCCAGAACGAGCATCCGCACGATCTCGACGTGACCGTTGATCACGGCCAGCATCGCCGCACTGAAACCGAACTTCGCGGTCTGATCGAGAACGGCGCCACGATCGATCAGGAGTCGCAACACGTCGGCCTTGCCGCGCCGTGCGGCGATCATCAGACCGGTGTGACCATACCGGTCTCGCGCGTTGACGTCCGCGCCGGAGCTCAGCAACTGCCCCAGTTGCGCGACATCGCCTCGCTCAATACCTTTCAGCCACTCCGTCTTCAAGAGGGTCAGCCCGGCCGGTTGATCAGCATAGCCGACACGCCGTGAAAGAATTCACGCAGGAACACATCGATGTCTGGCGGAAACCGGACTTCATTGAGCGCGTTCGTCATCAGCTGCAGCCAGCGCTCGCGGGCGGCGCCGTCGACGGCAAAGGGCATGTGCCTCATGCGAAGGCGCGGGTGACCGCGCTCCTCGATATAACGCGGGGGACCACCGAAGCGGCCGATGAGGAAGTCCCGGAGGCGCTGCTCGGCCCCGGTGAGATCCGCACCCGGATACATGGGACCGAGGATGTCGTCCGATGGGACCTGCCGGTAAAACGCCGCGATCAGACGATGAAAGCCGTCTTCGCCGACGGCGGCATAGATCTCGTGCTCTTCCACGATTCGATGTTAACGCGCGAGGGCAAGTCTCTCACCCTAACCCCTAACCCCTAACCC
>Ga0070699_100003007_pt1 | contig 14984 bp, 13 predicted proteins | sample KBSK1503metaG_FD_65473 | JGI IMG/M metagenome (GOLD analysis project Ga0070699, IMG submission 65473) | Corn, switchgrass and miscanthus rhizosphere microbial communities from Kellogg Biological Station, Michigan, USA - KBS K1-50-3 metaG | ecosystem: Host-associated > Plants > Roots >...
GCGCAAGTCCCATTTGTGAGCTCCGCCGTTGCGCTGATTTGCAGTCCACCAGCCACGCCGTCGATGCGGCCCACAATCGCGGAACCCGCGGGCTAGATGGAGCTTCGCGGAGTCTGCGAAGTCGTGGGGTGCTCGCGGTAGGGTCGGGCGATGGCCACCTGCCCGACCTGCCACGAGGCCGCCACTACGCGCGATGGTTTCGACCGCCGCGGCCGGCAGCGCTTCGCCTGCCATCCTTGTCATCGAGACTTCACCCACGCTTCCAACGGCGCCTTCTCGGGCTACCGTTGGCCGCCTGAGGTCATCGTCACCGCGGTCCGTTGGTACCTGAGCTACCCGCTCTCCGCCCGGCAGGTCACCGAGCTCCTTGCTGGGCGTGGCATCGACGTCTCGGCCCGGACGGTGCTCACCTGGACCCAAACCTTCGGTCCACAGCTCGCAACTGCGGCCCGCCGGCATCGTCGTCGGCTTGGCCGCCGCTGGTACATCGACGAGGTCTTCCTCTTCCGTGGCACCGTGAAGCGGTACCTCTACCGCGCCGTCGATGAGTATGGCCAGGTGGTCGACGTACTGCTACGTGAACGGCGGGACCTGGCCTCCGCCCAGGCATTCTTCCGCAGCGCCCGGACGAGCGCCGAGACCCAGCCCACGGCCATCGTGACCGATCACCATCAGCCCTACGTCAGGGCAGCCGGGCAGAACCTGCCAGGCTCGCTGCACATCCGGACCGGACTCCATCGTCTGACAGGCGAGACCACCAAACCGATCGAGCGCAGCCACATCGCGACCCGCGATCGACTTCGAGCCTCTCGGGGTCTTAAGACCACGGCGACCGGTCAGCGATTCTTCGAAGGGTTCGAGGCGGTGCAGGCCCTGCGACGAGGGGATGTCGCTCTGCGGTGTCTGGTGCCTGGCTACCGACTCCAGTTGGCCACTCGCGGCGACCATGCTCGCGCCGTCGTCGCTGCCATGGTCACCCTGGCAACAGGGCTGAACAAGGCCGCATGACTGTCGACCCGCCGTCAGTCATCGCGCCTTTAGCCTGCCCCAGCCACACGTGGCACCGCACAACTTCGCAGACTCTGGTGCCTGGCTACCGACTCCAGTTGACCACTCGCAGCGACCATGCGCGCGCCGTCGCCGCTGCCATGGTCACCCTGGCAGCAGGGCTGAACAAGGCCGCCTGATCGTCGCCTCGCGGTCGGTCATCGCGCCTTTAGTCTGCCCTAGCCACACGTGGCACCGCACAACTTCGCAGACTCTTCCAAGCAGCGCAAGCACTGCTCACCGAGCGCGGCGAGAACTACTCGCGCCGGCGCCGACAAAGGCGACTTCGGCAAGGTTTGCGTCGGCGATTTCAGGGATGAACCCGTCACCCTGACGAACGACGGCGACTGTCCACTTTCCGTGACCGGGATCACATCGTCCTCGTCCAAGTTCCTGGTCCCCGAGGTTGTCGTATACCCGTTGGTCGTCGCGGCCGGCACGTCGGCCGAAGTGCAGATCCGCTTCCAGCCCACGAGCGTTGGGCCAAAGACGGCCACGCTGACTACACTGGCAAGTGCCGGGGCCCGGGCATGCGCTGGTTGTTGTCAAGCAGAGGGACTCGGCAAGCCGAACGTGACGGGAAGAAGGAGGAGCTCATGTCTCGGAGACCCCGATTTGCTCTCTGTCTAGCCCTCGTGTTGGGCCTGGTCGCTTCGGCCCTGACCTTTGGAACGGCTTATGCCGCGCCCGCCGAACGCAACGCCGGTCTGGCCCTCGCGTCGGTCTCCAACTCACACCCCGACTTGGTCAGTGGCGGGAACGTGCTGTTGCGGGTCACGACATCTCGCGATGTCGACCTGAATCGAGTGCGAGTTACGCGAAACGGCGTTGACGTCACCTCCTCGTTTGCGAGTCAACCAGACGGAACGCTGCTTGGGTTGGTGACAGGCCTTCGCCTCGGCGAAAACCTGATCCGTGCACGGATAGGCGGCGAAGAGGAGACCGGTGGCGCCCAAATGCGGGTGATCAACCATGAGATCACCGGCCCAATCTTCTCAGGGCCCCAGCAGGTGCCGTTTTTCTGCGAGACGGCGGCTTTCGGTCTGGTGTCAACGGCACCCACGCCCCTCTGCTCGGCGGCGACACAAGTTACTTATCAATATCGAACGACGGGTGGCACGTTTGTTCCCCTCGCCGACCCGAGTTCACGCCCTGCAGACCTGGCTCAGGCGACCGTGAGTGGACGAGCGGTGCCATACATCGTCCGGTTGGAGCGCGGCACCATCGACCGTGCGGTCTATGAGATCGCCGCCCTGTTCGACGGGCGGCAACCCAACCCCCTGCGGATGGACACTAGCTGGAACGGGCGCCTCGTCTACACATTCGGCGGCGGCTGTAACGCCGGCTATCACCAGGGAAATGCGACTGGTGGCGTCATCAACGACCTCTTCCTCGGCCAAGGTTACGGTGTCGCGTCTTCAACCCTCAATGTACTGAACACCAACTGCAGCCCGATCATCTCGGCTGAGGCGGCGATGATGGTGAAAGAGCACTTCATCGAGACCTACGGCCCGACTCAGCACACGATCGGCTGGGGCGGTTCCGGTGGCGCAATCCAGCAGTACGACATTGCAGACTCTTATCCGGGCATCATCGACGGCCTCATCCCGGCGGCCTCCTTTCCGAACGCGAACGGGACCACGCTATCCGTCGTCACCGACTGCCGGCTCCTCGACAATGTGTTCAATGCCGGCCCCTTCCACACGGGCCCGGTCGGCAACGGATTCACGGCGGCGCAGATGACTGCGATATCCGGTTTCGGCTTCTACTCTTCGTGTACATCCTGGGACGGATCCTTCGCGAACAGGATTCAGGCGACCGCCAGCTGTGATCCCGCAACGCAGGTTGGTGTCAAGTGCGCTGCGATCGAGCAACTAGTCAACCAGCTCGGTCGCAATCCAGAGACCGGCTTCGTTCGCAGCTACCTCGACAACATCGGCATACAGTACGGCCTTGTCGCCCTCGAATCCGGGACGGTAACCCCGGAGCAGTTCGTGAAGTTCAACGAAAGCATTGGTGGCTTCGACGTCGCCGGTAACGTGGTGCCGCAGCGCTCCCAGGCCGACCGGAAGGCACTCACAGCCTTCTATGCCGACGACCTGAACATGAGCGGCGGCCTTGGTCTTGCCACGACACCGGTGATCGACCAGAGACTGGACCTGGACCCATTCCCGGGCCTGAACATTCACACTTCAGAGTGGTCCTACGTCGTTCGCCAGCGAATGATCGAGCATGGTATTGCGGCCAACCAGGTGATCATCGAGAACAGCCTGGATTCGTGGCCTGCGGCCATGGCATACGAACTGACCGCCATGGACCAATGGTTGAGCAACATCGATGGGGACACCTCTCACCGCTCGCTGCGGACCAAGGTTGCGCAGGATAAGCCGTCTGGGCTCGGTGATGGCTGCTTCGTTAGCAGCTCAACCCGCGTCATCGAGCCGCTCACGTACAAGGGTACGGGCACCTGTCCGAACCTCTTCCCGATCTTCTCGAACACCAGACTGGCCGCGGGCCAGCCGTTGGATCTCTACACCCTCAAGTGCACCCTCAAGCCCCTGAACTTTTCGGACTACCCGGTGGCTTTCACGCAGAACCAGCAGGTGCGTTTGCGAGCGGCCTTCCCCCTAGGCGTGTGCAACTACGATCGGCGTGGTGTGGCGGAGAGGGCACCCCGCGGCACCTGGCTGAACTACAGCCGCAGCGATGACAACAATTCGAACTGAATCGGAAGGGCGGTAGCGGGGGCCCGCCCCCCGCCTACTCGAGCGATCGCCTTCGATATGAAGTGACCAGGTCCAGGCCCAAGCTCACGCGGGAGCAGATCCTCGCGTACCGGCGAACCGTGGGGCACTCGACAAGCGCCTCCCACACGCGCCGCCGTCCCTCCGGCGACCGGCGTGGGCGGGCCTGCAGGACAGCATGCCCAGAGCCGCCCTCCTATCACTCCATGCACGCGTCGAGGGAACCCAGCCATCGACGTGGGAGGACCCATCGCTCGTCCAGACGTGGGGGCCGCGCTACAGCGTATTCCTCGTCCGCGTTGGACTAGTCCCTCTTCACGCTCGGAACGTTCCCGGACGATGTGAGGTCGCTTGCAGAAAGGGACGGTCAGCCGCTGGGCGTACTGCCTCACAAATGACCGAAGGCTTCATTCGTTCGCTTCGAGGCTCAGCTACCCAATGAACTCTGGCAAACCGTCGCGGTCGGACGAGGGCTGCCCGGTGAGCTCAATCCTGAAGTCTTTCGCCGCGAACCGATAGCCCTTGGCTGTGCGGCGCTTAGATCCAGCCTGCGTTGCGCGCAATCCGGATCGCATCGATTCGATTGCGAGCCCCCACCTTGCTGATGGCGTTGGAGAGGTAGTTCCTCACGGTGGCCGAGGACAGGTGCAGTTGCGAGCCGATCTCCTCGGTGGTGATTCCGCTCTCCGCGGCACGCAGCACATCCGCCTCCCGCGCGGTCAACGGCGAGGCGCCTGTTTCGAGCGCGGCCGCGACCAAGTCTGGATCGATGACCCGCTCGCCGTTGAATACACGCCGGACGCCGTCGGCCAGCGTCGCCGCCGGCGCGTCCTTGACGATGAAGCCGCGCACGTGCGCCTGGAGAGCACGCAACAGGTTCCCGGGCTGACCAAAGCCGGTCAGGATCAATGTCTTGCAGGTGGGGAGCCGCTTATGCAGCTGCTCCGCCGCGGTGAGGCCGTCCAGGCCGGGCAGGTCGATGTCGACCACGGCCACGTCGGGCTGGGTTCGGATCGCGGTTTCCACGATCCGATCACCGCGGTCGAGCTCGGCGACGACCTCCATGTCGTCTTCCAGCGTCAACAGCGCCATCAGGGCGCCCCGAATCATGTGCATGTCCTCGGCGATCAGAACCTTGATCACGCCAGGGGAACCTCGACCAGCAGCCGGAACTGTTCGCCTTCGATTCGCTCGGCGCTGACCGATCCCGCCACGGACTTTGCACGCTGAGCCAACCCTTGGAGTCCGCTGCCCTGACCCGCGGGTCCGGGTGCTCCATCGTTGACGATCTCGAGACAGACGCGGCGGCCTTCCCGCCTCAAGGTGATCGAGCACCAGGTGGCCGCGCTGTGCCTCAAAACGTTCGTCACTCCTTCGCGCACCGCCCACGAAAGCGCTTCCTCGACCCCGTCTGGCATCGGCGGCACGTCGAAGTCGACCTGCGCCTGGACGCTGGCGGCCTCGAGCAGCGCGCGAGCACCTTCTGTCTCCGCACGGAGAGACACCAGCTGCTCGTTGCGCACGACCGCGCGCAGCCCGCGCAGGGCGTCTCGCGCGACGCCCGTCAGGCTTTCGACCTCGGACCGCGCCGCCTTCGGGTCATGGCCGATCAACCGCAGCGCAAGATCGCCTTTGAGGGAGACCGCCGAGAGGCTCTGCCCGAGGAGGTCGTGGACGTCGCGCGAGACACGCAGCTGCTCACGCTGGGCTGCCAGCGAGGCAAGCTCCGCGCGTGTCGCGCCCAGCTGCTGGACGGTGCGCGCAAGGAGCGGAGCGCCGTACAGGGCCGAGGCGGTGATGAGAAGGGAGATGATTTCGTAGATCGCGGAGTAAGCGATCTGATACGCGGGCAGCTGCCCGGCGGTGGAGAGCACAAGGACTGCGTCCGTGGCGATCACCGGCGCGACGAACGCGATCGCGGCAGCCCGACGAGGCAACACCATGGCCGCGCACGCCATCAGGCAGGCCTGCATGAAGGACCAGTTCCATTCAAACCAGAGGTTGGGCGCGTAAACGAGAAGGGCGAGGAAGGCGAGACTCGGAATTGCGCCGCGCGGTCGGTGCGAGGCGGCAAAGGCAAAGCTATGTCGAACCACCAGCGCGAATATCGCCAGAGTCAACGGCGCCACGAAAAGCAGTGAGCCTGTGGGTTTACGGCCTGCCACCCCGAAAGCGACGACCAGGCCCGGAACGAATGTCGCACCGGCGTCGACCGCGACGATCAGCCAGCCAAGGCCCCGCTCGGCGGGGGCGACCATCAGCCGTGCGGTCCCGACCGTCACCTCATCCGGCCTCGTCTGGCACGAGCTCTACGCGCACGCCACCACCGGACGGCGCGACACGGATGGTGACGGCGTGGCCCTGCGCATTGGCAGCCAGGACTCGGGCCACTCCCTCGCGAAGAGCAGTGCGCACCTGATCGCCAACCACGTCGGGCAATGAGCCCACGACTTCCAGCCGAGCTGCAATGGCTGCCGCTTGCAAGAGCCCAACCGCCGCATCCAGCTCGGCGCGGAAGCTGTTGTCCTGGTAGCGGCGGAGCAATCGCCGGGCGTCCGCCAGGGCCGATCGCGCCGTCGTGGTGAGCGCCTGCACCTGCTCGGTCGCGGACGGCTCGCCGCCGCTGATCAGGGCGGCTGCCCGGTCACCGGTGTCCACGATTCGCTCCAGAGCCGCACCGACGCTGCCCTGCAACTCGCGGTCCATCCGCAATCGCGCGCGCGTCACGGCCTCCTCGGCGAGCGCCCTCTGGGCGGCCCGGAGCTGACGGGCGGAACGGATCAACAGGACCACCACTGCCAACGGCAAGCCGGCAAGCGCCACGCCAAATGAGAAGTAGGTTCCCCACTCGGGGTGACCTAGCGCCGCGGCCAGTATCACGGGCGCCGCGAGAACCAGAGCGAAGAGGACCAGGGACCACGGCGCGCGAACGAGGACCAGGACGAGCGCCCCGACAACGTAGAACGTTCCGAACCAGCCGGCGCCGACGATCGGAGCCATCCCGATGATCCAGGCAGCGAGGATCGCCAGCGCCGACAGCTCGGCGCGCCGGTGCACCTCACGCGTGGCGGCGAAGACGAGCCACGCCTGGAGGGGCAGGTAGCAGGCCATCGCCACGACCGCGATCGCGGATCGGCCGGGATCGATCGGCGTCACGAAAAACCTGTAAAGACCGAGAAGCGGGACGAGCAGGCTGTAGACGACTACCCCCGCCGTTGCAAGCCCGATCACACGTCCCGAATTGCCGGGTTGCGTCAGCATCGGATGCTGGACCGAAGTCTGCGTCGCGGCGTGCTGCACCATGTCGGGCCTCTCGTACATCAGACGATAGGTGTCAACGGACAGCAGGTTCTCCCGGTGGACGGACACGAAACCTCCCGGCTGGCGGACATCAGAATTCCTGTTGGGCGGACACCAGACCTCCGAGGCGGCGCGCTTCAGACCAGAGGCTTCACCCCCTTCCCAGCCATCGCCTCGGCGACGCGGATGGAGCTGGTGTCGGCGTCGATCAGGACCATGTGGGCGTGGTGGAGGAAGCGGTCGACCGCGGGGGTGGCCAGACCCTTGGGCATGATGGTGTCGAAGCCGCCGGGGTGGAGGTTGCTGGTCAGGGCGACGCTGCGCTTCTCGTAGGCGGCGTCGATGACGCGGTAGAAGGCCTCGGCTGCCTCCTGCCCTGTCGGGAGCATGCCGATGTCGTCAATGACGATGAGATCGGCGCGACAGATCCGGGCCACAGCACGCTGAACGGAGGCGTCGACCTTGGCCCGGCCGATGGTCGTGGTGAGCGACTCCAGGGTGAACCAGGCAACGCGCATGCCCTTCTCGATGGCGGCACCGCCGAGGGCTTCGCAGAAGTGGGTCTTGCCGGTGCCGCTGGGTCCGGTGATGGCGAGGTTCTCAGCGCGGCCGACCCACTCCAGGGTCATCAAGGCCTGCTGGGTTGGCGAGGGGATGGTGGAGTCTTCGCATCGCCAGCTGTCGAAGGTCTTGCCCGAGGGGAAGCCGGCGGCCTTGCGACGCATGGTGCGGGTGGCCAGGTCGCGACCGCGAATCTCCTCCAGGAAGAGGACGCGGAGCACCTCGGCGGGGTCCCAGCGTTGGGCCCGGGCGGTGGCGCAGATCTCGGGCGCTACGCGGCGCATGTAGGGCCAGCGCATGCGCCGGAAGAGCAAGTCGAGTTCGGGTGGCAGAGGCGGAGCCTGGGGGGTCTTCACTTGCCGAACTCCTTCCAGGCGCTGGTGCCGGGCTGCGTCGAGAAGCGCTCGTCGGCGGTGAGCAGGTGTAGCGGCGGGCGGTTGACGTGCTCGAGGATGGAGGCGAGGTCTTTGTCCCCGAATCGCTCCGACTCCGCGGCCAGAGCCAGGGCGCGGTCAACGCGTTCACGGCCACAGAGTGCGGAGAGCTCGACCGCCCGGCTCATTTTGTTGCGGATGCGGCTGACGCCGGCGGCGGCGGCGGTGCGCAGCCAGCGCTCGGCGCCGGTGCCGATGTCCAAGAAGGCCTGCTCGGCGGCCGTGCGCGGCCGCAGCTTGGGCTGCTTGATGCCGCGGCCATTGGGGTGGTCGGGATAGTGCTCGTCCAGAATGCGCGGCCGCCCCGGAGTGGACAACTCATGGCGGATGACCTCGACCAGGAAGCCGCTCCGGTCCCTCCCGACCACCACCACCTCCTCGCCTTCGACACGAACCCACACCTCCTGGCCAACGTGCCCCGGCGGCGTCGAGTAGGGCACGTCACCGAGCCGGACGGTCTGGTCCTCACGCACTGTCGGGTATCGCCCAGCGCAGCGGCGTAGGGCTCGAGCGGCAACGCGTGCAGGTGCTGGTGCTCCTCGGCGAGCATCTCAACCGGCGGCCGCCGTGTCTCCCGGTGTGCCCGCTCGTTGACGGTGACCATCTGAGCCTCACAGGCAACGACCAGCTCCTTGAAGTTCCCGTAGGCGGGGAGCAGGTTGGCCTCGGTCGGCACCAGGTCGGCCTTGGCCACCCGCACCGTGGCCTCAGAACCGCCTTTGGTTTCGGGGTCGTAGGGCACGCAGGTCTCCACCTTCAAGCCGTAGTGGCGGCCGGCGGCCACCAGGTCGGGATGTCGGACGGGCACCCCCGCCACCCGGTCGGTGGTCAGCGTCCTCTCGTTGTCGGTGAGCCAGTAGGTCGGCGCGCCACCCAGCCGACGCAGCGTGTTGTCCATGCAGGTGAGCACCGTGCCCAGGGTCCGGTCCCAGGTCGGGATGATGACCCGGTACCGGCTCCAGGCCAGCCAGGCGCAGAACAGATAGGTCTGGCGGAGGTCGATGACCGGCCCCCAGCCCCAGTCGTGCTGGAGCCACATCCCCGGCTCCGGTATCCAGGGTCGGTAGGTGCGGCGGTGGCCATTGCGGTACTGCGCCTTGCCCTCTGCCACCGCCCGACGAACCGTCCGCTCGTCGCCGCTGAAGCCCATCGCCACCAGCCGGTCGTAGACCACGTCGGCGCGTACCTTCGCGTGGGAGTGGTCGACCAGCTCCTCGATCTTCTCGGCGTAGAGGTCGACGAGGCGGGGGCGTCGGGCCCGCCGGTAGGGGTCATAACCGGCGGCGCGCCGCTCCACGTAGTGCTCGACGGTCTTGGGGTCGCAGCCGGCCAGCTGAGCTGCCGACCAGACGCTGCGGGTGAGGTCGAACGCTTCGAGTATTTCCATGATCTCCTGATTGGTCTTGGCCACGGCTCTCCTCCGACGTAGGCAGGGACGTTGTTGTCCGCATCTACGCCCTCCCAGAGCCGCGACGGTGGACAGGGACGGAGGTCTGCTGTCCGCCTACCAGGAGATTTGGTGTCCGCCTACCGGGATTTCCGTGTCCGCCTACCAGGAGTTTCTACTGTCCGCTCTCAACGATAGGCCCGTCGGAGTGGCCCGGGCTGCCGCATAAGGCCTGACGCAGTCGCCACTTCAGCAGTGTGGGCGTCCGCGCCTGCACAGGGCAGATGCAGGCGTCATCGGCCGCCATTGACTTTTGTCACATCGCACTCATGGGTTTGGCTGGATGACAAATGTCGATGGATTCTCCTGATTTTCGACTCTGGTATTTGCATCGAAACCTGGCGAATCTGGAAGACGCAGGGTTGCCTGACAGAAACCTGGAGCACGCAGATGGCAAAAGAGTTCGACGTCAGCAGAAACCGTGAGCAAGAACGAGATGGACTTCGACGGCAGTGCCGGCATGCTCCCGCCGCCGCATCCGGCGCTTCGTAAGCTGGATCGATTCGTGGGCACCTGGGACATGCGAGGCCGAACCCTCGACTCTTCCGAGGACAACGTCGTGGGAAAGACCACGTTCGAATGGCTGCCGGGAGGGTACTTCCTCCTGCAGCGGGGCACGATCGACTTCGGGGGATTCCAGGTCGGCACCCACGAGCTCATCGGATACGACCCGGAGACCGACGCGTTTCCCTCGACGGTCTATCCAAGCATGGCCGGCAGAACCCTCCCGTACGTCTGGAAGGTCGATGACGATCTGGTGATCGAAACCGAGTATGTGGGCGCGACGTTCCGCGGTCGCTGGAGCGACGATGGCAAAGTCTTCTCCGGAGGCTGGCGGCCAAATCCGGGCCGTGAGAACGACCCTGGAAACATTCCGTATGACATCTGGGGCAGCCGGGCGTCCGGCAGCTGAGAAAGAGACATGAACGCGGCGGGGAGCCCGCTCTCCGCCGCAGCCACCTCGGTTCTGAACTGTTGAGGTTAGTGATGAAAACCGCGAAGACAGGCATAGCTGCAGCCGGCCCCCTCGTGGTCGCGCAGAGCAATCCGCGCTACTTCACGGTCGCCGGTGACGGCGAGCGGACTGCCGTTTATCTGACCGGGTCGCACATCTGGAGCAACTTTCATGACGGGATGGGCCCGGGTCCGGAGTGTGGGGACGCTTCCGACAACATGGACTTCGGCGCGTATCTGGACTTCCTGCAGGAGCGCGGCCACAACTTCATCCGCCTGTGGCGCTGGGAGCAATTCCGCTCACAGGCGGCAGGCGGCGGCTTTCATCTCTGCATGTCGCCCCAGCCGTGGGCGCGGACCGGTCCAGGGACGGCGAAGGACGGCAAGCCGAAGTTCGACCTGACACGGTTCGACAGCGCGTTCTTCGACCGCCTCCGCGAGCGAGCGATCGCGGCGGGGGAGCGCGGCATGTACGTCGGCGTGATGTTCTTCGACGGCTGGGCGATCCATCTGAGCCCGGCGCCCGACAACATCGAGGGCCATCCCTTCCACGCGAAGAACAACGTGAACGGTGTCGCCATCGAGTCGATCCTCGACTACCAGGTCCTGCCCCTGGACCCGAAAGTCCAGGAGCTGCAGGAGGCCTACATCCGCCACATCGTCGACACTGTGCATGACCTGCCGAACGTGCTGTACGAAGTGGCGAACGAGTCCTCCGGCGGTGGGCCGGTTGACGAGGCGTTCGCCGCCGCCCTCGGCCAGACCGGCAAGCCGGAATGGGGCGACTCGATCGAGTGGCAGTACTCGGTCATCGACCGGATCAAGCGCTACACGCAGGAGCGCGCCTATGCCGCGCATCCCATCGGGATGACCATGCAGTTCCCCGTCAAGGAACAGACCCGCGTGAACGAGCCGCTGCTCAACAGCGCCGCCGACTGGATCTCACCGGGCTACGACGACGAGATATTCGCGAACGGCGGGCATCCGATGGCGCCCGGCTCGCCGCAGTCCAGGTGGCTGGAGGACCCGCCGCCTGCCGATGGTCGCAAGATCGTCATCACCGACACCGACCACTACGCGCCCGGACGCGGTGACGCGCTCTGGGCCTGGAAGTCGTTCGTCCGCGGGCACCATCCGATCCTGATGGACTTCGGTCTCATAGGTGGTGTGAATCCGCCTGACAGGGCGGCCGGCGGCCCGATGTCGTTCGAGGCTTTCGAGCCGGCTCGGTGGGCGATGGGTGACACGGCCCGGCTGGCGGCGCGGCTGAATCTGATGGCGATGCAGCCGCGCCCAGACCTGAGCTCCACAGAATTCGCGCTGGCCAACGAAGGCGAGGAATATGTCGTCTTCCAGCCGAAAGAGAGCAACGTGCCCTTCGCGGTGACGCTGGCGCCCGCGACGTACGAGGTCGAGTGGTTGGATATCCGCACGCGCAAGAGACCGCGCGGCGACCAGCTGTCGGTGGCAAAGCGCACGGCGGTCGAGCTCTCGCCGCCGGCCGGAATCAGCGGGCCTTGCGCGCTCGTGCTGCGGAGATACAGCGACCGGACCCGACAGGCGAGCTGAAGCATCAGGCGGTACTCGGGGGCCCCTCGGAATCGAGCTCCAGCAGCTCGAACAGCCGCCGCACCCGGTACGCCACGGTGTTGCGGTGCAGGCCCAGCTCGGCGGCCGCTTTCGCCGGCGATTGCGGGTTGCTGAGAAACGGTTCTAGTGTGCGGATCGCCTCCAAGCAGCTGGTCGATCATCGCCCGCGATGCGTCGAGCGCATAGAGCTGCAGAAGCATCCGGCGGAACCCCCAGGCCGAATATGCGAAGGGCCGGTCCGGCTGCTTGCCTGCCCTCGCCGCCGTCGCACCAGCGCCCGGGGGCGGCTGGGCAACTGTGGCAGACGCGTAGATGCGACCAACATGCACACCGCCGCAGGGAATGTTAGGCCTCCGGTCACGAGCCTTTGCTATCTGGCTGCATTGAAGCCACGAGCCGATACCTCCGAGCCCGCGACGAAGGTGAGAGGCTGTAGCTCGTCGGACAGCGCCCAGGGTGCGGGCAACCGGTGAGGTTCCGGCAAATCCGTGACCCGGCTGAGACACTGGAGGCCAAAATCGCCATCGGGTGGGTCGTCAGGACCAGCTTTTGAATTCAAAATCTGGTCCCCTTGTCGTGGCCATCCTCGTTGCGGCCACTCTGCTCAAGGCGGAGGCCACTACGCAGGAAGCAGAGGCTGCAACGGAACCCGCGCTCACGAACCAGGCTGCCTAGAGTTGCGCGGAGCTAGGCGGCTACGGGGTTTCGCCAACTCCCATTATTCGAGGTGATCCTTGGCTCAATGAATATGGGCCAGCGACGTCAGCTCAGGCAGCCGCGCAAGAACCAGAGTGGCTCCTAGAATCGTGCCCGCGACCTCGGGAGCGAGCAGGATCCACTGCCTGGTCGTGGCGGCTTTGCCGGCGATCATCTCGACTAGCCGGACGGCGGCCAGTCCCGTGACGGCCAGGGTAGCAATCAGCATTCCGACGATGTATAGCCCGAACGCGGCGAAGATGATGATGGCCGACCCGATGGCGAGATGGAGGCCGACTGTAACGGCAGTTACATCAGCACGGGAGTCGGTCTTGGTGAAGACAACACCGTACGGTGTCCGCGGGGACCCAGGTCGCCACGCCGATAAGTAGCAGGCCGGCACCGAAGACCCACGTCAAGACTATGAACGTCACGGCTGTCACTCAATCCGACCGAGGCCCCGCACTGTCAGCTCGACGAGCTGGCGAAGCCGTATTCGCAGGGTTTCGACCGGCGCGCGTTCCTGCTCAATGCCGGTCAGCGCGTCGAGCAGCAGGAGCGCCACCTCCGATGCGGACATGGCCGCGCCGGCCAGGTCGAGCTCGTCGGTTGCCGCGGCCAGCAGGTCGGTCACGATCGCGGCCAGGCGCTGGTGGAACGAGGCGATCAGGTCGCCCGCGATATTGTCTGCCTCGGCGATCAGCTCGCCCCGGAATTCCTGGCTGGAGTGTCCAACCACGAGGTTGAGCTTGGCGCTGAGCACGCCGAGAAGGCGGTCCGCCAGCCGACCGTCCACCCCGCTAGCCAACTCCGCCTCGGCGAGCGCAACGTCGAGCATCCGCGCGCCGACGGCTCGGAAGATCTCCTCTTTGCCCCCGAAGTGTTGGTACACGGTCGGGCGGGATACTCCGGCTACCTCAGCGATCTTTTCGATGGACGTGTGCCGAAAGCTGTACCGGCCGAAGCATGCCATGGCGGCATCGAGTATCTGATCGGGTTTGGATCTCACCGCAGGCACGATGCTTACAGTATTTACAAGCTATGTCCAGTTGTCAAGATTGATAGATCGTAGCAATCTATTGACAGGATCGATCTGATTGATATATCATCTCCAGGTATGGAGCTGACACACGCTTCGTACGTCATCCTCGGGCTGCTCTCGGAGCGACCGGGATCCGGCTACGACCTCAAGCGGACTGCTGACGTGTCCACTAGGCACTTCTGGGCGATCAGCTTCGGGCAGATCTATCCCGAACTGAAGCGGCTGACCGAGGCAGGACTGGTTGAGGTCGAAAAGAGCCCGACCGGGTCCCGACTACGGAATGTCTACCGGATCACGGAGGCTGGCCGGGAGGCTTTGGAGTTGTGGGTAGCCGACACCGCCACCGGACCGTTCGAGGTCCGCGACGAGATGCTGCTCAAGCTCTTCTTCTCCGACGTGATCGCGCCCGAAGAGCGGCGACCCCTCCTTCAAGCCGTGGAGGCTCGGCATCGGATGGCCGCGGCCGACCTGAAGGCCCATGGGCAGAAGTTTCGGCAGACGCACGCGAGAGAGGGAACGCAGGATTTGCAGATACACAAGGAGATCCTGAGCTTCGGCGTGGAGCTCCACACCTGGCTCGCAGATTGGTACGCGGGCCTTCATGCACGGCTCGAGGAGAAGAGATGACAACCCCAGTAATCCGCAACCGATGGCTGCTCGTGCTCGCGATCTGCCTTGGCTTCTTCATGATCATGCTCGACACCACGATCGTCTACGTGGCCACGCCGAGCATTCTCACCGGCCTCCACGCCACGCTCGACCAGGTCCTGTGGGTGTTCAACGGGTACCTGCTGGCCTATGCGGTGCTCCTGATCACCGCCGGCCGGCTGGGCGACCTCTGGGGGCCGCGCAACCTCTTTGTGGCTGGGCTCGTCCTCTTCACCATCGCCTCCGCTCTCTGCGGACTCTCTCAGGACTCGAACCAGCTGATCGCAGCCCGTGTCGTACAAGGCATCGGCGGAGCGCTACTCGCGCCGCAGTCGCTTACGATACTGACCGCGACCTTTCCACCGGAGCGACGAGGCGCGGCCCTGGGGATCTGGGGCGGGGTCGTTGGACTCTCGACCGTGGCAGGCCCGTTGCTGGGCGGTTTGATCGTGAGCTACGCCAACTGGCGGTGGATCTTCTTCATCAACATCCCGGTCGGGATCGTCGCCGTGGCGGCGGCA
>Ga0070699_100003008_pt1 | contig 14982 bp, 17 predicted proteins | sample KBSK1503metaG_FD_65473 | JGI IMG/M metagenome (GOLD analysis project Ga0070699, IMG submission 65473) | Corn, switchgrass and miscanthus rhizosphere microbial communities from Kellogg Biological Station, Michigan, USA - KBS K1-50-3 metaG | ecosystem: Host-associated > Plants > Roots >...
ATCGGCTTTCCCGCCGCATTCCGGATTGGGGTCTTGCCGGCCCGGACCCAGGTCGTGCCGGTCGAAGCCTTCTGGTGCTCCAGGATGTCGAGATTGGCCCGGCCGCTCTTGAAGATCTCTTCGTCATCGCTGCGGAACTTGGCGGCGTTGGGGAACCAGGGCAGCCGCTTGTCGTAATCGTTGAGACCTATCAACTCGGCGCGCCGGAGCCCGGCGTCTTTGGCGAACAGCTCGTTGCATCCGGCAAAACGGTACTCGGGCCCCAGCTTCCAGAACACCCTGACGTTCGATCGCGGCGGCGCGGCTTCCTGGACATAGCCTTCCAGCTCGGCCTCGAGCTGGGAGTCGGTCTTCCCGGCCCAGCGGAGCCGGTTGGCCGCCATCACGGGATGCAGCTCGGGCCAGGACGCCGACGCCACTTCGTAGTAGGCCGCCAGCACGGCGCGCAATTCCTCGGAATTCATCCCGCTCATCTTCAGCTCGCCGCCGTTTCTTTGGCGCCGCCTTCCAGGTCGAACGTCTTGGAGTGCTCCCGCTTTGCCGCGAGCAGCAGGCTCACGGCGGTATAGACCACGACGACCACGACCAGGTAGCGGACCGCGGTGAGCGGCAGCGACTTCACGATGTATGCCGCAATGAACACCGCGGGTATTCCGCCGATGGCGAGAGCCACGGTGGCGCCGGGATGGTATTTCCGGGCCTTGATGAACCGGGCGGTTGCGACCGGCATGAGGAAGGCGCAGGATCCCATCATGATCGGGAAGGCGGCTAACGGGTTCATGCCAAGCAGGTAGATCAGGATCATGCAGGGTGCGTAGAGTCCGATGCCGAGAGTCATGAGGGCGCCGAGCGTGAAGTTCCCGGCAATGCCGATCCACAGCTTGACCCCGACCAGTGACTCTGCGGTGCCACCGCTCGGGAAGAGCTTGAAGAGGGTCATGATGATGAGCGCAGCTGCCACCAGGAGGGCAATCCCCATCCCGATCTGGATCGCGCGTCGGGGCCACCGGGAAATGACACCGGCGCCGAGCCAGGAGCCGACGACGGCCGCGACGATCATGAGGATCAGCGTCTTGCTGTCTACCGGGACCAGCTTGGTGAAGATGAAGGCCTGGGCGATGGTGGGAAGCGTGTGCCCGGCGTTCAGCGTCCCCGGAATCAGCTCGTCCCGCACCATCTTGAATTGTCGGAAGATGGCGGTGGTGGTGGCGAAGGAGCCGATACCCAGAGTGTCCCAGAAATTGGTGAAGAATCCGGTTGCCAGCCCGCCTGCGGTTGGCGTCGCTGATTCGGCGGCATTCAGCCCCCGTTTCCGCGCCTCCGCGAGGCCCCGCCAGAGCACCACTACATAGAAGACGCCAAAACCACTCAAAGCGATGAGCAGGATATCCTTAGCGGAGAGCGACGGGCTGGACATGAGTTGTATGGGGTGAGGTTATGGAAGGGATACTACATTTCTAATACTCGTGCAACATATTAGTCAGGGCGTATGGCTTATGGCACATGGCAATGTGGACCGTGAAATCGTTTTGGGTTGCCACGCCGGTACTGCAAGTCCAGTATTCAGCCGATCCGCCCCGGGATCTCAACGTTCACGTTGCCATACGCCATAAGCGGAATGCTATAGATCATGCCCAATCGACTCAAGAATTTTGTGGGTGGCGGCTGGCAGTCAAGTGAGTCGGCCCGCTGGCTGCCGGACATCAATCCGTCCGACCAGCAGGACATCATCGCCGAGGTGCCGGAAGGGACCCCCGAAGATGTGAAGGCGGCGGTCGAGGCGGCGGCAAAGGCGGCGCCAGCCTGGCGGGCGCTCACCGGCTCGGCCCGGGCGGAAGGGTTGTACAAGTGGGCGGCGGCCGTGGCGGAGCGGGGCGAGGAGCTGGCGCAGGCGATGGCCCGGGAGGTGGGAAAGCCGATCTCGGAGGCCCGGGGTGAAGTAGCCCGGGGCAGCGCCATCCTGCGGTACTACGCCGGCGAGGCGGTCCGGGACATCGGCGAGGTGATTCCCGCCCAGGCCACTGGCGCCCTCCAGTTCACGCTCCGGAGTCCGCTCGGCGTGGTCGCCCTGATCACACCGTGGAATTTCCCTCTGGCGATTCCCCTCTGGAAGGCGGCACCCGCGCTCGCCTTCGGCAACACCGTGGTCCTGAAGCCGGCGGAAGCTTCGTCGCATATGGGCGTGTTGCTGGCGGAGACTGCGGTCCAGGCCGGCCTGCCGGCCGGAGTGTTCAACGTGGTTGTCGGATCCGGGGCGGTCATCGGGCCCGTGCTGCTCCGGGCGGCCGGGGTGAGCGCCGTAAGCTTCACCGGATCGGGCAGGGTGGGTGGCCAGGTGGCCGCCATCGCTGCTGAACGGAACATCCGGTATCAGACAGAGATGGGTGGCAAGAACGTGGCGATCGTGATGCCGGACGCCGACCTAGAGCAGGCCGCCATGCTCACCGCGGGCGGCGCCATGCGGTATGCGGGACAGAAGTGCACCGCCACCAGCCGGGTGGTAGTGGCGAAAGAAGTTGAGCGCGCGTTCCTCGATCGACTCCGGCACCAGGTGGAAGGGTTGCCGCTGGGTGCGGTGACCGATCCCAAGACGGCGATCGGGCCGGTCATCAGCGATCAAGCCCGCACGTCCATCAGGGTGGCGCTGGAAGAGGTGAACGCGGACCCGGAATATGCCGGCGTAGTGCCGTCCGGAGCCGGGTTCGATCGTGGCTTCTTTCTCCCGCCGGTCGTGCTGCGCGGCGTCGCGACGGATTCGGCCCTGGCGCAGCAGGAGCTTTTCGGTCCGGTCCTGGTCGCGTTTACCGCCCAGGACCTGGACCATGCCATCGAGCTGGCGAACGGCACGAAATACGGATTGAGCGCATCGCTCTTCACCCGCGACCTCCGCGCTGCGCTCAGCTACATAGACCGGATCGAGGCGGGGCTGGTGCGGGTGAACGGGGACACCACGGGAGTGGACCCGCACGCGCCATTTGGAGGAATGAAGGGCTCGAGCTCCGGTACCCGGGAGCAGGGCCGCGCGGCGCGGGAGTTCTATACCGAGATCAAGACCGTGCAGGTGAATCCCTAGATGCCCAAGCCCGCCGCGTTCCCCGACGCCATCCGCGTCATCGATTCCCATACCGAGGGCGAGCCCACCCGCGTCATCACCGAGGGCTGGCCCCTCCCTGAAGGCGCCACGATGATCGCGCGGCGGGACTTTCTCAAGGCGAACACCGACCAGCTGCGGCGGGCCATCGTCTGCGAGCCCCGGGGACACGAGGCCATCGTGGGCGCGTTGCTTACGCCCGCGGTCACCAAGGGCGCCACCTCGGGCATCGTTTTCTTCAACAACGAGACCTACCTCGGCATGTGCGGTCACGGCTTGATCGGCGTGGTCGCGACGCTCCAGTACCTGGGCCGGATCGGGCCCGGAGACTACACGTTCGACACCGTAGTCGGCACCGTGCAGGCCGAGCTGGCGGAGGATGGAACCGTCACTTTCGAGAACGTGCCGGCGCGTTGCGTCGCCCGGGACGTGGTGGTCAAGGTTCCCGGGGCCGGCAAGGTGACGGGCGACATCGCGTGGGGCGGCAACTGGTTCTATATCCTGCACCACGATGCGGTACCACTCACGCTCAAGAACGCGGGGCTCCTCACCCAGTTCACCCAGGCGATCCAGGACCAGATCCGGGCCGATGGCATCGGCGCCACTGAAGGGTGGGCGATCGACCACATCGAGATCTCGGGCGATCCCACCCGGCCCGACGCGGACTGCCGGAATTTCGTGCTCTGTTCCGGTGGCCAGTACGATCGGTCGCCTTGCGGCACCGGCACCTCGGCCAAGATGGCGGTGCTCCACGACCGGGGGTTGCTGAAGCTGGGCGAGCGGTGGCGGCAGGAGAGCATCACCGGTGGCCTGTTTACCGGCTGGCTCAGCCAGGCCGCCAACGGCGATCTCATTCCCCACATCCAGGGCCGCGCCTTCATCACCGGCGAGAGTATCCTGCGATTCGATCCCCGGGATCCCTTCCAGGCCGGATTCTCCCACTCGTGACCAGTCAGACCGGGCACGACACCATCGTGATCGGGGCGGGAATCGTAGGCGCGGCATGCGCGGCGTCCCTCGCTCAGCGCGGCCGCCGGGTCCTGGTGCTGGAAGCGGGATTCGCCGGCGGAGGAACCACTGCCGCGGGCATGGGGCACCTGGTCGCGATGGACGATTCACCCGAGCAGCTGGGGCTCACCGCGTACTCGCTCCGGCTCTGGGACCAGCTGACACCCCGATTGTCGGCGAGCGTCGAATACGAGCGCTGCGGTACGATCTGGGTCGCGGAAGACGCCGAACAGATGGCGATGGTTCGGGCCAAGCAGAAGACCCTGGCGGATGCCGGCATCGCATCCGAAGTGCTGGATGCCCGCCAGCTGGCGGACGCCGAGCCATGCCTCCGCCCCGGCCTGCCGGGCGGGCTCCTGGTCCTCAACGATGGAGTACTCTATCCGCCGGCGGCCGCGCTTCAACTCCTGGAGCAGGCCCGAAGCAACGGCGCCGTAGTGCGGGAGCACTGCGCGGTCACGGCGATCGAGCCGCACCTGGTGCGGACGGCGAAAGGGGACCAGAGCGCGGATATCATCGTCAATGCGGCTGGACCGCACGCCGCTGAGCTCACGCCCGACCTGCTCGTCATTCCGCGGAAGGGCCACCTCATCATTACCGACCGGCACCCCGGCTTCTGCCGGCATCAGCTGGTGGAGTTGGGTTATCTCAAAAGCGCGCACGTGATGACGACCGAGTCCGTAGCCTTCAACCTCCAGCCCCGGGCTACCGGACAGGTCCTGATCGGCTCCTCCCGCGAGCTGGTCGGCTGGACGCCGGGCGTCAACCAGTACCTGGCTCGCCGGATGCTGGAACGAGCCATCGAGTTCGCGCCCGCGCTGGGCAGAATGAGCGCGCTCAGGATCTGGACCGGCTACCGTCCCGCGACACCGGACAAATTGCCCGTGATCGGCCCCTGGGACGTCGAGGCAGGAATCTGGGTCGCGACGGGGCACGAAGGACTGGGAATCACTACCGCGCTCGCGACCGGTGAGATCCTGGCCGACCTGGTCGCCGGTACCACACCAAAGATCGATCCGGCCCCCTTCCACCCTCGGCGCGCCATGGCCGAAGTCGCCCACGCATGAACGGCAGCATCGAAATCCTGGCCAATGGGAGGCCACTCCAGATTGCGCCCGGGGTGACCGTGGCCGCCGCGCTGATGAACGCCGGGATAGCAGGGTTCCGGACCTCAGTCGCGGGTGAGCCGCGGGGGCCGCTCTGCGGGATGGGGATCTGCCAGGAATGCCGGGTTACGATCAACGACCGCTTTCAACTGCGATCCTGCCTGGTGCTGGTGGAACCGGGAATGCGGATCGAAACATCGGAGTGATAGAGCAAATGGTGTTTCAGTTCACCAACTGCCTCACCGCAAAGACACAAAGAGCGCTAGCCTTGGCGACCCTTGGCGTCCTTCATGTCTTTGTGGTGAAAATGGTTTTGCGCATTGACTGACAGCAACGAGTCTCAGCGCTTCGCGATCGCGGTAGTCGGCGCGGGGCCGGCGGGCATTGCGGCGGCTACCGTGGCAGCGGAGTCGGGGCAGCGGGTCGTCATCATCGATGAGTGCCCGGCCACCGGCGGCCAGATCTGGCGGCACTCCACCCAGTGGGGCCTCGAAAGCGCGGCCCGGACGTGGGTCAGCCGGCTGGAACGCTCTCCGGCCATGGTCAGGACCGGCACCGCCGTGATCGACATCCGCCGGCTCGGCGATGCGAACTTCCAGCTCCACACGGTGCATCAAGGCGCCGGCTCCATGGTTCGGGCGTCGCGGGTGGTGCTCGCGACCGGAGCCCGCGAGCTGTTCCTGCCCTTCCCCGGGTGGACCCTGCCCGGCGTGATCGGCGTCGGTGCCGCGCAGGCGTTGCTCAAGAGCGGCATGACGGTTCGCGACAAGCGCGTGGTGATCGCCGGGTCGGGGCCGCTCCTGTTTCCGGTTGCGGCTGCGCTCCGTCACGCCGGCGCCAGATTGAAGCTGGTGGCCGAACAGGCCGAATCCAGCACAGTGTTCCGGTTTGCCATGGGACTGTGGAACCAGCCCGCGTTACTCGCCCAGGCTATCCGCTACCGGGCCGGTTTCCTGGGAACGCCGTATCGCACCGGCACCTGGATCAAGACCGCCGATGGAAACGGCAGGCTGGAGAGGGTCACCCTGACCAATGGCGCGAAGCAATGGACCATCGAGTGCGACTTGTTGAGTTCCGCCTTTGGCCTGGTTCCCAACCTGGAGCTGGCTCAAGTGGCCGGGTGCCGGCTGCAGGACGGATTCGTCGCGACCGACGAAGTCCAGGAGACCAGTGTCGAGGGCGTCTACGCGGCCGGTGAGCCCACCGGGATCGGTGGAGTCGACATGGCGCTGACCGAGGGGTCCATCGCAGGATACGCCGCCGCGGGGCGCAGCGGCGAGGTGGCACCATTGGCACTCCGCCGCGATCAGCAGCGCCGTCATGTCGCGGAGTTGACCAACGGGTTCCAGCTCCGGCCCGAATTGAAAGCCCTGGCCAGCGCCGAGACCATCGTGTGCCGCTGCGAGGACGTACGCCTTGGCGCGCTCCAGCCCGAGTGGACCATGCGGCAGGCCAAGCTGTACACCCGCACCGGCATGGGGCCGTGCCAGGGACGGGTCTGCGGCGCGGCACTGCAGCATCTTTACGGCTGGGCGCCGGAAGTTCCCCATGCGCCGGTCGAGCCGGTGCCGGTGAGCGCGCTTCTCTGACCATGGAGACTTGAATGCAGAAGCAGGACTGGGCCGGTGTCTTCCCCGCGATTACGACTCCATTTCTCCCGGACCTTTCGGTCGACCATTCGTTCCTGGGCGAGCACGCCCAATGGATGATCGGGCAGGGCTGCAAGGGAATCGTGGCCCTGGGATCGCTGGGTGAGGCCGCGACCCTTCAATTCGAGGAGAAAGTGCAGATCCTGGAGACCCTGCGACGCGCCCTGGGGAAAAACGTGCCCCTGATTGCCGGGATCGCGGGCCTGAGCACGGCGGAGTGCGTGGCGCTCGCCAGGCGGGCCCAGGCGGTGGGCTGCGACGGACTGATGGCGCTGCCGCCGTACGTGTATCGCGGGGACTGGCGGGAGACCGAAGCCCATTACAGCGCGGTGATCTCCGCGACACCGCTCTCCTGCATGCTCTACAACAACCCGATCGCCTACGGCACCGACGTCTCCGCGGGGCAGATGGCGATCCTGGCCCGGTTCGAGAATCTGCATGCCGTGAAGGAGTCGAGTGGAGACGTCCGCCGGGTCACCGCGATCGGGGAGCGGCTGGGTGATCGCCTTGCGATATTCTCCGGCATGGACGACATGATCCTGGAGAGCGTTCCGCTGGGTGCCCGGGGTTGGATCGCGGGACTGGTAAATGCGCTCCCCCTGGAATCGGTCCAGGTCTTTGAGTGGGCGCGGGACGGGAACTGGATCGAGGCCCGGCGGCTGTACGAATGGTTTCTCCCATTGCTCCGGCTCGACACCGTCCCCAAGTTTGTGCAGTTGATCAAGCTGGTGCAGCAGGAAGTCGGCAAAGGCAACGCCCGGGTCCGCCCGCCGCGCCTGGAGCTGGAGGGCGCCGAACTCCAGCAGACCCGGGACCTCATCAGGGAGCGCCTGGCCTCGAAGCCTCGCTAACCATGGATATTGGCGCAACCAGACCAATCGAAACCGAAGGCCGGAACATCGGATTGACCTTCGCCTTGCTGGGCTACGTCGCCGTCGGCGCGGGCCTGGCGGTCGGTGAAGTGGTTCGGCCGTTCCCGTGGCCGCTCGCCATCGCCCTGCTGGCTGCGACGGCGATGACCCGGCGCTTCGGGGTCGCCCTCCCCGGCAAGTGGTTCGTGAGCTTCGTGCCCGCTGCCGCTGCCTCGGCCGCGGTTGCCCTGGGTTGGGGAGCCGGCGGAGTGATCGGATGCCTGGGCTTCATCATCGGCGACGTGGCCTTTCGCCGGGTGCCCAGGATGGCCACCTTCGAGTCGGCGGGACATCTTGCGGCCGGTGTTGCGGTCGGCGGTGGCATGTACCGGCTGCTCGGTGGCCGGCTCGGGGACTCCGCGTTTCATGGCAACAGCCTCATCCTGCTGGTGCTGCTCTACCTCCTGGTCGCCATTACCTCCAATGCGGTCACCTTTGCGCAGATGCGCGCCGCCGGTACCATTGGCCGGGTGAACCCCGGCCTCACGCTGCGCTGGGAAACCGTTGCCGCCGGCTTTGGCATGGCACTCGGGGTGAGCGGGGTCCGGCTGGTGCAGCCCGGAATCCCTCTCGGGCTTCACATCGGCATGGTCCTGGTCTGGCTCTTCTTCGCCGGTTTGAGCTATTTCGCCTTGCGACGAGGCGCCAGCGCGGAAGGCTTCCTCGCCGTGGAGACGCTGACCCGGGCCATCGGGGCGCGCACCCTCTTTGCCGACGCGTTCAAGGATGTCCGCGGCCTGACCGGTACCCTGGTCCCCTGGCACAACATGGGACTTTCCCGGTTTGACGAGCTCACCGACGAATTCGTGATCATCGCGGAGACTTCTCCGGACGTGCAGGCGGGATTCCGCTTCAAGGCGTCCCGGGCGCTGACCGCGGTCGCGCTGCAGCGCCGGGGACCGGTCACCGATTGGAATCTGAGCACCGAGCACCGACAGGAACGGCGGGACCGGGGCGCGGAGATCCTGGTGCCGCTCTACGTCGGTGGGCGGCTGGTCGGGATGTGGAGCGTCCGGCACTCGGCCAGCGGCTCTTACTGGCAGAGCGATGCGGAGCTCCTGGGCCGCCTTGCCACTCCGCTGGCGCTGGCGATCACCCTGGACAGCGTGGTGAGCCCGGTCCTGAGCGCCTCGACGGATACCGCCGAGCAAGTGACGGCGATCAGCACCCTGGCGGGCCGGCTGCAACAGGGGTCGGAGCGGGCGATCGCCGATGCGCGACGGAGCGCGGCGACGGTGCGCCGGGTGGCGGAAACCCTGACTTCGGGCGCGGCCGCGGCCCAGGTGAACCGGCAGGCGGCCGAGGCGAACGCCGCGAGCGGGGTCGCGACCCGGGCCACCGGACAGGAGATGCTGGCTACCGCGCGGGACGTTCGAGCCACCACCATGACCGCGGCAGACCGGCTGCGCCATGCCGCGACGGTGGCGATCGAAGGCGGCGAGCAAATCGCCCGGCTGCAGGAGATCCTGGAATTCGTCAACCAGTTTCGCCTGGCGATCGAAGACGTGGCCTACGAAAGCGGCATGCTCGCGCTCAACGCGGCGATCGAAGCGTCGCGGGCGGGCGAGTCGGGCCGGGGGTTTGCCGTGGTCGCCTCGGAAGTAAGAGCACTCGCCGAGCGCAGCGTGCGGGAAGCGCAGGGGGCCGGCCGCAACGTCGCGGAGATCCAGGAACGGCTGGGCCGGGCGGCCGAGATCATGGAACGGCTGCGCGCCGAGGTGGGCGAGGCGGCGGGGCTGGGCACCGCGTTGTTCGAGCGGATCGACGCGATTCACCAGGCCGCGGAACAGGTGGCCGCCATCGGCGAGCAGATCGCCGCCACCGCCCGGGAGACGGCGGAGCGCTCCGTCGCGCTGGCCACGGCGCTGGACGAAGGCCGCCGGCTGGCCGACCGCGCGGCGGAGGAGAGCGATGCGGTGGCAGCGGTGAGCGCGGAACAGGGCGCCGCGGTGCAGCAACTCAACCAATCGGCGACCTCGCTACGCTCCATGGCGACGACGCTCGCTACCAGCGTCGCCCGGGCGCGCGAGGCGGGAGAACGCCAGGGCAATGGCGGCTGATTCCTCCGCCTACCGCAGCTGGTACCTACCGTTCCTGATTCTCGCCGGCTCTATCCTCTGCATCTACGGCCTTCGCAGCCTCGGCGCCAGCTACGCGGTGACCCGCTGGCCGGTAGTCCCCGCGCGGGTCGTCTACTCAGCGATTGACTCGACCGGGCGCGGCGGGTTTCGGCCCCGGATCTCTTATGAGTTCTACCTGGCGGGGCGCCGCTATCTCGCAAGCGGGGTGGATCGGCCGGCAGGGGCGAACGAGGCTTCGACCGGGGCCATGCCATTGGAGCGGGCCAGGGCGGCGGTGGCACGCTACCCGGTTGGCCTGGAGCTGCTTGCCGGCTACGATCCGGGGAATCTTGGCCGCGCCGTGCTCCGTCCCCGCTTCAACTGGTGGACGATCACGCCGGTCCTGCTCGGTGTCCTGTTCGCCGCTATCGGGATCATGATTTGGCGACAGGGACGCCGAGCCAGCGAAACCACAGCCGGTCCATGACCAGCGGCCCCACTTTCCACCCCGCGCACATTGCCTTGCTGGGTGACTACAACCCCGAGGTCATCGCCCACCAGGGTATCAATCGTTCCCTGGAGCTGCTCCGCGCGATCGATCCCACCATGTCCTGGCGTTGGTGCCACACCGCAACGCTGGCCGGCGAACCCGCGGCACAACTGGGGGAATTCACCGCCATCTGGGTGGTGCCTGCCAGTCCGTATGAAAACCCGGACGGAGTGTTCTGGGCGATTCGTTACGCTCGCGAGGCGCGGATCCCGTTCCTGGGAACCTGCGGGGGCTTCCAGCACGCCGTCATCGAGTATGCCAGGAACGTCCTGGGCCTGGATGCGGAACATGCCGAGACCGCGCCCGGTGCGCCGGTGCAGCTCATTACCCCGCTGAGCTGTTCGATGGTCGAAGAGATCGGAGGGGTGCGGCCGGTTCCCGGCACCAGGGCGGCCGCCCTGTATGGACAGCCGCGGGGAGACGAGGGCTATCACTGTAACTATGGGTTGAATCCGGCGTTCGTGGCCCAGCTCGAGGCCAGTGGCTTGATCGTGGCGGCGAAAGACCAGGCCGGCGAGGTGCGGGCGCTCGAGCTGCCGCGTCATCCTTTCTTTCTCCTCACCCTCTTTCAGCCGGAGCGCCGGGCATTGAAGGGCGAGGTCCATCCCCTGGTTCGCGGGTTTGTCCATGCGGCCCTGGGACACGTCCCGGTCGCCTGACCGATACCCGGAGCGCCCATGCCAGTCGTCCTGCGCACCACCATTCTCCTGGTCCTTTCCAACGTCTTCATGACCTTCGCCTGGTACGCCCACCTGCGAGACCTGCGGGACCGGCCATGGTACCTTGCCGCCCTGGTGAGCTGGGGGATCGCGCTCTTCGAGTACCTGCTCCAGGTGCCGGCAAACCGGATCGGGTACTCGACGTTGACCCTGGGCCAGCTCAAGATGTTGCAGGAAACGATCACCTTGTCGGTATTCGTCCCCTTTGCCGTATTCTACATGCGGCAACCGCTCAAGCTGGACTATCTCTGGGCGGGACTCTGCCTGGTCGGGGCGGTTTATTTCATGTTTCGCAGCCCTGTTGTCTAGCGGCTCAAACCTGGCAGGAGCGTTTCATGTCTCATCCACAATCCGAAGGCGAGACTCCGCTCGCCCCGGTACTCGAGCAGAACATCCGGGCCTTTGTGGAGCGGCGGCAGCGGGAAAAGGACAAGGCCAGCCCCCAGGAACGACTCGCCGAGAAGGTCGCCCGTTTTGTCGGGAGCATGGCCTTCATCTACCTGCACCTTGTCTTTTACGGGAGCTGGATTCTCATCAATGCGGAGGTGGTCCAAGTGGTTCGGCCGTGGGACAAGTCCTTCGTGCTCCTGGCCATCCTGGCCGGATTAGAGTCGATCTTCCTTTCGACGTTCGTCCTGATAACCCAGAACCGGATGTCGGCGCTGGCCGAGCGCCATGCCGATCTCGACCTGCAGGTGAGCCTGCTGGCGGAGCACGAGATCACTCAGATGATCACGCTGCTGAACAAGATGGCGGAGAAGGTTGGCGTTTCAGCGTCCGCCGACCTGGCGGAACTGCAGAAGGATGTCTCTCCGGAACAGGTACTCGATAGGATTGACGAGCACGAGGAGAGGATTCGCAAAGAATAACAATTGAGGTCAATCCTCGATCCTCAATCTGCAATCCTCAATGGCTGGTCCGAGCACCTTTCTTGAACATGGCGGCGTACTGCCCGTAGCCGGCCGCTTCCAGACTGTCGACCGGAATGAAACGGAGGGCCGCCGAATTGATGCAGTAGCGGAGACCGGTCGGCTGAGGACCGTCATCGAAGAGGTGGCCGAGGTGGGAATCGGCGTGGCTGGAGCGCACTTCGGTCCGGACCTCGAACAGGCTTCGATCTATCCGCTTCTTGATGTTCTGCGGTTCCAGCGGCCGGGTAAAGCTGGGCCAGCCGGTCCCCGAATCGAACTTGTCGAGCGAGCTGAAGAGCGGCTCGCCGGAGACCACGTCCACGTAGATCCCCGCCGCGTGATTATCCCAGAACTGGTTCTCGAATGGTGTCTCGGTGTGGTCCTGCTGGGTGACCGCGAACTGAAGCGGAGTCAGCCGCTGCTTCAGTATATTGGCGGCCGGCTTGCTGAAGGTCGCGGGCTGCCAGCCAGCATGGGACTGGGCGGCCGAAGGAGCGGCCCCGGCGACCAGGAACAACGCCAGGGCTCCGAGAGTCGTAAGATGGCGATACATGTTCGGGCTCACTTGCTCTGATAGGCGTCGGACCCCCAGACCTCGTGCAGCTTGCGGTCACGGCCGCACCCGATCCGGTAGGCGTTGTAGTGGTCGGCATGGCGCCGCGCGAAATCCTGGTGGTAGTCTTCCGCGGGATAGAACATCTGGGCCGGAAGGATCTCGGTTACCACCGGGCGGCTCAGCTTCTTCGACTGGTCGATGCTCGCCTTGGAGGCCAGGGCCAGGCGGTGCTGGGTCTCATCGTGGTAGAAGACAGCCGTCCGGTACTGGGGACCGAAATCGCAGAACTGGCCGTCAGGCGTCGTGGGATCGATATCGTGCCAGAAGGCGTCGAGCAGCTGCTCGTAAGTCACCTTGGCGGGATCGTACACCACGAGAACCGCCTCCCGGTGGCCGGTGGCGCCGGAGCTGACCTGTTCGTAGCTCGGGTCCTTCACCGTGCCGCCAGTGAACCCGGAGGTCGCGGAGACGACGCCGTCCATGTTGTCGAAGAGTTTCTCGATAGACCAGAAGCACCCGCCGGCGAACGTGGCCTGGGCAGTGACTGGAGGAATGGCGTGGCGCTGGGCGGGGCTCTCATGGACCAGATGCAGGGCCAAGGGACCTCCCACGGCGATTGCACCAACCACGGCGGCGATCTTGAGCAGCATGGCAACTCCGGAAATGTGGCGGTTGAACCTTGCACCCAGTATACGCTCGACCGGGGCGATCGGTTCCCTTAGGTTCCGGTCAGCAATGGAGACGTCCGATTGCCCGACGCTAACACCGCCCCCAAGAAGGCCTTAACTACCCAAGGAGACATCATGCGCTGGCCTGTCCTGGCAGTCCTCGGATTCGCCCTGCTGGCTCCGGAGCTGCGAGCCCAGGAGGAGGCACCCAAACCCCTCAAGTTCACGGCCGACCTCGGCTTGGTGAGCACGGCGGGGAATACCGACGTCACCAACCTGAACGCGGGCGAGAAGGTGGAGTGGAACCTGGCCCCGATCACCCTGAAGCAGGGCTTCGCGATCGTATACGGCGAAACCGACGGCAACACGACCACCAGCAGCCTCCGGGCTGACCTGCGAGCCGACTACGCCCTGTCCGCCGCATTCGCGGTGTTCGGCGCTTTTGCGTTCGACCGCAACCGTTTCGCCGGCATCGCCCGGCGTTTCGAGGAAAACATCGGTCTGGGGTACAAGGCGATCCGCGGCGAGCACGACAAGCTGGAATTCGAGGCCGGGGTGAGCTTCAACCAGCAGCGTTCGATCCTTGAGGTGAGCGACAACTTCACCGCGGCGCGGGCTGCCGGGATGTACCGGCACGGGTTCACCGAAACGGCGTACCTCCAGCAGTCCATCGAGGTGCTGCCCAATCTGGAAGTGAGTGAGGACCTCAGGATCAACACCGAAACGGCGCTGGTGGCTCCATTGTCCAAGCGACTGGCGATCAAGCTGTCCTACGTCATTCGCTACGACAAGCTGCCGGAACCCGGGTTCAAGAAAACTGACCGAGTCTTTACTTCCGGCTTACAGATCAGCCTGTAACAACAGGACTGAGGACTGAGGACTGAGGACTGAGGACTGGGGACCTTCTTCGATCAAAATGCCCGCTCCAAGTGCGCCGTTGGTGCGAATCAAGAAACTCGCCTGGCTGCTGGACAACAGCATTGGGATTCCGGGTACCCGATGGCGAATCGGGCTGGATCCTCTGTTCGGATTGATACCCGGCCTGGGCGACCTGGTCGGCGCGGCGTTCTCCGGTTGGATTCTGCTGGAAGCGGAGCGACTTGGTGCCAGCCGGCCCACCCTGCTCCGCATGTTGTGGAACGTGGTAGTGGAGACGGTGGTCGGGGCGATCCCGTTGCTGGGCGACATCTTCGACGCGGCGTGGAAAGCCAACGCGAAAAACGTCGTGCTGCTGGAGCGACACCTCGCGACCCCGGGACTGCAGCGCAAGCAGGATCGGGCGTTCATCGCGGTGCTTGTAGGGGGATTGCTGGTCGGGACCGCCGCCACCGCGACCCTGGGGATTCTCCTGCTCCGGTGGATCCTGGGACTATTCTGAGCTGGAAGAGTGCGGGCCCCTCCCCGGGTGCCCCAAGTGCCGCCGGGGATGAAGTTTGCAGTACATTGCTTATCCCCTATGTCTACTTGCCTTTGAGACCTATGTCGGGTATAAAATGGGAGTGACTCTCCCCTCAAGAGACTGCCCCAGCTGCAGAACGCCCATTCCGGATGCGGCGCTCTTTTGCTCGAACTGTGGCGCCGCCACCCCAACAGGGGCGGTTCCTACGGAGGCGTCCGTGAGTCTCGCGGCCCGCCCGGGCGAGGAGGTCGAGAGCCGGGATCGGCTGCAGCTGGCGCTGGGTGATGGTTTCGAAGTAAGGACCCTGCTGGGCCAGGGCGGATTCGGGCTGGTCTTCACGGCCTTCGACAAGCG
>Ga0070699_100003009_pt1 | contig 14971 bp, 7 predicted proteins | sample KBSK1503metaG_FD_65473 | JGI IMG/M metagenome (GOLD analysis project Ga0070699, IMG submission 65473) | Corn, switchgrass and miscanthus rhizosphere microbial communities from Kellogg Biological Station, Michigan, USA - KBS K1-50-3 metaG | ecosystem: Host-associated > Plants > Roots >...
CCCTCGCATTTGTATTGCTTCTGGTCGTCATACTCAGCGGGGTCGTCGGCCTTTTCTTCTATCGAAATATCCCGGCTCGTTTAACGAGATACGGAGCGGGGCAGCAAGCCGACAAGATCGACCCTGAAATGGGGCGGCTGCTGTCTGACATGCGTGCTCTGGTGAAGGACAAGTCAGACGCCCTCGTGCAGATCTATAAGGCGGAAGTCGCCACCTTGCAGCACCGCGCTCCGAAGGGCTGGTCGTTGCTGTTGAAGGGGCAGGGGAGCGATCTTCTTGCGTTGCGGTCCGCGGATCTGGCGAGCAAAGTCTCGGGGATTCCGCCTGAGGATCAGGCGGCGTTTCAGATTCTTTCTCAGCTCTTGTTGAAGAAAGCTCAGTTGGAAGTCAATCTCCTGCATCAGATGCGACTTCGGAATGCACTACAGGCCTGGTTGTACGTTCACGTTCCTGTGTCGATTGCAATGGTCTTTGCGGTAGGGCTTCATCTTGTAGTGGTGTTCATATACTAGGGCTATGCCCGTATGGTTGGTGGGGCGTCGATGTCGTTTCAGATTATCCGAAAGGTTTCATCTCGCGGTGAAGTGCGAGAGAGAATTCTCGAAGTCTCCGGCGAGATATTACGCATCGGTCGAAGTGTCTCGAGCGAACTCCGTCTTGAAGATCTCTCCGTATCGCTGAATCATGCCGAGATTCGGCTTGACGAACAAGGTCGTTACATTCTCCGTGATACCTCGAAGGTCCAGGCGACTTATGTCAATCGCGCGCCAGTCGAAGAAGCGGTACTTTGTCATGGGGATGTCATCAGGATTCAGCACTACCTATTGTCCGTGTCTCAACCGGATTTGTCGGGCCCGTTTGTCTTGGCCGTAGAAGAAACGCCGAGGACGCAAATCGAGCCTTCGCTCGCGCTCATGCCGAAGTTTCAGCTTTCTGGCGGGCGATGGTCGAAGGGGCGCATTGCGTCGGTGTTGACTCTTCTGGTGTTGGTGGGGTCGATACTCGCCTTGGCCCTTGAGAAGCGCGAAGTGTTCATGCCAGGCCCCGTGTCCGTGAAACATTCCAAGTTCGCCCATCAGTGCGAAGTGTGCCATGCCTCGATGAAGCCTGTCTGGAACTTTGTCGGCAACGCCGCATGCCAGACGTGCCATCGATCTGACATCTTGTCTCCAGCGCATTTCAAGCAAGAGGTCGCGTTGTCGCCGTCTCCCTTATGTGCCTCATGTCACTTGGAGCACAAGGGGCAGAAGGTGTTAGCCGATGTGCCGGATACAAAATGTGTTCAGTGTCACGGCGATCTGAAGGCAAGGGATCAACAGGTGCCGGACATCGCGGCGGTGCACAGTTTCACGAACGACCATCCAGAATTTGCCGTTTCTCGATCACGTCCGGACCGTGCGGTTCCTCTGCGCGTGCGGCTCAACGACAAGGCACAGCTGAAAGATGACGGGAGATTGAAGCTGAATCACGCGCTCCATCTGGAGTTAGAGAAAGATTATCTGGAGACGATGGGTCTCAAGCCTCTGACCTGCTCAGAATGCCACAGGATCGACAATGAAGGACGCAACATGCAGCCGATTACATTTCAGCGCGACTGCAGACAATGTCATGCCGCAGATCTGGAATTCGCCCAGCTGCTCCCCGGCAGGAGTGTAACCCACGGACGGCAGCCGGCGGCCGTTCGCCAGCAGTTGGTCGAAATCTTTTCAACCGTCTATCTCCAGAACCATCCTGAGGAGGCAAAGAAGCCGGAACATCTGCGTTGGATTCCAGGACGGCGGCTACCAGGACAACCTCAGACGGAGCAAGAGCGCTATGTGGTGGATCGTCAGGCAGAGGCAGAAAAGATCCTCTTTTCATCGAAAATCAGACGATGTCTGAAATGTCACTTCGCAGAGTCTCCTGTGTCGGATCTACCGCCATCTGCTTCTGAAAATAGAGCGATGTCATCTCAGGTCGCGACGAGAGAGAAAGAAGAAGCGCGGGCATTACGTCTCGCTGCTTCTCCGCCAAGTCTTTCTCCAAATCGCGATGAAAAGGATGTCGGAAGAGGAAACAACGGCACCAACGATGAGAGCGACAAAAGTGGGAAGAATGTTTCGGTATACCCAATTGCAAGGGCTACGAGAGAAGGAATGGACGTATTTCTACCTAACATGATTACACTTGACAGTTCTTATACAAGTACGCTACCTAGCCCAGGCCTTTTTTTGATCGCCAGTGTAAATGTTCCCGTTCGATGGTTGCCATACAGCCGCTTCGATCATCAGGCCCATTCTGCTCTACCTGAGCTCAAGGCGAAGGGAAAGGGGAATTGGTGCGTGGCCTGTCATGAAAGCGCTCCCGCCAGTAGGAAGACGGAAGATGTGCTGCTTCCGTCGATCGGTCTCTGCCGAAATTGCCACATGGAGCCGGGTGGCGCTCAATCAAGTTGTAGATCCTGCCATAATTTCCATGTTCCCAAGCCACCGGACCCTCTCGCATCCGTTCCTCACCAGAGTGATCCCAATGTCGCGTCACCGTAGGGCATTCTCTTAAAGGAACCTGGCTATGCGCATTGACATGTCCCCGCATGTTGAGACAAGCGGGATGGTGCTCGTGGGGCATCGTTCTTATACATATGGCCTAGCCCTCATATTTCTCGCGGCGTTCCTCTCGGCCTGTGGATCGAGTTCTTTGAATCAACCGACCGGTGCTGCGCCGGAATCGGCGTCGGGGACCGTGAATCTGACAGCGGGTGAGGTGCAGACGATTATCGCGCAGGCCGCGACCCAGGCTCGGTCGGTGGGTCTTCCGGTTACGATTGCCGTAGTGGACCACGAAGGATTTGTGCTCGGTGTGTTCCGAATGGCTGGGGCGACCACGACGATCACAATTCGGGGAGGCGGAAGTGGTGGTCTTGATAGTCCGACGCCAGTTAATCTGGCGGACGCAGCGGCTATTTCCAAAGCAGGAACAGCTGCGTTTTTTAGCACTCAAGGCAATGCGTTTAGCACGAGATCTGCTAGTTTTATTGTCCAAGAGCATTTTCCTCCTAATGTGAATCCCTCCCCGGGTGGACCGCTGTTCGGAGTGCAGTTCTCACAACTGCGGTGCAGCGATGTCAGTCGGACGGGTCATCCGGCCAACACGTCCAACTTGCCGCTTGGACTTGCCGCAGATCTTGGCGGGCTCCCTCTCTACAAGAACGGTACGGCCGTGGGAGGCATAGGTATCGAGGGAGATGGCCTCTATTCGCTTGATCGGGATCCCTCTGATTCGGACCAGTCTCTCGAAGAGGTGATCGCTGCCGCAGGGACGCTTGGTTTCTCGGCGCCGGGCGGAATCCGTGGTGATCAAATTCTTATCGATGGGATCACGATTCCGTTCTCGAATGCCGAGCCGCCGGCCAGCCTCAATACAGCTGCATACAGTTCGTTAGTTGGAACCGAAATTCAAGCTCCCATCGCGAGTCCTGCAAGCGGTTTTTCGGCGGCGACCATTGGAGGAATCTCCGGTTCGGTTGATGCGAATTTTCCCATTATCGCGAGTCCTGATCCGGGGGGGCTCACGATTCCGGAAGTGACACAAATCATTGCTCAGGCTGCTACACAGGCGAACAGGACTCGAGCAGCCATTCGAAATCCACTCGGGTCGGCGGCGCGAGTCTCCATTACAGTGACGGACACTGGTGGAAGGATTCTGGGAATTTTTCGCACCACGGATGCGCCCATATTTGGGTTTGACGTGTCGGCCCAGAAGGCAAGAACCGCCAATTTCTTCACTCGGGCAGATGCCGGGTCAAGTCTCGTGACGGCAGGTTTGAGTGGATATTCGGCTTCGATGACGAACGAAGGTGTGCCCTTGAACGGGTCCACTGCCTTCTCGGATCGGGCGGTAGGATTCTTGAGCCAGCCTATTTTCCCTCTCGGTGGTAGTCGAATCTTTTAATAAAGACATCACTCCAAGCCGCTAGGCCAGTGGAGTATCTTTAATACCGGCCTCCAATTCGATGCGCTCAATCTCACGAACGTTCTTGGTTTTACTGCACCTTGTACTGGATTGCCGACAGTTCCGAATGGTTTCCAGATCTTCCCGGGGGCTTTTCCGCTTTTCAGAGGTCCGATTCATGTGGGATCTATTGGAGTTTCCGGAGATGGTGTGGATCAGGACGATATCATTGCCTCCATTGGGAGTACTGGTTTTGAAGCCCCTGCCGGCATTCGATCTGATACGAGAATGGTACGGGGGGTGAGGCTCCCCTATGCGGTATTTCCGAGGAACCCAAACCTCTTCTAAGAGGAGTGGCAGTGAGCGTACGACGTGGAATGTGGTTAGTAGGAATTGTGGGAATGGTGCTCATACTGAATGGCCCGGTGGCTTTATGGGCCGAAGAGCAGGTGTCACCGCCGTCGGGAGAATCTGGACCGTCCCGACGCCTTCCCAGCGGTCGCTCACGGACAACACCTCAACGTCCGGTTCCCAGCCGTCCAAACCAGCAAGCACCTGAGAAACAAGATGCATTGCCAAAGGCAAAGGCGGACGATATCACCCCACTTCAATCCGTCACGGAACCAGTGGTGCCTCCTTCACCGGATGTGGAAGCCGAGAAGCCCCTCAGTTCGCCGGTCCCTCCACCAAAAGCAGTCGAGGATGGACAGCCGGTCATCATTCCTATTCCTCCCTCAGTCCAAGTTGAGGCACCAGAGAAACCCGCATTGCCGCCGAAGACTCAGGCGCAGCCGGCTGAAAAGCCTCTGGCTTCTCCCGGCGTGGGTGCTGAACAGAAAGCGGTTGACCTTCCTGCATCGAGCCCGAGCAAGTCGGCGGTGAGCGAAATGCCCGCGGTCACTGCTCCTGTGCTGCAGCCGGCAGACGCGCCGGCTGAAAGGCGGCTACCCAGTGGCCGGATTCAGAAATTGCCAGGAGTCGAAATACCCGAGGACAAACCCGCGACTGTCGCGCCATCGATGGCTCCGCCAGTAGAAGTGGAAGTTCCTGAGACTCCTTCGGTCTCGCCAAAGGTTTTAGTGCAGCCAGAAGAGAAACCTCCGACTATGCCTTCTGCGGATGTCGACCAGAAGGCTGCAGATCTCCCAGAGGTTGGTCCAAGCAAACCGGTTGGGGAGGCGCCCGCAGATATGGCGCCTGCCTCCCAGCCCGTCGACGCAGGATCTGAAAAGCGGCTTCCGAGCGGACGCACGCGTCCGCTTCCCACACAGCCCTTACCCGATGCAACAGTTGTGGATGGCAGTGCTCCCACCCAGTCGGAAATCGACGACTTTCAGCGAAGTAATTTCATTCCAATCCGTGACCGCTGGCGTATTGGATCTTCCAGCGGGCTCCTTGATCCGTACTCCCAGAATCTGTTGAAGGGGGACTATCCGATCATCGGCCAGGACATTTTCTTCAATTTCATCGGAATCAGTGATTCGCTCTTCGAGGCAAGGAAGTTGCCGACCGCTCAGGGTGTGAGCCGGGAACAGGCTGGGAGTGGCCAATTCTTTGGGCACGGGCGACAACTATTTTTTAACCAGAATTTCGTGACGAGTTTTGAATTGTTCAAAGGATCCACCGGTTTTAAGCCGCGTGACTGGGCTGTGCGTGTGACGCCGGTGTTCAACGTCAATTATCTGAATGTCCAAGAACGCAACGTCGTGAAGTTGGATGTCCGTGATGGGACCACCAGGACGGATAGCCAGATCGCGTTCCAGGAGGCGTTTGTCGAAAAACGACTCTTCGACATCTCCAGGAATTACGACTTTATCTCCGTGCGCGCAGGCATTCAGGGATTCACGAGCGACTTTCGTGGATTTATCTTCTCTGACAATGAGCCGGGAGCACGGTTCTTTGGAAATTTTGACAACAATCGCTATCAATGGAACGTCGCCTACTTCAATTTGTTGGAAAAAGATACCAACAGTCAGTTGAATTCATTCGAGATTCGGCATCGACAAGTTGTCGTCGCGAACCTCTACCGGCAGGACTTCATTTGGCAAGGGTATACGACGCAATTGAGCTTTCATCACGATCGTGATGATGCCGGCACCCAGGATTCCAATGGGCAGGAATACGATCGCAATGGTTTTCTCGTCCGGCCGGCCAAGGTGGGTGATGTGCGACCCCATAACGTTCACTCCTACTACCTCGGCTGGGCAGGAGATGGGCATATCGGACGGTTCAATCTGTCCCACGCGTTTTATCAGGTGCTGGGCAATGTTACGCATGATTCGATTGCGGGAAGGCCAGTCTCAATCAATGCCCAAATGGCTGCGGCCGAACTGTCATACGACATCGATTGGCTGCGGCCAAAAATTTCCGTCTTTTATGCCTCGGGAGATCGGAATCCGACTGATGGAACCGCCAGAGGATTTGATTCCATCCTCGACAACGTGAATTTTGCCGGAAGCGGATTTAGTTTCTTTAACCGGCAAGGCATCGCGCTTACCCAGACCGGTATCAATTTGACGAATCGGCTGAGTCTGCTGAACGATTTCCGAAGCAGTAAGACGCAAGGGCAGGCGCAGTTTGTTAATCCGGGCATCATTGTGGGCAATGCGGGACTCGATGCCGAGCTGACGCCCAAGTTGAAAGCAATCTTAAACTTCAACTATCTGTGGTTCGCCGCCACCGAACCACTTCAGTACCTCCTTCACCAGCCGCAAGTGAGAAGCACCATCGGAGCCGACTACAGTGCGGGCCTGATCTATCGCCCCCTCTTAAACCAGAACATTGTCTTGAGCGGCGGTTTGGCCTATTTCACTCCGGGTGGGGGATTTAAGGACATCCAACAGGGTGGAAGCCTCTACTCGGCTTTTTTCTCAGCGACGCTGACGTTCTAGCCGTTAATCTAGGATGGGAACCCATGGAACCACATCACAGGTATCGCAGCCTTCAGGTCAGGATCGGGATTGCATGCAGCCTCGCATTATTTACGGGCTCCATTGCCCTCCTGCAGGGATGTTGGAAGTCCGAGAAGCCTGGTGGGGCCGGTGCATCGTCCTCGATCACGGGCCTTCCAGGCGACATCCTCGGTCAGACAGATGAGGAGGTGACCGTTAAGAACAACGGGTGTGTGAGTTGTCATACGCAAAGCGACGCTCCGACGATGCACCTCTCTTCAGCCGTAAGACTGGCTTGTGTGGATTGTCATGGTGGCCAGACAAATGCCGTGGTTGCCAAAGATGCTTCCCCCGAGTCTCCCGCATTCAATGAGGTGAAGCAAAGAGCGCATGTTCAGCCCCGATATCCGGAGTCCTGGAACAGCAGGGACGGGAGGCGATCCGCTGCCAATCCCAAGCAGAGTTACACCCTTTTAAATAAGGAAGGTCCAAGTTTCGTTCGATTTATAAATCCTGGCGATCTGCGTGTTGCAAGATTGACATGCGGGGCCTGTCACCAAAGTGAAGTGGAGCAGGTCGAGAAGAGCCCCATGACAACATCGGGAGTGTTCTGGACCGCTGCAGCATATAACAATGGTATTGTGGCGCAGAAAACGCCATTTCTTGGGGAAAGCTACTCGATCGATGGAATACCGCAGAAGATTCAAATGGTCCCACCGCCAACATTGTCCGATCTGGCGAAAGGGGTGCTCCCGTTCCTCATGCCGTTGCCTCGATGGGAAGTCATTCCCCCCGGAGATATCTTCAGAGTCTTTGAGCGAGGCGGGAGCAACATTCCGTCAAATTTCCCCGATATCGGCACTGCGCCCTCGGTCTTTTTCCAGAGTCCCAGTCGTGAAGATCCTGGTCGCCCAGACATCAGACAAAGCAACCGAGGGCCAGGGACCGGCCTCAGGATTGCCGTTCCCGTTCTCAACATTCATAAAACCCGTTTGAACGATCCACATCTTTCGTTTTTGGGGACCAACGATCATCCAGGAGATTTTCGCTCGAGCGGATGTACCGCCTGTCATGTCGTGTATGCGAATGATCGTGACCCGTTCAATTCTGGCCCTTATGCGAAGTTTGGGAATAAAGGCGAGTCACAGACGATCGACCCAACGATTCCCAAGCAAGAGGCCGGCCATCCGCTTCGCCACCAGTTGACCAAGGCCATTCCTACGAGTCAGTGCATGGTCTGCCACATGCATCAGCCGAATGTGTTCGTGAATACCTTTCTTGGGTACACCATGTGGGATTACGAATCTGATGGTGAGGCCATGTGGCCGGAGAAACAAAAGTATCCGACCGAAGAAGAGAAATGGCGTATTCTCAATCGAAACCCTGAAGAAGCAGCTATTCGTGGGAAGTGGTCTGATCCTGAATTTCTTGCAGAGGTGAGCAAGTTGAACGGTCAGCTTAAACAGACGCAGTTTGCCGACTATCATGGCCATGGGTGGAATTTCCGTGCCGTGTTCAAGCGTGACCGAAAAGGTAATCTACTGGACGATCAAGGAAATGTTGTTCCTGATGTGACGAGCGAGAAACTCCAACGAGCTATGCAGCCTCGCTCCGAGCAGGAATGGGAAAAAGGTCGGCCTGGAGTTCCTGTCCACCTCAAGGACATTCACTTGGAGAAGGGGATGCATTGTGCCGATTGTCATTTTGCACAGGATAGCCATGGGAATGGGAATCTGTATGGCCAATTTGCGGATGCGATTGGAGTCACTTGTGCGGATTGTCATGGCACGGTCAATCAATATGCGACGCTCAAGACCTCTGGTCCCATGTCCCCTCCTGGCGGAAGCGATTTAAAGACGGGATTGACCGAATGGAAACAGCGGCGGTTTGAGTGGCGGAACGGGAAGTTGTTCCAACGCTCATCGCTGGAAAAGGGAAAGGAATGGCCGGTGGTTCAAGTCAAGGACACCGTCGATCCGCTATCGGATTGGTCCAAAGCTCATCCGAAACAGGCCGAACAATCTCGTTTGGCCAAGACGCTGCAGAAAGACGGTATCACGTGGGGAGAGGTACCTCCTAACCATGAGAATCTCGCCCATTCTAACGAGAGGGTGGCGTGTTTCTCCTGCCATCTATCATGGACCACAAGTTGCGCAGGTTGCCACCTACCGATCAAGGCAAATTTGAAGAAGGATTCCAATCATTTCGAGGGAGAGGAAACGAGGAATTGGGCGTCGTACAACCCCCAGGTGGTAAGGGATGATCAGTTTATTCTTGGCTTACATGGAACGGTGAAACGAGGTGGGGAGGAAAAGACGCTCATAGCTCCCGTGCGGTCGTCCAGCGCACTTGTGCTGAGCTCAGAGAATACGAATCGTGAACGTATCTACGTACAGCAGCCGCCTATCTCGTCGGCCGGGTACAGCAGTCAGGCCTTTGCGCCGCATTTTCCGCATACGGTCAGATCCGCGGAAACCAAACGCTGTACGGACTGTCATGTGTCCAAGAATAATGATAACAATGCGTGGATGCAGCAAGTCCTCGGGCAAGGGACAAACTTCCCAAACTTTATTGGACGACATGCATGGGTGGGGGAAGGCAAGTCAGGATTTGAGGCGGTTCCAGTGACTGAATGGGAGGAACCTCAAGCTGTTTACGGAAGTTACCTTCACAAACTCGCCTATCCTGACTACTACGCCGAACATCTGAAGCATGGGCGAGAAATTCCCAGGTTCAAGGATGGGAGAGAAAACGCGAAGTATCATAGCGGGAATGAGGTCAAGAGCCTACAGCTTCGGGGAGAGTATTTGTACACCGCTAACGGATCGGACGGCTTCAGGGTCTATGACGTGGCCAGTATAGACAACAAAGGTTTTTCGGAAAATATCGTGACGGCCCCAGTGTCCCCGCTTGGCCAGCGCACATATGTGAAGTCCCGTCATGCCACGGCGGTGGCCTTGCCGACTACGATGCCGGTTTCACCGTCACGCCAGGATCGTCCCGACTTTGCAAAACAGGCTAAAGGGAATCAGGAGCAAGTCATGCACCCGCTCTATCGGTATGCGTACGTTACCGACCTTTACGAAGGGCTGATCGTTGTCGATGTAGAAACGTTATCAGATGGTGACCCTAATAATAATTTCTTGTCGCGAGGGGTCACCTTCAACGCAGATGGCGCGCTCAACGGTGCGACGCATATCACGATTGCCGGTCACCATGCCTATATTTCGTGCGAACGGGGATTGGTCGTAGTGAGTCTTGACGATCCTCTCAATCCAAAAATAGTCGCTGAGGTGGGGGCTCCATCGTTGGTGAAACCTGGAGCGATTGCCGTACAGTTCCGTTATGCTTTTGTGTTGGATGATGAGGGAATGAAAGTGGTGGACGTCACAAAGCCCGAGCGTCCTCAGCCGGTGCCTGCTGCGACCATTCGACTCCCGGGAGGCCGCGACCTCTATGCAGCGCGGGGTTATGCATATGTTGCGGCGGGTGTCGACGGTCTGGTGATCGTCGACATCGAAAAGCCTGAACAGCCTCGCATCGATCAAACGTTCACTGCCGAGGGGAAGATCAACGATGCTCAGAGCGTTCGGGTGGCAGCCACGAATGCCAGTTTGTTTGCCTATGTGGCCGATGGAAAGAATGGCTTGCGCGTGATCCAACTCACATCGCCACAATCTCAACCGAATTATTATGGTTTCAGTCCACGACCTGTACCAGAGTTGATTGCGACGTATAAGACAAAGGGCCCCGCCATTGCCCTATCGAAGGGGCTTGATCGAGACAGAGCAGTCGATGAAAGCGGCCATCAGGTGAGCGTGTTTGGACGTCTGGGCTCACGACCGTTTAATCTTGAAGAGCAACGTCGGCTCTACTTGCGCAATGGACAATTGTACACCGTTACGAATGACCCGCCCGGGTCGTCAGAGGCATCAAAGAGTCGGTAGGGACAGAGTTTGTTCTGAATATCTATGAACCGCTCTCTCGTGTGGTCATGATTTTCTGTGTCTATTGGATTGGCACTAGAGGGATCGGTCATGAGGGAGCGTCAGATCCTGCGGAGCCGGCTTGACCTCTTCTGGCTCAAAAGTTAAGGTCATTACCCCAGACAATTGCACACGCGCACCATTCTCAATCACTACCTGTTCCCCTTTCCGGAGGTTGAGTCCATTAACCACCGTTGGTTTATCCGATACTGCCCGCAAAAAAAGTTGGTCGGAATCGGACCTAAGTTCGAAGTGCCAACGACTGATCCGTTGGGACAACAGCAGATCAGGCAAAGCCAGGATGATGTCATTGCTATTTCCGGAAGTCTGTTCAGAAAAGCGACCGCATGAGACGACTGATTTATCAGGGATCGCAATCTGCTGTCCTGTTTCTTGGATCACTAGATAACGAGGTATTTCGCGTGGATCTCTCCACTGTAACTGGAACACTTCAAATGTGGCCGGTAATCCAGGAAGATGGATAGCATCTAATGGATGGCAAGCGGAGCGGTGTTGCTTAGGAAGCTCAGCCACCGCCTGAGATGTCAGGAGAATTTTCTCTTCGCGTGCGGTAGCTGCGAGTTTGGCGCAGAGATTAACAGTGTCTCCTGCTACGGTGGTTCCATCGGTCAGAGTCGGCCCCCAATGTATGCAGGTGCGAGTTTGCCACCGGTGTTCCGGCGGAGTGGACCGATACGTATGCGAGTGGGCTCGATGGAAACGAATTGAGAACTCAGTGGCATCCTCGATTGTCGTGAAGGCTAATAAGGCCCCATCGCCTGCTGTGTCTACTATTCGCCCATCTGACCCTGCGAGATTGGCTGCTAGCAGATCGAAGTGCCGTTGATGGATCTGTCGTCCTGCTTGATCTCCATACCGTTGGAAATAAGCAGTCGACCCCACGATGTCGCTGAAGACGATAGCCAGCCATTTCTCAAACCGTCGAGCAAGACAGGTTGAGAGTTGATTTTGCAGCCGAATGATTTCTGTTAATGTCAGAGACTCGAAGTCAATCGACATTCTAGTTTTGGTCTGAATTTATGAAAGAAGCATAAGGCAACCTTTAAGTGGTTGCAAGCAAAGACTTGGGCGGGCTCACAGCAAGAGGCCATAGTGTTGGGTTCCTCCCGGCACATAGGCCTTCTTATAGCTAAATGTGCTGGGGTACTGATCCAGGATGTCTTGCGAAGGGCAAAATCTTACTGGGGAACTTTTTAGTATCCTCTTAGAGCCAGTTATTGATCAGTAAGAAGGGAGCCCAGTAGCTGGGATGGTCGTGTATGGGTTCGCTGGAGATCTTCAGCTGCGCCCGCTGAAGGGCAACCGCCTTCGAGATTGAGGGATCCTGCAACTGTTTGTAAAACTCGGTCACTAATTCAGAGGTTGCTTCGTCATCGATAAACCAGAGGCTTGCCAATGCACTGCGGGCGCCTGCCTTGACCGCCATTCCAGCAAGGCCAAGCGCGGCCCGATCGTCACCCACCGCCGTCTCACAGGCGCTTAGCGTCAGCAGATCCAACGACGTTTTGCGAAACTGAAACATGCCGATGAGTTGCGAGAGGCGATCCATCGTGATTTTGTCGTCATAGGCCAGGAGAAAACTGTCTTTCGCTTCATTTCCGACCAATCCATGAGACGCGATGTGGACCATACTGTATTGCTGATCTTGCAACTCGGTCTGCACGGCGGGAACCAGGAATTGCCGATCGATCAGAGACGTCCCGCCGTAGAGGGCCTTCACGGCATCCATTTCACCTTTGACATTCGGGAGAGCGGGGAAACCTTGAACCGCTTCCGTCAGCCCCAGTGACAACATGTGAACGCCGGTGCGATCGATCGGGCGCAGATCGGTGAGATCCATGCCCGGCGTGACCGCCAGGGCGAATCGGGAGATGAGGAACTGTTGACCATCGTGCAATGCCGCCATTGGAATGGTTCGAAGAGGGCCATCGGGGATAAACACGAGGGTGTCGATCTTCGCGGCGGCTAAATCGTGTTCGAGGGGTTTGAGAATCCATGTATAGAGTTGGCGACCATAAGGCAGATATTCGCGGGTGCGGCGATCTTGCAGTGCACGACGGAAGGCGTGGACTTCCTCGGTCAGCCGACCGACGCTCACAGGAGAGGCTGTTCGCTGCCATGTTCCAGCGATGTTCATCAAGAGTTCTAAACGGTCAGGGAGAATGATGGGGTAAATGAGCGCCGCCCCCTTGGGGATATCTCCGATCGTCGTAGCGCGGGACCGAGCGGACTTGACACACTCATCCTTAAAATAATCTTGCAGCTCTGCGGCCTTATAGAGTTCGGAGATGTCGCGTGCTTGAATCAGTAGGATCTGTTCCTGTTGGGGATTTGAACTGACGGCAGCGCGTTTCAGCAACAGGTCGGCCAGTTCGAAAAAAACCGGACCGATGGAGTCGCGAAAGGAATGGCGCCGTCCTTGATAGCCTGAAAATTCATGGCGAATCGGTTGCACTGTGCTCACGGCACGGCGGTAGGCCTTGATCGCGTCGTCCTGTTTCCCTGTCGCGGCTAAGATGCGCCCGGTTTGCCAATGCCACCGATACAGAGACTCGGGCGCATTTACTTGTTGAGCCGCAAACACCGCCCGGCGTGTGAACTGAAGGGCGTCGGGGAACCGTCGAGTTTGTTCATACAACTGACCAAGGTAGCCGAGCGCATAGGATTCCGCAGTCGGATCTCCAATGCGGGTGGCAATGACCGCTGCCTCCTGAAGGAACTGCTCCGAGCGAGCGCGGAACAACTGTTGATCCGACCCTGTCGGAGGGTTGCGAGTATCGGCCATGGTACCGCTGAGGTCTGGAGGGGGTTGCGGCGCGCGCGGTGCACCAGAGGCTACCTCCTGTCGAGGCTTGAGGCGAATACCACGGGAACCTGGAAGCGCACCCGGGTCCAATTGCGCCAACATAGTCCGTTCCGGCGAGATTTGGGGGCGCAGATCTTCATAGCCCAGTGCGAGGTTCAGCAACCCAAAGGCTTTGTCGTGGGAGTCGGGCAGTTCTTGCAGTTGCCGATAGGCTAACTCCAGGCGGTCCTTGGCTTGTGCGAATTGCCCATCATCGATAGACGCCATCGCCGCGTTGATCAATGCGGTCATGCTCAGTGCCGATTGCCCGGTGCCGCGCGCGAGGATGGTACTTTCCATGTACGCACTAATAGCTTCGGAGGCATTCCCTTGTGCAGCGAAGGTGTTGCCGAGATCATTCAAGAGCACAGCCACGAGAGGGGAACGCTCCTCTTTTCGCGCGAGCGCGAGGGCGTCGTTGAAGAATTCGATGGCTTTCGTGTCATTCCCCATCGCCTCGGTGGCCTTCCCAAGCTGGCCAAGACTCGCGGCAAGCAGGCCGGTGTCGTTCGCTTGTTCGGCAATCCGGCGGGCCGTCTGGAGAGTCACAACTGCGTTATGGTATTGCCCAACCTGTTGGAGGGCGTACCCTAGATGAATTAAATCCTGAACCTGGCTGTGCGGTTCATGCTGTCGCTCATGAACGGACCCAGCCTCGGTCCAGGCGAGTGCGGCCTCGCCAAAGTTTCCGGCTCGTTCATAGGTTTGCGCCGCTTGGGTCCAACTGGCTGCCGCTTTCGACAGGGCACCGGCGGTTCGATACGATTCGGCCGCGCGTTTTGCGGCACGGGCTTCATCCAGCGCTGAAGACGCTCCGATTGGGGGTGTGTTCGATCCAGACTGTGTGGGACTGGCCGGAGGGCCTGCGGAGATGGCCTGCTCGACGGAGAAGAGACCGAGGCCGACTCCCAAGGCGAGCACCAGGACCCAGCGGAGCAGCGCGCATGCGCGCAATCGGGATGCGGACGGATTCGATGGTGTCATGGTGTCCTCCCTCCTACGAGCGACAGGCTGAATGGAACCGGAAGAGGGTCGAGTCGTACAAACTGACAGAGTCCAGCCCGAGCCGTGCTGCGGTCAAATTCGGCAACCGCGGTCCCAGCGATCCAGACGTGAGGAAATCCAAGAACGAGAGCGGACTCGGGGACAACGCGCCCGGGACCTGCGGCACACCATCTCGGCCGGTTTGAACAAAGCTGCTGAACTGACCTTTGGGATCAGCCGCACACCGGTCGCCAGACAACCCGGCTTGATTATAGACCAGCTTGAGCGGCACAAGAGCACCGCTGAGGATCTGG
>Ga0070699_100003012_pt1 | contig 14964 bp, 15 predicted proteins | sample KBSK1503metaG_FD_65473 | JGI IMG/M metagenome (GOLD analysis project Ga0070699, IMG submission 65473) | Corn, switchgrass and miscanthus rhizosphere microbial communities from Kellogg Biological Station, Michigan, USA - KBS K1-50-3 metaG | ecosystem: Host-associated > Plants > Roots >...
TCGCCACTCGGACAAAACGCATTGCTCGGACATCGTTTCCGCCGCCTGCTGGCGCCACTGATCTTCCGCAAGGTAGGCGACAACTTTAAATGCTGGCACTTTGTCGAGTGGTCGTTTGGCTACAATCTGTCATTTGGGAACAACGTCGTGGTTCATCGTAACGTGCTGCTGGATGACCGCGGCGGTATCGATATCGGCGACAACGTTTCGATTTCGGACTACGCGAACGTCTATTCTCACAACCATAATATCTACGACATCCACGACGTCGAGACGCCGCAAACGCGTATCGGAAACGGCGTCCGCCTCACTTATCACTCGACCGTTCTGGCCGGCGTCACGATTGGAGACAATGCGCTAATCGGAACCGGCGCGGTCGTCACACGCGATGTCGAGCCCTACCACATCGTCGTTGGTATTCCCGCAAAAACCGTTAAAATAAAAGACCCCAGCCTCGTCTCGTAGCACGGAGTGACAAACTGGAACGATTCATAGTTCATTCCAGAAACCCGTCCATGTTGGCCCAACTAACGCTTCCAAACGAAGAAATAGCAGAGGTTAAACAAAGGAAAATAGCGATTGACATTGTTTAGCCCATTAATGTACTCTCACTCAGGTTGACGGCAGTGAACTGCCGTTCACCGGGTGCCCACCTGGTTTTCAACAGCGGTCAGTCCCGCTAATCTTTTGGAGCACGATAAAGGCACACTTCGCGTGAGCGGAGGTCGCAAAGCCTACAGAAGTTGGCAAGTCCCAACTTGGCTGGGTTTCCGATGAGCTTCCATCCTGCCGCACCAGAATTCTCCAACAGTACTCTGTTGCTGCCCGCTGCACCCCTTCCTATGCACGCTGGTGTCATGCCCAACGACCCTTCAAAGAAACGGATGGCGAACTTGAAACCAAGCCCCGAAACTCTGACCTTGAAAACTCTTAGACGGCAATTACCCAGAGCGCGTAAAGCGCGTGCCCGGCTGCGCCAGCAAAACAAATTGCGGCACGGTGCGGTGAGGACTAATTAACATGTTCAAAAAAGGCTCGGGAAAAAAGAACCTCGTTGGTCTAGACATCGGCTCGAGTGCCGTCAAAGCGGTTGAGCTCGGTAAGAAGGGAAACGCCCTTCAGCTTCTCAACCTCGGCTTCGAAAACCTGCAGACCGACACGATCGTCGATGGCCAGATCATGGAGCTCAATAACGTCTCCAACGTGATCTCTCACATTTTCAGCGAGCACCAGATACGGACGACGCGCGTGGCTGCCGGTGTCAGTGGTCACTCAGTGATCGTCAAGAACATCGTGCTGCCGGCGATGAGCCAGGAAGAGTTGCAGGAGTCGTTCAGTTGGCACGCCGAGGAACATATCCCGTTCGATATCGGTGACGTGAATCTCGACTACGAGCTGACGGGCAAATCGTCAGAGACGTTGCATGTCCTGATGGCCGCGTGCAAGAGCGACAAGATTGCGAACGTGAAGCAGGCGATCCAGCTCGCCGGCAAGCAGCCGGTGATCATCGACGTCGATGCCTTCGCGCTTCAGAACTGCTACGAGGTCAACTATCAGCCGCGCGTCGGCGAGATCGTCGCCCTGCTCAACATCGGCGCCGCTACAATGAACATCAACATTCTCAACGGCACTCGTTCGATCTTCGCGCGCGATGCGTCAGTCGGCGGTAGCCAGTACACGAGCTTGTTGCAGCGCGAACTCGGTTTGAGTTTCGAACAGGCGGAAGCAGTGAAACGTGGCATGGCTTTGCCCGAAGGTGTCGAACCAAAACCGATTCAACCGATCATCGAGACTGTTTCCGAAAACCTCGCACTCGAAGTGAAGAAGACCTTCGACTTCTATCGCACTACCGCACAGGAGAACGAGGCGGGGATTCAGAAGATATTGCTCGCCGGCGGCGGATCGAAATTACCGGGTTTGCCTGATTTCTTAGCGAGACGTTTCGAGATTCCCGTGGATGTGTTCGACCCCTTCCGGCAGATTGAAGTTGATGCCCGCAAGTTTGATCCGGATTACATGCGAGAGATAGTGCCGGAAATGGCAGTTGCGGTTGGTCTCGCCCTGAGAGGAGTTGAGGCATGATTAAGATAAACCTGCTCGAGTCCGTTACGGATCGGCCCCAGGGTGTTGCGCTGGTTGAAGACAAGGTCGCCAACCCGCGCATGCAGACGCTGCTGCTTGCGCTGACGGTGTTTGGCTTGATGGTGCTGGCAATGGGCTACGACTACGTCAGCTCAAACATGGCGTATACGGCCGCGCAAAAGGAAGTCGACAATCAGAGACGCATCAACCAGCAGATGCTTGCGATTCAGAAGGAACAGATGGAACTCGAGAAGAAGTCGAAAGAGATTCAGGCTCGCATCGACGCCATCAAGAAGTTGCGCGAATCACAGCAGGGTCCGAGCGCGGTGCTCCAGGAAATCAAAGCCCGCTTTGACGCGGTCCCCGGACTTTACCTGGTCGCGATCGAGAACAAGGAAGGCGAAATCACTATCAAGGGTGAATCGCCAAATGAGTACTCCGTCACGAAGTTCGGACAGAGCCTGGAATTCTCAAACGGGTTATTTAGCAATCTGAACATCGAGACCACGAGGGAAGCAGCAAAAACGCAAACGACGGGTCCCCAGACAACGGCACAAAACGATGCCAACGTCGCGAAGCCTGAAGTGATTACTTTCACTGTGAAAGCAAACTTCGGCTCGCAGAAGAAGGACTCACAACCGGTACCTGCTCCTGCCAACCAGGTCGCAATGAAGAAGTAGTCGACCTTAGATAAAGGATTAAGCTCATGAAACTCGGCAAACTCCCGGCACTTCCCTGGTACTTGCGATTGGTCGCATTCCTCGCGCTCGGCGGCGCTTTGTATGCCGGCTTCTGGTACTTCGTGACCAGCGGCACCCGCAAACAAACCCAGGAAATGGAGAACGAGATCGCTACCTTGCGACCCAAGAACGCGCAGGCCGCAATCGTTCAGCAGAACCTCAATAACTTCAAAGCCGCCTACAAGGCGCGCGAAGAAGAGTTTGCGGAGCTGAAGGCATTGCTGCCGGAACAGCGCGAGCTGACGATGGTCCTGCAGGGAATTCAGGATCGCGCACACAACAGCGGACTCGTTTTGACGCGTTTCAATCCGAAGGAAGATCTGCAACAGGACAACTACAGTGGCAAGAAGATCGAAGTCAGTGTGGTCAGCGGTTTCGCCGGCTTGCGCGCCTTTTTCGATCAGTTGGCCCACTATCAGCGCATCGTTTCGATCACTAACTTCGAACTGAAGCAATTGGAGAAACAGTCACTTACCAAAACCGTTGACGCCCGCTTCGATCTGACTGCTTATTACGTTCCTTCCGAACGCTTGCAGAGTGCGGCGCCCGCTACAAACGCCAAACCGGCTGGTGGAGCAGTGCCGGCTCCCGCTGCCCCAGCTCCGCAACCCGCAAAGTAGTTCGGCGAGCGATGAACTCACTCAAGAAAGTGAAGATGATGATGCAAGTCAAAGAGACATCGAAAATCCGGTTTACGAGTTTCCTGTTTAGTGTCGCATTGCTGGTAGCAAGTGGTTTCGCGATCGGCGTAGTGGCCCAGGAAACGCAACCCGAAAAACCGGCAGTGAACAAGCGCGCTGTTGGTGGCGGTCGCGATCCGTTCCGGAAGTATGAACCGCCGCCGCCGATGATGAAGAAGATCGCCGGTCAGTCGCCGGTGCCGACGATTCAGGAACGAATTGAACAGTACAAGGCGCAGAAAACTGCGGCGATGAAGGTGCGCATGGCGGCGCCCAAGCCGACCACTGCTTTGTTGCTCGATGAGATCGAGGTGATCGGTATCTCACGCTCGCCGCGCGGCTACGCTGCCATCGTCGAGGCAACACCGATCAAACTTTCCTATGTCATCTATCCTGGCGAGTCATTCTATGACGGCCAGTTGGTGGCAATTGAAGACAGCCGTCTGGTGTTCCGGCGCGTGACGGTCTTTACCGACGGTCGTCGCGTACCATCAGTCGCGGAAAAGAAACTGCGGCCACGAACGCCAGTGAACCCAATGGCCGCACCAGCCAGCCAGTCCGTCGCGACTGCCACCCCTTAACCATTTCTGGTTTGGTCCACAGAGCCAGACCGTTGACCCGCGCTGGTGTTTTCAACTGCGAGAACACCGGCGCCCTTTTGACAAAAACCTAAACGGGCCGTGTTAGTGCGGCGCGCGCTTAAATTGCCCCGGCAATCGAGCGTAGTGCGTGGCGGCACGTTTGGAAAATTTCCCTAAGGAGGGAACGATGCTTTCTCAGTCTCGAGTCAGATCAGCCATTAGCAGGACAACGCTCGTCCTCTCGCTTGTGTGCCTTGCGGCCACAGGTGTTTTGGCTCAACAGCAAACTTCGTCAGCGATGCCCGCGCCTACGCCACCCGTTGGCATGTCGCGTGCGACTGACAAGCAGTCGGATCAGGGGCGTCAGTACGGACAACCTGGATTCATCGGTGAACCGATCAATCTGAACGTTGTCAATGCCGACATCCGCGACATCCTTAACTACATCACCGAACAGTATGGCGTGAACTTCGTCATCGACACTTCCGTCACGGCTGTTCCGGTAACGGTGAACGTTCAGGATGTGCCGTGGAACGTGGCGCTCGATGCAGTGCTCAAAGCCAACCGGCTCGGCATCGAAGTCAATGGCAACATCCTGCGCGTAGCGACCACCGACGTGCTGGCCAAGGAAGCCGAAACTCAGAAGGTGATCAACGACTCGCGTCTGGATGCTTCACCACTGGTGACCGAATTCATCAGGCTCAATTATGCGCGCGCTTCGGGCACCCTGGCCCAGGCAGCCGGATCGACCGGTGCTTTCTCCGGCGGTTCGACGAACCTGAGTTTCAGCGGTGGCGCCGGCGGCGATGCGACCGGTGGCGGTGGCGATCAAGGTTTACTGCCGATCATCTCGCGCAGACTCTCGCGCCGCGGTTCGATCGAAGTCGATGGTCGCAGCAACACGCTGATCATCACCGACGTTAAAGAGAACATCGACGCGGTTCGCCAACTGGTAGCCATCCTGGACCAGCCGGAACCGCAAGTCGAAATCGAAACTCGCATCGTGATCGCGCAGCGCAACTTCAGTCGCGATCTCGGCGCGCAGCTCTCGCTCGGTATCGCGAACCTCGGACGTGGCGGTTTGGCAAACATCTCTACGCTGCCGGGGCAAAGCACTAACAGCGGATCGGGAAGCGGCAGTGGTTCCGGCTCAGGATCCGGCTCTGGTTCAGGCTCCGGATCGGGAAGCGGATCCACTGGACCAACGTCTGGTCCAAATCCGTTTGGTGTATTCGGCGGGTTGACCGGTACTGCGGCGCCGAGCAATAACCTGGCTGCGGCTGCCGCCAGCACCGTCATTGGTTTGACGACCGGACTATTCGGCACCGCTCAGATCAGCGCGCTGATCACGCTTGCTGAATCGCGTGGACAGGCGAAGACAGTTGCCACGCCGCGAGTGACCGCTTTGAACAATCGTCCCGCACAGATTGAAAGTGGCTCGCAGATTCCGGTGCAAACAACGCAGGCTGCGAGTGGTACCGCGGTTGTGACGACGACTTTCGTGTCCGTGCCGCTGCGTCTCTCAATCACGCCGCAGATCACGGATGCGGGCACGGTGGTGCTGCGCGTTACGATCGAAAACAACACGCTCAACACGGGTATCGCAGTGGGCGGCGTTCCGGGTATCGACACGCAGCGCATGCAATCAGAAGTGCTGGTTCCGGATGGCGGCACGACCGTTATGGGCGGCGTGCTGGCTGACACCGAAGGCGAAGCACAGCAACGCACGCCTGGCCTCGCTTCAATTCCCGTCGTAGGCAATCTCTTCAAGCGAAAACTGACGACGCGTCAAAACAGTGAGATCCTTTTCTTCATCACGCCGCACATCTACCGTCCTGACTACCAGGGCCGGCCGACGGCGGGAACAGTGACCAACGGTCAACGCTCGATAACGATTCCACAACCAGTGCCATTGGGAAATCCGCCGAGCAACACGCCGACGCCGACCCAGTTGCAACAGCAACCGCAGTCGCAGCCGGGCGCCGTCACACCGACTCAGCCGCAGTTGTTGAGTGCTCCTTTGCCGAACAGCCCGACTGGTACGACGACGGCGCGGCCGGGAACACTTAGCGGTCAACGTCCTTAATTGGAGGGCCACATGTTCAAGGAAATGCTTGGAAGCATTATCGAACGCACCGAGGGCAGCCTCGGTGCGCTCATAATGGGAACTGACGGCATCGCTGTTGAAAAAGTTCTCGGCGAAGCCGGCCTGGAGGCGAATCTCGACGTTGCGGCGGCGGAGTTTACTTCGCTGGTACGCAGCGCTCAGCGTGCGGGAACGGATACGGGGCTCGGTGGTTTGCGTGAGCTCGTTGTCTCGCTCGAAGGTGCGGTGCTGGTAATGCGACTTTTGAGTCGCGACTATTTCGTCGTGCTCGCGTTGGCTTCGCAGGGCAACCTCGGTCGCGCGCGTTTCGAGCTGCGCAAAGCTGAGCTGAAACTGGCGAAAGAATTTGCACTGTAGATCCGTGTAATCCGTGTACAGGCTTTTTAAAGGCCCAAGATGAAACGATACATTCTGGCGCTCGGGATCATCATCTGCGGTTTCGTTTCCGCGGATGCTGCTTCGCTGTTCGGTAAAGTAATCGAAGTCAACAGCGGCGATGTGATCACGATCTACAACTTGAATCGTCCCGTGCGCGTGAAGTTGATGAGTGTGGATGCACCGGAGATGAACCAGGTTTTTGGTGAGGTCGCGAAAAAGCATCTCGCCGATCTCGTGTTTGAGAAACCAGTCGTAGTCGAATACGCCGGCATTGCGGCTGACAGCAGCTTAACCGGACGAGTGCTCTTGAACGACACCGACATCGGCGCGCAGATGATTCGCGACGGCGCGGCGTGGTTCGATCCGAGTAATGGAAATCGACTCAGCGCGACGAATCGCGAAGTCTACCAGCAGTCAGAACTGGCAGCGCGAAGCGAGAAACGTGGCTTGTGGCAACAGGAAAATCCGGTTGCGCCGTGGGAGTTTGTCAAAGCGGAAGCAACGCGACGGAATCAGAGTCCGAGTTTGAAGGAGACCGTTGTTGACGCAAAGCCGCGACGCAGTGGTCCAGTTCTGGAGCTAAACAATCTCACGCTGATGATCGGAGGGACGAATGGTGCTCCGGCGGCGACAACACCGGAGACGTATTCTACCTATGCCCGCTCGGCGGCCCGAAAGAACTGGAGTCGCTTCCAGCCTGAGGGTGAGGATTTTTCAGTGGAGATCCCTGAAGGCGGCGAGCGGGAGACCAACCCGGTTCCAATCGGAGATCAGATGGTCGACTTGAAAAGCTATACGATCCGTGATGGCTGGGCTGTTTATTCGGTAGCATGGTTAAAAGGTCCAGCTCTCGGCGAAACCGACGAGCAAGCCATTAATGGATTAGCCGGCAAATTCATGAAAAGAGCTACTGAAGGTTATCAGCGTGGCAGGACGCAGGCGGAATTCGAGTGCAAACCTCCCACTCAGAAGAATATTTCGCAGAATGGATATACAGGAGCCGAATTTGACGTGACGGCATGCGGGGTTCCAACGCGCGTGCGCATTTACACGAAACTCGTTGATAACCAGCGCCAGGCTTACATGGTCCTCGTATTATTTAGTGAAGACGAGAACGAGAACGTGATGCGTTTCTTGAAGTCGTTTACTGTTGGTACTCCTAAGACGCGATCTCGTTAAGGCAATTTCACGTAAGGCATGCCGCGCAGGATGATCCGTTGCCGGCGCGCAACTCGTCGCGGATTAACCTGAGGATTGAAAACAGTCCGCGGATTAGGAATCATCGCGGACAGGAACGCCGCCTCATTCGTGCTCAGTGCTGCTGCCGGTTTGTGAAAGTAGTGCTGCGCCGCCGCCTCCGCTCCATAAATTCCATCACCCCACTCAATCACATTTAAATAGATCTCGAGTATGCGACGTTTGGTGAGCGAACGTTCCAGCATGATGGTCAACGCCGCTTCCTGACCCTTGCGCAAAAACGATCGTTGCGACGAGAGGTAGAGATTCTTAGCCAGTTGCTGGCTGATCGTTGAACCACCGCGCTTGAACTCAGGCAGGTTGGGCAGCCAATCGTCGTCCTCGCCTTCCGCTTTTGCCTGTTTCGCAGCTTCGCGTTGGGCCTGTTCGAAGGCTTTTTGGATCGCTTCGTAATCGAATCCGCGATGCGCCAGGAAGTTGGTGTCTTCACCGGCGAGCACCGCGCGCTGGAGATTTGGTGAGATCTTGTCGAGCGGCACCCAGACCTGTTCGCGCCTGGGTTGCTGGCCCTTCGCGGCAGCTTCTTTCATGCGGGTATCGATCAACGACGTGGATGTGACGTTCCCGTTGCGCAGCAGCAACACCCGCACGAACATGATTGCTTCGTAAAGGATAATTCCGACTACGACGCCCAGGATCGCCAGAAAAACGATTCGGAGTAATCTGCGCATCTTCAATCTTCAGGCGAGCAGGCGAGTCGCGACTCGAGGTTCAAACATCTCCTTGACCGTGCGGATTGCGCTTTGAAGAGTGGATAGTTGTTGGGTGTGTAGAAGACTTGCACGCAGGGGAGATATTACAAGATCTTTCACGCCTTGGCGTGAAACTATTTACTTGCGACCGGTCTTGCGCGCGAGACCGCGGTAGTTGACGTTGCCGGGAAGCTTGCGTGGTAAGTCGAAATTGTCGTCTACGATGTCTTCGAGATGGATGCTCGCGGCGCGTGCGTAGGCGAGCAGAGTCATGAGAGTAGGCTCGCGTTTATCCTGTTCATACTCGGAGATGCGTCCATAGTGCATTGTGTCGGACAGCCCGAGACGCTCGAGCATCTGAGTCTGTGAGAGACCCAGACCAACACGTATTTGCAGGAGTTTTTCAGCCAGTCGCATCGGACGGGGACGCGGATTTCCCATCAGTAGTTGCCTCCTGATGAGACCCGCCGGCCTATACTCGCAGTTGGGAGTAAGCTGCGCTCGCTCTTATTTTTCGCCGTGAGTATGAACCTTCCATGCTCAACGGCGATGCTCATCACTCTTTAATGTGGGAGGTTGAGCCGCGCATGTTGCCGTTGTCGAATTGTCAAAGACAGATGCATCCTAAACGACCGGGCATCAATCGTAAATAGAAAAATTCAGTGGGCCACAGAGCCCGGAGAATCTGTGGCCCAAACAGGCTTAGAAGGCGACGAACTGGTCCGTCAGAATCACGTTGACGGGAACGCCTTCAATTGAATCCGGCAGGAACGGTTTGTTCCCTGCATCCTTGTTGACGTAGATCACGATGGCTCCCTCGCCTTCAGCGCGGTTTGAGAGACCAACGCCGACGCCCATGACGCCCGGTTGGAACATCAGGTTGGCGCGATGGTTTTCGAGTACTGCCGACACGCGATCGGCTGCCTGTTGTGGAAGTTGTGGCATAAGGCTTTGAATTCCCGGAGTGAAAGGCTGACGTCCGCCGGCACCCATATTGCCATCCTCATCCAGCCCCTTTACATGACGGCCATTACCGTTGCTGGCAACACCGTTGAAGGTGACCGTACCGCCCAGCACAGCACCGATTTGGGTCAACACTGCTCCGATCGGATTTCCAATCGTCGTCGTGCTGCTGCCTGCAAAAAGGAGCGCCACGGGATTGTGATTGCCGTTATTGGTGACGATCAGGGAACCCGAATCGCCGCCCGCACTGAACGTGCTGCTGTTGATCACAACTTGATTGGTATACGAGACGGTGAACTTCTTACCCTGGTTGCACCCTTGCTGATACTGAATGCTGACGCTCGTATTGATGGACGAAACTGTTCCGGTAGTAAAGCCGGTGGTGCGACCGCTCTTCGCGACCGAAAGACCGACTGAGGGATTAACGATCGTGCTACTCGGCACGCCGATGTCTTCGATAAAGCCGCTCGAGTCCATCTGGCCCGGTCGCAGCTGCGCTACAGCAGCATCCACATTCGACGAACCGAGTGGGGCTGCTGCTGTGAAGTCTGCGACGACAGTGGCAATGCGGCAGTTGTTATCAATCAGACCGGGTTGGGAAACGTCGTCGCCGACTGAAGCAGCGCCGCTTCGACCCAGTACGTGGTTGTTGCTCAGGATGTATTGAGTGGATCCGAATGTCACCAGGCTGCCCAGCGTGCCGCTGCAGCAGAAGCGTGAGCTGGCGTCGTTGACGTTTCCGCCTGAGACGCCGAAATGCAGATTTCTAACGCGGTGGTTTGCTCCGCCATCTGCGAGACCGGACGTCAGCATCGAGCTGAACAATGCGAGTGCAGCGACAAGGGCAAAGACCATCAGAGTCTTGACTCTAAACATGAGGGATCTCCTTTTTGTAAAAGCAAAGTGGTTGCAGAGAAACGCCGCAGCTTAGTGACGCCGGTCGGTTGTGCAAAAACGTTAAGGGCGCCGGTTTGGCGTGCGGGGAAGTAATTTTTAACGCTGAAGTTTTCAAAAGTCAACGCAAATCGCGGAAAACTGCTACTACCTTCCACCGTAGACGTCTGCGCTCGTCAACACCTTTGGCCAATCACGACCTGCTTGTCACTACTCTCAATTGGGAGTAATATGTGGCGGCTTATGGGTTCAAAGTCGCGCACCCGGCCCAAAAATCTCGCTCGCAAGTTGCTTCAGATCAGAAACACGCTGGGATTATCGCAGTCGCAACTATTGCGACGTTTAGGCGCTGCCGATTCATTTACCCCCGCGCGGATCTCGGAATACGAGTCGGGCACACGCGAACCTTCGCTCTGGATGTTGCTGGCGTATGGCCGCGTCGCCCGCGTGCATCTCGAGTCGATCATCGATGACGATGCGACTTTGCCGGATAGCCTTCCAGGAAGTTTCAACTTCCGCCGTTCCCAACGAAAGCCTGCCGCAGACCCGCAGAAAAATAATCCGCTGAGTTGAGAAAACCAGCTTGACTATTCTCAATTGAGAGTAGTAGTATGAACTCGCGCTCACAACTGAGAGGGCACATCCAGGACTTTCACGGGGAAACTCAAATGACTCATGAATCGATCTGTCTCCCGGCCGCATCGGTTTGCCGCAAAAAGGTAGTTTCCAACGCGGAATTAGCAAGAAAACTCGACGCGCTGGAGCAAGCCATTGACGGGCAATTTGAAATCGTCTTTGAAGCCATCGCGCAATTGCTGCACGCGCGGGCTCCAAGGCGAAATCAGATTGGTTACCGGGCCAAGTTTCGCAAGAAAAGAAAAGCTGCAGAGCCGAAAGATAAAGCCGCTTAATGCACCATCTGGTCGGCAATCGATTCGTCGTTGCCGATGGTGAGGGCGAGGGCGCGGATGGCGGCGCGGGCGTCGTGCTGTTCTGCTTCAGTCAAGAGCGACCAGGCGAGTGAGAGCGGGCATTCAGTATCGTGCGCCAGCGCTCTGTGACAAACCGGGCAGTCGTCGCCGGAAAGCTCGAGCACGACATAGAGTTTCGCCAGCAACATGATGATGAGTTCAGCACGCTGTTTCTGCTCGTCTGATTCGAACATGGCGATCCCCAGCCTACGCGATTAATACTGGAGCGTATTTTCCCATTTGACGCGCTTGAGCAGCGCAAAGTCGGAAAGCATTTTGCCGGCGCCCAGCACGACCGAGGTCAACGGATCGTCAGCCACGAACACAGGCAGTCCGGTCTCGGTGCGCAAGCGCTTATCGAGATTGGCAAGCAACGCGCCACCGCCGGTCAGCACCACGCCGCGATCGATGATATCGGCGGAAAGCTCCGGTGGCGTGCGCTCCAGTGCTACCCGCACGGCATCGACAATCGCGCTTACTGCCGGGTCGAGCGCCTGGCGCACTTCTTCATCGCTCACGGTAATCGTTTGCGGAATACCTTCGACGAGGTTGCGGCCCCGCACTTCCATCTTCAAAGGCTCATCTAGTGGAAACGCGCTGCCGAGCTGAATCTTGATCTCTTCCGCCGTGCGCTCGCCGATCAAAAGGTTGTACTTGCGCTTCACATACTCGGCTACTGCATTGTCCATGGCGTCGCCCGCGGTGCGAACGGCGCGCGCGTAGACGATGCCACCGAGACTGATGACCGCGATGTCGGTCGTGCCGCCGCCGATGTCGACGACGATATTTCCGTGTGGTTCAGTAATCGGCAAGCCGGCGCCGATGGCCGCAGCTACCGCTTCTTCCACGAGGTAAACTTCCGAAGCCTTGGCTCGATAGGCTGAATCCTCAACTGCGCGACGCTCTACCTGCGTGATCTCACTCGGAATGCCAATCACGACTCGCGGGCTGACCCAGGTGCGGCCGTTGTGTGCTTTGCGAATAAAGTGCTGGAGCATCTTCTCCGTCACTTCGAAGTTGGCAATCACTCCGTCGCGCATCGGCCTGATGGCAACGATGTTGCCGGGCGTGCGCCCAAGCATCTCCTTGGCGTCCTTACCCACGGCCTCGACAGCATTTGTCACCTTATTAATAGCGACGATGGATGGTTCGCTCAGTACCACGCCGCGCCCCTTCGCGTAAACGAGGGTATTGGCGGTGCCGAGGTCGATAGCCAGGTCGTTGGAACGCAGTCCGGAGAGCAAGGGGAAGGACATATTTACACCTCAGTATTTAGTTGTGAAATCGAGAAAATCGGGAAGGAACTGGAGTCTTTGCTAAATAAACAAAGACAAACAGAATTTAATTCCTGGAAGATGAGGTGTCAAGAAGAATTTTGTGCCGCAGATGAACGCGGATGAACGCAGATCTGCGTTCATCCGCGTTCATCTGCGGCTGTTTCAATCAGTATTGCCAGTTGACGGTGACGAACCCGGTGCCGCTGGTCGGAACGGTATAGCTGTGATTACTTCCGGCTTCCCAGGTGACCGTGCCATTAGCCGCAATCTTGATGAATTTGAACTGGATCGTCTGTCCGGCTGGAACCGAGGCGACGAGGAACCAGTTCGGATAGTTCGGTGTCAGCATCGGCCCGACAGCCGCGTCCCACGTGGTCGCCCAGTTACTAAGCTCGACCGTGCTTCCCGTCAGGAAGATGTAGTCGCCCACCTGCGTCGGCGACGCGTTGTTGACGGTGAACGTGATCGGGATGAGTTTCGCGGTCAGCACCGTGTACTGGATCGAGTTTGAGACCTGCGAGCTGGAGTTGGTTACGGTGACGCTGTAGTTACCATTCGTGACCGACGGCGTCGTTACTGTGATCGAAGTCGGTGACCACGAGTTCACAGTGGCTGTGGTGGTGCCGAACTTTACGGTTCCGGTGGTCGAGCCGAAGTTTTTACCCGCGATGACCGTTTTCACGCCCGACTGTCCGGCGGTTGGTCCAATGGAGCCGATTTGCGGTGTCGAGGCGCCTTCCGTGAACTGCCAGACACCGACCGTGTGCGCGGGCAGCGTGAATGTTGTCACCGGATTGTTGCCACCCGAACCTGAACTGACACTGATTGAGGAGCCGCCGACAAGTCCACTCATATAATCCGAGTAACTGCCCGCCGGCAGCGACGTGTTCAAGCCGCTGATGCTGTAGCCCGTCGTCTCGTTCTTATTGATCGCGATCAGGACGACGTTGCCGAAAAACTTTCGTTCGTAGATATAGACGTCGTTGTTGATCCAGCGCTGGCCCATCGAGCCGTAACCGATCGCGGGGTTGTTGCGGCGCAGCGCTGAGAGTGTGCTGACGAGTTGATACGCGGTCGTGCTGGTGTTGAAGTTCACCATCATCGGACGGTTATAAGGATCGGTGCCGCCGCTCGTGTCGTTATGCAGGTATTGTTCGGTGCCGTAATAGATGCACGGAATGCCACGACCGGTGAGCACAAAGGCCAGGGCCTCGTGCAGACGATTGTTGTTATTGTTGAGTGATAGGAAGCGCGACATGTCGTGGTTGTCGATGAAGGTGACGAGATCTTCCTTCCAGGTAAAATTGCCGCCTTCCGTCGAGATCACCGAATCGATGTCCGAGAAGTTTGCGTTCGAGCCAAACACGTTGCGAATGGCGGTGTTCAGCGGGAAATCGAGCAGCGAGATGCCGCTCTTGTTCGCGAACTTGTACGAGTCGCGATAGAGCGGATCGGAAGTATTGCCCTGGTACCACTCACCAAACAGAAAGCTGTCGCCGTAGCTGTAGATCGAGTTTGCCAGACTGTACTGCCAACCCCAATTCAGGTGTTTGACTGCGTCGATACGAAACCCGTCCACGCCGTGTTGCTGAAAGAGTTGCGCGGCCGCCTTCAGATAAGAATCCATCGTGGCGTGTTCCTGGTTGATGTCCGAGAGATCGAACAACGTGTAGTACTGAACTTGATAACGATCGTCCCAGCCTCCGCCGGAGATGTTTGCGTTGTGGTGGAAGTAGCCGTTGCTGTCGCTGCTGTAATTGCCGAGCAGCGTGCCGTTGTCGTAAAGGGCGCCAAACTCGCCTGCATTGTTCTGGGTCGAGTGATTGGGTGCGAAATCAATGATGACCTTGATCCCGTTTGAGTGGGCCGCGCTGACCAGGTTGTCAAATTCGGTCCAGGTATTACTCGAGTTGCCGAAGTGTTCTTCGATGCGTTTGAAGTCGCGCGCCTGGTATCCGTGATACGACGCCGTAGGATTGCCGCCGCCGTCGGGGATGTTGGTGTTGAGATTATCTACCGGTGGCGAGATCCAGATCGCGGTCACGCCGAGACCGGCAAGATACGACATCTTCTGTTGAATGCCCGCCAGATCGCCGCCCCAGTAAGCACGCCAGTTGGTTTTGGTCGAATCGTAAAGCCCGGAGCTCTGTGATGGATTGTTGTTTGTGCTGCTGCCGTCGAAGAAACGATCGGTGATGATTTGATAGATGACTTCGCGCTTGAAGTCGGCAGCGGTGGTCGTGCTGATGGGCGCGAAGACAATCGCGGCGATAAGAGCGACAACGTACAGTCGCAGTGAGAACTTTTGCATGAGAAACACCTCCTGGTGAGTTGACCCGAAG
>Ga0070699_100003013_pt1 | contig 14962 bp, 12 predicted proteins | sample KBSK1503metaG_FD_65473 | JGI IMG/M metagenome (GOLD analysis project Ga0070699, IMG submission 65473) | Corn, switchgrass and miscanthus rhizosphere microbial communities from Kellogg Biological Station, Michigan, USA - KBS K1-50-3 metaG | ecosystem: Host-associated > Plants > Roots >...
CTGGGCGAGCTGGCCCGCCGCGCCAACCCGCTGCGGGGCGCCGTCACTCCGGGCACCGAGCCCGGGCTCGAGGCCACCGCCTACTTCGGCCCCGACCGCGGCAACGCCGCCAGCGGAGTCCACGCGATGATCGTCGAAGTCGACGCCGAAACGGCCGCGGTGGACATCAAGCGCTACGTGGTGGTCCACGATTGCGGTGTGGTGATCAATCCGACTGTGGTCGAGGCGCAGGTGCAGGGCGGCGTCGCCCACGGGATCGGCAACGCCTTTTACGAGCAGCTGGTGTTCGACGAGAACGGCCAGCTCATGAACGCGTCGTTCATGGACTACCTGTTGCCGACCGCGCTGGACGTTCCGACGGTGGAGATGGCCCATTTCGAGACGCCATCGCCCCTCAATCCCCTGGGCACCAAGGGAGTGGGCGAAGCGGGCGCAATTCCCACCGGCGCCCTGTTTGCGCAGGCGGTGGAAGATGCCCTGGCCGGCTCCGGAGTCGAGATCACCGAGATTCCCCTGAGCCCGAGCCGCCTGTTCGAGCTGATCTCCCGGGCCAAGGCAGGAGTCCCATGATCGTCGAAGGCACCTACACCTTCGCCGGCCCGCGCGAGGTCGTGTGGAACCTGCTGCTCGACCCCGATGTGCTGGCGATGACGATGCCCGGCACCGCGACCATCAAACGGGTGAGCGACACCCGCTACGAAGGGAAGATGGGGGTGGGGATCGGCCCGATCACCGCGGCGGAGTTCGACGTGGTGATCACCATGACCGACCGGGTCGAGCCGGAGCGCTACGCGATGCAGATCGAGGGCCGCGGCCGCTTCGGGTTCACCCGGGGCCATGCCGCGGTCACGCTCTCGGCCGACGGGGCAGCGACGATCATGCACTACCAGGCCGACCTGATGGTGGGCGGAAAGATCGCTGCGGTGGGCCAGCGCCTCCTCGACTCGGTGAGCCGTATGTTGCTCAAGCAGGGACTGGAGGCGATGAGTGCGGAGCTGGACCGCCGACTGGCCAAGGGCTCGGGATGAAGCCGGCGGCCTTCGAGTATCGCCGTCCCGCCAGCACCGAGGAGGCGCTGGCCCTGCTGGCGGAGCACCCGGGGGCCAAACCGCTCGCGGGTGGGCAGAGCCTGATTCCTGCGATGAATTTCCGCCTCGCCGCACCGGAGATGCTGATCGACTTGAACGCGATCCCGGGTCTTTCCGGGGTCACGCCACTCTCCGGCGGCGGACTCCGGATCGGCGCCATGACCCGGCACCGCGCGCTGGAAACCGGTTCCGCGGTGGCTGGCCTGGCGCCCCTGCTTGCTGAGACCATGCCGTTCATCGCGCATCCACAGATCCGCAATCGCGGCACGCTCGGAGGAAGCCTGGCCCACGCCGACCCCGCCGCCGAGCTGCCCGCCGTCATGGTGGCGCTGGGCGCCACGCTGGTGCTCACCAGCAGGGCGGGGGAGCGGCGGCTGCCGGCGGGAGAATTCTTCACCGGTCTCTTCGCTACGGCCCTCGCGCCCGGCGAGCTGGTGACCGCCATCGAGCTGCCCGCGCCGCCGGCGCGCTCCGGCTCCGCGTTCATCGAGCTGGCGCGGCGGCACGGGGACTATGCGCTGGTGGGCGTGGCGGTCGCCGTTTCGCTGGGGACTGCCGGCACCTGCGCCGGCGCGTCGGTGGCACTCTTCAGCGTGGGTGAAGGTCCGGTGGTTTCTCCCGGTGCCGCTGCGGTGCTCCAGGGCGCGGAACCCGGCCCGGAAGCCATTCGCGCGGCCGCCGCTGCGATCGACCGGGACATCGATCCGCCGTCGGACATCCACGCGTCCGCGGCCTACCGGAGGAATCTCGCGCAGGTGCTGACGGGACGCGCTCTGACCCGCGCGTTCGAGCGGGCCCGAATCTCCGCCTCTCCAACGGAGCAGTGATGCGAACCTACGATCTCTCCCAGCCGCTCAATCAGGAAGTCTCCTTCTGGCCGTACTACCCGCCGTTCGAGGTTAAGTACATCAAGCGCAAGGCGGAGCACGGTGTCAACGCGCAGTACATCCAGACCTCGAATCACATGGGAACCCACCTCGACGCGCCCCGGCATTTCGTGACCAACGGCCGGACCATCGACGAGATCCCCATGGAGTGGCTCTGCGGGCCGGGAGTCATCGTGGATCTGCGCGACGAGATGGGCGACCTCGCGGTCTATACCCCGCGCATGATCGAGAAGCGCGTCAAGATCAAGCAAGGCGACCTGCTCATCCTGCACACTGGATTTCACCGGCACTCGCAGTTCGGCGCCGAGCCCGACGAGGAGCGATATATCCACATGCATCCCGGTGCACATCCTGACATGGTGCCGTGGCTCCTCGACAAAGGCATCCATATCTGGGGCGTGGATTGCGTTTCCACCGACCATCCGATGAACCTCCCCATCGGCCGCTTCCTCGGCAAAGGCATGCACGACCACTGGGCACGGGTCCGCGCCAAGGCTGAGGAAAAATTCGGCGGCAAGAAGGGGGTGGAGAAGATGTTCCCCGATTCCGCCTATCAGCTCACCCACAATGCGCTCTTCCCGAAGGACTGCATGCACATCGAGAACGTCGGCGGTGAAATCGACGCGCCCGAGCTGCAGAACCAGCGGCTGATCGTCGGGTGTTTTCCGTGGAAGTTCCGGGGCGGGGAGGCGGCATTCTGCCGAACCGTGGCGTGGCTGGGCGAATGGCCGAAGAAGCCGTAGTCGGTCCTCGGCCATGAAGCACGATCTCAGCGCGACCGAAATCGCGAGCCGGGTCGCCGCGCGGAAACTGTCCCCCGTCGAGGTCGTGAAGACCGCGCTCGCCCGGGTAGCCGAGCTCAACCCCGGCCTCAACGCGATCGTCACCCTCAACGAGCGCGCCCTCGACGATGCGGGGGAGCTGGAACAGCGGATTGCGCGGGGTGAATCGGTGGGCCGCCTGGCGGGTGTGCCGGTCGGGATCAAAGACGTGACCCAGGTCGCCGGGATCCGCACCACCTTCGGATCTCCGCTCTATGCCGATCATGTGCCCGAGGAGGACGCGTTGATCGTGCGGAGGCTGCGCGCCGCCGGGGCGATCATCCTGGGCAAGACCAACACCCCCGAATTCGCGGCGGGCGGCAACACCTGGAACGACGTGTTCGGGCGAACCCGGAATCCCTGGGATCCCGGCAAGAGCGCGGGTGGATCGACGGGAGGTGGCGCGGTGGCGCTCGCTACCGGGATGATCGCCCTCGCCGAGGGCACCGACCTGGGCGGATCGCTCCGGATCCCGGCCTCGTTCTGTGGAGTGGTCGGTCTCCGGCCTTCGCTGGGTCTGGTGCCTACCGTGCCCACCGATTTCGTCTGGGACACTCTCCAGGTTTCCGGCGGCATGGCCCGCACCGCCGAAGACGTGGCGCTGATGCTCCAGGCCACCGCGGGGCCGACGCTCCACTACCCCTTTGCACAACCTCCAGTGGCCGGCCGGGATTTCGTGGCCGCGGTGCACCAGGGCCCCAAGCCCGGGCTCCGGGTCGCCTATTGCCCAGACATCGCGGGAATCGGGGTCGACCCCCGAGTCGAGTCGGTGTGCCGGAACACGGCCAAGCTGCTCGCCCGCGCCGGCATCGAGCTGGACATCATCGACCTCGACCTCTCGGCGGGCCGCGAAGCCTTCCTGGCGCTGCGGGGCCACTGGTTCGCCGCGTGGATGTCGAAACGGCTGGACCTGATCGAGGGATTCGGCGCGAACGTGCGCAACAACACGAAGGCGGGCAACGAGACGAAAGGCCTCGACCTGGGGCGCGCCGAGGGGATTCGGGGCCGGATCTGGCAGCAATTCCGGGAGTTTTTCCAGCGCTACGATCACCTGCTCACGCCCACCATGGCCGTACCGCCCTTCCCGGTCGAACAGAACTATCCTGAGATGGTGGCCGGAAAGAAAATGGAGACCTACGTGGACTGGCTCGCCCCCACGTTTGTGCTGAGTCTCACCGGGCTGCCGGTGGCCTCGGTGCCATGCGGGCTGGATCGTGACGGGATGCCGGTTGGCATGCAGATCGTCGGCCGTCCGCTGGGAGAGGAAGCGGTGCTGGCGCTGGCCGCCCGGTTGGAGCGCGCCAATCCGATCGGAAGGCCGCCCATGCTGGCGCCCGCATGAACACGATCGACCGCCGCGCGCTGCTCAAGGGCCTGGCCGGCGCCGCCGCCGTCGCGGCGCTCCCCTCCTGTTCTTCGGGCTTGCGGAGTCAGAACCTCACCGTCGCGACCCCATCCCGCCGGCGTGTACTGGCCCGGGTGCAGGTCCGACCGGAGCTGGTCATCCGTGAAGTGGCGGGTCTCCGGCCATTCCGCGCTCCAGGATTCCGGGTGGACGTGGAACCCCTGGGGGACAAGCTGCTGGTGCACAACTACGGTCACGGCGGCGGGGGAGTCTCCCTGTCCTGGGGCACCGCGCACTCCGCTGCCGAGCTGGCCCTCGCGTCGCCGCATCGCACGGCCGCGGTGCTGGGCGCCGGCGCCGTGGGGCTTGCCACCGCGCGGCTGCTGCAGGACCGGGGCTTCGCGGTGACCATCTATGCCCGCGAACTGCCTCCCGACACCACGTCGAACCTCGCGGGGGCGCAGTGGGCGCCGGTGAGCCTGGTGGCCCCCGACCGGGTGACGCCGGCGTTCCGGGAGCAATACATCACCGCATCGCGCTATGCATACCGCTACTTCCAGACGCTGGCGGGGGATCGCTACGGGGTGCGCTGGCTGGAAAACTATTTCCTCAATCGCGCGCCGCCGCAGAACGAGGACTGGGCCACCGCTACGCTGTTCCAGGAGCTGTTCCGGGTGGAGACCCTTCCGCCCGACGCGCACCCGTTTCCGGTGCCGTTCGTGCGCCGCCTCCTCTCCATGCACATCGATACCAGCCACTACCTGCGGCAGGTGATGGAGGACTTCCAGGTAGCGGGCGGGCGGATCGTGGTGCGGGGCTTCGCGGATCCCGCTTCGGTGGCTGCGCTGGCCGAGCCGGTGGTGATGAACTGCACCGGCCTGGGCGCCGCGGCGCTCTTCGGCGACCGGGAGCTGGTGCCCGTCAAAGGTCAGCTCGTGGTGCTCGCCCCCCAGCCCGCAGTCGACTACATCACGATCGGTCCCGGGCCCGGCGTCATGTACATGATGCCCAGGCGGGACGGAATCATCATGGGGGGCACCTTCCTGAACGGGGACGGTACGACGACCGCCGATCCGGAGCAGAGCCGCCGCATTCTTACGAGCCACGCCGCGCTGTTCGACAACCTGCGCTGACGGACCGGTTACTTCACTCCCGCCAGAAACTCGTCCAGAATCCTGTTGAATTCCTCCGGCTTGTCCATGTGCATCCAGTGGCTGGCCTGCTCGATCGTTCGATGGGGCAGTCCGGGAATCAGGTTTTGCAGATCGTTTGGCGTATTCTCCCGGGACGCATGGACAGCGAGCTTGGGTCCGGGATACTGCGTGAGCGGCGGGACCGGATCGTACCGCATGAGGGTTCCGATGATGGCGAGCGAGGGCTCCTTTGGCACGCTTCGCATCCGGCCCGCAACCTTCTCGCGAACTCCCGGCTGCGCGTCGGTCAAAAGCTGTTCCCAGTACAGGGCGGTGACCGAGTCATAGTTTGCTTCGATCTGTGCCATGATCTGCTGGCCCATCTCCGGTGGCGTCCGGCCCGGCGCGCCCACCATCACCAGGCCGGCGACCCGGTCGGGATGCGCCGCCGCGTAGGCGATGATTGCCGCCCCGCCCATGCTGTGCCCCACCAGCACGAACCGGGTCAGGCCCAGGGAGTCCACGACCGCTCCGATATCGGCCGCGAGCGATTCGACGGCGTAATCGTTGTTGGCCGGCGGGGCGGATTTCCCGTGGCCCCGCAGGTCGAGTGCGACGGCGCGCCGGGACGGCCTCAGGTGGGCCAGCTGCACCGACCACTGCTCCGAGTCTCCCCCGTAGCCATGCACGAAGACCACGGGAACTCCCCCGGTGCCCCCGTCGTCCACATGGAGAACGCCGGCCGGTCCCTGGACCTGGCTCACCGGCCTCCCTTCCGGCACGGTCTTGTCGCAACCGGTCACCACGAGAATCGTCGCCAGCACCGGCACCGCGCAGAAGGCACTGAGCCCGGTGAAGGACTCCTGGAATCGAGCCATGGAAGTCTCCTTTTGCTGGGTGACGCTGGTACGGAGGGCCGACACACAAGGCGGGCTACGTCTCGAACAGCCTGGCCACCTCCTTCTTGAGCACCTTTCCCATCGCGTTGCGCGGAAGTGCCGCCACACACTGGAGCGCGCGGGGAACCTTGTACGGCGCAAGGCGCTCCCTGGCCCAGATCTGCAGTGCGGGCAAAGAAAGCTCGGCCTCCGGCTTGAGCTCCACCGCGGCCGACACCCGCTCGCCCCACTCGGTGTCGGGAACACCGACCACCGCGCACTCTCCGACCGCCGGGTGCTTCCGCAGCTCTTCTTCGATCTCGAGCGCCGAGACTTTGAATCCCCCCGTCTTGATGATGTCCACGCTGCTCCGGCCCAGGATGCGATACGAGCCTTCCTCGAGCACCGCGGTATCACCGGTCCTGAACCAGCCGTCCCGGAAGGCCGCCGCCGTAGCCTCGGGGCGACGCCAGTACTCCCGGAAAACATTCGGCCCCCGGACTTCGATTTCGCCCGGCGTTCCGGGAGGGACCGGGTCGCCGCTCTCGTTCACAACCCGGACGTCTACTCCCGGCAACGGAGCTCCGACAAAACCGGGTCGTCGCTCCCCGTGGAGCGGGTTCGTCAGCGCCATGCCGAGCTCGGTCATCCCGTAGCGCTCCAGCAGGGTGTGGCCGCTGATCGCCTTCCACTGCTCGAGCGTCTGCACCGGCAGCGCGGCGGAGCCCGAAATCATCAGCCGCATCCGCCGGCATGCTTCCGACATGCGCGCCCGCTGCTCGGGGCTCGCGGCTTCCCAGGCGGCGATCAGCCGGGTGTAGATGGTCGGTACCGCCGAGAAGACGGTGAGGCCCCCCGCCGCGATCCGCTTCCAGGTTTCTTCCGCGTCGAACTTCGGGAGCATCTCGCACGCCGCGCCGGCCCACAGCGCGCACCCCACCACGTTGACGATGCCGTGCACATGATGCAGCGGCAGCACCAGCAGGATCCGGTCGTCGGCCGTCCACCCCCACGCCTCGATCAGCGCGGTGATCTGGGCCCGGAGGTTGGCATGGGTCGTCACCACGCCCTTCGGTTTGCCGGTGGTGCCGCTGGTATACACCATCATCGCGCGGCGCTCGTCGGACACGTCGGGCATCGACTGACCCTGTCGGACAGCGTCCAGTGCGTCCGCCACGAGGAGGAAACGCGCCCCCGCCGCCCTCGCGAGCGGCTCCAGTTTTCCCGCCGCATCGGCATCGGCCACCACGATGTCGGCGCCGGCATCCGCGATGACGTACTCGAGCTCTGAGGCGGGATGGGAAACGGCCAGCGGCACCGCGATCCCCCCCGCCCGCCAGATTCCCCATTGCACCGCGACGTGCTCGAAGGACGGCGACACCAGAAACGCGACGCGCGCCTCCGCCAGGTCGGGTCGCCCACCGAGAAAAGTTGTGGCGACCCGGGCGGATCCCTCCAGCAGGTCGGTGTAGGTGTATTTCCCGGAGTGGTCTGTGATGGCCTCGCGCTCCGCATGAGAGCGGGCACGGGTGATGAGGGGGAGACTCGATGCCGTGCTGGTCACCTCACCAAGAAATGGCTGGGACACCGCAGGCGCAACCCGCGAGCAGCCGTCTCACTGGCCCCGCAACACCACCACCGGATCGGCGCGAGTGGCCCGGCGCGCCGGGATCCAGCATGCGGCAAACGCGACTCCGAGGAATCCCGCGGCTGATAGTCCCAGCACGACGGGATCCGCTGCTGTCACCTGGTAGAGCAGCCGCGAGAGGTTGCTCGCGATCAGCCAGCCCAGACCGAGCCCGGCCACGGCGCCGAGTGCCGCGTCTCGCATCCCGGCGCGAACCACCTCGGCGACGACCTGCGAATCGCTGGCGCCCAGCGCGCGGCGCAGACCCATTTCCCGGGTGCGCTGGGCCACGATGTGGGAAATGACCCCATAGACGCCAAGCCCCGCGAGCGCCGCCGCCAGCAGCGCGAAGAATCCCATCACCCAGGCCCGGAAGCGCTGCGAAGCGGTGGCGTAACGGACCAGCGCGTCCATGGTCTGGACTTCGCTCAGCGGGAGGTCGGGATTCATGGCGGTGACGATGCGCCGCACCTCCGGTACCAGCGACAGTGGCGGCACCGTGGTCCGGAGCGCGAGGGAGGCATACGGAACCGGCACCGTTTCGATGTTGCCATAGACAATGGCCCATGGCTCCTGATCGAGACCGCGGTCGTGCACGTCGCCGGCCACGCCGATGATGTATCCCTGGGGCCGAGCATCGCCAGGACCGGGCCGCGAGTCCACCCGGACGAAGCGATCGAGGAACTTGCCGTCGGGCCAGAACTTCCGCGCGGCGGACTCGCTGATTACGACCACCGGTCTCCCGCCCTGCCCGTCCTCCTCCGTGAATCCCCGCCCGGCCACAATGGGAATCTTCTGGGTAGTGAAATAGTCGGCAGAGGCCAGGCGGAGCTGCGCCGACTGGTTCACCCCATCGGGGACCGGCACGCTGTCGATGGAAAAGCTCGAGCTATATCCGAAGCCGTTGAGCGGGAGACCAAAGATCAGGGATGCGGACTCCACGCCTGGCACGTCCCGAAGTCGGCGGAGGAGCTCGAGCTGGAACTGCGCGATCTGCTCGCCGGTGCGGTAGGTCTTGTCCGGGAGTGAAATGCTCGCGGTGAGCGTGGAAGAGGGATCGAAGCCCGGATCCACCTGCTCCAACCGCATCTTGCTCTTGACGAGCACCCCGGCCACGGCCAGCAGTGCGAGTGCCAGCGCAGTTTCCAGACCCACCAGCCAGCGGTGCAGTCCGCGGCGTGTCCCGACACTCCGTCCGCCCGAGCCGGCCAGCGCGGCACGCAAATCGACGCGGGCGATTCGGCGTGCCGGGGCAAGGCTCACCAGGAGCGCGGCCAGTGCGGTGATGCCCAGCGTGAAGAGCAGCGAGGGCGCGTCGAGCCGGACCGTGTCGATGCGCGGCACGCCTTCGGGCGCAAAGCGGCGAATCATGGCGGCGCCGAAGGTCGCGACCGGGATGGCCGCGAGCGACCCGATACCCACCAGTACGAGGACCTCGCTCGCTCCGTGCCACAACAGCCGTCCGCGACCGGCGCCCAGCGCGCTTCTCACCGCCACCTCGCCGCTCCGGCCACTGGCGCGAACCAGCATGAGGTTGGCGACGTTGGCGCACGCGACCACCAGGAGAAGGCCCACGCCAATCATGAGCAGGATCAGGGTGGGACGAGCATCCTCCACGGTGTCTTCGTGAAAGGATCGGAGATCGACCGTCCAATTGGTGCTGGACCGGGGGAATTCCTTCGCGACCCGCGCCGCGATCGTGGCCAGCTCGCTCTCTGCGCTCTCCTGGGTGGCCCGGTCAGTCAGGCGACCGACCACGCGCAGGTAGTGAGACCCACGCTGGCTGCCCACATCGGCGGGGGTCTGAAACGGGACCCACGCGGCGGTGGTCTGGATCGGAAACTGGAAGCGCGGCGGCATGACGCCGACGATTTCGTAGCTCTCACCGTCCAGGATCCACCGCTTGCCGACGATCCCGGCGTCGCCGCCGAACCGGGCGGTCCAGGTTTCGTGCGACACGATCGCGACGCGGGGAGCGCCGCGATCGAATTCTCCCGCCGCGAAGCCGCGCCCCAGCATCGGCGCGACACCGGTCACCGCCTGAAATCCTCCGGTCACTTCCACCACGGGGACCTGCTCCGCAGGCCCGATGCCGGTGGCCGCGTAGTGGTTATCGCTCCACGCCACTATCGCCCGGAAGCTCTGACTCTCCCGGGCCCAGTCATAGAAGTCGGCCGGAGAAACGGAAAAAAGTGGCCACCCGCTCTGAGGGTTGCTGGAGTAGATCTTGATCAGGCGGTCCGCCCCGGGGTAGGGCAGCGGACGGAGTACCACGCCGCGCAACACGGAGAAGACCGTGGCGTTGAGGCCGATGCCGAGGGCCAGCACCAGGACCGCGGTGAGGGTGAAGACGGGCGACCGGATCAGCGCCCGGCAGGCGTGCCGCACGTCCTGCAGCATGCCGGCAAACCACTCGCGCCGGCGCCGTTCCCTGCGCTCGGCCAGGTCGATCGTTCGGCATTCGGCCGCGAAGCGCTCCAGCGGACCAAATCGCTTTTCCGCCTCCCGGCGCGCCACCTCGGGCGACAGCCCGCTCCGCACCAGCGCGTCGGCCTTCATCTGGAGGTGGGCCTCGAACTCGGCGGCGACATCTTCTGCCGGCGCGGGCTCCCGGCCGATCAAACGGAACAGCGAACGGAATCGTGGCACGACGTCCTCCTCACCGCTCGGCGGGGCCGAGCACGCGCCCCACTGCGGTCACGTAACGGGCCCACAGCGAGGCTTCAGCCCGGAGCTGGGCCCGGCCCATCGTTGTGAGGCGATAGAACTTGGCCTTCCGATTGTTCTCCGAGAGACCCCACTCCGATTCCACCCAGCCCCGGCGCTCCAGCCGGTGCAGGGCGGGATAGAGCGCGCCTTCCTCGACCAGGAATTCGTCGCCGGAACGGTCCCGGATCCAGGACGCCACCGCGTAGCCATGACGGGTGCCCCAGGACAGCGCCTTGAGGACCAGGAGATCCAGGGTGCCCTGGAGGAGATCGAGGGTGGGCGGCATAGAGGTTCCCGTAGTCATCTTAGGGGAAGCTGCCGCCGTTCCCCTAAAATGTCAATGGGAGGGCGTTGCGCCCGGCGGCGGAACCGCCGCATACTCCATCTCTATGCAACAGATCAAGGGCGCCGTCCTCAAGTCCCGCCTCGCGTTCGTTCAGGAACGCTTCGGCGACGAGGGCCTGCGACAGGTCCGGGCGAGCCTGTCCGCCGAAGACCAGGGCGCGCTGAAGAAGATTCTCACGGTGGGCTGGTATTCGTTCGACCTGGCGAAGCGGCTCGACGATGCGATTGTCGCCGTCTGCGGCCACGGCGACCCGGCGCTCTTCAAGCAGCTCGGGGCCTCATCGGCGGACAAGAACCTGACGACGCTCCACAAGGCCTTCCTGACGCCCGGCAATCCGCACGCGTTTCTGGGGAGGGCGCGTACCATCTACGCGCTCTACTACGAAACCGGGCACCGGGAATACGTGCGCACCGGGGATCACAGCGGTGTGCTCACGACGTATGACGCGGACACCTTCAGCTCCACCGATTGCCAGACGGTGATCGGCTGGTACGAGCGGGCGCTGGAGATGTGCGGGGCCAGGGACGTGAGGATCGAGGAAGAAGAATGCCGCGCCCTCGGCGGGGCGACCTGCCGGTACCAGGTGTCCTGGACCCAGTAGCTCCCTAGCTCCCCAGCTCCCTAGCTCCCTGACAGTCACTCCTCCCGTAACGTCACCACCGGATCCACCCGGATCGCGCGGCGTGCCGGAATCCATGCCGCCAGGGCGGCCACGCCCAGCAACGTGCCCGCGCCGAGCCCGAGCGTCACCGGATCGTTGGGAGAGAGCCCGTAAAGCAGCCCGCCCAGGAAGCGAGTCGTGACCAGCGCGGCGGCAAGACCGGCCGCGATTCCTGCTCCGACGAACCGCCCTCCCTCTCCCAGCACGAGACGCGCGATGGCGCCGCTGGTGGCGCCGAGGGCGCGTCGCACGCCGATCTCGCGGGCGCGCTGGCCCACGAGATATGCCAGCACGCCATAGAGCCCGATGGCGGAGAGCACCAGCGCGAGTCCGGCCAGCAAGGCGAGCAGCAGCATGGGATAACGCCGGTCGGCGGTGGTCGCCGAGATCCGCGATTCGAGCGTCTGCGCGGACAGGATCGGGAGGGCCCGGTCGAGCCCCGCAATCTCGGCGCGGACCGCCGGGATCAGCGCGTCAGCGTCTCCGTGCGCGCGCACCACCAGCGTCATGTACCCGAAGGGGTACTGGCGGAAGGGGTAGACCACCATCGGCGAGGGCTCCACGTCCAGGCCGTCCCGGCGCATGTCGCCTACCACACCGACAATCGTCAGCACTGAGTCGGGCTCCGCGTACGCCACCTTGATGCGCTGTCCCACCGCCTCGCCGCCCGGGAAGATCTTTTTCGCGAACGTTTCGTTGACGAGCACTACCCGCGGTGCTCGCGGTCCGTCCGCGTCGGCAAAGCTCCGCCCCTTGAGGACGGGCGTGCGCATGGCTTCGAAGTACGCGGCGTCCGCGACGTTGAGCTGGGTGATCGGTTCGTGACCGACCGGCGGCGCCGGGATGCCGACGACGGAGAGACTGGTGCCGGGGGTGATGCCGCGGAGGGGAAGAAAATTCACCATCCCGACGTTCGCCACGCCGGCGAGCCCGCGCACCCGGCGTTCCAGCGTCTCGAAAAACACGATCCGCTTTTCCGGTGCGGCGTACGCTTCTTCGGGCAGGTTGAGCTCGACGGTGAGCACGTTCCGGGGGTCGAAACCGGGGTCCACCTTGAGCAGGTTCACCAGCGAGCGCACCGTAAGTCCCGTCCCGGCCAGCAGCATCAGCGACAACGCGACCTGCACCGCCACCAGCGCGCCACGGAGCCGCCTTGCCCGAGGCGCGGAGCCGGTTTCGCCGCCCCGCCGGGAGAGAGGCTGACGGAGCGCGTCTTCACGGAGTGCCAGGGCGGGCGCCAGCCCGAAGACGACGCCTGCGACCGCGGTGAGCGCCACGGCGAACCCCAGCACCCGGAGATCCACCCCCACCTCCGCGAGCCGCGGGATCTGGGTGAGCCCGGCCTTCACCAGCGCGCGAACACCTGCCACGGCGGCCAGAATGCCGAGACCGCCGCCCACCGCGGCGAGCACCAGCCCTTCCACCAGCATCTGTCGGAGGATCCGGCCACGTGACGCGCCCAGCGCCGCGCGCACCGCGAGCTCGGTCCGCCGGGCCAGCACCTGGCCCAGTTTGAGGTTCGCGACGTTCACGCAGGCGATCAGCAGGACTGAGGCGATGGCGCCGGTCAGAAGCAGCAGCACCGGCCGCGCCCGTCCGGTCACTTGCTCCGCCAGCGGCACCGCCCGAGCGCTCCAAGTGGAATTGAACGCCGCATGCTCCTGGGCGAGGGTCCCCGCGATACCCTTGAGCTCGGCGTTGGCATCCTCGATGGCCACGCCGGCCTTCAGGCGACCGAGCCCCAGCGCGTAGCGGCCGCGGCGGGTGCGAAGCTCGACCTGCATGGGCCACGGTTCCCAATAGTTCTCGGTGCCAAGAGGCCGGAACTCCCGGGGCATGACGCCCACGACCCGGGCCGAGCCTTCACGGACCGGGACCCGCTTGCCGATGATGCTGCGGTCCCCGCCAAAGCGCCGCACCCACATTGCGTGGCTGATGACCAGCGCGCGGGTGGCGCGAGGGAGCGTGTCTTCGGGCACGAAGAGCCGGCCCAGCACAGGACCGGCGCGGAGCAGCCGGAAGAAGTTGGAGGAAACCTGGCGGCCGTAGACCATCTCAGGCGCATCGCCGGTGAGCTCCAGACTCGACCAGGTGTAGAGCGCGAGGTCGTCGAACGAACGGGCCCGGTCCCGCCAGTCGAGAAAGTTGGCGGGTGAGAGCACGTTCTCCTGCCGGGGATTGTCGAGCCGGTGCTCCCAGAGCTGCACCAGCCGGTCGGCGCCCTCATAAGGAAGCGGGCGCAGGAGCACGGCGTCGAGCACGCTGAAGAGCGCGGTGGTGGCCCCGATCGCGAGGAGGAGGGTCAGCACCGCCGCGGCTGCGTACCCGGGCCGGCGCCGCAGCCCGCGCAGCGCGTAGCGGATATCCTGGAGGAAATGGTCCAGCGCGGGCGGCCGCCACACGTTGCGCGCCGCCTCGCCCACCTGGGCGCGGTTCCCGACCCGGCGCCGCGCCGCAAAACGTGCCTCCTCCTCGTCCTTTCCCTCGCCGCGGGCGGCCTCGGCGGCCATCTCCTCGTGGAACCGCAACTCATCCTGGAGATCGGCTTCGAACCGTTTCCTACCGAAGAGGTAGCCGAGCCGGCGGAAGAAGGCGGTCATGCGGGCCTCACGACGCTGCGGACCGCGGCCACCAGCTGGTCGAAGGCGGAGACTTCGTGGGCGAGCTGGCGGCGGCCCGCGGGGGTGAGTGCGTAGTACCGGGCCCGCCGGTTGGTGGGCGAGAGCTTCCACTCGGCCTTGACCCAGCCCCTGAGCTTGAGCCGCTGGAGGGCGGGGTAGAGCGAGCCTTCCTCCACTTTCAGGGCAGCGGCGGAGAGCCGGCCGATGTGCCCGGCGATGCCGTAGCCGTGCATCGGCTGGACGCTCAGGGTCTGGAGGATCAGGAGGTCGAGGGTGCCGGGGAGGAGCTCGACACGGAGCGGATCGCGCGGTGCAGCCATAGTGTATCAACCCATAGTTAGCCTATGCATGGCCAATCTATGGTCGCCCCGGGGGCGCGTCAAGCGGTCGCGCGCTACGGCGCTCTTGCCGGGAGCCGCGCCAGCAACGCGGTGAAGCGCGCCTCCGAGCGCAATGGGGCGAGATCCGGATCGGTCTCCAGCGACGCGCGGTTGCTGTACCCTTCGGTGACCGCCTGCTCCAGCGCACGCCAAGCCTGGTCACGGCGGCCCAGCCGGGCATAGCCGCAGGCCAGGTTGTAGTACGCCACGCCCCGCGTCGAGGCCCCGGGCGGAATCCCCTCCTGGAATGCCCGCTCGTAGTTCGCCACCGCCTCTTCGTTCCTCCCCAGGTGCAGCTGGGCCCAGCCGAGCTGGCCGAACATCAGGCTGTTGCGGGCACCCCGGGCAATCGCTCGCGCAAGCAGATCCGCTGCGTCGGCCCAGCGCTGCTGGCCCAGCCGTGTCTGTCCCAGCCCGGCCAGCACGCCGACGCGCGTGGAGTCGAGGGCATAGGCCCGCTCGAAAG
>Ga0070699_100003014_pt1 | contig 14959 bp, 15 predicted proteins | sample KBSK1503metaG_FD_65473 | JGI IMG/M metagenome (GOLD analysis project Ga0070699, IMG submission 65473) | Corn, switchgrass and miscanthus rhizosphere microbial communities from Kellogg Biological Station, Michigan, USA - KBS K1-50-3 metaG | ecosystem: Host-associated > Plants > Roots >...
GGCACGATCGAGCTCGCGCCGCTCGCGTACATGCGCGGGCGCACGCTCAACCACTCGTTCATCATCCTCGACGAGGCGCAGAACACGACGCCCGAGCAAATGAAGATGTTCCTGACGCGAATCGGCTTCGGCACGAAAGCCGTCATCACCGGCGATATCACGCAGATCGACCTCGGGCGCGGCCAGAAGAGCGGCCTCATCGAAGCGGAACGCATACTGAAAGGCGTGCGCGGGATCGCGTTCGTGCGCTTCACGAGCGCCGACGTCGTGCGCCACCCGCTGGTGCAGAAAATCATCGATGCGTACGAGCGCGATACCGACAGCAACCCGTCGCCCCGACCGAACGGTGTCAGGTAAGCGGCGCGATCCTTCCCGCGCAGAGCGAGCCGTCGCTCACAAGCGGGGAGGGAAAGTCAAGGCGCCGGCAGCGAATGGCGAACCACCCCGACTGACGCTGACGATTCAGTCGACCGTCGATGCGATCGACTTGCCGAAGCGCCCGACATTGCGCCGATGGGCGCTCGCCACGCTCGACCGGGACGCCAACGTCACGCTTCGTCTCGTCGACGGCCGCGAGAGCCGCGCGCTCAACCGGCGTTACCGCGGCCGCGACCATGCGACGAACGTGCTGACATTCGTGTACGATGACAGGGTGTCGCTCACAGGCGACATCGTGCTGTGCGCGCCCGTTGTCGAAAAAGAGGCGCGCACGCAGCGCAAGACGCGAAGAGCGCATTACGCGCATCTGGTGATCCACGGCATGCTCCATCTGCAGGGATACGACCACGAGCGTGACGACGATGCCGCCCGCATGGAGGCGCGCGAGATCACGCTGTTGCGCGGCCTGGGTTTCGGCGACCCGTACGCGGCGAACGCCTGATGGCGACGCCGTTCGATTCCCCCGACGAAAAGCCGACCCTCCTCGAACGGCTGTCGGCATTCCTGACCCGCGAGCCGGAAGACCGCGAGGAACTGCTCGCGCTGTTGCGCGGCGCGTTCGAGCGACGGCTCCTGGATGCCGATGCGCTGTCGATGATCGAAGGCGTGCTTTCGGTTTCCGAGACGACGGTGCGCGACATCATGATCCCGCGCGCGCAGATGGACTGCGTGTCGATCGACGACTCGCCGCCCGAATTCCTGCCGCTCATCATCGATACGAAGCACTCGCGCTTCCCGGTGATCGGTGAATCGAAGGACGACGTCGTCGGCATCCTGCTCGCGAAGGAGCTGCTCAATTATTACGCCAAGCCCGACGGCTTCAGCCTGCGCGAAACGCTCCGTCCCGCGGTGTTCGTGCCGGAATCGAAGCGCCTCAACGTGCTGCTGCGCGAATTCCGCGCGAACCGCAACCACATCGCCATCGTCGTCGACGAATACGGCGGCGTGTCGGGGCTCGTCACGATCGAGGACGTGCTCGAGCAGATCGTCGGCGACATCGAGGACGAATACGACTTCGACGAGAGCGAGGACAACATCATTCCGGAGGCGAACGGCCGCTTCCGCGTCAAGGCGCAGACCGAGATCGGCGACTTCAACGCGCAATTCGGCACGTCGTTCGAGGACGAGGAATTCGACACGGTCGGCGGACTTGTCCTGCAGGCGTTCGGCCGCCTGCCGAAACGGGGCGAAATGACGGCGCTCGGCGGGTTCCGCTTCCGCGTGCTCCGGGCCGACAGCCGGCGATTGCATACGCTGCAGGTCGAACGGATCGCGCCGCCACCCGGCGACGAAGGCGAAGGCTGATCTTGCGGCGGGTTATCGCAAGCATCGACGCAACGTTACGCACCGACGCTCCCTCGCCCCTCGTCCTTCGCCCCTGGTCCCTCTCCCGCGCGCTGTCGCTGGTGCTCGCGGCAGCGGCCGGCGCGTGCACGGTGTTCGCGTTCGCGCCGTTCGGCGTTTCGGGCGTTGCGTTCGTCACGCTGACGCTGCTCTTCTGGCAGTGGCGGCACGCCGAAGCGCCCCGCGACGGGGCATGGCTCGGCTTCGCGTTCGGCCTGGGACTTTTCGGCGCCGGCGCGTCGTGGCTCACGATTGCACTCGTCACGTTCGGCGGCATGCCGGCGTGGCTCGCGCTGATCGCGATCGCGATTCTCGTCATCTATCTTGCGCTGTGGCCGGCGCTCGCCGGCTATCTCGCCGCGCGCTTCGCGCGGCCCGCATCGTGGGCGCGCATTCTCGCCGCCGTGGGCGCGTTCACGGCCGCGGAATGGGTGCGAAGTTATCTGTTCACCGGTTTCCCGTGGCTGGCGATCGGTTATTCGCAAGTGCCCGACGGGCTCGTGCGCGGTTACGCGCCGCTCGGCGGCGTTTACCTCGTCACGCTGGCGGTCGCGCTCGTCGCGGCGCTCCTCGCGCAAGCGATCGATGCGATCGCACAAAACGCGCGCCGCCCGCTGTGCGCCGCAGCGGCCGGCGCGCTTGCGCTCGTTGTCGCGAGCGCAGCGCTGTCGCGCGTGGAATGGACGCAACCGTCGGGCCCGCCGTTGCCGGTGTCGCTCGTGCAAGGCAACATCGTGCAGGAGGTGAAGTTCGATCCGCAGTTTCGTACCAGCACGTTCGACCGTTATCTGCGTCTCGTCGGGACGAGCCGCGGCCGGCTGATCGTGCTGCCCGAAAGCGCATTCCCCGTATTTTCGGACGAGATTCCCGACGCGGTCCTGCTGTCGCTGATCCGCACGGCGAGCGCGCGCGGCGGCGATGTGCTGCTCGGCCTCTTCACGGCGCTGCCGCCGGAGCCGGGAAGCGATGCGCCGCGCTACTTCAACACCGTCGTCGTGCTCGGCACGAGCGATCTGCAGTTCTATCGCAAGAACCACCTCGTGCCGTTCGGCGAAACGATACCGCTGAAGCCGATCCTCGGCTGGTTCATCCGCTCCGTGCTTCACATTCCGCTCGCCGACCAGTCACGCGGCGGCGCGACGCAGCCTGCGCTCGCCGTCGCCGGCGAGCACGTCGCCGTCGACATCTGCTACGAGGATGCGTTCGGCGCCGAGCTGATCCACGGCGCACGCGACGCGAACCTGCTCGTCAACGTGACGAACGACGCATGGTACGGCCGTTCGATCGCCGCCCTGCAGCACAACCAGATTGCCGCGATGCGCGCGCTCGAATTCGCGCGGCCGATGCTGCGCGCGACGAACACCGGCATCACGTCGGCGATCGGCTACGACGGCCGCGAAATCGCGCGCCTGCCGTGGTTCACGACCGGCGTGCTCGAAGTCGCCGTCGCCGGCCGCACCGGCGAAACGCCGTACATGCAGGTCGGCGACATCGCAGTGCTCGTGCTGTGCGCCGTGCTGTTCGCCGCGGCGATCGCATTGTCGTGGCGCAGGTAGAATCGCGGCGACTTCTTCATCGTGGCCACGATCGCGTCGCGCATGCACACGTTCCAACAGGTCGTACAGCTGCTCCAGCGCTACTGGGCCGACCGCGGCTGCGCGCTGCTGCAGCCCTACGACATGGAGGTCGGAGCGGGCACGTCGCACACGGCGACGTTCCTGCGCGCGCTCGGCCCGGAGCCGTGGCGCGCGGCGTACGTGCAGCCATCCCGACGCCCGAAGGATGGCCGCTACGGCGAGAACCCGAACCGGATGCAGCATTACTACCAGTATCAGGTCGTGCTGAAGCCCCCGCCGCCGGACATCCTCGACCTCTATCTCGGCTCCCTTGCGGCGCTCGGCTTCGATCTCGCGCAAAACGACGTCCGCTTCGTCGAGGACGACTGGGAGAACCCCACGCTCGGCGCGTGGGGACTCGGCTGGGAAGTGTGGCTGAACGGGATGGAGGTTACGCAGTTCACGTATTTCCAGCAGGTGGGCGGCCTCGACTGCAATCCGATCACCGGCGAAATCACCTACGGTCTCGAACGCCTCGCGATGTACCTGCAGGGAAAGGAGAACGTGTTCGATCTCGCATGGACGACGATGCGCGAAGGCGACATCGAGCGGACGCTGACGTACGGCGACGTCTATCATCAGAACGAGGTCGAGCAGTCGACGTACAACTTCGAGCAGTCCAACGCGCCCGAGCTGACCGGCCAGTTCGCGCTTTTCGAGCGCGAAGCCGCGCGCCTCATCGACGCGCGCCTGCCGCTGCCCGGTTACGAGATGATCCTCAAGGCGGCGCACACGTTCAACCTCCTCGACGCGCGCGGCGCGATTTCGGTGACCGAGCGCGCGGCGTACATCGGCCGCATCCGCGCGCTGTCGCGACAGGTCGCGCAGGCCTACGTCGACTCGCGTGAAGCGCTCGGCTTTCCGATGCTGGCCGCCCATCTGCGTACGCGACCGCCGCAGGGCGAGGCCGCGGCTTGAGCGCCGCAGCGAATCTCCCCCATCCCAAGCCGAGCGCGAGCGAGGCGGGCGAGGGGCGTGGCGAGCGGCAAGCCACGCTCGTCGTCGAGATCCTCGTCGAGGAGTTGCCGCCCAGGGCGCTGAAGTCGCTCGGGACCGCGTTCGCCGATACGCTCGTTGCCGAGCTGCGGCGGCGCAATGTGCTGACCGAGGCGAGCGTTGCAACGCCGTACGCGACGCCGCGGCGTCTGGCGGTCGCCGTCACCGGCGTGCGGGCGGCAGCGGCCGACGCGGTGGCGATCGACCGGCTGATGCCGGCTACGATTGCTCGCGATGCGCACGGCGCGCCTTCCGAGGCGTTGCGCAAAAAGTTGTCGTCGCTTGGTCGCGCCCACGTTGCTGCATTCGATGTGGACACCGTGGACAGCGAGGACCGGCTCTACGTTTCGTCCGACGGCAAGGCCGAATACGCCTATCTGCGGCGCCTCGTGCAGGGAATGCCGCTCGAGCGCGCGTTACGGGAGTCGCTCGACGTCGCGATCGCGCGATTGCCGGTTCCGAAGCTGATGCGCTATCCCGCGGCCGGCAGCTACTACAACGACGTCGAATTCGTCCGCCCCGCGCATCGCCTCGTCGCGCTCCACGGCCGCGATGTCGTCCCTGTGACGGCGCTCGGACTTGCCGCCGGGCGGATCAGCGCCGGCCACCGCTTCCTCGCACGCGCGGACCTCGAGATCCGCGCCGCGGATGCGTATGCGCCCACCCTCGAGGCTGAAGGCAAGGTGCTGCCGTCGTTCGACGGCCGCCGCGAAGTGATCGTCCGCGCGCTGCAAGCGGCCGCGCACGAAGCGACCGTGATCATGCCCGACGCGCTGCTCGACGAAGTCACCGCGCTCGTCGAATGGCCCGCCGTGTACGAAGGGACGTTCGATCCCGCCTTTCTCGCTGTCCCGCAGGAGTGCCTGATCCTGACGATGCAGCAGAACCAGAAGTATTTCGCGCTCGCCGATGCGCACGGAAAGCTCGTCCACCGCTTCCTGCTCGTGAGCAACATCGCGAGCGAGGATGCGTCGGCGATCATCCGCGGCAACGAGCGCGTGCTGCGCGCGCGGCTTGCGGACGCGAAATTCTTCTACGACCAGGACCGCAGGCAGCCGCTCGCGTCGCGTGTCGAGCGCCTGCGCGGCATCGTCTATCACAACAAGCTCGGCACGCTGCACGATCGGGTGGAGCGACTGCGCTTTCTCGCCCGCAACATCGGCCCCCGCATCGGTGCCGCGCACGCGCTCGCGGACCGCGCCGCATTGCTGGCGAAAGCGGACCTCGTCACCGACATGGTCGCCGAATTTCCGGAGCTGCAGGGGACGATGGGCGGCTATTACGCACTGCACGACGGCGAAGCGGCCGGTGTCGCCGACGCGATTGCGCAGCACTACTGGCCGCGCCATGCGGGCGACGCGTTACCCGACGCACCGATCGCGCAGGCGGTGGCGCTCGCCGACAAGCTCGAAACGCTCGCCGGATTTTTCGGCATCGGCGCCGCGCCGACCGGAGACAAGGACCCGTTCGGATTGCGCCGCGCGGCAATCGGCGTGCTGCGCATCCTCATCGAGAAGCGGCTTGCGCTGCCGTTGCCGAGCCTTCTCGGACTCGCGTTCCAGGCGTTCAACCGCGTGCCCGCGACGCAGCCCGTACCCGATGCGCTCGCCGATTTTCTCTACGAGCGCCTGCGCGGGCACCTGCGCGAGCAGGGCTATACGGCGAACCAGGTGGAAGCGGTGCTCGTGCAGCGCCCGCAGCGCATCGATCTCGTTCCCGAGCAGTTGGCGGCCGTGAAGGCGTTCGAAGCGCTGCCCGAAGCGGCCGCGCTGTCGGCGGCGAACAAACGGATCGTCAACATCCTGAAGAAGAGCGGCGGCGACGTGGCGTCGAGTGTGGACGTCGAACGGCTGACGCAGGGCGCCGAGCGCGACCTTTGGCGGTCGTTCGAGGCGCTGGCCCCGGAAGTCGACCGGCACTGCGCGGGCGGCGACTACGCGCGCGCGCTGAAGGCGCTCGCGGCCTCGAAGCCCGCTGTCGACCGTTTTTTCGACGACGTGATGGTGATGGTCGATGATGCCGACCTGCGCGCGAACCGGCTCGCGCTGCTTACCCTCGTGGCGGCCACGATGAACCGCGTCGCGGATATCTCGAAGCTCGCGGCATGACGGCGTTTTGTCAACGCACAACGCCCAACCGCGCGTAGATGGTCCAGTTCGCCGCCGATACCGTCATGCCGACCCGCACCGCCCGGCTCATCGTGCTCGACCGCGACGGCGTCATCAATCACGACAGCGATCAGTTCATCAAGTCGCCCGACGAATGGCGGCCGATTCCCGGGAGCCTCGAGGCGATCGCGCGTCTCAATCACGCCGGCTATCGCGTCGTCGTCGCGACGAATCAGTCGGGCGTCGGACGCGGACTGCTCGATTTCGCAACGCTGAACGCGATCCACGACAAGATGCACCGTGCGCTCGCGCAGGTGGGCGGGCGCATTGACGCGATTTTCTTTTGCCCGCATACGGCCGATTCGCGCTGCGAATGCCGCAAGCCAAGGCCCGGCATGCTGCTCGAGATCGGCGTGCGCTTCAATGTCGACATGGACGCCGTGCCGTGCGTCGGCGACGGCCTGCGCGATCTGCAGGCAGCCGACAGCGTTGGCGCACAGCCGATGCTCGTGCTGACCGGCAAGGGCGAGAAGACGCTGCGCGAAGGCGGCTTCCCGAGGAATACCGTGATCTTTCCCGACCTCGCGTTCGTAGCGTCGGCGCTGCTGGTCGCGGACTAGCCGGCGATGGGCTCGGCGTTGCGGTCGCTCGCATTCGCGCTGTTCCAGATCATCGTGACGCCGCTTTATGCGCTCGCGGTGTTCGCCCTGGCGTGGCTGCCGCCGGTGCAGCGCTACCGCTTCATTACCGGCTGGTGTGCGCTCAACCTGTGGGCCGCGCGCCGGCTGTGCGGCATTCGGCATCGCGTGATCGGACTCGAGCACATTCCGGCGAGCGCGCACATCGTTGCCTGCAAGCACAGCTCGACATGGGAAACGCTTTTCCTGTCGCGACTCCTGCCGCCGCTCGCCTATGTCGCGAAAAAGGAGCTGCTCTCGCTGCCGTTCTTCGGCTGGGCGTTCGCGCTGGCGTCGCCGATCACGATCGATCGCGCGGCCGGCGAGAATGCGATGGTTCAGATCGCCGACCAGGGACGCGAGCGCGTCGCGCAGGGTTTCTGGATCGCTTTCTATCCCGAAGGCACGCGAATCCCCGCAGGCAAGCGCGTGCACTACAAGAGCGGCGCCGCGCGCCTCGCCATCGAGATGCAGCTGCCGATCCTGCCGATCGCGCACAACGCGGGCTGGCTGTGGCCGAAAGGCGTGATGGGCAAGCGCCCGGGCACGATCACGCTGTCGATCGGCCAGCCGATGGCGCCGGGAGCGATGGAGCCTGCGCAACTGATGAACGCCGTCGAGCAATGGGTCGAAGGCGAAGTGGCGCGCCTCGGACCCGCATGAGCGCCGGTGCGCGCCTCGATCGCTCGCATGGTCCCGCGCCGCGGACGGCCGACGGTCAACTGCGCCGCATCAGCCTCGCCGGCCAGGCGATCGATTACCGCCTGGTCCGCGCGCGGCGCCGCTCGATCGGCATGGAGGTGCATTTCGAGGGCCTCACGGTGCGCGCGCCGCGCTGGGTCGGCTTGCGTGACATCGAGGCCGCGCTCGCCGAGCGTGCGGCGTGGATCGTCCGCTCGCTCGCGGAATGGCGCGCGCGCCGGCGCGACGTGATGCCGCGCGAATGGAAATCCGGCGCGCCGATCGTGTTCCGCGGCGAGCAGTTGTCGCTCGCGGTCTATCCCGCTCGACGAACCGAAATCGCGGCCGATCTCTTCCATGTCACCGTCCGTCACACGCAGGCGCACGACGAGGGCCAGATCGCGCACTGCGTGCGCGAGTGGCTGCGCGACCAGGCGTGGGCGCTCGTCGCGGCACGGGTCGCGCATTATGTTCGCCGGGTGAGCGCCGGGCCGGCTTCGGTTCGCCTGTCGAACGCCCGCAGCGAATGGGGAAGCTGCAATGCGAAGGGGGAAATCCGCCTCAATTGGCGGCTCGTACAGCTGCCGCCGCTGCTCGCCGAATACGTGGTCGCGCATGAAGTCGCGCACATCGTCGAGCTCAACCACTCGCGCCGGTTCTGGGCGGTGGTCGAGACGCTGCTGCCCGGGCATTCGGCGCTGCGCCGGGAATTGGACGACTGGACCGCGCTGCTCGCGGCCTAGCGCCCTCGCATGCGATGCGCGCCGTGCGCAGGCATCCTGCTAAGCCTCGAGCGGCGCGGTCAGCTCCGGCATGCGCACATTGACCCGTCCCTGCGTCTTCAGCAGGCGCACAAGCGCCACGGCCAGATCATCGCCGCCGCGCGCATCGCGCCAGCGGCCCTCGACAGCGCGAAAATGGAAGCCGCCGCTTTTCGCGGCGATCCAGAGCTCGCGGTTGGGCACGTGGCGGTTGACGATGATGCGGCTCGCGTCGTCGCATTCGATCGTCAGCACGCCGTCCTTCAGCTCCCAGTCGAGGTCGGCGTCGCTCGTTTCGAGCGCGGCGTCGAGCGCCAGCCCGATCCTGTCGAGCGTCGCATCGGCGGCGGCGAGGAAGGCGGATTCGTCCATCGTGGCGTGCTAGGATTCGACGGCGATGTTACGTCAATCCGGATGCCCGCGCGTGCTTCACGCCGCGGTCGCGCTCGCGCTGATCGCGAGCGTCGCTGCATGCGGCATCAAGGGTCCGTTGCGGCCGGCGCCGAAAAACGTGCCGCCGATCGCGATGCCTCCGCCGATCGCCAATCCGGCGACGCCGCCGGCGACGACATCGCCCGCGCTTCCCCCGCCGTCAACGCCTCCGTGAACGGATTCGGCTATGTAGCCGGCGAGCTTTGCGCCGAAGGCGTGCCGCTGTCGGTGCTGGCCGAGCGCTACGGCACGCCGTGCTACGTCTATTCGCGCGCGATGCTCGTGCACGCGTTCGAGGCGTTCGACGGCGCGTTCGCCGACGTGCCGCATCTTGTCTGCTACGCAATGAAGGCGAATGCATCGCTGGCGATCCTCGATCTGTTCGCGCAGCTCGGCAGCGGATTCGACATCGTCTCGGGCGGCGAGCTGTCTCGCGTGCTCGCCGCCGGCGGCGATCCGGCAAAGGTCGTGTTCTCCGGCGTCGGAAAGAGCGACCTCGAGATGGAAGCGGCGCTGGCAAGCGGGATCCTGTGCTTCAACGTCGAATCGGCGTCCGAGCTCGACCACCTCGCCGCCGTCGCCGCGCGCATGGGCAAGGTCGCGCCCATCAGCCTTCGCGTCAATCCGGACGTCGATCCGCGCACGCATGCGTACATCGCGACCGGGCGCAAGGAGAGCAAGTTCGGCGTCGCGTCCGGCGACGCGCATGCGCTGTATCGCCGCGCGGCCGACATGCCGTCGATCGCCGTACGCGGCATCGACATGCACATCGGGTCGCAGATCGGCGAGCTCGCGCCGCACCGCGAAGCGGCGCTCCGGCTGCTGTCGCTCGCCGATGCGCTGGCCGCCGACGGCATCGCGCTCGAGCATATTGACTTCGGCGGCGGACTCGGGATTCGCTACCGCGACGAAACGCCGGTCGCCATCGACGACTACGCGCGGATGGTGCGCGAGCTCGTGCGCGGCCGGCGCGAGCGGCTGTTGTTCGAGCCGGGGCGGCGTCTGGTGGGCGAGTCCGGCATCCTGCTGACGCGCGTGCGCATCGTCAAACCGGGGGCTGCGCGGAACTTCGCGATAGTCGACGCGGCGATGAACGACCTGCTGCGCCCGTCGCTGTACGGCGCATGGCACGACGTCGATCCGGTGCGCCCGCGCGGCAGCGGCAAGGCACGCTTCGACATCGTCGGCCCGATCTGCGAGAGCGGCGACTTTCTCGCGCACGATCGCATGCTCGCGCTCCGCGAAGGCGATCTTCTCGCCGTGCGCAACGCGGGCGCCTACGGGATGTCGATGAGCTCGAACTACAACGCGCGGCCCCGCGCCTGCGAAGTGCTCGTCGACGGCTGTGTCGCGCATCTCATCCGCCGGCGCGAAACGACTGCCGACCTCACCGCGCACGAAGCGCGACTGCCGCGAAGAAGCGACGCCTGATGCGCGCGCGAATGCGCGAATGCGCGACGAAACGCGCGCAAGACGGGTGTGCGAATTCGCAACAGTGCCGTTTCGAACCGTTCCGACGTCGTTCGAAATCTTGCAAAAGCTTGAAACGTGGCTACAATGCAGGCAGCAGGTGCCAATGGATTTGTCAAGGGGGTAGGCTCGAATTTGTTCCTTCAACGTGCTTCCCTCCGCGCCGCCGGCGACACCTGCGAGAGAAAGTCCATAACAGTTACATGAACTCAGACAGGAGAAGCAACGATGATGGCTGACATGATGTCGATGATGACGCCGACGGCTCCCGCCGCGGCGCCGAAGAAGAAGGCGAAGAAACGCAAGGCGGCGCCGAAGAAGTCGGCCGCCAAGAAGACGACGAAGCGCAAGGCCCCGAAAAAGCGGGCCGCCAAGAAGGCGACGAAGAAGCGCGCCGCGCCGAAAAAGCGCGCTGCGAAGAAGTCGACCAAGCGCAAGGCGACGAAGAAGCGGGCCGCTCCGAAAAAGCGGGCGGCCAAGCGAGGGGCCAGCAAGAAAAAGGCCGCCCCGCGCCGCAAGACCGGCGCGCGGAAGACCGCCAAGAAGAGAGCCGCGAAGAAGAAATAGCTTCTTCGGCCGGTTCCGTCGCGAGCCTTGCGATGGACAGAAAACGGGCGACGCCATGCGTCGCCCGTTTTGCGTTGGGTCAGCGCGATAATTCGCGAACGTCGAGTGCGCGTGTTACCGAATCCGTTCGGCGAATTATCGCTCTGACCCCAATTACCGCGCCTTGCTTATTGCCGCACGGCCGGCGCCGTGATCGCCTTGCTGTTGCGCGCGCCACCTCCGCCGCCACCGGAAGCGCTGCGTACCGCCACGATGCCGTGACGGCGGCCCTTCGCGGCCTTGACGTTCGCCGCGCGCAGCCGGTGGTGGTCGTCCGCCCCCGCATGCCTGCTTCGCGGCGGCGCGACATCGCTCGTCACCCGCAGCTTGCGGCCGGTGCGTACGGTGTCGCTGGACAGGTGATTCCAGCGCCGGAGGTCCTGCGTCGTCACCCCGTAGCGGCCGCCGATGGCGGTCAGCGTGTCGCCGTGACGTACGGTGTAGAAGAACGTGCGGCCCGCGGGCACGGTGGTGAATACCGCGTTCTCCAGCGATTCGGCCGCTTCCCGCGTCGGCTGCTGCATCGGCACGAGCAGCGCGTAACCGGTCGGCACCGTTTGACGCGGGCCGATGCCGTTGACCGACCGCAACGTCTCGATCGACATGCCGTAGCGAATCGCGATTTGCGGCAACGTTTCCCCGGCTTTCATCCGGTGCGCCTGCCATGAGACGAGCGGCTGATTGATGAGGTTGAGCTTCGCCGCGAAGATTTCCGCCTTGTCGATCGGCAGCAGAATCGCGTAATCGTCGGCGCCGGAAATGACCGGTCGATTATGCTGCGGATTCAACGCGAGGAATTCGTCCATCGGCAACTCGGCGAGCTCGGCGGCGCGCTTCACATCCATCCGCACCGTCGTGCGCACGACGGTGAAATACGGCGCATCCGGCACGTCGGCCAGCTCGAGTCCGTATTTCTGCGGATTGGCGATGATGTTCTTCACCGCCTGCAGCTTGGGCACGTAATTGCGGGTTTCGTCCGCGACGCGCGTGAGGCTGTCGAAGTCCACGGGCAATCCTCGCGCGCGATTTCGGGCGACGGCGCGCCGGACATTCCCTTCACCCCAGTTGTATGCCGCGAGCGACAGCGGCCAGTCATTGAACTCGGCGTTGAGCTTCTGCAGGTAATCGAGCGCCGAGGTCGTCGCCGCGACCACGTCGCGCCGCGAATCGAACCACCAGTTCTGCGTGAGGCCGAACGTCTTGCCGGTCTGCGGCATGAATTGCCAGATGCCCGATGCGCGGCTCACCGAGAGCGCGTTCGGATTGAACGCGCTCTCGACGATCGGCAGCAGCGCAATCTCGGTTGGCATGCCGCGCGCCTCGACTTCGGTGACGATGTGGTAAAGGTAACGGCGGCTGCGCTCGACCATGCGCGCGACGTAGTCGGGACGCTGTGCATACCACTGCTCCCATTTGTCGACGAGCGGCCCATGAATATCGGGAATGGCGTAACCCCGGACGATGCGATCCCAGAGATCGGTGGTCGGCAAAGGCAGCGGCTCGAGATCGGCGGGCGTTCCGACGAACGGATTGACGAGCACGATCTTGGGTGGGGGAAGCGGGAATTCGATTGCCGCCAGCGGCGTCGACTCGGCAGTCGAAGGTGCGGCGGATTGCGGAGGAACCGGCGTCGCGCAGGCAGCGAGGGCCAGGATCACCGGCAAGATCAGGGTTCGTCGATAGTGCACTCAGGCAGGCGGTTCGTAATACACCGGGTCGCACAAAATTTTGGCGATGGTAGGCCGCATCGTCGTGAGCGTCAACCGCCACGCGCGTTCGGCTGCTTACTGGAAGCCGTCTTTCCAGGTGCGAAGCGCGGCGAAGGACGCCACGGCATCGGCAATCGGATGGCCTGCGTGGGACGCCGCGCGCGACATCACGTCAGGCAGCGAAGCGCGCAGGAACGGATTGGTGGCGCGCTCGGCGCCGATCGTCGACGGCAGCGTCGGCACGCCGCGCTCGCGCTTGTCACGCTCGCGCGCGGTGCGCCCGCGAATGTCATCGCTTGCAGGCTCCACCTTGGCGGCGAAGCGGAGATTCGCGAGCGTGTACTCGTGGCCGCAATAAACGCGAGTATCCGGCGGCAGCGCCGCGAGCTTCGACAGCGACGACCACATTTGCGCGGGCGTACCTTCGAAAAGCCGTCCGCATCCTGCGGCAAACAGCGTATCGCCGCAGAAAAGCAACGCATCGCCTGTCGTGCGGTAGTACGCGATGTGGCCCGCCGTGTGTCCCGGAATGTCGAGCACCGCGAGTGACAGCGCAACGCCCGGGACATCGATGCGGTCGCCTTCGCGAAGCGCGTGCGTGCGTTGCGGTATCGTCTCGTGCGCGGGTCCGAACACCGGGACGTCGTAGCGTGCACGGAGCGCCGGCACCCCGCCGACGTGATCCGCATGGTGATGCGTTGCGAGGATTGCCGATAATTCCATCTCGTTCTCGTCGAGCCATGCAAGCACCGGCGCGGCGTCGCCGGGATCGACGACCGCCGCGCAACGGCCGCTGTGCACGGCCCATATGTAGTTGTCCCTGAATGCGGGGATAGGGATAATCGACGTCATGGATCGATCCTCCGATGCCGCGAACAGCCACGCGATGTCATTCTCCGAGTGGCTTGCGACGCCGCTCGGAGCGTACCTCGAGCAGCGCGAGCAGGCGTACTTCGATCGGACAGTCGCCGATATCTTCGGTTTCCACGCGCTGCAGATCGGCTTGCCGGAATGCCCGTTCCTCGACCAAAGCCGCATCGTATCGAAATGGAGCCTCGATTACGACCCGCCGGCCGACATCATCGCCGATCCGCACGGACTGCCGTTCGCGGAGAACACGATCGATCTCATCGTCATGCCCCATGCGCTGGAATTCACCGACGATCCCCACCTGATGCTGCGCGAGGCCTGGCGCGTCATCCGGCCCGAAGGCCAGATCGTCATTTCGGGCTTCAACCCGTTTTCGCTGTTCGGGACGAGACGCTATTTCGGCCGCGGCGCGACGCCGCCGTGGAACGGCAATTTCATCGCGCTGTACCGGTTGAAGGATTGGCTGTCGTTGCTCGGTTTCGACGTCATCGGCGGCCAGTTCGACTGCTACGTCCCGCCGTTTACGCAGGACAAGTGGCTGCGGCGTTTTTCATTCTTCGAGAAGACCGGCGATCGCTGGTGGCCGGTCACCGGCGGCGTTTACTTTCTGCGGGCGACGAAGAAGGTGCTTGGCATGCGCCTGCTCACGCCGGCGTGGGAGCGTCGCGAGCGCCGGAAAAAAGCGCTGGCGCCGGCTGCGGGTGCGCGTGCGGGCGAGAGCCTGACAATTCATCGCCATCGGCAGTGAGCGCCGCAAGCGTGGGGGACCGCGCCGGTGCGGTTGTCATCTACACCGATGGCGCGTGCAAGGGCAACCCCGGGCCGGGCGGCTGGGGCGCGCTGCTGATCTTCGACGGTCGCGAGAAGGAGCTCTACGGCGGCGAGCCTGCGACGACGAACAACCGGATGGAGCTCACCGCCGTCATTCGCGCGCTCGAAGCGCTGAAGCGCGCGTGCGACGTCGATCTCTATCTCGATTCGCAATACGTGAAGCACGGCATCGAAAGCTGGATCCACACGTGGAAGAAGAACGGTTGGCGCACGAGCGATCGCAAGCCGGTCAAGAACGCGGAATTGTGGCGCGAGCTCGACGCGCTGGCCGCGCTGCACCGGATTCGCTGGCATTGGGTGCGCGGCCATGCCGACACGCCCGGCAACCATCGCGCGGACGAGCTCGCGAATCGCGGCGTCGGACAGACGAGCGGGCCGCGCGAAGCATGATGCGCATTGGTGTACCTCCCTCACTTGCGG
>Ga0070699_100003016_pt1 | contig 14946 bp, 13 predicted proteins | sample KBSK1503metaG_FD_65473 | JGI IMG/M metagenome (GOLD analysis project Ga0070699, IMG submission 65473) | Corn, switchgrass and miscanthus rhizosphere microbial communities from Kellogg Biological Station, Michigan, USA - KBS K1-50-3 metaG | ecosystem: Host-associated > Plants > Roots >...
CGGTAGTCGAGCTGGTCGATCGCCCGCTGGACCCGGGCCAGGAGGTCGGCCGAGACGGCAGGCTCCGCGTTGATGACCCGCGAGACCGTCTTCAGGCTGACCCCGGCCAGCGCGGCTACATCGCGCATCGTGGGCCGCGGGCGTTCCATCGGGTCCGCTCCGCCGGCGGGGCGTGTTGACAAGGTTGTCACCTTGGGCATCGCCGGATGCTACAGGCCCGACTCGCGCAGCGCAAGGATCAATTCAATCCCGTGGCTTGACACGATCCGCTCATCGCGCTATAACCCGCTGACAACGTTGTCAACCAGCGCGGCATGGACGCGGGGCAGCGGAGAACGTCGGAGGAGATCCACGTGGACCAGTCGATTCTCGGAGCGCGGATCAGGGGCCTCGCGGTGATCGCCACTGCAGCCATCCTGTTTGCCGCCTGCAGCACCACCGGCAGCAGCCCCGGCTCGACGTCGACGAGCTCGAGCGCCCCCGCCGGCTCGACCGCCGCGTCCGGTTCCGGCGCGGTCACCGGCTCGATCGGCGTGACCCTGATCACGAAGACCTCGACGAACCCGTTCTTCGTGGCGATGGCAAAGGGCGCCAAGGAGTCGGCGGACAAGCTGGGCATCACCCTGACGACGGCCGCCGGCAAGGAAGACGGCGACACCGCCACCCAGATCACCGCAATCGAGAACGCGATCTCGAAGGGTGACAAGGGCATCCTCATCACGCCGTCCGGTCCGGACGTCAACCCCGCGATCACCAAAGCCCGTCAAGCCGGCCTGTTCGTCATCGCCCTCGATACGCCACCCGATCCTGCCGACACCGTCGACATCACGTTCGCGACCGACAACTTCGAGGCGGGCAAGCTCATCGGCCAGTGGACGGCCGGCCAGCTCGCCGGAAGGGCGGCGACGATCGCCCTGCTCGATCTCTTCAGCGACAAGATCGTGTCGGTCGACTACAACCGCGACCAGGGCTTCCTGACCGGGATGGGGATCGACACGAAGGACCCCAAGAAGAACGGCGACGAAGCCAAGACGGGCAATTACAGCGGCGGCACCTACGAGATCGTCTGCAACCTGCCGACGCAGGGTGCCGAGGACGGCGGCCAGACCGCGATGGAGAACTGCCTCTCGAAGAACCCCAACATCAACGTCGTCTACACGATCAATGAGCCCGCCGCGAACGGCGCCAACAAGGCCCTGACGTCCGCGGGCAAGACCGGGGTCACGATCGTCTCGGTCGACGGTGGTTGCGCCGGCGTCGATCTCGTCAAGAGCGGCGTCATCGGCGCCACGTCGCAGCAGTACCCCCTGAAGATGGCCTCGCTCGGCGTACAGGCGATCTACGACCTGGCGACCACCGGCAAGAAGCCGGCCGTCACCAGCGGACTCGACTTCTACAACACCGGCGTCGCCCTCGTCACCGACAAGGCCGTCTCCGGCGTGACCAGCATCTCCTCCGCGGACGCCGCGAAGATCTGCTGGGGCTGATCCGCCTCCTCCTCCTCGCGCCTCGGGGCGGTCGTGAACGGCGACCGCCCCGATGCGTGCTCAGGCTCTTGTTTCGCCGGGGTCGAATCGGCGATCCCGGTCCAACTAGACTGATCCGCCTGAGCGCAGGATCGGTCCGATCTCGAGGCGGCAAGCATGTCCGACGTCCAGGCCACGAGCGTCGATCCGGCGGAGCGGTTTCTCCACCGAACCACCCCGATCCAGCGGGTCCATTCGATCCTCCACCGCTATCCGGCCCTCAGCCCGGCGGTCGTCCTCGTCCTCGCCGCGATCGTCCTGGGGGCGTTCAACAACCGGTTCTTCCTGCCGTCGAACCTCTCCCTCGTCGCCCAGCAGGTGGCGGTGGTCGGCGGCCTCGCCGTCGGCCAGACCCTGATCATCCTGACCGCCGGCATCGACCTCTCGGTCGGGGCGATCATGGTGTTCACCTCGCTCGCCATGGCCGGCAGCGCCGCCAACTTCGGCGTGCCGGGGCCGCTCGCGCTGGTGATCGGGTTGCTCGTCGGGACGCTTGCCGGCGGGCTCAACGGCCTGCTGGTGACGCGCCTCCGACTGCCACCGTTCATCGTCACCCTCGGGACCCTCAACATCTTCACGGCCCTGACCCTGCTCGTCTCGAACGGCGCGTCGATCCAGGGCAGGAACATCCCCGACATCCTCCTCTGGACCGGCACGCCGATCGCGCTCGGCCCGTTCCGGTTGACGACGGGCGTCCTGCTGATGCTCGCGATGTACGTGGGCGCGACCTATGTCCTGCGCAACACCGCCTGGGGCCGCCACATCTACGCGGTCGGCGACGATCGGGAGGCAGCTCGTCTGGCCGGGATCGCGGTCAACCGCGTCCTCCTCTCGGCCTACCTCGTTGCCGGCCTGATCTTCGCGATCACCGCCTGGATCCAGATCGGCCGGGTCGGCGCGGCCAGCCCGAACGCGGCGACCGACGCCAACCTCGACAGCATCACCGCTGTCGTGATCGGCGGGACGAGCCTGTTCGGCGGGCGCGGGATCATCATCGGCAGCCTGCTCGGGGCGCTGATCGTCGGCGTCTTCCGCAACGGGCTGGCCCTGGCCGGGGTCGACGTGCTGTGGCAGACGCTCGTCGTCGGCGTCCTCGTCATCGTCGCCGTCGCGACGGACCAGTGGATTCGGAGGGTCCGGGCGTGAATGCCGTACCGCAGACTGCCGCGCAGACCACCGCGTCGGTCACCGAGGCCCGCCAGCCGATCATCGAGGCGCGCGGCCTGATCAAGACCTTCGGCAGCGTCGTCGGCCTCGACGGCGCCGATTTCGACCTCTATCCGGGCGAGGTCCTCGCCGTCATCGGCGACAACGGCGCCGGCAAGTCGACCCTGATCAAGGTCCTGTCGGGGGCGATGGTCGCCGACTCGGGCGAGATCCGGATCGAGGGTCAACCGGTGATGTTCCGCCGGCCCCAGGACGCCCGCGCGGCCGGCATCGAGACCGTCTACCAGTCGCTGGCCCTCGCGCCCGCGCTCGACATCGCGAGCAACATGTTCCTCGGCCGCGAGATCCGCCGGCAGGGCCCGCTCGGCAGCATCCTCCGGATGCTCGACCACGGGCAGATGCGCACCCGGGCCCGAGAGCAGCTCAAGGAGCTCGGGATCGGCACGCTCCAGGAGATCACCCAGGCGGTCGAGACGTTATCGGGCGGCCAGCGCCAGGCCGTCGCCGTCGCCCGGGCCGCCGCCTTCGGCAGCAAGGTGATCATCCTCGACGAGCCGACCGCCGCGCTCGGCGTCCGCGAGACGGGCCAGGTCCTCAAGCTCATCCGCGACCTGCGCGACCGCGGCCTACCGGTGATCCTGATCAGCCACAACATGCCCAACGTCTTCGAGGTCGCGGACCGGATCCACATCCAGCGGCTCGGCCGCCGGGTGGCCGTCGTAACCCCGGCATCGGTCAGCCCGTCGGACGCGGTCGCGATCATGACCGGGGCGATGGACGTGCGCGCCGGCCTGGCCTCGGCCTGAGGCCGGATGATCGTCGTCGCCGGCGAGAGCCTGATCGACCTGATCGTCAGGCCGGACGGGCGCGTTGAGGCCATTCCGGGGGGCGGGCCCTACAACGTCGCCCGGACGCTCGGCCGGCTCGGCTGCGACGCGTCGTTTCTCGGTCGGCTGTCGACCGACCGCTTCGGATCGATCTTGTCGGCTGGGCTCACGGCCGATGGCGTCGACCTGAGCCTCGCGCCGTCCACCGACGCTCCGACGCTCCTGGCCGTCGCCGAGATCGACGCGGATGGCGCCGCGACCTACCGCTTCTACGTCGAGGGCACCGCGGCGCCGGGCCTGGCCGCGGCAGATGTGCCGCATGGACTCCCCCGTTCGACGAGCGCCCTCCACATCGGAACCCTCGGCCTGGTGTTCGAGCCGATGGCATCGACGATCGAAGCCCTCGTCGCCGGCATCCGCCCGGACGTTCTCGTCATGGCGGATCCCAACTGCCGACCGACGGCCATCCGGGATGAAGCCGCCTACCGCGCGCGTCTGGGCCGGATCGTCCAGCGGGTCGACGTGCTGAAGGTGAGCGTCGAGGACGTGCACTGGATCGATCCTGCGGCGGATGCCGTGGCCGCCGCGCGAGCTCTCGCGGCCGTCGGCCCGGCCGCGGTCCTCGTCACCGACGGCGGACGTCCGGTCCGGATCGTCACGCGAGAGCGCGTGGAAACGCTCGAGGTCCCCGCGGTCGCGGTCATCGACACGGTCGGCGCCGGTGACGCTTTTGGAGCCGGGTTCATCGCAGCGTGGACGTCGGCCGGCAGGAGCCGATCAGACCTCGGCGACATCGAGGCGGTCGCTGCCGCGACCCGGTTCGCGATCCAGGTCGGGTCGCTCACGAGCACACGAGCCGGCGCCGAGCCGCCGATGCTCGCGGAGCTTCAGCCGTCGAGGGCCGCGGTCCGCCACGAGGCGCCCCCTCGAGCAGCGAGCAGGTAAGGCCACCGAGGATCCCCGCGGCCCGATGCCATAATGACGGCGATGGCCACCAAAACCCCGACGGTTCCCGCGGCGACGAACGGCGCGGTGAGCCGCGTCGAGCACGCTCCCGCGAGCTGGGGGCTCGGCGACGGTGCGGCGATCCCCTGGGACTACGCTCCCGCCCCCGAATCCCGCGAGATCGTCACGATCAAGGAGCAGTACGGCCTCTTCATCGGCGGCAAGGACGTCGTCGCGTCCGATGGTCAGACCTTCGCGACCGTCAACCCGGCCACCGAGGAGCCGCTCGCCCAGGTCGCCCGGGGAACCGCGGCCGACATGGACAAGGCCGTCCGCGCCGCACGCTCGTCGTTCCGGCGAACGTGGAGCCGGCTCTCCGGCAAGGAGCGGGCGAAGTACCTGTTCCGGATCGCCCGGCTCCTCCAGGAGCGGTCGCGCGAGTTCGCGGTCCTCGAGTCGATGGACTCCGGCAAGCCGATCAAGGAGTCGCGCGACGTCGACGTGCCGCTCGCCGCGGCCCATTTCTGGTACTACGCCGGCTGGGCCGACAAGCTCGACTACGCGTTCCCCGGTCGCGTGGCTCGCCCGCTGGGTGTCGCCGCCCAGGTCATCCCGTGGAACTTCCCGCTCCTCATGCTCGCCTGGAAGATCGCGCCGGCCCTCGCCGCGGGCAACACGGTCGTCCTGAAGCCCGCGTCGACGACGCCGCTGTCGGCCCTGCTCTTCGCCGACGTCTGTCGCCAGGCCGACCTGCCGCCGGGCGTCGTCAATATCGTCCCGGGTCCCGGCGAGGTCGGGATGGCGCTGATCAGCAACCCGGGCGTTGACAAGGTCGCGTTCACCGGCTCCACGGAGATCGGGCGGAAGATCTTCCAGGGCGTCGCCGGCTCCGACAAGGCGCTGACCCTCGAGCTCGGCGGCAAGGCCGCGAACATCGTGTTCGACGACGCACCACTCGACCAGGCGGTCGAAGGGATCGTCAACGGCATCTACTTCAACCAGGGCGAGGTCTGCTGCGCCGGGTCGCGGCTGCTCGCCCAGGAGTCCATCGTCGAGCCGCTGATCGAGAAGCTCAAGGACCGGCTGTCGACCATTCGTGTCGGCGATCCGCTCGACAAGAACACCGACGTCGGCGCGATCAACTCGCGGTCCCAGCTCGAGAAGATCACCGAGCTGGTCGCCGCCGGCCGGGCCGAGGGCGCGGAGATGTACCAGCCGGCCTGCGATCTCCCGGAGCGCGGCTACTTCTTCCGCCCGACGCTGTTCACGAACGTCGCTCAGAGCCATCGGATCGCTCGCGAGGAGATCTTCGGGCCGGTCCTGTCGGTCCTGACGTTCCGGACGCCCGAGGAGGCGGTCGAGAAGGCCAACAACACGCCGTATGGCTTGTCGGCCGGGATCTGGACCGACAAGGGCAGCCGGATCCTCCACATGGTCAAGCGGATGAAGGCCGGCGTCGTCTGGGCCAATACCTTCAACCGGTTCGACCCCACGTCGCCGTTCGGCGGCTACAAGGAGTCGGGCTTCGGCCGAGAGGGTGGGATGCACGGACTCCACGCCTACGTCCGGCTCGAGGACCGCTGAGGTCGCTGATGGCGCCTGACCGCATCGACGTCCGCAAGACGTACAAGCTGTACATCGGCGGCGACTTCCCACGCTCCGAGAGCGGCCGGTCGTATGTCGTGCGCGCATCGAACGGCGACGCGCTGGCCAACGCGGTCCGGGCGTCGCGGAAGGATCTCCGAGACGCAGTCCGGGCCGCCCGCAAGGCCGCCCAGCCGTGGGCCGACAGGACCGCGATGAACCGCGGCCAGGTGCTCTATCGCGTCGCGGAGCTGATGGAGGGACGGCGCGACCAGTTCGTCGCCGAGGTCGCCGCCGCGGAGGGCCTTCGAGCCGGGCGGGCCGAGACGGTCGTGGACCGGGCCATCGACCGTTGGGTCTGGTACGCCGGCTGGGCCGACAAGATCGCCCAGGTCCTCGGCTCGTCGAACCCGGTTGCGGCGCCGTACTTCAACTTCACGATCCCCGAGCCCACGGGCGTGGTCGGAATCGTTGCGCCCGAGACGTCCTCGTTGCTCGGACTGGTGTCGCGGCTGGCGCCGCCGATCGTCGCCGGCAACGCGGTCGTCGTGCTGGCGTCGGAGACGCGGCCCCTGCCGGCCGTCACGCTGTCAGAAGTGCTCGCGAGCTCGGACGTCCCGGGCGGCGTCATCAACATCCTGACCGGGCTGAAGAAGGAGCTGGTGCCGGTCCTGGCCGCCCACGTCGATGTCGACTCACTCGACGTCTGGGGCGTGCCGGCGGATCTCCGAACGGAGGTCGAGCTGCTCGCCGCGGAGGACATCAAGCGGATCTCGCGACGTCCCGCGGGCGTGACGGACGCGCGGTTCGACTGGCTCGACGACCGCGCCGCCGAGCGGCCGGAATGGATCGCGGCCTGGCTCGAGATGAAGACGGTCTGGCACCCGATCGGCACCTGACCAGAACCGGTGGCCCAAGAGTCGCGAATCAACGGACATGGAGCCTGAACACGTGATGGTCGCCGAGTTCGCGGCGCGGATCACGACCCGGCACAGGCTCGTGGCTTCGGCGTTGCAGCCATCAACGGCGAACTCGAAAGAGGGGTACCGGCCGGGCGTCTGCAACATCGGCCCGGAGGAGATCGCCCGGCGTCGCCGAGCCGGTCATGTCGGCCTGATCGTGACCGTCGTCGTCCTGGCCCTGCTCCTTGTCGTGCGCGCCCCCGCCCTCGCGCGGCTCGTCATCTTCGTGCCTGCCGCGGGCGCGGCGATCGGCTACCTGCAGGCCTGGTTCCGGTTCTGCGCGGGGTTCGGCGCACGAGGCGTCTTCAACTTCGGGGAGCTGGGCCGAACCGAGTCCGTCTCCGATCCCGAAGCGGCGGCTCGCGACCGGGCGATGGCCAGGCGGCTGGCACTCGGAGCGGCGGCGATCGGCGCCGTCGTCGCGATCGTCGCGGCCCTGCTGCCCGCCTGAGCCGCCGCTGCCGGCGGCCGTTCGCGTCTTTCCGGCCGGGCCATGCCGGACAGGCATTGTTTTCGAACTCAGGCCGCGATTCTCGACAGCCACCGCACGAGGCGATGCCTGGGAGGCGTCAGCAAAGGCCCGATGGGCGCCACGCGACTCTCGGTGCGCCGTTCGGGTGGAAACCAATGCTCCACAGGCATGAGGCCGGCGCGGATAGCCGAAACGTCGGCGGCCGAGGGCGCCGGCGCGATCTACCACACGCCCGTTCGCGGGGTCTGGTCATGAACGTTCAGTATTGACTGAATATTCCGAACGTTCTACCATCCGCGACATGACGCCGGGCGAGAGCCAGTTCGTGGAAGAGATGGGCCAGTTCCTCGGCTCGATCGGCATGACACCGATGGCGGGCCGGATGTGGGGCTACCTGCTCATCTGCGACCCGTCCGAGCAGACGGCCGCGCAGATCGCCGAGGCCCTCCACGCCAGCCGCGGCGCGATCAGCGGGACCGCCCGCCTCCTCGCCGGGCCCGGGCTGGTCCGTCGGACGACGCGTCCCGGGGACCGGCGCGAGTACTTCAGCGCGCCGGCCGAGGCGCTCGACTCGATGCTGGCGAGCGCCGGCGCGATCTACCACCAGATGGGTGCGATCGCCGAGCGCGGCCTCGCCGCGACCGCGGATCGCTCCTCCGAGTCGCGCGCCCGGCTCGAGGAGTTCCGCGATGTGATGGCGTTCGTCGAGCGCGAGGTGCCGAGGCTCGTCGCGGAGTTCCTCCACGATCGGGCTGCCACGAAACAGGGCCGGAGCGCCGTGGCCGGCAGAAGGGGTTCACCGTGACCGCGATCATCCAGACCGAACAGCTCACCAAGTCGTACGGTCCGCATCGCGGGATCGTCGACATCGACCTCGAGGTCCAGGAAGGGGAGGCGTTCGGCTTCCTCGGGCCGAACGGGGCCGGCAAGACGACGACGATCCGGACGCTGCTCGACCATCTCCGGCCGACATCTGGTCGGGCCCGGATCTTCGGCATCGAGACGACCGTGGATCCCGTGGCGATCCACCGCCGCGTCGGCTACCTGCCCGGCGAGTTCGCCCTGTACGACAAGCTGACCGGCGGCCAGACGATCGAGTACTTCGCCAACCTCCGCGGCGGCGTGGACGCTGCCTACCAGGCCGAGCTCATCAAGCGCCTCGACATCGACACGAGCCGCAAGTTCAAGGAGTACTCGAAGGGCAACAAGCAGAAGATCGGCCTGATCGTCGCCCTCCAGCACCGGCCGGACCTGCTGATCCTCGACGAGCCGACGTCGGGCCTCGATCCGCTCGTCCAGCAGACCTTCTACGAGGTGATCCGCGAGGCCAAGGCCGAGGGCCGGACGATCTTCCTGTCGAGCCACATCCTCAGCGAGGTCGAGAAGACGGCCGACCGGGTCGCGATCATCCGCGAGGGCCGGCTGGTCAAGGTCGACCGCGTCGACGCCCTGCGTGACCTCGCCCACCACCAGGTCGAGCTCCGGTTCGCGGGAGACGTGCCGGTCGGCGCCTTCGCCGCGCTCGAAGGCGTGAGCGACGTGACCACCGACGACCATGTCCTCCGGCTTCGGGTAGCCGGTTCGATCACGCCCGTCGTCCGCGAGGCGGCGCGCTACGAGCTGCTGGACTTCGTCAGCCGCGAGCCGTCGCTCGAGGAGACCTTCCTCGCCCAGTACGGGCGCGGCGAGACGGGACAGGCGGCCTGACCATGACGACCAGCCTCCGCCTCCGTCGCTCGCGCCCGGCCCCCGATGTGCACGGCATCGCCCGCTACGCCACGAGCGTCTTCGCCAAGACGATCCGCGACTCGCGTCGGACGACGATCATCGTCGCGACCCTCCTGTTCCTGCTCCTCATCAGCGTCACGTACGCCGTCGCGAGCGAGTTCAACACCCCGGCTTCCCGCAAGCAGCTCGCGGATCTCGTCGCGAACCTGCCGCCGATCCTGCAGGGCCTCGCCGGCAAGCCGATCAACGTCGAGACGATGGGTGGCTACGTCCAGTACAAGTACGGCACGTTCTTCCCGATCGTCCTGAGCCTCTGGTCGATCCTGGCCCTCTCGTCGACCCTGGCTGGTGAGGCCAAGCGAGGCAGCCTCGAGTTCGTCGCGGCCGCGCCGATCACCCGGCGCCGGATCGCGCTCGAGAAGCTGTCGGGCCACATCCTCGTCATCGCGGTCGCCTCGTTCGCGGTGTTCCTCTCGACGGCGATCGCCGGCGCGGTCAACGGCAAGCTGCCCGGAGACGAGATCTCCGCGACCGCCGCCTTCGCCTACGCAATTCAGCTGGCCCTGATGGCGCTCGCCGCGGGCGGCCTGGCGTTCGCCCTCGCCCAGTTCCTCGGTCGCGGCGCGGCCGTCGGGATCTCCGGCTCGGTGATGTTCGGCGGGTGGCTGCTGAACGGCTACCAGGGCGCCGTCCCCGCACTCGCACCGTTGGCAAACCTGACCTGGTTCGGCTGGACGTCGAACCACCTCCCCCTGGCGGGGGTCTACGACTGGCCGTCGCTGATCCCGGTCGCGCTCGCGACCGTCGTCTTCCTCGTCGTCGGGGTCGAGGCGTTCGTCCGACGTGATCTCGGGGCGACGAGCGCGATTCCCACGCCCAGCCTGCCGCGAGCCCTCGTTGGGCTCGGTGGACCGGCAGCCCGGTCGTTCGTTAACGGCCTGCCGACCGCGCTCGCCTGGGGGCTCGGTCTCGGTGTCTACGGGTTGGTCATCGCCGCGTCCGCCACTGCGTTCACGGGCCTGGTCAAGACCTCGCCGGACGTCGCCCGGATGCTCCTGCAGGTCTTCCCGGGCACCGACATCCTCAGCGTCGGCGGGTTCCTCCAGCTGCTCTTCTTCCAGTTCGGCTTGATCCTCGCCGGCCTGGCGGCGGCCACGTTGGTGGGCAGCTGGTCCGGCGACGAGACCTCAGGCCGCCTCGAGATGCTCCTCGCGACTCCGCTGGCGCGGGCCCGCTGGGTCGTCTCGGGCGCGATCGCGATCGTCGGGCTGATCCTTGGCTTCTGCGTCGTTGCCGCGGTCGGGATCGCGATTGGGACTGCGATGATCGGCGGTGACGTCTGGCAGCCGGTTGCCGGGACGTTCGCCCTCGGGGCGTTCGCCGCCGCGTTCGCCGGCGTCGGGGTTGCGATCGCGGGGTTGTGGCGGTCGAGCTGGGCGGCGCCGGCGGTCGCGCTGCTGACGATCGCAACCTGGTTCGTCGACACGATCATCCCGGCGTTCAAATTGCCCGACGTCGTCCATCAGCTGGCGCTGAGCGCCCACTACGGGCTGCCGATGCTCGGACGGTGGGACCTCGCCGGCCTCACCGCGTCGGCATTGCTCGCCGTCGGCGGCGTTGCCGTCGGCGCGTGGGCCTTCCGGAGGCGCGACCTCCGAACGTAAGGGCTGTCGCGCCTGAGCACGCCATCGCGGCGTTGGAGCCTGCGCTCCTCGCTCACGGACGTTGAAGTCCGCTCGCTCCGGTGCTCGGCTCCGCCTAGCGCTGACGCACTCATGCGCGACGAACACCGTCGAGAGGCCGGTAGGATCGGTCCGTGGACCCCGTCGTCTTCGTACTGGTCGCGGGCGCGGCGGTCCTACATGTCACCTGGAACGTTCTCCTCAAGACGGCCGGCGATCCGCTCCGAGCCGCGGCGGTCGGGATGGCCACGGCGGCCGCGGTCATCTGTCCGACGGCGGTCGTCGGCTGGCTCTTCGTTGGTCGGCCGGCGATCCCGCCCGAGTCGCTGGGCCTGGGCGTCGTCTCCGGCGCGATCGAGGCGCTCTACTTCTCGTTCCTCGCCGCCGCGTACCGGCGTGGTGACCTGTCCCTCGTCTATCCGCTCGCGCGCGGGACGGCACCGCTGCTGGCAGTGGCGCTCGGGGTCGGGGTGCTGCACGAGCGTCTCGGCACGATCGGATTCGTCGGGGTCGCCTGCCTGCTGATCGGGCTCTTGGCCCTCCAGCGGCCGTGGCGCTTCCTCCGTGCGGCCGGCCGCGAGGGTGGGGGAGCGGCGGGCTTCGCCTTGCTGACCGGCGTGATGATCGCCGCGTACTCCGCGGTCGACCGCGTCGGGGTCCGCGAGACGCAGCCGTGGATCTACGCCGCGCTGATCTGGGCGAGTTGCACCGTCTTCCTGTGGAGCTACGTCTGGGTCGACCGAGGCCGGACGTCGTCGCGCACGCCGATGGCCGGGCCGACCACGCCCTTCTCCGCCCCGCGGGCCGCCGTCGGCGGACTGATCACGCTCAGCGCCTACCTGCTGATCCTCGTGGCGTTCACCGTCGCGCCGTTGACCGCCGTCGCCCCGCTGCGCGAGTCGGCGATCGTGCTCGCGTCGGGCTGGGGCGCGTTCCGCCTGGGCGAGGCCGCCGACCGTGCCGAGGCATGGCGGCGGATCGCGTCGGCCGGGCTCGTCGTCGTCGGTGCGATCCTGCTTGCGCTGGGCTGACGAGATGACCGATCGGCTCGACCCTGAGCGGCTGCGGGAGCGGCTTCGCGCGGTCGACCCCATCGCCTCGGCGGGCTCGGTCGACAAGGTCGAGGTCATTCGGGCGCCCGGTCGCGTCAACCTGATCGGCGAGCACACCGACTACAACGACGGCTTCGTCATGCCGGCCGCGATCGGGCTCGAGATCCGCCTCGCCCTCGTGCCGACCCAGGACCGGCGCGTGGTGATCACCCTCGACGACACCGGCGAGCAGGGAGAGTTCGACCTCGACGCGATCGGGCCGGCGACGCGTGGCTGGATCGACTACGTCGCCGGCACCGCCTGGGCGCTGAGCGAGGCCGGCCACGCGGTTCGTGGCTTCCGCGCCCTCCTCGCGAGCGACCTGCCCCAGGGGGCGGGCCTGTCGTCGTCGGCCGCCATGGAGATGGCGGCGGCCCTGGCCCTGCTCGGCCGCTCGACCGCGGAGGCGGTCCCGGTCGCCGACCTCGCTCGGATCGGCCGCCGCGCCGAGAACGCCTATGTCGGCGTCCAGTCGGGGGTCATGGACCAGTTCGCGTCGGCCGCCGGCGTTGCCGACCACGCGATCCTCCTCGACTGCCGGTCGCTCGAGTACCGGGCCGTCCCGTTGCCCCTCCCCGAGGTCCGTCTCGTCGTCTGCCACAGCGGCTCGCCGCGGCGGCTGGAGGCGTCGGCCTACAACGAGCGGCTTGCCGAGTGCCGGCGGGCGGTCGCCGCGATCGAGACGCTCGAGCCGTCAGTCCGCTCGCTGCGCGACGTCGACCGCGCGCTCCTCGTGGCGGCGCGAGACCGGATGGACGGCATTGCATTCGACCGGGCAAGCCACGTGGTCGACGAGAACGCTCGGGTGCTCGAGACCGAGCGGGCGCTCGCGGCGGGCGACCTGGCCGCCGTGGGGGCGCTCTTCGCCGCCAGCCACCGCTCGTTGCGGGATCTCTACCAAGTGAGCTCGCCGGAGCTCGACGCCCTCGTCGAGATTGCCACCTCGGTCGACGGCGTGATCGGCGCTCGTCTGACCGGCGCCGGCTTCGGCGGCTCGACGATCAACCTCGTCCGCCGCGATCGCATCGACGCGCTGCGGCGGGCCATCGACCGGGAATATCCGCCCCGAACCGGCCTTCAGCCGACGGTGCTGGACGTCGACGCAGTCGCCGGTGCCGACTTCATGTGACAGGACGCCAATGGAGCTGAAGGACTGGACTTCGGCGCAGGAGCACAGGCAGCTCGATAACGTCTAGACGTTTCTCGTCCTCATCGTCTCCGGCAAGCGCATGTTGGTTGTCGAGACCTGCTGTCGCCCAGGGGCAGCCAAGCCGGAACCGTGCCATCACCGGGCGTCGTGATCGCCACCTATCATCCCGCCGGTAGGCTCGCAACGGGATTACTCGCCTGAAAGGAGAAGGCCACGACGACCACGACTGACCTTACGACCCGGACCCTCGAAGTCCCCGGCGCCGTCCTGACCTACGACGTCCGGCGCAACGCCACGACCGACGAGCCGCCCCTGTTCCTGATCGGCTCGCCCAGGGGAGCGAGCGGCTTCGCGAAGCTCGCGGAGCGCTTCCCGGATCGCATGATCGTCACCTACGACCCGCGCGGCGTCGAGCGGAGCCGGAAGACCGACGGCACGATCGAGGTCACCCGCGAGCAGCACGCCGCCGACGTCCATGCCGTGATCGAGGCGGTCGGTGGCGGCCCGGTCGACGTCTTCGCGAGCAGTGGCGGCGCGGTGAACGCCCTCGCGCTCGTCGCTCGGTACCCCGGCGACGTCCGGACGCTCGTCGCCCACGAGCCGCCGGCGGCCACGGTCCTGCCTGATCGCGAGGCGGTGCTGGCCGCGGTGCGCGAGCTTCGCGAGACGTACCAGCGCAGCGGGTTCGGCGCCGGGATGGCGAAGTTCAATGCGTTCACGAACCACAAGGGTCCGATTCCCGCGGACTTCGCGAGCCGCCCGGCCCCGGATCCCGCGATGTTCGGGATGCCGACCGAGGACGACGGTCGGCGCGACGACCCGCTGCTCGCCCAGAACCTCCAAACGACGGTCACCTACGAGCCCGACATCGACGCCCTCAAGGCGGCGCCGACCCGGATCGTCGTCGCGGCCGGGGCGGCCTCCGAGGGCCAGTTCGAATACCGCTGCGCCTTCGGGGTCGCGGAGCACCTCGGCACGAAGCCGGTCATCTTCCCCGGCGGACACACCGGCTTCAACAAGAGCGACCGGGACCCGTCAGGCGATCCCGACGCCTTCGCGGCGAAGCTGCGCGAGGTGCTCAACCGCTAGCGCGGAACCCTGCACCGCGGTTCCCTTACCAGGTGACATTCGCGCACGCTGAGCGGACCTAAGGGTTGTCTCGCCTCGGGATACGAGCGTGGCGGCTGCAGCCAAACCCGACTACAGCATCGTCCTAACTCAGATCGCCTCGAGCACGAACAGTCGGGCCCAGAAGTCGCCGCGGGCGGCCGCCTCGCCGCGGTCGACGTCGAGGAGCAGCCCGATGGCTTCGAGGTCGTCGCCGCGACGGACGCCGACGTTCGCCCGGGCCGTCGGGTCGTCCGCCGCCGGCCAGACGCCGATCCGGTAATCGAGCGCCGAGTCGAGGCCACGGAGCTTCAGTCGCGTCTCGCCGGGCGACGGTCGGTTGAGCGCCCGATAGACCCCGACGATCGCCCGCCGCCGGTCGTCGGACACGGTCATCCAGGCCGTGTCGGCGCCGTCGCCGTCGAATGGGCCCCGCAGCCGGAGGAACCGGCCGAACTGGATCAGCTCGCGGTGCTGGCGGTAGAAGGCGATCTGATCGCGGACCTGGGCTCGCTCGTCGTCGGTCAGCCGCGTCGTGTCGAGCTCATAGCCGAAGGCGCCGAAGAACGCCACGGCGGCCCGAGTCGACAGCAGCGTGATCCGCCCGACCTGATGGTTCGGGACCGCCGACACGTGGGCGCCCATCGAGCTGACCGGATAGGCAAGCGACGTTCCCCACTGGATCGCCAGCCGCTCGATCGCGTC
>Ga0070699_100003018_pt1 | contig 14944 bp, 14 predicted proteins | sample KBSK1503metaG_FD_65473 | JGI IMG/M metagenome (GOLD analysis project Ga0070699, IMG submission 65473) | Corn, switchgrass and miscanthus rhizosphere microbial communities from Kellogg Biological Station, Michigan, USA - KBS K1-50-3 metaG | ecosystem: Host-associated > Plants > Roots >...
GGCGGCTGGTGCCGCATCGAAAGCGCCCCCGGCGCCGGAACCACCGTCGAATTCTGGGTCCCCCTCACCATCCCCGCCGGCCGGCGCAAAACAGGCGATGGACGCGCCGCCTAGCACCCGACGGCCGTGCCGGAGCCGACGACGCAGGTAGCGGGTATTTCGACCACGACACTATCGCCACGAGTCGGTGATTCAGTGAGTTCCCGTGTGTGGCTATCTCTCTTCGACTACGGCAAGGTACTGGTTGCCAAAGAGGTGGCTGACTCGGGTCTTCGGGAGCGCTTGCCTGGCGGCGCGATCTTGCTGGGTGAGCGCTGGCGGTGACCTGGCGTGACTTCAAGGTCGGAATACACGCTGGACCAGGTCCTGCCAGCTTCGCGCGATCCGTTCGGCGGCCTGGGGGCTGGCGCTGAGGTCGGGCGCGGAGAGGTAGAGCAGCAGGGGACCGTCCAGCGCGGCGGTGAGCTGGACAGACAGCATGTCGAGGTCGGAGCTGCCGAGGTCGAGCTGCCCGAGCAGGATCCGGATATGCGTCTGGGACATAGGGGTCTGCGATCCGGCTGGGATGGGCTGGTGACCATCCAGGGCGGCGCGGGCGATGTCGCGATGGTCGATCAGGAAACCGGTCCGCGCCCGGCCGTAGGCGATCAGGCGGTCCAGCGGCGCCGCGCCGGGGCCCAGCGGCGGGGGCCCTGCCAGGACCTGCTGCTGGAAGGCCCGCTCGTCATCGTCCAGGAGCGCGGCGAAGATCCCGGCCCGGGTGCCGAACCGGCGGAACACCGTTCCCTTGCCCAGGCCCGCCTGCTCGGCCAGCGCGTCCATGGTCAGCGTGTCCGGGCCCTGCTCGGCGAGCATCCGGCGGGCGGTGGCCAGCAAGTGCCGCCGGTTGCGCGCGGCGTCGGCGCGCTCGGCATGCGGCGCCCCCCAGGACACCACGGGCTGATGCACGACATCTAGCCTACGGCCGGAATATCAACCGGGGTAAAGTCCGTTTAGAAGGCACGCACTCGACACAGCGCAGGAGGAACTCCAATGACCCGCATCGGCATCATCCTCGGCAGCACCCGCCCCAACCGCAACGGCGAGCAGGTCGCCAAGTGGGTGTACGACACCGCCTCACGTCGCGACGACGCCGAGTTCGAGCTCGTCGACCTCCGTGACTACCCGCTGCCCCACCTGGACGAGCCGCTGCCGCCCTCGATGGGCCAGTACCAGAACGAGCACACCAGGCAGTGGGCCGACAAGATCGCCTCATTCGACGGGTTCGTCATCGTCACTCCCGAGTACAACCACTCCACCTCCGGGGTGCTGAAGAACGCCATCGACTACCTGTACGCCGAGTGGAACAACAAGGCCGTCGGGTTCGTCTCCTACGGCGGCGTCGGCGGCGCCCGGGCCGCCGAGCACCTGCGCTTGGTCGCCGGCGAGCTGCAGATGGCCGACGTCCGCCAGCAGGTCGCGCTGTCGCTGCTCACCGAGTTCGAGAACTTCAGCGTGTTCAAGCCGGGCGACTACAACCTGGCCGCGCTGAACACCCTTCTGGACCAGGTAGTCGCCTGGAGCACCGCGCTGGCACCGCTACGCCAGACGGCAGTCACCTCCGCCGCGTGACCCGCCGCTGACCGTCGCGCTCGGGCCGTTGGACGCGTTTGATGTGCGCGGGGTCAGGTGTGCCAGCGGGCCGGGCCGCCCGGGCCGGGCTGGTAGCGGCATGCCGTGCCAGTGCGGATCGAGGAACTCAGGTGCGCCCCGGCGATCGGGGCGGCCATCGTGATGCGGTCGATGGTGGCGCGCAGGGTGCGGGTGACGTTGACCCGCGCTCGCTCGGCGTCGGCGGTAGCCTGGCGCGGGCGCTCGGCCAGCCCGGTTGCCCGGCGTAGCTCGCTGATCAGTGCCTGGCGTTCCCGATGAGCCTTCTCGGCGGTGATGCTGTCTCCGGTCCGGTCGGCGGCGGCGAGCTCATCATCTAGTTCCCGGATCCGGTGGCGATAGGTATTGCGGGCGGCGGCATCCAGCAGCGGCCCGGTCTCCGTAGCGGCCAGCCCCGGACCGCCAGCCGCTAGGTCGAGTGCCGGGATTTCGCTGCCGGGGGCGGCCAGCAGGGCGCGCAGGTAGTGCAGTCCGCGGCTGTCTCGTAGCCGGGCTTGCTCGGGTCCGGCTCGCAAGAGCCAGTCCGCGCCGTCTCGGCACAGGCTCCACTGGGCCTGGGTGGATGCAAGCCGGCTCAGCAGCCCGGGTGCCCCTAGCCGGCCGGCGATCGCCTCGGCGCGGGCGCGCCCTGCTGACGCCTTCTGGCGGTCACCGGGCGCCTGGCGCAGGTTCAGCGCCCCGGCCGCGGCTTGCAGGCAAAGCACCTGACAGGGCAGGGCGCCTGCCTTCTCCGCGAAGTCGGTAGCCTGGTCCAGAAACCTCACTGCCTCGTCGAGCAGGCCGAGCTGCGTGCCCAGCAGCCCAAGGAACAGTGACACCGGTCCCATGCAGCTGACAGCTCCGCCGAACACCACGAGCCGCCGCCGGTAGGGCAGCAAGACCTCGCGGAGCTGGGCGCCGGCGGAGACATCGCCGGTCTGGGCGGCCACCAACGCCAGCATTGCGGCCGAACCCAGCTGCCTGGGCCCCGATCCGGCCAGCACGGCGGGCAGGATGCGGTCCATTTCCGTCTGAGCATCCTCGGTGCGGCCGACCAGCGCCAGCCACGCCGCGATCGTTGCCTCGATGAAGTGCCCGGGCAGCCGCCTGGCCAGGGCACGCATCTGATCAATGTAGGGCGCTGCTGCTGCCGGATCCCGGTAGAAGGCGATCTCCCCGTTCAGGCTTCCCACTAGCCGCTCGGTGTCGGCCAGCCCGACCCGCCGGCCTTCCGCGGCAACTTCTCCGATGAGCTGGGCCGCCTCGTCGAACCGCCCGCGGAAGGCGGCGAGCATCGCGTGCCGGGCGGTCGCCATGACCACAGCCTGCCCGTCACCAGCCGTGGCGGCCGCGCGATGGAACGCGGCCAGGGCCGACTCGGCCTCGGCCACCCGGGCCAGTTCCATCAAGGCGATGAACCGCCAGAACATGCCATGCCGTTCCCGGGTACCGTCGCCCGCGGCCCGGGCCAGCTCGATGATCTCCGAGGCGGCGGCAAGCCGGTCCTCAGCGCCATCCGGGTCCCAGAGTGCGTGCAGCCGCGCGTCCAGCACCTCGGCGAGCACCCGGGGGTCGCCGAGGCCGCGGGCCAGCTTCAGGCTCTCGTCGGCCAGTGCCCGCCGCCGCGGCCCGGCCGAGGAGTCGCCCAGCAGCTCGTGCCCCAGCCGGGCGAGCAGCCGGGCCTTCGTGCTGTCGTCCGGCGCCTGCGGAAGAGCCAGCTCCAGCAGCCGGACCAGCCCGGTGTCAACATCGAGGAAGTCCGCCTGCGACGGCGCGGTGAGCGCCAGGCGCACCAGCGGGCCGGCCCGATCTGTGCCGGCTGCCAGGTCAGCGGCCAGCGACCGGGCGACGCCCGGGAGCCCGCCTGAGGCCAGCCACACCGCATGCCGGGCCTGTACGGCCAGGTCAGGCAGCACCGCGGCCAGCTCATCCTCGCTCAGCCCGCCCAGCCGCAGCTCCGTTCCCACACCCAGCGGCAGCACCGAGGTGACCACCACGGCCATGCTCGCGACGGCCACCCGGGCGGCGACCATCTGCAGTAGCTGCAGGGCCGCAGCTCCGCCATGATCGATGTCGTCGATCATCAGCAGCCGCCGGTTCCCGCTGCCCAGCACTCGGGCAACACTGTCCAGCGTCAGCGGGCCCGCCTCGCCGAGCGCCCGCGAGGCGAGGTCATCGGGCGCGCCGGTGTCGGCCAGCAACCGGGCCCACGCCAGCTGGCCGGGCTGGCCGCGTATCGAGGTGGTGCGCAGCACCTCGAACCCGCGGCGGGCGGCCTCGCGCGCCGCGGCAGCGGCCAGTTCGCTGCGGCCCGAGCCCGGCGGGCCGCAGACGGCCAGCACGCCGCCCCGGCCATCGGCGGCGCTGTCAAGCAGGCGCCCAACCTCGGCCATCTCGCGGCGCCGACCCGCTAGACCCACACCCCGAGGTATACCGCAGCGGCGGCTCCCAAGGCACCCATGCCGACCCGAGATCAGCGGAACGCGCAGACCGCGATGATCAGCCTGACCGTGACACCACCGCACCGTCTGGCCCCTCCCGCCCGCTTCACGGGCCGTCCTGGCTGATAGATGCCGGACCTGCCAGTGGCCACCGTGGCGCGAACGAGCGACCCCGCTGCCGGTGGCCTCACCCGGCGCACACCTGACCGTACAGATTGTTCCCTGCCGATTTACGCCTCCTGGATGAGTCCGCCATCCAGTAACCAAACCTTTCTGGGGAGTGCGCCATGGCAACCGCGACAGACCTGGAGACCGGCCTGGCCTACGACATCGAGGGGACGGGCACGCCGGTCGTCTTCCTGCACGGACTGAGCTTCGACCGTCGCACATGGCGGCCGATCATCGACCAGCTGGACGGCTCCGTCACGAGCATCGCGATCGACCTGCCAGCGCACGGCGACAGCGGCGGCAAACCGGCGCCGCTGGAGGGCATCACCGAGCAGATCCACCGGCTCCTGCAGACACTGGACGTCGAGCGCCCGGTTGTCGTGGGCCACTCGATGGCGGCCGCGGTCGCCGGACTCTACGCGTCCGCGCATCCGGCACGCGGCATCGTCCTGGTGGATCAGGCGACAGAAGTCCTCCCCTTCGCGCGGATGCTGCACCAGGTCGCGCCGATGCTGCGCGGCCCCGCCTTCGACCAGGTCTGGCCGAACATCGAGAACAGCCTCGGGCTCGACCGCATCCCCGAACCGGCCCGCACGCTGGTGCTGCAAACGCATAAGGTCGCGCAGGACGTCGTGCTCGGATACTGGGATCAGGTGCTGAACACCGAACCGGCCGAGTTGCAGGCATGGACCGATGACGTGGCGGCCCGGATCCAGATCCCGTGCCTCGCGGTGTTCGGTCGGCCGGCCACCGTCGGGGAGCGCGAGCGGCTCGGCCGCATGCCGGATGCCCAGATCGAGGAGTGGGCGGGCGACGGGCATTTCGTGCACCTCGTCGACCCCGAACGGTTCGCGATCAGGCTCCAGGCGTTCGTCGGACACTGCGACCAGGCGGGCTGATGACGGCGACGCAGGTGGCGGCCTGGCCAGCACGGCCGTCACGGCCGGGCAGGCCCGCCATTCTCCACCGGGAGCCAGCTCTGGCTGGCCGGCGCGTCTGGCGAATCAGCCAATACCCCCGACCTGGGCGCCCGACCTGTCCAGTGATCGGAGCCGCGCGGGCGACCCGCCGACGTCACGGCCGCGCGGGGCGGGCGACATCGCTGGTGAAGTAGTCCGGCAGGCTGCGGGCGATGGCCGTGACCGCATACTGTTCAGGACCACGGCCCCGAGGGCGCGGCCGCGGCGGGCCGGTTCGATGGCGATCCGCAAGATCTCCGGCCCCGCCCGGCGGCTGGCGGGCGGCCACCGCGGACGCGGCAGAGAGGATCTGGCCGCCGCGGGGGTCAGCGGGGCCGGGGCCGGGGGCTGGTCGCTGGAGCACGCCCAGCGCGGGGGCGGGGACGGCGGTGCCGTGCGGCCTGCCGCCGCGGCACCCCCCCGCAGGCCTGCCAGCCTCTGGGTGCCGCGACGGCATGCGGCTAGCCAGGGGCCGGCCGCCACCAGGACCCTACGAGCGGCTGACCCGCCGGGCCAGTGGCGCATACGACAGCCTTGCTACCGTTTGCGTCACCCATACTGGGGCTGCTCGCCAGTGACGGGTGCGTCAGCTCAGCGCTGGCCGCGCGGCTACCACGCGGAGCACGCCGTGGGCGCGAGTAACGCGCCGGGCGTTCCCGGCGTTTCCTCCTCATAGAGGCACTTACGTGCACGCCTCTTCCCACGCAGGTCCCGGCCTGACCCCCCGCAGGCCGGGACCTGTTCTTCACGCGATGCGGCCGGCCGCACACAGCTCTGGCGCGCCCGATAGCGGCTAGCCGGCAATCGGCGATCCGGGAACTCGCGGACTCGCCCGGGCAGGTATCAAGGCCGCAGTTCCAAGGTTCTCTTAAGGTCGCCGGATGGCCGTTTTTTGGTGCGGCCGCTGGACTGGCAGCATCCGATCCACGAAGGAGTGCATCATGTCAGTCCGCAGCCGTCGTCTCGCCCTTGCCGCGGTCACCGCCGCGACGGCGATCGCCGTTCCCACCGCCGCCCTGGCGTCCGGTTCCAGCACGTCGCCCGGCAAGCCAGCGCCGTGCGCAGGGGCAACCAAGCCCGCGGCGGCGAGCAAGTCCGCAGCAAGCAAATCCGGAGCGGCCAGCGGGTCAGCAGCGGCGATCAAATCTGCGGCACGCCAGTCCGCGGCGTCTAGCAACGTGAGCATGTCGGCGATGGTGGCCGCACTCGCCACCCGGCTCGGAGTCAGCCACAGCGCGGCCCAGCGCGCGTTGAATCAGGTCGAGGCACTGAGCAGGGACGGCATCGACCCCGCCAGCCCGGCGTTCGCCGCGATCGCCCAGGATCTCGGCGTGAGCCCGGCCCAGCTGTCCGACGCCCTGCGGGCAGCCAAGCAGAGCTTGGTGGCCGGCAAGTAGTCAGCGTCGGCGTCCGCAAGCCCCGCGCATAATGGATCACGTGCGGGTCCTCGTTGTCGATGACGACGCGGCTGTGCGCCAGTCGCTGTCCACCGCGCTGGGGCGCGACGGCTACGAGGTGCTGGCCGCCGACGGGGGCGAAGCCGCGCTCGCGCGCATGGCTGCAACGAGCTTCGACGCGATCGTGCTCGACGTGGCCATGCGCGAGCCGAACGGTCTTGAGGTGTGCCGGCGGCTTCGCTCCCGCGGCGACCGGACGCCAATCTTGATGCTCACCGCCCGCGACCTGATCGATGATCGCGTCGCCGGCCTGGACGCGGGCGCCGACGACTATCTGATCAAGCCGTTCGCACTCGCCGAGTTGCGTGCCCGCCTCCGCGCGCTGTTGCGCCGCAACGCATCCGGCCCCGACCAACTCTGCCACGGCGACCTGGTGCTTGACCTCGCAGCGGCACGGGTGACGAGGGGCGGGCGCGAGGTTTCCGTCACTCGCACCGAGTATCTGCTCCTCGAACTGTTCCTGCGCAACCCTGGCCGCGTGCTTAGCCACTCACAGATCTTCCAGGCGGTCTGGGGCTATGACTTCGGCCTGCGCTCGAACAACCTCTGGGTGTACATGAGCTACCTGCGTACGAAGCTGGAGGCTGCCGGTGAGCCACGCATCCTGCACACCGTGCGCGGGCTGGGTTACGTCCTCCGAGATGCGCCGTGACCCTGCGGAACCGGGTCTCGGTGGCGGCAGCAGTCGGCGTGCTGATCGTCGTCGCCGCGGTCAGCAGCGTGCTGTATCTTTTCTACGCCGCGAGCCTGCGATCCCGTGTCGACGCGACCCTCGTCGACGCCGCCCAGCAAGCCTCCAGTGTCGCCCAGCGCATCAAGCAGACGGGCGCCGCCAGCCAGTCAGCCTCTGACGTCAGCAAGCCGGTCACCGTCGGCAGCGTAGAACTCCAGCTGTTTTCGGGCCCGGTGGGCGTGGGCCAGCGCACCGAGTTCGGGTCGCTGGACAGCCGCGATGTCGCGGTAGCCGAGGGCGCGCAGCCGCCATACTTCTCGAACGCGGACGTCGGCGGACATCGGTTCCGCGTCTACACCGCAGCCATGCCCGGCGGGGCAAATGGCGCGCTGGTACGCACCAGTCGGGCCGCAGACGCCGACAACAGCGCGCTGCGCAACGCAGCCCTGCTCCTCGGCGGGCTCACCGTCGCAGCGGCGGGCGTAACCTATGGCGCCGCACGGCTGACCGCAGGCCGCATCCTCCGACCCATAGGAGAGCTCACCGCGGCCGCGGAGCACGTCACCCAGACCCGCGACCTCACCGCCCGTCTCCGTTCCACCGGGCGGGGCGATGATGCGACCAACGATGAGGTGGGCCGGCTCAGCTCGTCCTTCGACACCATGCTGGTCGCACTGCACGATTCGGTCACCGCACAACGTCAGCTCGTCGCAGACGCATCGCACGAACTGCGCACCCCGCTGACCAGCCTGACGACGAATCTGGACCTGCTCGAGGACGGTGCCGGACTGGCCGATCCCCAGGCGCCCGCCCTGGTGCGGGCGGCACGAGAGCAGGCTGCCGAACTCGACCAGTTGATCAGCGACCTGCTCGACCTCGCCCGCTACCACGAGTCCACACCGCATCGCGAGACCGTGCGCGTGGACCTGCTCACCGACCAGGCTGTACACCGGCTGCGCAAACGCCTACCCCATGCCATCATCGACGCCGAGCTCCGTCCGTGCCTGGTGCACGTGGACCCGGCCGCGGTCGATCACGCCATCAGCAACCTGGTCGACAACGCCATCAAGTGGAGCCCGCCCGGCACCGCTGTGCGCGTGGTAGTCGAGAACGGCCGGGTCTCGGTCAGCGACCACGGCCCGGGAATCGCCGACGAGGATCTCCCGCACATCTTCGAGCGCTTCTACCGGGCGCCCCACGCGCGAGGAATGCCGGGCGCCGGGCTGGGGCTCGCCATCGTCGGCAGCGTCGCGCAGGCCAACGGAGGCACCGTCGAGGTGCGGACCGGGTCGGGCGGGTCAACATTCACCCTCGCGTTCCCGCAGATACCCGAGCCTCCAAATCCCGCAAACAATCACGCGGCTTGGCCGGCGTGGCCCGTATAGGGGCACCCTCAGGACGCGACCGTGGCGGCTTCGGGCAAGGGTGGGCCGGCCACCCGGCAGATCGACGGGATCGCGCTCGTGCTTGGAGTCGCCGGCTTGGCCACGAGCAACCGGTTCTACGTTGACCGCGGCTTTGTCGTGGCGACGCAGGCGGCTGTCGGGGGACCCACTGAGACCTGTCGCCGCTGAGACACCGGGCGCAAGCACCCCGCCAGGGCAGCGAAGGCGCCCCGCCGACCTGGCTGGTGACTCGATGTCGGGCAGCACCTGGCTCGTGCCGTGCCGCTGTCGACATCTTGTATTTAACCTCACCTGTCAGCCAATATTTTCGAATTCATTCTCGATAGGAAGTCCTGGACCAAGGAGAACCCCGCCAGCTGCTCGCCTATGCCGCGATACGTGTCGATCAGACATCCGCCACATCGACCAGCAGCTCCCGCCCGCCCGGCAGCATTACTCCGAGCGAATAGGTGATGACCCCGTCGGACAACTCAGCCTGACCGACGATCTCGATGCCGACGACCTGCGGGTGGGCCATGAGAAGGCGGCACAGCACGCTACCCGCATGATCGGCGGCGAGCGCCTCGGGATTGATGAGGTCCTTCGGAACCGTCATGCGACCACTGCCCGGCCTGAGATCAGGGCCGTGGGCGCTCTTCGCTCACGCCGCGCCCACCTGATCTCGCCGTAGTCGGCCGGCCCGGCGCGAGCCGCCGAGCCTTGCTGGCGGGACAGCCCGGCCGGAATGGCATTGGCAAACACATTTCCAATGTAACTCGGCGTGAGCGCAACAACCCGGAATGAGGCGTCTGCAACCCCCGGCGTGGCGTATGCCATTCTCATCGTGCCGAGGCCGTGCTCAGGAAGCGCGAACTGCACTGAACGCTTGACGTCCCCTGGATAGTCGTAGTGAGCAGCGAGTCACGCCCAGGCCGCGTCGATACGCCGCGTCTGGCCGGAGGTTGCCGTGGTCGGTGAGCCCGAAGGTTTCGCGCAGTTCGTGGAGGCGCGCGAGCGAGCGCTGCAGCGAACGGCGTGGCTGCTCACCGGCGATTGGGGGCTGGCTGAGGACTTGGTGCAGACCGCGCTGGTGCGGTCTTGGCCGCGCTGGGATCGGATCAGGAGGCGCGACGACCCCGAGGTCTACGTGCGCCGTGCGATGTTCAACACCTGGGCGACCTGGTCGCGTCGACGGTGGCGAGGTGAACAGGCGACCGAGACGTTGCCGGACAGCCCGGTCCTCGCAGATGTAGCGTCCGACGTCGCCGTTCGGCTGGCGGTTCGGAGCGCCCTGGCGTCGCTGACACCTCGCCAGCGGGCGGTGGTCGTGCTGCGCGTATACGACGACCTATCCGAGGTTCAGGTGGCGCAGGTGCTGGGCTGCGCGGTCGGAACGGTCAAGAGCACGATGTCGCAGGCCCTGGCAAAACTGCGCGATGACCCCCGGTTGGCCGAGTTCATGGGAGCCGACAGCCGATGAGTGAAATGGTGACGCAGTTGCGAGCACTCATGAGCATGGCAGTCGGCGAGCCGCCGCGCCGAATAGATGCTGCCGCGATCCGACGCCGCGCGGTAAGGCGCCGCCTAGCGGCAAGCGCTGGGGCGGCCGCAGCTGTCGTGCTGGCTGGCAGCATCGGAGGCGCCTTCGCGGCCGCCCACGGCGTGCGCACGGTGCATCCGCGGCTGAGCACCACTCACCCGATCTCTGTCGCCGTGCCTCGCTACTACGTTGTGCGTGCCACGGGCGCGGAGACAACAGTCAGGGCTGTGGCCACGGGCGCAGTACGGGACAAGGTGCGCTGCCCGTGGCGTGCCCCGAACGTCGCCCCTGGCGTGGTTGCCGCAGGCGACCAGCAGACGTTCTTCTTGGTTTGCCAGAAATTCGCGCGGCCAGTTGGCTGGGCTCCCGTCCTCGAATCCCGGATCTACATGTTCCGGATCACCGCGAGCGGCAAAGCCAGTGGCCTGGTTCTGGTTCGCGGCGGGTCGCTCGTCGGACTGCGAGTGCGTGCTATGGCGGTCACGCCCGACAGTTCCGAGGTCGCGGTCATCGTGCTGCCAGGCCGTTATCAAGCCTTTCAGATCAAGATCCCCGCCGACGTCTACGTGATCAACACCAGTACGGGGGCGCGTGCCGTCTGGCACGCTGCCGAGCCCTTGCCCTACAGGATCGTCTACTACCCGCAGGACATCTCGCTGACTGGAGACGGCCGGGAACTGGCGTTCCTGACCATGCCGCAATGCTTCCCAAGCACGACCGGCCCGAACTGCACGGTTCACGGCGGCCAGCAACTGCGGGTGGCAAGCCCTGCCGCCCATGGCGGCCAGCTCAACAACGCCCCCATTCTGGTCAAGCTCTATTCGATCCTGCGGCTGTCAGGCATGCCAGTCTATGACGCTGTGCTCAGTCGCGACGGATCGACTATGACACTGGTGATACAGGGGGCTGTGTCAGCCATGCCCGACTCGCTGGCGATAATCCAGATCCCGACCACAGGGAACGTGCGGCCGCGTTACATCTACCGGAGCGGTGACAGCGGATTCACTTTCTTCAGCGCTGACCCGTCCGTTCGCCACTTCCTGCTCGGCGGAAGCGATAACAACGGCCCGGTGGACGGCTGGATCGATCACGGGCGGCTGATCCGGCTGCCACCGGATCCAATCACCGTGGATTCTATGGCCTGGTAGCGGCGCGTCGGGTTATCCCTGCCTTGGCGCGGTCAAGCGCCGGTTCCGAGCGCGGACGGCGCACCGACTGGCAATGCGCGGTTCACCCACATGGAGGTCGGTCACGGAGTGTGATACGCCTGTGAGACTCGGTCATCGGCAGGCCAGGAACGGGGAGGGCCGGATTACCCGATTCGGCCGGCCGCGGCGTGGTCAGCGCCCTGGCGTCACAGGCGCTTGCGCAGGATCGTGAGCGTGGTTTCGTACACCCGGAGGACGCCGGCGTCGTCCTCGGTTTCCCATGATGCGTGCTGGCGGCCGGCCGCCTGGTATCCGAGCCGCTGGTAGAGGTGGCGTGCCCGGGGGTTGTTGTCTTCGACGCCGAGCGCGGCGAAGGCCAGGCCGCGGGCACGGACGCGCTGCTCGCCCGCGGCGATGAGCATGGTGGCGATGCCCAGGCCCTGCAGCGGGCCCATGGTGGCCAGCTGGGAGAAGACGCCAGTGTCGGCCTCGCTGGTGTAGTCGATCCTCATCTTGGCGACCGGCTCGCCGTCTGGTGCCCGGACCACCAGGTAATCCTCCAGGCCCTGGGCGGCCCGCTGCAGGGCGGCGGCGACGCTGCGCAGGTGCGCCGGGTTGCCGGACCATGCCAGCCCGGCGACCTCGTCGGCGCGCAGGTCGCCGACGGCTAGCTGCCGGACGCCGCCGGCCCGGATCATCGCGCACAGGCCCTCGATCGCGGCCTGGTCAAGCCCCACAGCCAGATCGTGCGAGCCGCGAGGGGGCCGATGCAAGTCGTTAACTGGCCCGCCGGCGGCGTCCGCGGATCCATGGTCATGCACTGGCGAGGGACAGGGCTTGCTTCAGGGCCCGCACCATTCCGGGGATCGCACCGGCCGCCTCGCCGGCGCGCCCGTGCCTCAGGAAGGACTCGGCCATTGTCAGGCCGACCGAGCCGGCGCAGACCGCGAGCTCCCGGCGGTCCAGCCCCGCGGCGTAGGCCCACAGCCGGGCCGCGGCGGACTCGGTGACATGGCCGTGCCCGGCACCTACCAGCAACGCCTCGGCCAGGTCGTAGGCACGCGGCCCGGCGCCGAGGGCCTCGACGTCGACGACCCACAGCCGACCCGGGGTGGCGATGGTGTTGGCCAGGTTGAAGTTCCCGTGCACCAGGTCCTGGCCGGACAGCGGCCCATGCGGGCAGGCCCCGGCGATGGCATCCACCGCGTCCACGATCCGCCACCCGCCGGGGACACCGGAGGCGACCCGGTCACGCAGCCCGTGCCAGTCCTCGAACACCACCCCGGCCGCCCACTGCCCCCATCCGCCGGTCGCGCCGGGAAACATTGCCTCCTGCAGGCCGAGGATCCGGGTCATCTGCTCCGCGACAAAGTCGTCGAGGCGCGGCGGCGTCCGCCCGTCAATGAACTCCTGCACCACCCAGGCCTCGCCCGCCGGCGCCTGGCCTGTGGCCAGCCACTCCGGGGCAGGCCAGCCTCGGGCCCGGGCCACCTCCACCCGCTCTCGCGCTCCGAGCAGCCGCTCCGGGTCGCTCGCCCGCCATTTCAGCACCGCTCTCGAACCGCCACCGCGGACTAGCAGGTACGCGCCCTCGTTCCAGCCACCAGCCAGGCGGCGCTCCAACTGCCAGCGGCCGCCCAGCTCGGCATTGACCGCACCGAGCACCACGCCGATGTCCACCCGGTCATTGTGACCCGGGCACCGGCACAAACTGCCATGCAGGCGATGAGGTCACGTCGACAGACGCGAACCGGGACATGCCGATCGCCCTCTTCGGGCAGCATCAACGACAACGCCGACCCACCAGGTACAGACCCGGCTGGCCGGCCGCGGCCCGGCGGCTGGCGGGCCGCGGCCGGTCTAGTCGGTTACCCCTGTCCCCTGAAAGTGGTCAGCGGGATCCGGCTGTAGAACACCTGGACGCCGCCTCCGCTGGGGACGTTCCTGGAGTCACCCCAGCCGACATGGACGTCCTGGTTGTCGGCGATGACCCACGAGAAGTCGTCGCCGGCTCCGCTGGGGTTTGTCGCGGGATACGTCCCCGAAGCGCCCGTGACACGCACGGGCGAGCTGAAGACCGGGCCGTTGGCGCCCTCGTTCCGGCCCGTCGCAGCCCAGACGTCGTAGGAGCCGTTGCTGTTGTGCGTGCGCCACACCAGGGCGAGGAGCCCGGAGGGTCCGTAGGTCAGCCACGGCTTGAACCGCGGGCTGGGCGGGGCGTCTCCCACCGTGGCCGGCCCCCGCCAGGTCTGGCCGTTGTCGGTGGTCGTGTAGACCTGGTTCTCGGTCCCCGCCGAGTCGAACACCGTCAGCGCAAAGCGTTCGTGACCGGCCGGGTCGGCGGCAGCGAAGGGGCGCGGCACGGTTGCAGCGCCGACGAGCGGCACCACGTGCGGCGTGAACCTGGCGCCGTGGTCGGTGGTCGTCTCGAACACCGCGCACGGGCAGGTGTGCCCGGGAACCGAAGCGGCGGTATAGGCCACCCCGAGCTCGCCGTGGGCTGCCGCGATGGTCCCGCTCGGCAGGCCGTTCGACGGGTGCGCCGTGTCGGCGGCGTAGATCGTGCCGAACGACTGTCCGTCATTCGTCGAAGCCGTCACGAACGTCTCGTGGTCGACGATGTTGTGACTTGCGGCGTAGATCACACCGGTCGAGCGGTCCACCGACAGCCACGGCCGGTCGAAGGTGTCAGCGGGGTTTCCCGACCCCGGGGCGAACGGGAACGGTCCGTCGGCTGCGTCATTGGTCCCCATGATCTTGACCGGAGCGCTCCAGGTCTGACCGCCATCGGCAGACCGGACGACGGCGTCGTAGCCGTGGGCCACCAGACACAGCCCGAAGGTCGGCCTGGCGTTAGGCGGGCACGGAGGGCCAGGCGGCGGAGCCTGCGGGAAAAAGCTCGTCGACGTGACGTTGATGCCGCCAGCCAAGATCGTGCCGTCATTCGTAAAGGCGACGATGCCGTCGGCGCATGAGGTCAGCGGCACGGGCGCCGAATGCCAGGTCACCCCGCGGTCCATCGAGATCGCTCCTCCGCAGGGATCGGTCACGCCCGGCACCGGCCTGCCCGGCGGGTTCGAGAACGTCGTCCAGTCCATGAACAGCTCGCTGGGATTGAGCGGGTTCTGAGCGATCTGCGGTTCGCCCATCGTGCTGCTGGCGCCGTTGTTCGTGATGTTCACCTCGAACCGGCTGCCAGGAGGCGCGGCGCTCGCCGCCTGCGACCCGGCCGCGCCGGTGATCAACGCGACGACAGAAAGCACCAGCCAGAACGAAAACACGAACCGGGCAACCGGGCGCAGCCGGTGGTTGCTCCACCTCGCACGATGCGGCGCGAGACCGGTCAGAAGCTGTGTGAACGAGAACACCTACAACCCCTTTCCTTTAGCGTTGGTCGGAATTCAAGCGCAGTTGCAGGACGTCGCGCCGTTCGATGTCCGCCGCCCGTCGCGCAAGATCGGGAAGATCCCAGTCGACGGACAGGAAACGGCCGGTGAGTCCGTCGGCGGCCCCGCTGGCCAGAAAGACCACCGCGTCGGCCGGC
>Ga0070699_100003019_pt1 | contig 14943 bp, 9 predicted proteins | sample KBSK1503metaG_FD_65473 | JGI IMG/M metagenome (GOLD analysis project Ga0070699, IMG submission 65473) | Corn, switchgrass and miscanthus rhizosphere microbial communities from Kellogg Biological Station, Michigan, USA - KBS K1-50-3 metaG | ecosystem: Host-associated > Plants > Roots >...
ACACGGCAAGCGCACAGGCACCGTGACGATCACGACGCCGGCGCTGAAGGCCTCGGTCACCGACAGCACGATCCAGAAGATGTTGCGTCAAAAGATTTCGGCAAAGAGAGGTCTGCCGAAGGCGACCGCGAACACGCTGTACTTCGTATACGTCCAGCCAGGCGTGCGCGTCGTGATGGGCGGCTCAGCGTCGTGTCAATCGTTTTGCGGGTACCACAACGCGATCGGCGGCACGAACATTCGTTATGCCGTGATGCCGTATCCAGGTTGCACGGGCTGCACCGGCAGTCTGTCGACGTTCGATGCGCTGACGTCCACGAGCTCCCACGAGCTGTGCGAGGCGATCACGGATCCCGACCCCGGGCAGGGCTGGTACGACGACGCGAACGGTGAGATTGGCGACATCTGCGCCTGGCAGACCAAACAGGTCGGCCAATACACCGTGCAGCAGGAGTGGTCGAACCAGGCGAATCATTGCGTCTAGCACCGTCTTCGCCGAATCGCTACGAGCGCCGTATTGGCACGAAACACACGAAACCACGGAACATACGAAAAACTTGAAGGGCTTTCGTGAGTTTCGTGTTTTCGTGAGTTTCGTGGCGCGTGCGAGCCGTTCCTATGTGGCGTCTACGCGGCGCTAGCGCGGAGCGGCGGCGCGAGTGCAGTTTTGTTCCGACGATCACAAAAGCCCTATCCGCGACCGCTTCGCCAGCAGCTCGTTCCCACCGGTTTTGCGACAGTCGACGCGAACAACGAAGGAAATCGATTGGGCACCGTCTGGTACTCGCGTTGCTATCGGACGCGACGCACGTATGCCTCCCGACATCACGATCCTCGTTGCCGACCCGAGCAAAATTGCGGCGATTCGGGAGAGCTTGTCGTTTCCGGGCCGCGTGATGACGTTCGCCTCCGGCAGCGTCGCGTCGGCGATGGAGAGCGTCCGGGCCTATAGGCCGAAAGTCCTGGCCATCGACGCGATCTTTGCGCAGACCCCGCCCGGTGCGGCATTGGTCGATCGCGTCGGTGCGCTGGCCATTCCGGGCAGCAGCATCCTGCTGCTCGTCGAGCACGACGGACGATGGGCCGCGACACCGCTCGGCAACGGGCGGACTCCGGCGCAATCGCGGTCCTCAGCGGTCGCCGCGCCGCAGGGCGGGCTGGTTGCGCCGTCGCAGCAGATCGTGGAGACGCTGGCAAGGACGGCCGCGTACGCCGAAGCCGTGAACACGCGCCGCGCCCCGCGATTCCTCGTGCGCGGTCCGCTCGACGTCTCCATCGAGAGCGGCTGCGCGAGCCTCGTGGACCTCTCGGTGCTCGGCGCTCAGATCGTGTCACTGCCCGCGTTGAGGCCCCACCAGAAGATCAACCTCGCCCTGCCCGACAACGAAGACACGATGAATCTCATCGCGCAGGTCGCGTGGTCGACGTTCGAGAGGCCGCAGCCGCAGACGGAGCCGCACTATCGCGTCGGCCTCGAGTTCACCGGCGCTGCGCAGCAGGCGCTCGAGGCGTACCGCCAACGGCACTGCGGCGACCAGCCGATTCCGGTCCGCGGTCGTTGAGAGACCTTACAGGACTTTCATTCCGTTGATCCGCGTGGCGCTCGCCGGATCGTTGCGATCCTGCCGCCACGTCGGATGTGTGAACCGCGTGAAGCCTTTGCCATCCTGAGTACAGGCGATCTTCGTCGGTAAACTGTTCCGATCCGAGGTCAACTTCGGCCATGCGGCACCCCCGCGGGAACTATACCGTCGGAAGAACACGAGACGTTTCACGACATCTTGATTACACTTTCCGCGTCGACGAGCCACGCTCGAGTTTGCACGTCGATCCGATCGACGCGCATCCGCTTCCGCCGGACTACCCCGCCGAGCGACGCAGCCAGCTGCTCGAAGCGCTCATCGCTCGTCTACGGGCGGTGCCCGGCGTGACGCATGCGGCATACAGAAACAACGCAGCGCGAAGAACGAGATCGTCGCGCCCCGCATCTTCAACTATCAACGTCCCGGCAGCGGATGGGGCAAAGGCATCCCGCAGACTGCCGACGCGGCTCACGCCTGGGTGGCGTGGGCGCACGACAACGGCATCGACGGCGTCAAGCTCGGCGCCGAACGACCGGACCTCATGGAGATCTACTGTCAGGACGCGAAGCGGGCAGGATGGGCAGCAAGGGAGCGCCTGCGGCTCGCGCGAGGAGAGCGAGTCTTCGAGCGCCGCAGCGCGAGCGAGCGGGGGTGGGGCCCCGCGAGCAGTGAAAAATGACGGGCAGGACGGCGGCGAACCGTGTCCGAAAGATAGCTAGATCGAGCCCGGGGGCGTCTGGGATACTTCAATGACCAGGTCCCGCGTTGCCAGCGATGTCGGTTCGTAAACGGAAACTTATCGTCGCGATCGCGTTAACCGTCGCTGCGGGCGGGTTCTCGTCTCGTGTGCCGACGACGGCGGAAGCGCGAACGTTCACGCCGTACGTCTCGAACTCTCCTCCCCAACGCGCATCCGGCGACTTCGACGGAGACGGCCGCCCCGACCTGGCGCGGATTCAGGATCGCGATGGACGGCCCCACATCGCGGTTCTTCTGTCCGGCTCGTCCACCGATGTTCGTCTGGATGCCTCCGTCGCCGCTCTGATTGACGGAGACGTCGATCACGACGGCGATCTCGATCTCGTCGCGGCGACCGCCGCCGGTGACGTGTTGATCTGGCTCAACGATGGTCATGGACGCTTCACGCGCCAGGAGCAATCGCCGCGGCGCGGCTTCAGCAGCGAACCCGCCGTCTCGCACGTTGATTGGAATGCAACGACAGCCGTCGGAGTCGCGGCGCCGCTCGTCGCCCCGCCGAACTCCGCTGAAACTCCCGTCGTCGTCGCACAGATTCGACCACCGAACGCTCCCCTCGACTTCAATCTGAGCTTCCTGAATCCCCAGACGCTTCGCGCGCCGCCGAGACCTTCCGTCCAGCTTCTCTGATTCGTTCCTGACGGCCATCGAGAAAGAACGCGGCGTGCGTGTCGCGCGCATTGGTGTACCGCGAGCACGTCGATCCGCGGATCAGACGCGATAGGAAGGCAGACGACCATGCCTCAGTGGGGCGTACAGCTCGTCATCGGCAAACTGCTTACCGACGACGAATTCCGGCGGCGTTTCGAGCGGCGGCCAGAGTGTCTCGCGCGCCTGCGCGAACGCGGCATCGACTTGAGCGACACGGAGATCGCCGCGATCGTCGAAGCGGACCCTCGTGTGTGGTCGACAATGGCCGATTTGATTGATTACCGATTACGGAACATCCGGTTGCCATCCAACTTGTCGAGACAGCGAGGACAGCGTTCGTTGACGCAAAACGAGCAGCACGTCCTGCGCGGCGTGTTCGACGGACTGACGAACAAGCAGATCGCTGTACGGCTCGGGGTGTCGGAAGGTGCCGTGAAGGCGAGGCTTCAGCATCTTTTCCGAAAGACACACGTCCGCACGCGGGCGCAGCTCGTGCGTGTGGCGATCGAACGTTCCCTGGCGCTACGCAGAGAAGACGATGATCAGACGATCCGTCATCGCGTTCATGTCAGTCTGGACCGCGTTGGGTGTCGGACACGCCCAGACGGTCCTCACCTGGTCCGAAGTGCGCAATCAGTTTCAGGCGACCAGTCCGATGCTGCAAGCGGGACGCATCGGAATCGATGAGACGAAGGCCGCAGCGATCACGGCCTTCCTCCGGCCGAATCCTCAGTGGGCCGTCGCGCTCGATCAGATCGGCAACACCGAGCAGGGAAACGTGTTTTCCGCGTCCACGCTGAGCACCAGCGTGAGCTACCTGCGAGAGCGCGATCGGAAACGTGAGCTGCGGCGCGAGAGCGCCGCCGGCGCAACGACGATCGCGACGTCGACCCAGGCGGATCTCGAGCGAACGCTGCTCTTCACGCTGCGGACCGCGTTCGTGCAGGTTCTGCAGGCCAAGGGGTTTCGGGTGATCGCCGAGGAGAACCTTCGAAACTACGACGAGGTGCTGCGCGTGAGCGGGGACCGATTCCAGACCGGCGACATCGCCAGGATGGATCTCGACCGCTTGCAGCTGCAGCGCGTCACGTTCCTATCGGACGTCCAGACTGCGGACGTCAACCTGCGGACGGCGAAAATTCAGCTGCTCCGGCTCCTGAACGACCAGACGACGCCTGTCGAGCAGTTCGACGTTGCGGGGCCGTTCGACTTCGCGGCGCCGGAACCTTCGCTCGACGACCTCCGCCGGATCGCGCTCGCCCACCGCCCGGACCTGCAGGCGGCCGAGCAGGCGATCGAAAAGGCTCGAACGGATCACCGCCTCGCCGTCGCGAACGGATCGACCGACCCCACGATTACGGTCGACGCCGGCTTTCCCTCGATCTCGCGGGTCTACCAGAGCTACCAGCCGCCGCTGCGCGAGTTCGTCGGCGTCGGGGTGACCTTGCCGGTCCGTCTCTTCGATCGGAATCAAGGCGAGAAGCGGCGCACCGAGCTCGAGATCGCGCGCAGCGAGAAGCTCCTCGACGCCGCGCGCCTGCAGGTCATCGCCGACGTCGACACCGCGTACGCGGTGGTCACGAGCGCCGTGACGCTCCTGCAACCCTACAGGACGACCTATCTCGATCAGGCCGCGCGCGTGCGCGACACCGTGACCTTTTCGTACGAGCGCGGCGGTGCGTCGCTGCTCGACTTCCTCCAGGCGGAGCAGGAGTACCGCTCGGTGCGGCTTGGCTACGTCAACCTCGTCGCGGCGTACTTGAATGCGGCGGCGCAGCTGAATCTCGCCGTCGGCCAGGAGATCATTCAGTGAGCCTCGCGTCAACCGTACGGTGCGCGTTCGTTGGATCTTGCCTGCTCGCGGCGCCGTGGCTGACGACCGGCTGCGCGCGCGGTCACGCGCAGACCGAGTCGACCGCACCGCTTCCGATTTCCATCGATGAGGAAGGCGACGGCAGCCTCGTTCGCGTCGATCACCCGGAGCGCTTCCCGCTGACGGCGGCGGCAGCGCGCCGAGCGGCGCCCGAACTGTCGGTCACCGGCGTGGTCGCTCCCGACGTGTCGCGCGCGGTCCCCGTGATCTCGCTGGCGTCGGGACGCGTCATCGACATCCGCGCCAGGCTCGGCGACCAGGTGAGGAAAGGCCAGCTGCTGCTCCGCATCCAGAGCGCCGACGTCGCCGCCGCCTTCGCGGATTACCGGAAAGCAGTCGCCGACGAAGTGCTCGCGCGCACGCAGGTCGACCGCGCACGCGCGCTGTTCGACCGCGGCGCGATCGCGAGAAAAGATCTGGAGGTCGCACAGGACGTCGACGACAAAGCCGTCGTCGACGTCGAAACGACCGCCGAGCGACTACGCGTTCTCGGCGTCGCGACCGATCGACCGCCGAGCGGCGTCGTCGACATCACGGCTCCGGCGTCCGGCGTGATTACGGAACAGAACGTCGCGACGGCCGCCGGCGTCAAGTCGCTCGACAACTCGCCAAACCTGTTCACGATTGCCGATCTCTCGCGCGTCTGGATTCTGTGCGACGTGTACGAGAACGACCTGGCGAGCGTCCGGGTCGGCGACGCGGCGGACATCCATCTCGCGGCCTATCCCGATCGAGTGCTGACCGGTCGAATCGACAACATCGGTCCGATTCTCGATCCGAGTCTGCGCACGGCTAAGGTTCGCATCGAAGTCGCGAACCCTGCTCTCATGCGCGTCGGCATGTTCGTCACCGCGACATTCCGTGGTCGCACGACCGAAGTGCATGCGGTCGTGCCGGCGACCGCGGTGCTCCACCTGCACGACCGCGACTGGGTGTACGTCCCGGCCGGAGAGGGACGCTTCGTCCGGCGCGAGGTCGTCAGCGGTCGGATGCTTCCGGTCCTTCAGCAAGAGCTGTTGTCGGGCCTTCAACCGGGAGAGCGCGTCGTGACCAACGCCCTCGTGCTCCAGAACACGGTCGATCAGTGACCGGGGAATCCAGGAGCTGATGATTCGAGGCGTCGTCGACTTCGCGCTCAACCGCCGGTTCCTCGTGCTGGCGCTCGCCATGCTCCTGTTCGTCTGGGGCGTCATCTCGTTTCATGAGCTGCCGATCGAGGCCTATCCAGACGTCGCGAACAACTACGTCGCCGTCATCACGCAGTGGCCCGGCCGCGCGGCCGAGGAAGTGGAGCAGCAGGTCACGATCCCGATCGAGACCGTCATGAACGGGTTACCTCACGTCGAACATCTGCGATCGACGTCGATCTTCGGTCTGTCGAGCGTCATGCTCATCTTCGACGACGAATCCGAGAACGACTGGAATCGCCAAAAGGCTCTCGAGCGCCTGTCCCAGGTCCGTCTGCCAGAGAACCTGCGGCCGGTCATTGGAACCGACTGGAGTCCAGTCGGCCAAATCTACTGGTACACGCTGCGCAGCACGAACCCGAAGTACGACCTGATGGAGCTCAAGTCGCTGCAGGACTGGGTTCTCGAAAAGCAGCTCAAGACGGTGCCGAATGTCGTCGACGTCACCAGCGTCGGCGGGCTGACGCGCGAGTACCAGGTGCGCGTCGATCCGAACAAGCTCGTCGCGTACGGTCTGACGATCGGTCAACTCGAACAGCAGCTGACCAGCAATAACGTGAACGCCGGCGGGAGCTTCATCGAAGAAGGGTTGCAGCAGATCAACGTTCGCGCGATTGGGCTCGTGTCGACGGTCCGCGACATCGAGCAGATCGTGTTGAAAGCTCAGAACGGTACGCCGCTCAGGGTGAAGGACATCGGGACGGTCGTTCAGGGCGCCAAGATTCGGCTCGGTCAGATCGGCAAGACGATCCACCGGGCGGATGGACATCTCGTCGACATAGACGACGTCGTCGAAGGCATCGTGCTGCTGCGGAAAGGGGCGGAATCGGACGCGACGCTCAAGGCAATCGAGACGAAGGTCGCCGAGCTCAACGAACGTGTGCTCCCGCGCGGCGTGAAAATCGTTCCGCACCTCGATCGCAGCGACCTCGTCCACTACACCACGCATACGGTTCTGCACAACCTGACCGAAGGCATCGTCCTTGTCGTCGCCGTCCTGTTCGTCTTCCTGGCCAACGCCCGCGGCGCCCTGATCGTTGCGCTGACGATTCCGTTCTCGCTGCTGTTCGCGTCGATTTGTCTGCATCTGCGCCAGATTCCGGCAAACCTCCTTTCGCTCGGCGCGCTCGATTTCGGGATGGTCGTCGACGGCGCCGTTGTGATGGTGGAGAACATCGTCCGGCACCTCGGCGCCAGAGACGTCAGCACACGGACGATCGAGCGGATCCGCCAGGCAGCCCACGAAGTACAACGACCGGTGTTCTACGCCATCGGAATCATCATCACCGCATACCTGCCGATCTTCACGCTGCAGCAGGTCGAAGGGCGGCTGTTCAAGCCGATGGCGTGGACGGTCGCCTTCGCGCTGGCGGGTGCGCTGATCTTTTCCATGCTGATTGCGCCCGTCCTGGCGAGCCTCCTCTTTCGCGACGACGCGACGGAGTGGCGCAATCCGATGATCGGCTTTCTGCGCGAGCGATACCGGAAGGACGTCCGCTGGGCGATCGAGCATCGCCGGGTCACGCTCCTGGGTGCGACGGCGTGCTTCGTCGCGACGATCTTCGTCACGACCAGCGGCGTCATCGGATCGGAGTTCCTTCCGCACCTCGACGAGGGCGCCATCTGGGTGCGCGGCACGCTCGCGCCCAGCACGGGGCCGACCGAAGGGGTGCGGCTGATGCGAAGCGCGCGACTCATCCTCGCGTCGTTCCCGGAGGTCACGGTCAGCGTCAGCCAGGTCGGCCGGCCGGACGACGGCACCGACGTCACCGGGTTCTTCAACACGGAGTACTTCGTCGATCTGAAACCGAGGGAGGACTGGCGGCCGGAGTTTCACCAGAACAAAGAGGAGCTGATCGCGGCCATGGATCGCGAGCTGCAAACGCTGCCCGGCGTGCTCTGGAATTTTTCACAGCCGATCTCGGACAACATGGAGGAGGCGGTGAGCGGCGTCAAAGGCGAGCTCGCGGTCAAAGTCTACGGCGACGATCTGAAGACGCTCGAGCGCATCGGAGACGAGATTGTCAGCACGATGCGACGGATCCAAGGCGTCCAGGACCTCGGCCTGTTTCGCGTCATCGGCCAGCCCAATCTCAATCTCGTCGTCGATCGTGAGCGGGCCGCACGCCATGGAATCAACGTCGGCGACGTGCAGGATGCGGTTCAGACCGCCGTCGGCGGGGCGGCGTTCAGTCAGGTTCTGCAGGGAGAACAGCGGTACGACCTCGTGATGCGATATCTCCCCGAGTACCGCGATACACGGGAAGCGATCGAGCGGATCCGCCTCGTGTCGCCCGCCGGCGAGCGCGTGTCCCTGGCGCAGTTGTGCCGCGTTTCCGTCGCGGACGGCGCGAACGAGATCTACCGAGAGGGCAACTCGCGGTACGTGGCCATCAAGTACAGCGTTCGCGGCCGCGATTTGGGCAGCACCGTCGAGGAGGCGATCCGCGCGGTCGATCGGCAGGTGCGCCTGCCGACGGGTTACCGCGTCGATTGGGCAGGCGAGTACGCGAGCCAGCGGCGCTCCGAGCGACGGCTGATGATCGTGGTTCCGATCACCGTTCTGATCATCCTGATCATCCTCTACACGATGTTCGACTCGTTGAAATGGGCGTGGCTGATGCTCGCGAACATCGTCATGGCGCCTCTCGGCGGTCTCCTGGCGTTGTTGATCACGGGCACGCATTTCAGCGTGTCATCCGGCGTCGGCTTTCTGGCGCTGTTCGGGGTCTCGGTCCAGACCGGCATCATCATGCTGGAGTACATCAACCAGCTGCGCGCTCGCGGGCAGTCGATCGTCGAGGCCGCCGTCGAGGGGGCCGTTCTGCGGTTGCGGCCGATCATGATGACGACGCTCGTCGCCACGCTCGGTCTTTGGCCGGCGGCTATGTCACGCGGGATCGGATCCGACTCTCAGCGACCCTTCGCGATCGTCATCGTCGGCGGCCTCATGGTCGGCAGTCTCATCAACATGTTTCTCCTGCCGACGCTGTATGTCTGGGTGGCCCGAGATCACGACGTCCTCCCGGCGCCGGACGCCGGATTCGATCGGACCGAATCATGAAGCAAGCGGTTGTTCGAGCGCTGACCGTCGTTCAAGACGCACTCGGATCGAAATCGAGCGCGTGCGTGATCGCGGATGGGTACCCGGTCGTGGTCATACCCGTTCTGCTCGCGTTCTGGCTGGCGGCCGGTCAGATGCCGATGCGCCGGACGGAAGTGATCGTACCAGGCACCGGCGTGACGTTGAACGCGGGTTGGCAGTTGTTCATCGAGCGTGGATGTCGGTTCGCGGTGCCTGTCGGGTGGCACGTCGCTGCCGATGGTTCGATTGCCACGGCGCCAAACGGCAGCACCGTGTCGGTCACTCCGGTCCACGTGTCGAATTGGCCGGCGCACAAGGCGCAAATGCTTCGCGCGCTCGAGCACGTGACCGCGGTTCATGACGACAGCGCCCGCCGGCTGTGGATCGAATTCGCCGACGAGGCACGGCGCGAGCACTACGTGGCGGTTGCCGGCGGCGCCTTGGAATGTGTCGGTGTCGTGGAGCTTCGCGACACCACGCCGAACCCCGAAGAAACGGCACGGATCATCGCGGACAGCATCGGACCGGCGCCGGACAACTGGCCTCCCAGTCCCCGCTGACGAGCCGCGTCGTTTTGTGAACGGGTCATCCAGTCATCTGACCAGATGACCCAAATTTCGAGCCGCGGCTCTCGAGGTTACCGCTTCAGCGGCTGCAGGAAGTTCGCGAACGGAGTAAATGGTGTACCGAGCGGGAGCGTCGCCGGGTTACCGCGTGCTCCGACCTCCGGCAGAATCACGCGGTCGTCCATCACCGGGAAACCGAACAGGTACGAAACGACCCCATTGCCGCCGTTGGGGACGTTGAGACTCGGGTGATCGAACGGCGCTCGATCAAACCGCACCCGTTCATCGGTCGTGGACTTGAGAAATGCCACCAGATCCGCTTGCTGCCCCGCCGTCAGACCGAGAGGCTGAATGTCCGGATCGAGGTTCTTCTGGTTCTGAACCGCGAAATCGCCACCGCGGTTGTAGAACTGCACGACCTGCTCGAGCGTGGCCATGCCGCCGTTGTGGAAGTACGGAGCTGTCAACTCAACGCCGCGCACCGTCGCCGTCTTGAGCGCACCGTCCACCGCGACGCGCTCATTGGGATTGAGCGGCGGCCCGAGCGGATGCAGCGGATCGGGGCCTGGATCGATCGGATCGGGCAGGAGACTCGTCGCCGCTCGGGCCAGATTGGCGACCTGCGCCTGCACAGTTTTCCCGGCCGACAGCGACAGGAGCAGAGCCTGCGCCTGGATAAGCAGGTTCACCGCTCCGGTGACATCCGGCGGGACCGCCAGCAGCTTGGCGTTGGCCTGCGCGATCAGACTGGTCACCGCCGGCGGGTTGCCGATGAGGGCCGCGGCTTGTGTGAGCAGCCTGGCGGCTTCCTCGGGCCGGGCCACGATTCGGGGCACCTCTGCGATCGTGTTCGCCATACGGATGGCGACGTCGATTGGCAGGCCGGGTGTAGCCGCGGTGAGCTGCGCCACGATGTCGCGGACGCGCATCTGGAAAAACCGCGAGTTCGACAGCGGAAGGTTGTTGGGGCCGATGGTGCCCCCGACGCCGATGTCCTCGAGCGTGGGCCGCACGCCGATGTTGTAGAAGCCGTTGTCGTACACCGCGACGCCGTTGTCGCCCATGATCATCCGCTCGAGGATCTGCGGCACCTGCACGTTGGTGAGCGACGCGTTCGTCAACTCGGGACCGCCGTGGCAGGCGATGCATCTGCCCTGACCGAGGAACACGGCAAGCCCACGCTGCTCCGCGTCGGTCAGCGCGGTGAGGCTGCCCTCCATGAAGCGATCGAATCGCGAGTCGTCGGCGATGAGCGTCTTCTCGTACTCGTTGACCGCCAAGCCGAAGTACAGTGAGAAGTTGAACTCCATCACCGTGAACCGGTTGGCATCCGGCCCGCCCGGAATTATCACGGGACTGCCGCTCGAGAGGTCGACGACGAAGCCTGGCGCATCCCAGTACTGCGGATCAAAGGCCTGCCGGATCAGATCGCCATACTTGAGGATGATCCCCGCGTTCGGCGTTCCGCTGTAAACGCCGAGAATGCTGTCGCCCATGGCCACCATCTGCTGCCCCAGGGCGATCAGCGTCGGATCGAGCATCTTTCTCCCGACCTCCGGAAAACGGCGGCCGAAGAACGACATCTCCAGGTCGCTCAGCGGCGGCCCATCGGCCTGCGACGCGGCCGAGGATCGCGAGATGCGAACGCTCTTCAGGAACGGCCCGCTCGGCACGACCTTGATGATGCGAGCGGTGTCATCGAGGAGGCCGATCGGATTCACGCCGTTGAACTCGAATCGGGCGCGCCCGTCCCAGAAGTTTCTGTGATTGAGCGCCGCGTTGTTCACCGTCGGCGTATTGCGCGGCTCCACGTTCCTCACGAGGACGCCGTTGACATTGAAGACCGTGCCGTGTCCGCCGCCGCCGGCGAGCGATGGGATACCGGTATCGCCGGGAATGCCGATTGCTGTGAAATCGGCGTTGAAGACTCCCTGCGAGGAGGCGATATCGTTCGTATCGAACAGTACGGCGGAGGCGCGGTTGTTCGGGTCCAGCAGCCGGTGAAACGGAAAGTCGGCGGCCTTCAACTGGTAATTCGGTCCAAACGGCGGCGTGAATGCCTTTGCATTGACGCCGGGCGTCTGGTTCCTGAATCCGGGATTCATCTGATTGCGTGATCGGTTGTCGGCGCCGGCGTGGAAGTGACAGCTCGCGCACGCCTGCCCGTCGCTGCCGACCTGCTGTTCCCAGAACAGTGCTTTGCCGAGAACGCGCAGCGCCTGACGGTCGCGGACGAATTCCGTGAAGGTCGGCGCATCGGGGAGAGGTACGGTCTTGAGCGAGTTGGTTCGAATCAGCGCGCGAGTACGAAGATCGGCCGGCGGTTCGGCGGTCTGTGCCCTGACCGTCTCGCCGACGAGAGTCAGCACTGCGACGGAGAACGCGCCGGCAGCGCCTAGTAACAGATACACGTCTGAGGTTCGGAACCGGCCAGGAAGGGACATGTCTAACCCTCCTCACTTGCGCTGAAACACCGGCTGTGCGGGGAAATGGACGAGAAGCGCCTGTCCTGCCCGCGTGAAACGCTTCACGCGAACACGTGGCGGCGCCCTCGGGGAATGCATGACGGCTCTTCGCGGACCGCTGGTTCGGCTGCAGCTCGGCTATACGAAGCGCAGGAAGACAGCGGCCGCGCGCAATCTCAGTTGTTGCGATTGAGAAAACTTAGACGTTCTTTATAGGCAGCGGAACGCGACCGTCAATCGATCCTGCGTAACTTCTGCGCAAGATTGTCGGCTTCTGTGCAGAATTGTCGTGCTCCACTGAACGCTTTGGTGTGGCACCGACGATGGGTAAAGCCCTCTCGGTGAGCCGAACCGGTGCGGCCAAGAAAGGCCAGGCCGCTCTACGATCCCAGTTTGAACGGCACGGTCGCCATCAATCTCTCCCACATGAGAGCGATGGTGCCGCCGACGTCGGTCATGTCGAGGAACTCCCACGACAGCTGGTCGAAGGAGTGCGGCACCGTCTCGAGCTTCATCGGCGCGCGCACGACGTCCTTGTCCGGCGTGTAGCCGTACGCGCCGAAGACCGCCGTCTTGTCGTCCGGGTTGAAGTTCTTCTGCGCCGGCCACGTCGACACGATCAGCGTCCAGTTGTTCGGCTTCAGATCGATGAACATCGTGTACGTGCCGGGCACGATCGTCTTGCCGTTGACGACGAGCGTCACTTCCGTCTTGAGCTGCGTCGACTCGTTCGCGCCGGCGCGCCACACCGGCGCGTCGGGATTCACCGTCTTGCCGTAGTCCCCACCGCTGCCGCCGAACAGATTGCGGCCGCGTCTGATCGGCCGGCCGTAGGTGATCTCGATCCACTTGCCATTTCGGTACACCGGCTCGCCACCGCTCGTGTCGTATTTGCCGCCGACCTGCGTGGCGGAGCTGCCCGCAGGGCTCGCGGGGCGTCCACCCTGCGCGAGCGCGCTGCCGGCTGTGACGAGTGCTGCGACGAACACGGCAACGATGACTCTCGGTGCCATAGAAGCAGTCCCTCCAAGTAGAATTCCCGTCGTGCCGCTGACGCCGCCGGACGACGTCACCATCGCGCCCTTCAACTCGGCTCAGGGCGGCCCGCTGAGTCCGTCAGGGTTGTCGACTCCGCGTTCGAGCCGGTTTGCCCCCGGCGCGATCGTCGCGGGCCGCTATCGGCTCGTCGCGCTGCTCGGTCGCGGCGGCATGGGCGAGGTGTACCGCGCAGAGGATCTGACGCTCGACCAGCCCGTCGCGCTGAAGTTTCTCCCCGAGGGCGCGGCGAGCGATCCCTCATCGCTGGCCCAGTTCCACAACGAGCTGCGCACGGCGAGACAAGTGTCGCACAAGAACGTCTGCCGGCTCTACGACCTCGGCGAGGCCGATGGCCGCCGATTCCTGACGATGGAGTACGTCGACGGCGAGGATCTCGCTTCGCTGATCCGACGCATCGGCCGCATTCAGCAGGACAAGGCGATCGACATCGCCCGGCAACTCTGCGCGGGGCTGGCCGCCGCGCACGAGCGCGGCGTGCTGCACCGCGACCTCAAGCCGGCCAACGTGATGCTCGACGGCGAAGGCAACGTCCGCGTCACCGACTTCGGATTGGCCCTTCGGCAAACCTCAGGGCCGGCCGATGCCGACGAGGTGCGCGCCGGCACGCCGCAGTACATGGCGCCGGAGCAGCTAGCCGGCGATCGCGCAACGATCCAGAGCGACCTCTACGCGCTCGGGCTCGTCCTGTTCGAGCTCTTCACCGGGCGGCGCGTGTTCGAGGCGAAGACGCTGCACGAGCTCCAGCAGCTCCACGAGTCGGGCGTGACAACGCCCTCGTCGCTCGTACGGGATCTCGATCCGGCGGTCGAACGGATCATCATGCGCTGTCTCGAGCGCGATCCCGACCGCCGACCGCGCGCGGCGCTCGCCATCGCGGCGGCGCTGCCGGGCGCGAATCCGCTCGCCGAGGCGCTCGCGGCGGGCGAGACGCCATCGCCGGAACTGATCGCCGCGGCCGCGGAGCGCGAAGCGCTGCCAGTGCCGCACGGCCTGGCCGGTTTGGCGTGGATCGTCATCGCTCTGGCGGCGAGCGCCGCGCTTGCGCCGCGCGTGACGTTCGCGAGGCTCGTACCGCTCGACAAACCGCCGGCAGTGCTCGCGGATCGCGCTGAACAGATCCTGTCGGCGCTCGGCTACACGGAGCCTCGGGGCGACACGGCCGAGAGCTTTCAGGTCGTTGGGGATTACGTCGACTGGATCGCGCGAACCGACCCGGGCTCGCGACGCTGGGACCGACTCGCGAGCGGCAGTCCGCCCGCGCTGGTGTATTGGTATCGTACCAGTCGTCGCGATCTCGTCCCGCGGCAGCTCGCGCTGCGTGTCTCGCCGAACGATCCGGCGCCGAACGACACCGACATGCACATGGTCGTGCTCGACACGAGAGGCCGGTTGGTCCAGTTCAATTCGGTGCCGCCGCAGTTCGATCCAGCACCTGCCGACACGGCGAGAAGCGCGCCCTGGCCACAGCTGTTCGATGCCGCAGGCCTGTCGCTCGCGTCGTTTACGCCTGTGCCGCCGCAGTGGACACCGCGCGACTTTGCCGATGCGCGCGCAGCGTGGGAAGGTCCGTTCCCGGATCAGTCGCAGCTCCGTGTACGCGTCGAGGCGTCGGCGTACCGCAACCGTGCGGTCTCGTTCAACATCATCGGGCCCTGGAGCCGGCCGACTCGCATGCAGCCGCTGACGCGATCGACGATGGATCGGATCGCCTTCGCGGC
>Ga0070699_100003020_pt1 | contig 14939 bp, 7 predicted proteins | sample KBSK1503metaG_FD_65473 | JGI IMG/M metagenome (GOLD analysis project Ga0070699, IMG submission 65473) | Corn, switchgrass and miscanthus rhizosphere microbial communities from Kellogg Biological Station, Michigan, USA - KBS K1-50-3 metaG | ecosystem: Host-associated > Plants > Roots >...
TTCGCCCAGAACGACAGCGGCGTGAGCGATGCCTCGCCGCTCTCCGACGCGGTCAAACCGTGCGGATCAACGCTCGACTGCCTCGGGCTGCCGGTCCCGCCGCTCGCGATCATCGCCGGCCTGCTGGGCGGCGCGATCCTCCTGGCGCTCGTCTTCCTGCTGCGCGGTGGCGGCGGCGGCTACGTCATCGCGGTCATCGACACCGTCCACAGCGCCAACCTCGGCGGCGGGTCGAGGCTCGGGATCACGTTCGTGCGACCACCGGACAGCGGCCGGGTCGACGGGATCCTCGCGGTCCGCCGCGGCGGCGCGGAGATCCGCATCAGGCGGCTGCGCGGCGACCGCTTCAAGGTGACCGACAAGCGCGGCAGCCACGTCACGGAGTCCGGCGAACCGGTCGTGACCGTGGACGCGAACGGAGCGCGCCACGAGCTCGTGCTCAGGGCGTTCCGGGGCAAGGCGGCGTCGGCGGTGTCGAGTCGACGCTGACCCCAGACGGCCCCGAGACGACCGGCAGTCACTCTCCGCAAGACAGGGGCTTCGGGGATTCGCCGACAGCCCAGTCCGTCGGAGTCGTGGCCGCCTGTTAGCAGGTGCAGCCATGGTCATCAAGCGGATCGTCGTCGCGTTGCTGGTCGTCGGCATGCTTGCCGCCTGCGGCGGCACGGCCGCCCCTTCGGCCTCGGCTGACACGGCCGCCGCGAGCAGCCCGGCATCGGTCGCCCCGAGCGCCGCGTCGCCATCACCAACTGCGACACCGAGTGCCAGACCGACGCCCACGGTTGCGCCGACCGCCGATTCATGGCCGACGTTCACCTCGGAGGCGATCCGATACTCGATCCAGCACCCGCCGGACTGGGCCGTGGAAGCGGGCCCAGCGGATGGCGCCGACTACTTCTACTCGATGACGGACCTGTACCCGCACGTCCACATCCACCGAGACGCGAGTGGGCCGGTCGACGTCGATGCGACCGTCGCCGGCGCGCAGAGCTTCTATGAGAAGGAGTACGAAGGCACGGTGGTGTCGAGCACGGAGATCACGCTGGACGGACATTCAGGCCGTCTCCTCGTGATCGAGGCCATGGAGAACAAGATCAGGGTCACGATCCGGTGGATCATCGTCGCGAAGGGCGACGTCGGGTACCTGATCACGTTTTTCGGCTGGCGGTCCGAAACCGACCCCGACAGGATCCTCTTCGAGAAGTTCTACTCGACCTGGCGGGCAGGCTGATCGGGCGGCCATCTCACCGCTCATGGCCCACCTCATTGAGGGAGGCGCAGCCCCCATAGCTCGTCCATTTCGACGTATGAACGCCCGATCGAATCGACGCGCGCATCGTCGGACTCGAGGAAGCCGCGAGGTCCGAACAGGATCGCGACGAGAACCGTTCCTTCGAGAGTCGTTTCCGCCTGCGCGCGGTACTCCGTGGTCGAGGATCGCCAGAGCTGGGTTCGATCGTCCACCGGCCCGAGGAAGAACGCGTCCGGATGCGAGAAATCGGCATCACTTTCGAGTCCGGCGGGGACGATACCGAGGCCGGTCTGGCGGATCCAGTCCAGAACCGCGATCGCCCGGTCCGGGCCTTCGGTCGCACCCGCGTAGTGAATCCGAGCGAACAGGAGTCCCCGCTTCCGATCTGGACTTTCGACCGCGTCGAACAAGCCCGCTTGCGAAGCCGGGTTCGTGACCCGCTTCCAATCGGGGGGGATGCACCCGAGGAGACCGATGTCGCGCGGCCACCACGTCGTCGTTGCAGCACCGGCATCGCTCGGCCGGCGCATCTTCGGCTCTGAACGCCCCGCGAGGACCCCGTTGACGTACAGATCGACGCGGTACTCGCGGGCGGGAAGGCACCCCTGGCGGGGGACCGCAAAGTCAAATTCGCCGCTATACCCGCTGTCGTCCTCGCTCGGTGGAAATAGGACGACGAAGCTACCACCTGCTCGGGTCGCGTCCGGATCGAGCGTCGCAACGTCGCCGTCCACCGACCAGGCCTCGTCCGAGGCCGCCCGACTGAACCAGACTTGCTGGAGCGTTTGGGGTCCCGTCGGGTAACCGGCGAGACGCGAGGTCCAGACGAGGGTCGTCGGGAGAATCTCGATCGTGACCTCCGACTTCGAGATCCCCTTGCCTGACAAGGGCTCGGACCCCGACAGCTCCGTGATCAACCGCGCCTGCGCTGCATCGATGTCCGCGTCTCGCTCAGGCATGGCCTTCCTGACGACCTCGAGGTCGCTGAGCGCGGCGCTGAGCAGCGCGATCCGATGGACGTCGGACTGACCCGACCCTGGCTTGAGCCGTTCGATCGCTGCTGTGTAGGCCGCCTCGGCGGCTGGCTTGTCGCCGGCGGCAAGATGCGCGACCGCGAGGTTGAAACGCGGCAGGGGATCGGCACGGAGCAGCTTGATCGCCTCGCCCGTCGACGCGAGGCTCTTCTTCAAGTACCCATCCCGCACCTCGCCAGGGCCGGCGAGAAGCGCCATCAAGAACTCCTCGTTCCCGAGGTTCGTCTGCACCGCAAACGACGTCGCCTCGTTCTCGATCGCGTGCTGGTGCTGGGCGACTGCAACATTGAGCGCGTCCTTGTTCGTAATGCTCACGTAAGCGCTGGTCTGCGACGTTCCGGACAGGTAGGCGGCGTCCGCCCACTCCGCGTACGCAGGACCGAAGTCGTCCCTGGCCACCGTGGCCTGCTCGAAGGCGCGAGCTGCAGCGTCGTAGTCGCCCGTTGCGAAGGCAAACCGCCCCTCCGAGTACCACTTCGCTGCTTCCTCCGCCGGCGCTCGATCGGTCGGCTTCGGCCCCGGATGGTTCGCGAGGGTCCAGATCGCCGCCACGAGGGCGACACCCATGAAGCCCACGCCGGACACGCTCAGGAGGAGCTTCACGCTTCGTCCGCGGAGCACGACCGCAAGCCCAAGCAGGTATACGGCGATGGCGAGGATTACCAAGAGCCGAACGTAATACGCCGCACGCTTCGTCCAGTGGACCGCCCCGGCGTCCGACAGGAGCTCGAGCGCCGTGAGACGGTCGTGTTCGCGCGCGGCATTGGCGAGCAAGGCGTTCGGGTACGCCGGATCGTCGGCGGGTCCATACGGGCTGTGGCTGACCTCGTCGAGGCGAGTCGTCGCGTCCGCGGTCATCGTCAGGTGGTCGAGTTGGGTCATCGCGCCGTGGTGATCGCCTGCCGATCCGTTCGCCTCCTGATAGCGGGCGAACTGCTTTCCTCCCCAGATCGCGACGTCGTTCTCCGTCGCGAGACTGTGACGCTCAATCTGGTGAAGGGCCTCGCCGAGGTCTTGATCCAACGCCGTCAGCGCCTCGACGCCATCCGACCGGGCCTCAAACCGATACGCGTCTGCACTAGCAAATGCGTCGGTCTGGAGGTATCCGATCCACGCCCCGAGGAACGTGGCGGCCGCAATTGCCATCGCGACGATTCGGGTGAAGTAGCTGCCCAGCTCTCCCGGATGCGGGATCGCGGCGTGCGGCGGCCCAACCGCCCCGGTGTCCACCGGCAGCATCTCCGGCGACGTCTCCTCGTGAATCGCCCGGCGATAGAAGGTCCGGATGGTTCGACTGCCCGTCGAGAAGGTGCGGATCGTTCGTGGGTTGGTCGACAACGCGATCGCGGCGATCGCAGCCACCGCGAGGATCAGGGTCCATCTCGAGACCCGATCCGGATCAATCGAGGCAGCGAACCCTAGGGCAGCAACTGCGAGGACGGTTCCCGCGACCGTGAGGATCGCGCGCAGCCGCCTCGTCATCTGCGCGCCCGTAAGCAACACCAGCGCGATGACGAGCGCGACGATCGCCTTCACGAGATTGAGCGCAAGGGCTCTGTCCGCGTCCGCGCTTTCTGTGGAAATCTTGCGCGGCGTCAGCTCGTGCAGCCGGCCGCGCTCGGTGGCCTCGACGAGGCTGGCCCGAGCATTGTCCGCCGGATATTCCAACACGTCATCAGCGTTCGGCGCCGGAAACCCCCAGACGAAACCGCCGGCGACCGCCAGGGACTGATCATGCTCCGATTGGGCGCCGAACTCGTGGCTCGGGTCGTTGCCGGCCGTGGCCATCGCGTCCATGTGGGCCGTATGCAGGGCGTCATGGCGGAGGTAGTTCTCGAAGAGCCGCTCCTCGTGGTCGATCAGGGACTGGATGGAGCCCCCCAGGTAGCCCCGCTCGATGCCTTCGCGAATTCCAGTGTCGTCCGTGACCGCTGCCTTCGTCACGTGGCTCGCGACGAGGTAGGTGACGGGCCCCGTCACGACGGACACGACAACCATCAACAGCGCGATGGGGACGGACCCTTCGTGGCGGCGATCGTGGAACAGAGGCGAGAGGACGCGTTTCTTCGTCCACATCCGGGCCCGATGAAGCCCGGCGGCGACGCCACGCCAGGCGCGCGTCGCCAAACCAAGCCGTCGGCGGTGTCGAACGGGGTGCTCTGGAGCTCGCGGCGGCGTTCCGTCCACACGTGCCCTCAGGTTCGCGGTCGCGGTGCGCTATGGGACACCGCGCGGCTCGTCGCCTCAGAACACCATGTCGCCGTCTCGCGAGCGTCGCGTGTAGCCGACGCCCTTTGGCTCGCTGAGCTAGAACGCCCGGGCGATCCGTTAGGCCGTATCGTCGCGCTGGGCGCACCAGCGCACGGCCCCGACGTCCACCCGGCAGCCGACGATCGTGCCGAACGCAGGCCCGACCTCGTAGTCGAACACAGGGCAGACCTTCTCCCCGAATTGCCCGCCCCACGCGAGGTGATCGCCGGGGGTCATCCGCAAGGGAGTCGGCGAGCCCTGCCAGGGATCGCGACCATTGCGGTCATCGCTGCGCAAGGACCAATTCGGCGCGACCGGCGGCCATCGCATAACGCTCAAGATGTGGATAGTCGTTGATCTGCCGCGAGTCGAGTCTGACGAAGAATAGCTCCGGCGCCACATCGACTTCCATCAGATCGATCGCTCCTGCATCGCGACCTAAGACCACAGCGTGCACGGCCCAGGCGTTTAGGCTCGAAGTCAGCGGAAGCGGCTCCGCGGCGCTACTCGTCGACCGGGCATCCGCCATTAGCGCGCCGAAGTGGCGGAGCGAGTAGATGCACATCCTTTGGGCGACCTGAACGATCTCGCGGTCGCCCCACTTCGCGCGAAGGCGGGAGCGAAGGTCGGCAGTAGTGACCTGTCCTTGTAGTCGTAGCAGGCGGCCGACGGCAACGCAGACATCGTCGAAGAACGGGTACGTCGCGAGGAGCGCTAACAGATGCACAGCGCGAAGATCGCTCGTCGGGTCCACGTTGCCGCGTGCCCAGTCGATGAACGTTGCGGTTTCCGCGGGTGGATCGAGCCACACCGGTCCCACGATCTCCCGCACCTTGACTCGCGCCCAACGAGGCAACCCCATATCCAGAAGAGTCATCTCCAACGCACCTCGAGAGCCGGCGCCACGCCGGTGACTCCCAATGGCGAAAGCGGCATCCATCCATGATGGCTCGAGCGAGTGGTTGAGGATCCGGCCGCGGTTCACGGGCCTACTCGAACGAAAGGCACGATGACCTCATCGATGCTCAGAGATCCATGGATGACTTGAGCACTGCGACTTATCCAGCCTCGCCGTCCCGAAGCGAAAAGAAACGAGGGGGCGTTCTCCGGCAGGCCCGGCGGGTCCCACGCGATACCTTCGGCCCTGGCCGCATCGCGGGCAGAAGGGCTCGAGTACGAGCGGGCTCGTCTACCAGCATGCTCGACTAGGAGGCCCTCGCTGACCTTGCCGGCTGGAATCGACTCCAGGTTTCCATGGTCTGCCGTCACCCACACCTCGAAGCCGGCGGACGTCGCTTCCTGGACCAAGGTACGCATGAAGCCATGGACAGACCAAGCATGAATGCTGGCCGCCAGCTGGGCGTCTCCGAGGAGTTCCGCGCCATGCATCATCGCATCGATGGCCAGGACAGCCAGGCCGAACGCTCTCTCTCGACCGAAGCTTGGAACCTGGCTTGCGATCGCGCCTGCGATGTTCTCGTATCTGACCTCGTGAGGCGCGAGGCCCTCGCCGGTCCAGAAAGCCCGCCATCGATCTCTTTCATGCGAGGTCGTCATGACGGTATCGGCGAAACCAATTGGAGCCGTTCCCGCGAAGATCGCCTGCCTCGAGAACGATGTTAGGGTCGGCAGCATCGCCACGGTACCTCCCCCATCGAGAACGGAGAGTCGGCAGGCGTGACGGACGATGGACCACTGGGCGAATGCCATCCCGTCCATGACCACTAGCAGGACGCGCTTGATGCCTGCGCGCATTCGTCGGGCGAGGAACGGGGCGATCTTGTCGACGGTGGCCGGGCGGCTCTGGGATCGCGCCATGAGGTCGCCGTGGTTCGCTTGAATCCAGGGCACGAACTTTCGGTCGATGGCGCTCCATTCCGTCCAACATCGCTCGACAAGCTCCGGTGGTAGGGGCGCGCTCGATGCCATCGTGGCGCGGACCTCACCCCACCACTCGGCGATCTTGACCCATGCCTCGAGCGTTGCCGGCAGCGCGTTGGGTCGTTGCGCTAATTGGGTCTCAATCGCTTCCTCCGCGGGGGTATCGATGGCGCCTGGCGCTGTCCAGTCGGGAACGTCCCTTGCCGATCGCCTTGCCGGCTGCAAGAGCCCGCGGTTGAGTAGCGCCAGAACTGCGCCCGGCGCCGACCCGAACACCGCTGCTGCGCTGCTATTGGCGCCGTTCTCCATCCATCCGCTCCACTCCGCCTGAAGAGTGCCGGCGTCCGGCGGCTCCTTCGCGACGGCTTGTGCCAGATGACCATGAAGTAGCGGGCGCACCTCCTGCCAGAGCGGCTCGGGGAGTGAGTGCGCCGTCCGAAGGCGCACGACCGCTTCGAATTCCGCTCCCACATCGGGCTGCGGGAGAAGAACGCCAAAGAGATAGGAAATGACATCACTGGCGCCGCCCCGCTGTGACTCCAATAACCAAGCCACGAGGCGCGCCGCTTGCTCGTCGCCTAGGGCTCGCCAGACCTCCAGCCACGTCGGCGCGAATGGCCACCGAATGGTGCCGACATGCGCCGCCTGTGCGATCGCTATCGGAAGATCCGACGCCGTTCGCAGGTTGGACGCAACGACATGAAGGACGATTCGCTCGCGAACGGTAGAGCGTTCGCGAACGTCGCGCTCAAAGACCTGCCATAGGTCCCAGCTTGATTGGACGAGCCGTACGTCACCGATGTCGTCGAGTACCCCCGTCGTCAGGAGACGCTCGGGATCGAGCACCACCACGGCGACTGCGGTCGAGCTTCGGGCGTCGCGGAGGTCGTCGTCGGGCCAAGCCATTAGCGGGTGATCAGAAACGACTAGTCAGCGCGTCAAGACGACGCGAGGCGTTCTGCGTTTCGGTAGTAGTAGAGGAGGGTTGAGTCGTCGGCGAATGCATCTTCTGGAAGCCGGCCCCCCACCGCGATGATCAGGGCGAAGTCCCTTCTCCCCCAGGCTTCCTTGAAGCCAGCTCGCAGGACTTCGCCCCGCGCCTGCGTAAGCCTGCCTTTGCCCTCGGCGTATCTGCCGAATTCGCGAAGAAAGGCCCGAGTTTTTACCTGCTCCATATCGGCGGCCTTCCGCGAGTCGGGCGCCCTCCACCGTCCGCTGCCTTCGTCTTGCACAAAGTTCTCGTCGAGCATGACGCGGAGGTCGGGGAGTTCGTCCCATTCAGCCGCGCCGGCCTGCGCCTCGGCGAAGAAGTCGGGTTGGATCTCCGCGTAAGTCAGCGACCGTCGCGAGAGTCGATCGCGGAGCCACTGGATGGCCGTCGCTTCGCTTGTGATAAATAGCGACTGCTGCTCAACGCCGCGCACGGTAAGCAGGAATCGCTCGTAGGTCTCCGTCTGCCCAGGCAGGAAATACATTCCATCACGCTTCAGGAACTTCTCGTCCAAGCCGGCGTTGAATTCGGCCGTCGTGGCTATCGGGACGCTAATGCCGTGTGCCACGTGATAGGCGACCATGCGGTCCCATAGGCGATCGGGCTGACGTTCGCGGATCACCCGTGCCATGCCCTTGAAACTCTCTTTGACCGGGAGGTGAGCGAGGTGCTCTCGTAGGAACGCCCAGACACCATCCACCGTCCCGGCGGCGAGCTCGAATCGCTCCTCGAGCATTTCGGCGGGCTTGTAGACGGAGATAATCAGGTCACGCCGAACTGCGTTTCGCGCGGTAACCTGGCGATACGACAACTGCTCCTTATCGAACACTCGGGTGTCGGCTACAACGAAGCCGACCTCGGCCAGCGCCTCCTGGATGCCGAGCCATACTTTGTTCGAGGAATTGCTGAATTCAACGGTCATCCACCGGCCGGGCTTCAGTACCCGAAAGAACTCTCTAAAGCACTTGGTCATCAGAGCTGTGTATTCGGGCAACCCCTTGTGGCGGAATGAGTCGAGGACAGCTTCCTCATCGACGTTGGTTCGGACGCCGTGCCAGTGCTCGACGACTAGAGCGAGATCCGCGTAGGGAATGTTTGATCCGAACGGCGGATCGACGAAGACGTAGTCGACGGACGCATCAGCAAGGGCGACTCTTGTTGATGAACCGGTGGAGATGCGAACGTGACCAGGCCGGGCCGGGCTGGCTCGCCAAAAGTCGGCGAGGGCTCGACGCTTTCCGCGGTTGGGATTGGTCCCCTCTAGGTTGTACCTCGGACTCGGTTCTGAGACGAGCGACGAAACGTAATAGACGCCCGACTGCGCTCTGTTGACCTGCGAATGGTCATTCGGCTTATAGCGGTTCATCCAGGACAGGCCCCAAAACGCCTGCTCGATCCAAAACCGAAGCGCGTGTCGGAGAACCTTGTCTGGCTCCTCTCCAGACTTCGTCCACAGGATGGACAGGGCGACGAGTGCACGATCTGGCCAGAGGTGATGGATTCGCGTAAACCCTTTCGGACCGAGCCTGGAACCGTGGGTCATCTCCCCGAGCGGCAGGTCATCGGTTGGAAATCCGCGGACATTGAGAGTTGCAATTCGCCTGAGAACGGCGACGTCCGCGGAGTCGAGCCGCTTCGAGCCGACGACCTTTCCAGAGCGATAGTGAATTCGAATTGGTGTGAACTCAACCCTATCGATCGTGTCGCCACCGAGAGTTCGCACTGCCGTCATGCGGCGCAGGAGGGTGTCTTTCGTCACAGAGCCGCGACATGCGGTACATGTGAAGTCTTCGAGCACGGCGCCCGATGCCTCATCAAATGCCGCGTCGTAGAAGATCACCGGGGATCCGCAATGAGGACACGTAAAAACCTGAGACCACACCGTGTAGTCGATGACAGCTGGCTTCCCATTGGGGGTCGATGTCTCGTGCATCCAGCCATATGCCGCCTCGAACTCGGCAAGCATTTCGGATGACCGCTGATCGAAAGCGTCTGCGTCGACGGGCAAATTGAGACCGGCAGCGATGAACGACGCGTTGGGCGCGATGTCTTGGAGGAAGGCACGCCTCGCACCCCATCTTGGGGCACCAAGCTCGGCTTCGATCTGCTCGCGCGTCACGCGGTCGGGCGCGCCACAGGCTTGCGCTGCGACCCCAGTCATCCCAGTCCCGGAAAAGCCATCGAGAACCAGGTCGCCTGGTTCCGTGTAATGCAGTAGGAAACGCATGATCGCGGGGTGTGGAACCTTGGTCGGGAATCCGTGGGCCTTGTACGTGGGGTGGCCCTTCCCGGCTGTCAAGTCAGCAGCAAATGGACCAGGGTCGTTCCGACCTTCGGCTGCTGTCGTGGCGGCAAGATCAGGGCCATAGGGATTAGGGAAGGCAGTCATCGCCGGCGGTTGGGACATCTCAAGGATGGCTGTGTCCGAGCCGATAGGGAATCCGGGCAGTAGGCGCGCGGCGTCTAATCGGCTCCGAAGATCTTCAGTCCCGCTAGCCTCGGACTCGAGTCGCTCCGGCCCGAACCCAAGCGTCGCGTCGGTCACTCGCTCTCCTCCTCACCTGGCACCACGCGGACCTTGTCTTCATCCGCGTCGCCGCGGATACCCGAGAGGAGTGAGTCGAATCGATCCCGCAGATCAGTGAGACTGGCCGGCGCCTGAGCGGGAAATAGGGCTGCCCAAAACTGCTCTCGCGTGGCCTCTCTCACCTCGAAGCCCGCGAGCATTTCGTTTACTGCGTTCACGAAGACGCGATCGATTGGTGTTGGAAGAGACTTGGTTGAGAGAAGGTTGGCAACTGAGGCTTGGCCTACGGGATCGTCCAGCATCTGAACTCGTTCCGCCATGCCTTCAACAGACAGGTTGTCTGCGAGGACCTTTTCCCATTGCTCTCGCAATGCGTTGAGAGAGGTTTCGACCTCACTGAGATGCTCCGATGCGGACGGTCCACTTCCGCCTATCGGTCGGTACCCACATTGGAGGCAGATCACACTCTGCTGAAGGTCGTTCTCGTCGAAGTCAGGGCACGTCCCGATTTCTGTCAGCTCAACCTGAAGGTCCCCGAACACCGATCTCGGCAACAATGTGATGTCCGCGAGGGAATTGAGGTCCTCGTAGACCGGCCCAACCCGAATAGCGACCTTTCGATCATCGCCGGCGCGATCCAGACGCGAGCGGCCGTGAGCGCGTGCAGCTTCATCGATGTACCGACCCCGGAGAGCCTCGGCCTCCTTTCGAAGGTCCGAGATCACTGCCACGTCGGGAAGGGCGGCGGGAGAGAAGGCTTCCAGTATTCTTTCGTGGAGATCTTCCGTCTCGGCGCGAATTGGATCCTTGTCGCCGAAGACTCCTCGGGCCTCGCGGAGATAAGTCACAACCGCAGCAATGTGCCCCTGAGCCTCGGCGGTCGCCTCGATCCACGCGAGTTCCTCTAGGCCCTGCTTGCCACCTTCAATTGCCTGGGGTGTCGTCGCGATCTTGTTGACTTTTCCGACGGAGTCCCGGCCGCGAAGGTCGTCGGCGATTCCCTGTATGCCGTCAAGTCGACCTAGTCGTTCAGGCTTCTGGTCAACTACCTCCGCTCCCCAGACCTCGATGCCCGTCGCAATCCGGTCCCGAGCATCGGCCACTCGTTTGCGAAGCTCCTGAGACGCAACGAGAATCGTCGTGACCAGCTCCGGGGTCACACCTGTACTGGGGATTTGAGCTGGTCCGATGCCGACCAACGCGATCGTGTCGCGCAAGATGACCATTGGCGCCGGCTTGGGCGGCGCGATGTGCGCAATACCCTGGAGTTCGTTGAGATCCATCCGGGTCAGTCGATCGATCGTGATTGCATCAATCTGTTGCCCGGGATAGCCGATTTCCACCCGGCCCATGTGGCACATGGCCGCTGCGATCGTGGCCATCCACCAGAGTTCAAGGTTCCAGGGACCCCAAACAAGCACTCCGGGGTCGTCAAGCGGTGTTAGCAGGTCCTTCCGAGTCAGTGGACGACCTGCTGCCGCGAGGTCGGCCAGCATTCGAGCTGCATACTCGCCGGAATCGACGATCTCCCCCTTCGAGTTGGTGAGCTGAAGTCCCAGGAGCACCTTGTCGGCCAGCGCAGACTTTCGACCTGTCGCGATGGCCGCGACTGTTTGGCGAACCGTTTCCGCCAAGTTACTTGATGGCCCGAGGGTGATCTCCGAACTGAACTTCGGATAGCCGGGATAACGAGAATCGAAGAATGGCGAGAGACTGCGCGATGCGATGTCCTTGATGACGTCGCGCGGTTGGGGTCCTGCAGTTGACGCCCATTCGGCAACCGTCTTGACATCGCCGTCATAGATCACCGACACGGCCTCGCCCATGTTTGTGCGCAGCCAGGCGATCATGTCATCGAGCGCTCTTTGCGCCTTCGTCCGGTACACGGCGCGATGCGTTGGGACGGCCGTTTCGTTACCCAGGGCCGTCGCGCCCGCGTGGCGGCGAAGAGCGCCCGTGAAGTCGTCGTCGTGGTGCTCGAGCCGGAAGAACACCTCGTCGAGCTCCCGACGATCGCCGATCTCGCGGCGCTCATAGGGCTGGAGGAAATAGAGGTAGTAGTCGCGTGGCGGTTGGGCCGTACTACGCTCGTCCGGCGCTCCAAAGAACATGTACCCAAGCCGCCCGATGCCATGGCCGGACCATGCGAGGTTGTACTCCCAAATGTTGTACCCGGACACGTATTGGACGTCGCGGACCTCGAGAACCTGCTCCAACGCGCCAAAATAGGCTCGATCCAGCGCCGCGTCATCGAGCGACGCTGCCCGGTCCTCAACCTTCTGGTCATAGTCGATGTCCTTGCGGACATCCAAATAGACCTGGCCATTCGCTTGGTTCTGGGTGATGAACTGGCCGCTGACTGCCTTCACAATCTCAGTGACAACGGTCTCGACCCATGTCTCCAGAAACAGGGCTTCGGTCGGCATCCCAGGGAGCATTAGAGACAGGTCGTCGCGCAGCATCGCTGCCGTCGGACCGACTTCCACATGGATGTCATCTCCCGTGGTGAGTCGAGAGATCGCAAGGGCATCGATCACACGCAAAGCTGGGCCGATGTCGTCCCTATTCGGTATTGACCGGTGTGCAATTCGCCGCAACGTCTCGCCCTTGTCCAAAACCTCCCGCACGGACTCGATTGCTCGGTTGGCAGGATCCGCCTCAAGCCGTGAGCGATAGGAGTCGTACGTGATAAGCCCGGGAAGGTCGGTCGGCACCTCTTCGTCTACCCGGCGCATCATCTCTTCCGAAAGCGTCTCCAGAACCTTCCGCTTTTCGACGATCGTCATCGCCTCAAAAGCGCGGAGGTAAGACGGATGAACGGGAAACAGATCGATGTACTCGTCGAGTTCCTCGGCCATGCCGGCGAATGCAGGTGTGAATCGAACGAGATGCTTCCGGATCGCATCCCTCTGTGTGACGCTCTTGCGCAGGAGTCGCTGCTTGACGACGAACGCAACATCTGCTCGATCGATCCGGACCTGGTCGAACCGATCCTTCACGCGCTGTACTGCGTCGGCTGCGCTCGCAAAGCGCGGGTTATCGAAGAGGGTTTCCTGAATTCCGGCGATAAACCGGAAGCGAGTGCTCCGAGCTATTTCCCCTATTTCCCTGAGCACGGTCAAATCAAACGCGAGCTCGTTGTCGCGACGACCACGCAGGAAATCTAGAAGCTCGTCTATGACAAGTAGTAAGCCCTGATCTGGGAACTTGGACTCGAACGCCTCCATCATCGCCACGATGGAGTCCTTTGTATTTGTAACCTGATCGGCAGCCTGAAACGAGAACGTCACACCCATGCCGGCAAGGCCGGACTCGAGAACGTGCGCGATGATGTCGCGCAAGGTCATCTTCGTGGCGCCGATCTCGTGGCGGATCACCTGGAACTTGCCGGCGATCGGTGCTGCCGCGGTTGCCACAGTCTCATCTGTGAGTTCGGCCCTTAAGTCGGCGTGCTCCGCGACGGCCGATATGACCGACATCAGGTGGGTCTTCCCGGTGCCGTAGGTTGCGACCACGAGTACGCACTTCTTCTCGCCCGGAGTGTCAAAGCGCAGCCCAGGCAACACGACGTCACGGAGCCGTTCCGCCATGCGCTCCGAGATGACGTAGGTTCGGGTGTCGTCTAGCGCACGATCGTGGTCGTCGGCCTCGCCGAGAACCTTGACACCGACCACCGGTTCAAAGGAGACAAGGTCTCCGTACTTCATGCGGGTATTCGCTCCAGTTCGAAAGGCGCTTGATCAGGAAATCGTCGCCGGCGCGGGCGAAGAACCACAACGTCAGATAGCTGGCCTTCGAAGTAGTCTTGGCGGCCCGGGCTGCTGTACGAGGCCCTTCTTCCATCGATGCGACCCGGCCACACAGCAACCATGGGGCGCTCACGTGCCAGCCGGGTCAGGAGTCGCAATACATCTAGATCCAGGAGCGGCTTCCAGAACAAGATCTCCAGATCGGTCAAGACACTCGCCTCGCTTAGCCGGGACCGCACGTCGTCTTCGCTTTGCGGCGAGCTTCCACGCGTCATTACTGCGCCAACACGTGTCACTGGGCCACCGAACACGCTTGCAAGCGCACGTATGCCCTCATCTAGGTCGGGGCCGGCGAGAGCAAGAGCTAGACGACCGGGGTGTCTTCGAAGCTCAGCTGCAAGCGAGCGGCCCGTCTCGGGCCAGGCTGCAATCCTGCTACACACTCACTCCCCCCGGGCCGGCCGTCGCTGGGCACGCCGATCAACGTCCGGCTTGAGCGTCATCATCTCAGGTCTCCCAGAGACGCATGGCGTCGTTGGCTCCACGTAGGACGCTCGGTCGAAGCTTGGTCGGAGACGGTGATGGCCCGTCGCGAGTCGCCGCCCGACGGCGGAACGTCGATGGTCATCGCTGTTCCCAGGCGCGGGCGGTCAAGCCTCGTCCGCGGATCACGGCCGCAGCCCCACGCTCGCCATCTCCGCCTTCGCCAACCGGTCGTGCCGGCCCGACACCCAGTCGCCGAGCGGGTCCGGGGTGAAGTCGAGCAGCGTCGGGTAGTCGAGGCGGGTCACGGCCCGCATCGCGAGGGTCTTCTGGATCCCCGCGTCGGTGTCGGGCGCGGTCCGGATCGCCCGATGGGCCGAGCGAACGCGGCGCAGCCGCTCCCAGCGCCACGGCAGGTAGCGGTTGAGCCACGGGCCGAGGCTCACGATCGCGAGCAGCCCGGCCAGGACGATCGAGACGATCGTGATGAACTGCTCGAGCTCGGTACCGAGGTCCGCCATCGGCTTCCCGCCGAGGGCGAAGGCCCCGCTCGTGAGGTCCCGGACCTGGGCGCCGACGAGGGGCAGGCCCGCCAGCGACTCGCCGAGGTCCACCCCGGCCTGGGTCATGTTCTTGCCCCCGTCATGGACGACCCGGCCGACCTGCGCGAACCCGACGAGGAACTGGAACAGCTGCCACACGATGCCGCCCCAGAACGTGACCCACAGCAGCGTCGCGACGTCGGCGATCTGCTCGCGCGTGCGCGCGAGGG
>Ga0070699_100003021_pt1 | contig 14933 bp, 15 predicted proteins | sample KBSK1503metaG_FD_65473 | JGI IMG/M metagenome (GOLD analysis project Ga0070699, IMG submission 65473) | Corn, switchgrass and miscanthus rhizosphere microbial communities from Kellogg Biological Station, Michigan, USA - KBS K1-50-3 metaG | ecosystem: Host-associated > Plants > Roots >...
TCTTTATTTCGGAGATTGCCTGGTCAAAACGCCCCCTACTTAGGAGGTAGCGGGAATAAATGTCGTGGGCTTGAGATGAATCGGGATCTAATTCAATGGCTCGTTTGCATGATTGTTCTGCGCTGACGAAATCGTATTCATAATACATTTGGCTTTCGCACAAAGTACTATGAGCGTCAGCTAGATTTTGATCCAAAGCCAACGCCTTGTTTATGGCCTCGATTGCTCTTTGATGTGCCTGCTGATTACTCTTGACAGGCCCGACAGGCCGAAGCGCGTAGGCTAGTCCTGCCCACGCAAGGGCGTAATTTGGGTCGAGCCTGACAGCTTGTTCCAATGTTTCAACTGCCTTTTGCGCGTCTGTGGGATTTCTTTTATTGGCTAAATACATTCCCTGCAAATACAACCGATAGGCTCCTTCATTCGTCGTTCTGCGCTTTGCCGCCAATCTGCTCGAAGTGCTCACAAATCGTGCCAATAGAATATTCTCAACTTCGCTTGCGACCGCATCCTGCATTGCAAAGAGGTCCCCAATATCATTTTCGGTTTTATGAATTTCCTCAACCTGCCCATTGGCAACGTTCAAAAGTTGCCAGGTGATGCGAATTTTTCCCGAGGCTAATTGATAATTCGAAGCGAGCACATAATCGACCTGTTGTTCTTGCCCAGCCGCGACAGGATCTTGTGTTAGATCGGCATACTTTCGCGTCGCGTTCAGGGACCGAACGACGAACTCCTTCATTAGACTGAGCCGGTATATCAGCGAATCGGCAATGCCAATTTCATAAACCTCATTGCGGTTCGTTGCGTCGATTGGTTTGAGCGGCAAAACGGCGATTGATTTTTTAGTCGGTATATTACGACTCGTTAGAAAGTATGCCAGACCGACTACACTAACGAGCAAAAGCAGCAGTGCGGCAATAGCCAGAGTTTTGTGGCGTTTGATCTCGCCAACTATGTACTCAATGCTGGCTGTCGGCAGTGACTGGACCACTTCGCCGGTCGTCATTACCGAAGCGGAAGTTTTTGTTTCTCGTTCATTCGTCCGTGTGACGCGTCTTAGAGTGGCTGTTTCATCCAACTTCAGCCTCAAGGTTTTCAGATCACGCTCGAGTTCGGAAGCTTCCTGATAGCGCTCGTGTCTGTTCTTGCTCAGGGCCTTCATTACAATCCGTTCTAACTCGGCCGGAGCTTTAACATGATTCCGGAGCGGCGATGGTTCTGCCTCAAGAATCGAGACCACTGCGTGGCTGGCGGTCTCGCCGGTGAAGGGCGCCTGACCTGAGAGAAGCTCGTAAAGCAGCACACCGAGGCTCCAAATGTCTGTGCGAGGATCCGTGTCTTCTCCGCGCGCTTGCTCTGGTGACATGTACTGCACAGTACCCATCACCATTCCGGGATCGGTCTTATGCAAAGCCTTCGGTAAGGATTGTGCGCCAAGTATCGGCTCAATGTCTGACGCGAGTTTTGCGAGGCCAAAGTCGAGTACTTTGATGAAACCGTCACGCCGCAGCATGATATTTTCAGGTTTGATGTCGCGATGGATTATGCCGGCCGCGTGCGCCGCCGTGAGAGCGGAAGCGATTTGAGTGGCAACATCCAGCGCTTCGTCAAGCGTCATCGGAACTTTGGCTATGCGTTGACGTAGGGTGTCGCCCTCAATGAATTCAGTGGTGATGAAGTGTGAAGAGTTTGATCGGCCTATCTCGTGGATGGTGACGATGTTTGGATGGTTGAGCGCCGAGGCAGCGCGCGCTTCCTGCTTAAACCGATGCACCCGCTCAGCATCGAGAGTGAATTTCGCAGGTAGCCGTTTAAGTGCGACATGGCGCCCGAGTCTTACGTCGTGAGCCAGGTACACTTCTCCCATTCCACCCTGGCCCAACAAGGACACAACCTGATAGTGACCTACGTATTCTCCTCGTTTCAGTTGGGTCTCGCGGCCCGCCATTAAGTCAGCAGCGATATCTTCTGCCGCCGTTCTTATGAAGCTATTTGCCTCTTCGTGAGATCCGAGGAGCGAGACAACCTCGCGACGCAATGACTCGTCGCCTTTACAAGCCTCCCTGAGAAATGCATCACGCTGCTCAGCATCGCACTCCAAAGCCGAGTGGAACAGCTGATCAATTTGTTGCCAGCGTTCGGGAGTCATAACAACATCGACTATTTTCCGGTCGCTCTCATTTCTCTACGCAGCCAGGCTTTGGCCAACGTCCAATCGCGCATGACGGTGCCGGCTGAGACTGCTAAGACCGCGGCTGTTTCCTCAATGCTGAGTCCGCCAAAGAATCGCAGTTCAACTATCTGACTCTTGCGTTGGTCAACGGCCGCCAAACAAGCCAGTGCTTCGTCGAGAGCAACCACCTCTGCAGTCCGCTCTGCAGACACAATTGCACTTTCGTCCAAAGATACGGGGTGAGCATCACCGCCACGCTTGGCATACTGCCGGGCACGCGCATGATCCACCAGAATGCGCCGCATCATCTGGGCAGCGATACCATAGAAGTGTGCTCGGTTCTGCCATTCGACCGCATTTTGATCAACCAGCCTCACATAAGCCTCGTGAACCAAGGCTGAGGTTTGCAGCGTGTGTCCGGGACGCTCCTTCCTCATGTGCTGGTGGGCCATGCGACGCAGTTCCTCATAAACAACCAGCATCACCTGATCGCGCGCGCTTTGATCACCATTGCTCCAGGCTTTGAGCAGTTGAGTTATTTGGTGTGGCGAGGACGTCATTGAGGTCGCGCCTTGATGGAATGATCCAGTATCAGATCGTGGCGCACATTATACACCCGAGCAAATTCACCAGGGCAAGGTCGTCGATGGAAAAGAATTCCGGCAACGGCGTTAGAGGTTTTCTATCGGATTCTCGCGTTACCGGATGAGAGTCAACGAAAACTCACTCGCTTAGCGCAAACGCGACGGTCGAGACAGCAAGTCGCGAATGCCTGAATCATTTGTTTATCAAGCAAAGGAAAAATCATGATAAAGCAACACTCTACATTGGCTGTCCCAGTATTGCTTGCGATGGGGATATTTCTACTCGCAGCAACGGCGACTTCACTCGTTCAGACTGCGACGACACAGGTCGCTGATCCAGTGGGCGGGGCGCAAGTTCTAACTAGAGTCTCTGACATCCTTACTCCTGGAGTCGTCTACTTCATCAAGTCTAAAGGATCGCAAAAAGTGATTGACGTGGACGGCGGAAGTTCTCGTCCGGGGACTGCCCTCAGGCAACTCAGACTGGATGGCACGTTGGGACAAAAGTTCATTTTTACGAAGGCAGGGGAAGGCTTCTTTTTCATCCGCACGTCGACTGGCGGACATTTCGTTACGCTTCATCATGAGCCAAGCGTGACGGTAGATCCGAGTGTCACGACCCCTCCTGTATCCAAGCCGTCTCTTACGCAAGAGTTGCGTACCACCAATCCGCTGGACGCCGATTCCCAGAAGTGGAAAGTTATCGAGAGTGGGGAGCCCAATTGCTTTCTGATCTTGAATAAAACTGACGAGACTCGCGCCCTACAACCTAGCAGCAGTTCCGACAGTGCCAAGCTGATCGCTGTGCCGCGCGATGGGAACAACTTGCAGAAATGGATCCTGAAATTGACGACCGCAGAGGACAACCCCGACGTGGCATCGGCTGAAAAAGGACTGGTCTCTGACTGCTTTGCGACGTTCAAAAAATCATTCGTGCTATTCACAATTAAGAAAAAGAAAAATGTGAGCCCAATCTTTCCGGAATGGCGCTCCGTAGGGGAGGAAACTGTCGTCGATGGCATCCGCAGACGCCCGCTCCTGTCTTACAAAATCCTCGAGGGAGTAGTGACCAGAAATAGCCCTCACGTGTCGCCCGAAGACCAGCCGGCGGGTCACTTCACGCACGATTTCGTTTTCGATGTTAATCCTGATCCCGCCTTCCGATATTTGCTGGGCAAGCAGAATGGGGTGGTCCAGCAGGATATTGAAGTCGAGTGGGAAAGCGGTCTCGCTCAGGCAGACAGCAGGGATCGCAACCCGGCGTCTGCGGCCAGCATTCGTGGCGACAGCTTCGGCTTCTACACGGCCGGGCACAAACGACGCGACGTGATCTGGAACTGGCCGACAGCTAACGATTGGGTTCACGTGGAGGGCGTCTGGATTTTTGATCGTGGCCACGACGATCCTGTGAGGACCGAAATTCACCCGGCGCACTTGGTAGCTGTGAAACGCGATCTGCCGGACGTATTCGAACCCAAACCGGATCTGCCGGGACAATTCGTCTTTGCAACCCGGGCCGATATCTTCGCGAACGGTGATGGCAACATCGTATGGAACAACAAAGGACTGAATGATTTCGCACAACCAGTGAAGATGTCCGATCGAGTGTACACAATCATCTTCAAACATGACCTTCCGCGCCCGACACCCACAGCCAAACTAAAGTTCGCCTTCAAAAACCAGCGGGGCAACTCGTACACGGGAAAGCCTATCGTCGAAGTCTTTGAGAACGGCACAGCGGACACTCCGACGCCGCATGTGATGATGTCCATCTCATGGGCAGGCGATCGACTTCCCGATACGGCGGTCTTCGCCAAGACGCTCTATATTTATTGGGATGACCTGCCCACTCACGGCGTCAAGGCCGGCTTCGAGATCAAGAAAGTCAGCGTCACCTTTCAAAAGGTTGTAATTCAAGACAAAAGTGAGGGCAATGATTCCGACCCTGGCGAATACAGGTTGTTTTCGGACATGGGCGGCAAGTGGATCTTTCTGAATGAGTTCACCGGGGCCACTGACATTATGAATAACGGATTGGGACGTGCGTGGGACACTACCTACTCCAAAAAGCATCCGATTGGGTTCGTCCCCTTCCCGGTTCCGTCAGGGGCGGCGGCTGTGTTTAATTTCAACCAGCCTTTCGATATCTACATTCCAGCGGGGAAGAGTCTCAGACTTTTCGTCGGGGGCTGGGAGGGCGATTACATTGAAGATCAATTCGGCAAGATCTTCAATCCGTATGCAGCTTGCACAGACGCTACCAGCTTCGCGGAAAGAGAGTTTAGTGTGACACAGTACTTGTCTCACGGCGGCTTTGACGATCCGACCGGAGAGGCTACATTCTTTATCTCTTTTGACTCAGCCAAAACTCTCGCAAGACTTTCGTTCCCCTCGCAAGGGTCGATAACGGAGGACCCTGAAATAGGAAAGAACGATCCTAATAATAACTTTCGAGCGACATTCACTGTCAGGGTCACATCGGCCACAACCCCGGTGCGGTAACGGAGAATTGGAAATCGAATTGGGTATCTATCTGAGCGTCAAGACCAAGCCATGTCCATTGGCAACTAATTAAGGCCTCATAGCCATAGTTTATTTTGGCGAAGGGGACTCGCGGACGGGTTTCGTTTAACTTGACTTCTCGCTAACGGAGTTGAATATGTCTTACTTGATGGTGGATATTCGGACAAACGAGCTATCAGTCTTCTTGGTCTACCTTTCGAAACCAATCTCGGAGAAAGCGCGCGTACTTAACTCAAAAGGTTTGACGGATTGTTGACAGCTAAGACCGGAGGGGACACTTAAGATGCACCGGAGGGCTCAGAGTGCCACCGCTCAACTGGCGCACCGGCTTCAAATTCATAGAAGCGCAGATCTGAGGCGGTCAGTAGCTTTGTCAGCAAGAAAATTTGCCCCGCATGCATCGAAATGGGAAGCGGTCTAACAACCGCTTCCCTTTCTTTTGTTTGCAGACTCCACTGATTGTCCGTTGACGGCTTCTTGACGGCTTTGCGAATTGGCGACAAAGCGCTCGCGGATCTTGCGCCCTTCTGACCCCTGGCAAACTCATCGTTTCGTGGTAAAGGGATCACGAGTTCTTTAGTTGGCTAGTGCATGAGGTCTTGGGTCGATGTCGTGCTTGTACATGTGAGTGACTTATGCCGAAGACCGCCTTACCTTTCCCGGCTTGTCCATTGGACGCAGTTCGAGAGCGCACCACTTAGTTATTGGGCTCCATTGTTTGGTCCTGCGTAGGGCCAGGATTCCCTTTGACGCAGTGGCGCGTGAGCTTCGCGTTGACTATCAACCCGGAGTAGATTTCATTATTCGTGACGTCAATCTCCAAGGTGTGAGTCGTTCCCGGTGTAAGCCAATTCGGATTGACCGTCAGCTGCGCGGAGCCAGTGAAGCAGCTAGGCCCTAGACACGAGCCAACTGAATGCAACGGACCGTCTAGAAAGGCCTTTGCGCTATTATCAGCACTGAACGTACCAGTCAGTTGGATCCGGCTGGGAATGGCGCACTCGGGGATGTAGAACTTCACCGTGTACCTGTAAACACCCGGGGCTATGTTGCTGCTGGGAGTCGATGAGGGCACCGGTTGAATCCAGCTCGCCGAGGGCAGAACCGTCCATACATTCAAAAGATTCGAAAGATTCGAAACGACATAGGCGTTTACGTTGTTCATTTTCCACAAAGGATCTATCGGGCCACTCTGGCCCGTACTGAGATCGAGAGTAGTGACTTTGCCGAGGCATTCACAGCAAGTCAGGGCTGGAATTCGAGGTTGCACTGGTATGGTTGAGTCAAGCTTGATCGCACGCGGTTCCTGCGCCAGACCAAGAATGGTCGTAGTCCCGAGCGCTACGAGAGCAAGAGCAAGCATTAGTAAGTTCTTCATTGTGTTGTCTCCTTTTTTGTCGGTGAGAGTTACTCGTAACGACCGCGGACCATTTGCTGCGAACGTATTCCCTGTGAGTAACTTGAGCTTTCCCTGGGAAGAGGTGCACGAAGTCTTGCGACTATCTCGTGCTTACATCTGTGTGTGACATCTACTCCACGAACGTAACGGTATTACAAGCTGTCATTCGGAACGACGCATCGTTGTAAATAGAGATGTCTTTTCTTCCGAATAGTCGAGGAGCACATGCCGATGTGGAAGGACTCTAGAACACAAGCCACGCAGAGGATGCAGCTTGTAGACGGTGTGGTTACGTGTTCGAGACTACGAGACGACCACTCGACCACGACTTGTTTGATTTTGGCTGGCATGATCTTTCTCCTGAGAGTTTGAATTGCACGAGACGTTGGTTTGAGTTCGTGCTTGTATCCGTGCTTACTCTCTATCAGCGAGAAAACGTTGAGAGTCGTATCAATCATGGTGAAGAATTTTTTGGTGGGGAAGATCTTCGGGTGATTTCCCTGGGATTCACGAAAGAGTTCAGCGGGGTGCAGCTTCCCAGAGTTGTATCTTCCCCACCGTGCCGTGCGAGATAAGGGTATTGCCATCAGGCGTGAAAGCGAGAAAACTCGTATTGGGTGCACCAGTGTGAATTGCCAATACCTGGTCCCCGGTCTTCGTGTCCCAAAGACGAATGACGCCTTCCATGCTTGCCGAGGCCAAACGCGTACCATCAGGCGAATAGGTCAGCGCCGTCAGCCGCCCACTACTGCCGGTAAAGGTGGCGAGCAGTTTCCCATCTACTGTCTGGCGAATCTGGATCCCGCCGTCCGCATCTCCAATAGCGAAGGTTTGCCCTGCAGGGGCGAAGGCTACTGACAAGAATGGTTTTCGCGATATACCGATTTCAGCAATCACTTTTCTCGTGTCGAAATCGATTAGTTTGGCTGTCTGATCGAGGCTGGCCACGAAGACCCGACGGCCGTCGGGCGAAACTCCCAGAGCGGTCACCTCTTTGTCGAAACGGCATAGTTCAAGAAAACCAACTGGGTTTTCGATATTCAAAATGCGCCCGGTCTTGTCGTCACTTGCCGAGATCAATCGTTTGCCGTCGGGCGAAAAAACAATCCGCCTGATGTATTTGCCTTGATCCCTAAAGTGCCGGATTTCTGCGCCGGTCGCAGTGTTCCAGAGGGTAATTGTACCCGCGAGGCCGCCTGTTGCCAGGATGGCGCCGTCAGGTGAGAACGAGCCACTCTCAAGAGGTTCCTTGGTAAAGAATTCAGCAACCTCGTGCCTTGACGTAACGTCCCAAAGGGCTAGTGTGTTCATCGAGGGAACCACCACTTTGCTGCGATCAGGAGAAATGGCTGACCAACCGCCGCCATAGCTTAGAGGCGGGCCGAATGATGAGCTTTTTAGCAATTCCGTGGCGTCAAACAAGAAGACGTTGAAATCAGTTCCCGAGGTAGCAATGAATTTTCCGTCGCGGGAAAATGCGACGGACCAAGCTTCGCTCAAATGAGCTTTCAGGTTTTGCGATTCCACGCCCGTTTGCGTATCAAAGAATCTGACGGTGCGATCCGAGCTTGCCGAGGCAATCGTCAAGCCGTCTGGCGAAAAGGCGACGTTATTAATTCTTGCCTCGTGCCTCGCGATTTCCAACACCTGTTTGGCCGGATTGGCATTGAAGATCTGAATCCTCGGTTCAAAGCCGCCGAGCGCAAACCGTTTGCCGTCGGGCGAGACAGCAGCAGCCCACGATCCCCCTTTTGAGAACTCGGGAAGAATTCTACCGAAGGCCACGTCCCACACGCGGGAGTTCCTTTTGCTCGCAACAAGCAATTTGTTGCCGTCTGGCGTGAAGTGTAGATCTTGGGTTTCATCTGGTTCACCCGCTCGCTCGATGACGAACCTTTTCAACTCTCGGCCGTCGACGGCGTTCCAAATTCGAATCGTTCCGTCGCGACTGCCGGTCGCGATCACCTTGCCATCCGGTGAAAAATCCAGTCCGCGGACCCGCCCTGTGTGACCTACCAGCGAGAAAACCTCAGTGCCGGTTACAGCATTCCAAACTTTCGCTGAGGTCGAGGTTGAGTCGCCAGACGCCGTCGCCAGGGATCGACCGTCCGGCGAAAACCTCACGCGCCAAATGTTTGTCTCTTTGGTTGCGGTAGTTGCCAGCAGCTTCCCCTCGGGAACCTGATAAATTCGGGCAAAGCCATCGGCGCAAGCGGTGGCCATTCTCTTACTGTCAGACGAAAACGTAACGTCCCAAACCTCGTTCGGGTGCGGAATCACCAACAATTGCCCTTTCGGCTTGGCAAGGTTTTGCAGGAATCGATACTCCCAATTCTTGGTGAACGCTGTGTTCTTGTAGCGCGCCAGGATCTCGTTGAGCCGGGCCAGATTCGCAGTTTCGTAAGACTGCATTCCGAGATTCATGTCTGCCGCATACGCGCGCCGCAGATTCTCGTTCGCCTGCTCGCGCGCGACATTTCTTTGCCATACGGCGCTGGTCAACCAGCCCAACAGTAGAATCATGATCACGGTTGCGGCCGCTACACCAAGCCGATGCCGCTTGACGTATTTGTTCAGGCGATCCCAAACGGAAGGTTGGCGCGCTGAAATCGGCAACATTGCCAAATGACGATCAATGTCGGCAGTCAACTCTTCGACAGTTTGATAACGCTCCCGTCTCTCTTTGGCCAAGGCCTTCAGGCAGATGTTGTCGAGGTCGCCGCGTAAGGTGCGGCGGACACCCGTTCGCGAATGTAATCCGCTGGCCAAAAGTGCGGCGTGGGGCATCTGCTCCCGCACCTGCATCTCTGTCTCGCTGGGCCTTGGCGGCACTTGCTCGCTGATTATCCGCAGAATTTCCGGGAGCGATTTGTCTTTCAAATCGTACGGACGATTTCCGGATAAGAGTTCGTAAAGCAAAACCCCGAGCGAGTAGACATCGCTAGCGGTGGTAATCGTCTCGCCCTTCAGTTGCTCGGGGCTTGCGTAATTGGGTGTCAGGATATTGGTTCCCAGCGTAAGGTTTCCCGATACATCGAGTAGGTCGGGCTGTAAGAGCTTCGCCACTCCAAAATCGAGTAGCTTCACCGTTCCGTCCACCGTCACTAGTATGTTGTTTGGCTTCAAGTCTCGATGAATGATGAGATTCTGGTGGGCGAACTTAACGGCTTCGCAGACTTTCAAAAAGATCTTCAAACGCTGGTTCGTGGTTTTGCATTTGTCTTTGCAATATTCGGTGATAGGGATTCCTTGAACATACTCCATTACCAGAAACGAGACTTTGTCTTGAGTGGTGCCACCGTCGAGCAAGCGGGCGATGTTCGGGTGTTCAAGCTTTGCCAGAATTTGGCGCTCGCGCCGGAACCTTTGCGCCATCTCGTCATCGCTCCAAAAAGGATTAACGAGCTTTACCGCAACGGTCTTGCGAAACTCATCATCATTGCGCGAGGCGAGAAATACCTTTCCCATACCACCGCGTCCAATCAGCTTTAACAAACGATAGTTGCCGACGCGCTTTCCGATTAAGCTTTCGGTGGTTTCGAGATCAAGTGCCTGGGACGCCGATTCGAGCGCCGATACTTCCATGAAGTCGGAGGCCTTTTCAGTGGCAGCGAGAAGTTTCTCAACCTCTAGCCGCAAATTGGCGTCTGCGCCGCAGTGTTTTGTTAGGATGGTTTCCCTTTGCGAAGCCGAACTATCTAAAAGCTCGTCAAGAATCTGGTCGATTAGTTTCCAGCGATCCGGTTTGGTGGAGTGAGGTTTCATTTTTCATGCAAAGCTTGATAAAGCCATGACTTGGCTTTGAGCCATTCTCGTTTGACGGTAATACCGGAGATTCCCAACACTTCAGCGGTTTCTTCGACGCTTAAGCCAGCGAAATATCTCAATTCCACAATTCGGCTTTTTCGCTCATCAAGTTCGGCCAGGATGGTTAAGACCTCGTGCAGATCAATCACGTTCACGTCTTTTTCAGGAGAGGCAATCATGATTTCGTCCGCCGAAACTTTCTTTGCACCGCCGCCGCGTTTGGCGAATTGCCGCGAGCGAGCGCGATCAACCAGGAGGTTTCTCATCACCCGAGCCGCGACGGCGAAAAAATGTGCGCGGTTTTGCCAATTGCTTTCTCGTTGGTCAACCAGTTTCAGATATGCTTCATTGATGAGCTCGATTGTTTGGATGGAAATCTCAGAACTCTCACGGCGTAAGCTGCGACGCGCCGTGCGTCTCAATTCGTCATAGACAACGGGCAGGATCTTCTCAATTGCCGCTTCGTTTCCGTTGCGCCATTCAATTAGATTGCGGGTCACTTCCTGCATCGCAGCCATTTAATCTCTTTGCTGAAAAACACGGCTCGCCGTTATGGACGCATCCTCTCGTCATACCGACTTGACACGACAAGATCAGAATAGGCAAGTGGTAATCGAAGCGGACAACGTCACGGAGTTAAACTGCCAGTCGGCGTTTTCGTGAAGCGGGTAAGCGGCGCCGAGAGAGAAGAATATTCCTTTTGGCGTAAGGACGCGAGCGTTTTACGTCGGTCAGGCGAGTTGACCCGAAACTTTCTGCTTTTAGCTGATTCAAAGGAGCGCGCTTGCTCTTCGAAACCATTGACCACTTCTGTGGCGGCTAGGACGACTCGGTCGGACCAGAGCGCCAGGTCTTGACGGGCACACCATCGTCGAACTCGTAGAAGCGAAGATCGGTCGTGGAGAGCATCTTCGTCAGCATGATGATCTGGCCGGTGTGCATTGAGAAGTGTTCGGTGACGTGGAAGACGGCTTCGAGGATGTCGACATCGTGCCCTTGGATTTTGCGAGGCTCGAGGACTGTCGCGGGATCGAGGGTTTGGAGTGTCGTTTGGATTTCAGACAACGTTGAGCGGAGCAACGTCAGGAGCTCGGTACGAGGAATCGGATCGCGCTGCTCAAATTCCGCTTCTCGGTTCCGATGATCCGGTTGAGAGCCGACGCCGCAGATGATCCACTGGCGCGCGTTGCCGCAGAGGTGCAGGATGAGATTGCCGATGCTGTTTGAGTCTTCGTTTGCGCGCCACCAAATCTGCTCGTCAGTTAACTTCTCGAGACAGCGCTCGATTTTCGGCAGATAGTCACCCAGCAGAAATTCTGTCGCACAGGCGATAAATGCCCGCGAGATGGCGTAGTCGTCTTTTTGAGCTGTTGCAGATTCAGACATCTTCGTCGGTCGGTGTCGGGCGGCGCTTGTGCTTTGCTTTGCGACCCGCGGGACGCGCTACTTCGTCCGGCTTGGCGTGTGACATCGGATGCCCCGGAGGCGCACCTGGCTTACGGATGCTGTCAAATACGAGTCGCGCCCGCTGACGCTTCCCTTTTCGTGGAGAACTCTTCCTAACCATCACTCAGCCTCCACTCGGTTTTCTTGCTTGAATCGCGATGCTACGCCCGGCGGAAATCGCCTGTCAAACAAATCCGAGGGTCAAAACAAAGAAGGCGCGAGATGGGGTGAACCCGTCTCGCGCCGTCAGTTTTTAGAGTCCGGCGTTCTTATTAGTTGTAATTAGGCTTCGCTGCCCCGTGGCGTTTTGGCAAGAATTCTTAGCGCGTTGGTCGTTTCCTCGCGGCGCTTTTGCTGAAACTCATTGACCCAATTGGAAACGGTTTCAACCATATCGCGCGCTGTTTCACGAGCAGAAGCAGCTTTTGCCTTAACGATTGGACGGGTTTTTTCGCCCTTTTTTACGATACGAATTGTTTTCTTCTCAGACATTGCTTTTATTTCGAGTTCGTTTGAATCTGTATTACCCAAACGAAATTCTCGTCACACAGTTCCCAAAATTAATAAACCCTAGAACGTCGGACGGCGATTACTCTTGCAAAGAAGAGGCCACATCCGCTAACGCGCACGTCCGTCGAAAAAAGGGCCACTTTTCGAAAAAAAATTTTTTTGGACGACTTATAAGGGATATTGACGGTCGCAAACCGTACACACGCAACAGAACAGTCACACCCGTAGCGAGACACGCCCAGGTTCCGGGGTGAGTTGGGCGTCCTTTGCTTTCATGTCGAGCACCCAGATTTCCTTGTGCGTCTTGTAAATCATCAGGGCAAGCCCGATTGCGCCGCCGATGTTGACGTATTTTAGGCCGTTAATCATCTGTCGGGTGCCGTAGTGCGCCAACAGGGCGTTGATGATTATGAGTGCCAGGCGAAATTCCGTCGGGCCTAGCTTCAGGTAGCTGATTTTGAAGCGATCGGTGGTCGCAAACATCAGAAACGTGCTCACTTCATAACCCGAACAAATCGCCAGTAGGATGAGAACCTGAAGACGGGAGCGTTCCGGAAGAATGAAGGCGTAACCGATGATCACCGAACACAGGAAAAAGTAGTCGAGCAGGTGATCCATGTAATAGCCCCACCTGACGAGTCCCGTGCCCCGGAATTTTCCGAGCTTGCCATCGTAATGGTCAGTGGCGTATTGCATGGCGATCATCGCCGAAACGCCCCAGAGCCAACGCAAATCGCGGGCTGCCCAGTAGGAAAACAGCAGGATGAACGACGACCAGACGAGCGTCAGCATCGTCAGGTGATAGGTCTGAAGCCACGACGGAAAATGCGGCAGCAGCCTCGGAGCCAGCCGGCGTTCGAACGGCGTCAGAAACGAAGTGTTGGATTTGCTCGCACCTGCGAATTGTTGAGTATCGATCATTTGTAGTTTCTCAGTCTGGAGAGAACTCCGGCCATGCGCGTGAGTGCAAACCAAAAGCCACCGCATTTAGGCGCTTTTGCAGACGTTTTGACTGAGGTGTTTGAGAATTATCCGACGACTGTCGGTTTTTTGCTCGATCTGTGAGGGGCCGAAAAAAGAAATCCGTCTAACCCGAGTCTCAGATAAAGACGACTGACTGCGAACTCGGAATCTCGAAACGTCGACGGCAACGAGCATTTCGACAGGCCAGCATGTCGTCGATTCGCACCAGGTAGTCGCGGGACTTTGCGAAGCGAGCGCGATCCTGTTCGTTGGCGCCGCGTGGCGCCTGTGGCTTTCTCGTCCGTTTCAACCAGCGAACGTCGTATTCGCCACGCTCGCGGCAGTGCGGACAGCTATAGGTCGCCTTCTTTACTTCTTCTTTCTCGTTGAAGAAATCGCGTTCGTTCATAATGCTGCATCCTGACTTTCACACAATTCACGCAGGTATCGAAAACTGTAAATCCCGGTTTCGTGACCGTCGCTCCAGCGAAAGTTGAGCGCATAACGCCCGACGATGCTGAGGTCGTTGATTTCAATAGTCTCAGAAATGCTCTCCGCCTTCAACACGCGTTCGCCAGTCCACTCGTTGACGCACTGAGCGCACGGACACGCGCGTCGCAAATCGGCGGCTCGGTAACGGCAACGCTTGTCGTCCGCCCAGACGATGCTGATTGTGGAATCGTCTTCATGCTTGATTTCTGTTGGCTCAATCGCCGGTCCGCGTCGTTCCATTGGCAACCAATCAACTATGAGATTCGACCGCTTTCACGACGTCAGCGGCTACGACGTCAAAGTGTGAGGCGTTCCAAACAGCCTTGCCATCTCGCAGGATGACGACTTGTGGAGTTTCGTGACGCACGCCGGTCAAGTCGGCGAATTCGTTGGAAACAGCACGAGCTGATTGAACCTCGAGGATATTGACACCGTCGACCTTTTCCATTTCGCGGTAAGCCCGCGCGCTGATCGAGCAGGCGTTGCTGTGTTTGAAAACGATCACGGGTTTCGTCGACGAGTCGGTTAACAACGTCTCGAGCGCGTCGTGGTTGTCGATCTTAAAGAAGTTGTTTCCCATAGTTCGGTGGTTTCCTGTCGTAAACCTCTACCGGCATTATAACTGTTCAGTTTGGATTTGCGCCTTGTGGAAGCCTCACATTTCTATTGACGACCAAACAGAATCGTCATATTGTGCCTCAGTTTACAGAGAAAGCTTTGGCTGTCCTCAGAGCCTGGCCTAACTTTTCGACGAGCCTCACGAGTCTCTTAACAAGATTCAACTGCTTTCTCCATGGGGACGATCTGCGTCCACAACCTCATCAACAAGGAGAACGTGTATGTTTTTACGACCGAATTTTCGTCTCACCCGACGAATTCCCTTCAACCTCATCTGCGCTGTGTTGATTTTCGTCGCAACTTCGCACGCAGCTAATGCTGACGAGATCGCGATCTGGAACTTCAACGACTCGGATCTGAACGTGGATCACGGGAGCGGCACACTCACGAGCAATTTCAACGTCGCGAATGTGCT
>Ga0070699_100003022_pt1 | contig 14925 bp, 11 predicted proteins | sample KBSK1503metaG_FD_65473 | JGI IMG/M metagenome (GOLD analysis project Ga0070699, IMG submission 65473) | Corn, switchgrass and miscanthus rhizosphere microbial communities from Kellogg Biological Station, Michigan, USA - KBS K1-50-3 metaG | ecosystem: Host-associated > Plants > Roots >...
ACCAAGCCCGGCAGCGCCACCTTCCCGTTCCCGGGCATCAAGGCCGACGTCGTCGACGCCAACGGCGAGTCCGTCCCGCTGGGGGGTGGGGGATACCTCGTCCTGCAGCGGCCGTGGCCGGCGATGCTCCGCGGCATCTACGGCGACCCGGATCGGTACAAGGCCACGTACTGGAGCCGCTTCCCGGGGATGTACTTCGCGGGTGACGGGGCGAAGCGCGACGAGGACGGCTACTTCTGGCTGCTCGGCCGGGTCGACGATGTGATGAACGTGTCCGGCCACCGGCTCTCGACGACCGAGATCGAGAGCGCCCTCGTGTCCCATCCCGCGGTCGCCGAGGCGGCCGTCGTCGGTGGGCCCGACCCGGTGACCGGCGAGGCGATCATCGCGTTCGTGATCCTGCGCAAGGGCAACGAGCCAACGAGCGAGTTGGGCAAGGAGCTGCGCGACCACGTCGCGACGAAGATCAGCCCGATCGCGAAGCCCAAGTCGCTGATGTTCACGCCGGACCTGCCGAAGACCCGCTCCGGCAAGATCATGCGCCGCCTCCTGCGCGACATCGCCCAGGGCCGCGCGCTTGGCGATACGACGACCCTCGCGGACGCCGGCGTCGTCGAGACGATCCGCGAGAACTCGGGCAAGAGCGAGGAATAGCCCGCCCGGAGCTAGGCTCCGGCGATCGCCTTCCGGCCGAACAGGCCCTTGAGCAGCGAGCCGGTCGCTCGCCGATCCGGCGCGGGTGCGCCCGCGTAGGCGGCAACGAGCCGGTTCGCGAGGTGCTCGAAGTCCTGCGTCGCCTGGTGCTTCGGGAACTTGTCGATGAGGGTCATGCCGGCGTTCGCGGAGTGGACGAAGTGCAGCCCCGCCGAGCGGATGTGGGCGACCGCGGGCAGGCCGACCGTCGACTCCATGTCGGCCACGGCCACGCCGCTGTTGGCGCGGTTGATGACCATCGCCAGTCGATCGCGCACCCCGACCTCGACCGCGACCTCCTTGAGCTGGATGGCGGCCCGCATCGCGGGCAGGTCCGGCGTGACCGGCACGATGATCCGGTCGGCGATCGAGAAGATGGCGAGGTTGACCTCGCTGTACGACGGGTGCATGTCGACGATGATCGCGTCGACAGCGTGGCGCGCCTCGGAGATCGCGTCGGCGACGCGCTCCGGCTTGAGCGTCGGGTGGTTGAGCGGGTTCGTCGACAGCGCGACGACGCGGATGCCCGAGCTGTGCATGGTCGCCAGGTCGATGAGCGTCTCGTGGGGATAGCCCGCGTCCTCGTCGATCCAGCTGTCGGCAGCGGAGCGGCCGTTCGGCAGCCCGAGCGACAGCCCGACATGACCGGTGACCGTGTCCGCATCGAGGAGGAGCACGTTCATGTGCTTCCGGATCTGGAGCACTGCCGCGAGGTTCGTCGCGATCGTTGTCTTGCCGACGCCGCCCTTGGGGTTGAACACCGCGAACACCGGCGCGGCCGGGGTCCACGCGGCCTCGACGCCGCCGCCCGAAAGCACGGCATCGCTGCTCGCCTCGGTCGGGACCTGGGCGCGGATGGCCATGGCCTCGATCCGCCATCGGATCGCGTCGGCGCTGACCGGCCGGAACACGATCTCGTCGGCGTCGACCAGGCCGGCCCCGGCCAGGCCATCGAGCTCATCCTCGCTGGCAAGGAACATGACCGACAGGTGACCGGCGCGACCCGTGCGCGCGGTCTCGACGCGCTCGACGGCGCCCTCGGGATCACCGGCGACGTCGATCACGGCGATCAGCGTCGTCGCGCTGGGCGAGAACGCCTCGGCGATCGATGCGCCGGGCGGGAGCGGGATCGTGTGGTAGCCCGCCTCCCCGAGCAGGTCGTTGAGCTCGGATCGCTCCGGGTCGGCGAGAGAGATGGCGATGGTGGGCCGAACGGAGTCGCCTCCGCTGTACGACCCGGCCATCAGGCGGCGGGTTCCTGCGCGACGACGGTCAGGCTGTCGCCCGAGGCGTCGGTCACGCGGGCCGAGAACGCCGTCAGGCCGGCGATGCCGTCCTGGAGGTCCGTCTCGGGGGTATGGACCACGGTGAAGATGAACACGCCCGGTTCTCCGGACGAGACGCTGACCGAACGCACACCGGGCAGCTGGCCGAGCGCGCCCTTGAACGCCGAGATGCCGGCGACACTGGTCAGCCCGTTGACGAGGAGGCGCGTGTTGGCGACGCCGGCCGCCTGGAAGTCGGCATCGCTGGTGTGCAGCGTCCGTCGCGCGGCGGCGAGGACCGAGGTCGGCCAGACGCCGTCGGCGCTCACGTCGAGACCTTCCGTCGAGGCAGCCTCGGCCTCGGCGGCGGCCTCGGCCTCGAGGCCGGCCTCCGCGACGGGCTCGGACTCGGTGGCGGTCTCGGTCTCGGAATTGGAGTCGGTGTCGATCTCCGCCTCGGCGGTCGTCTCGGTGTCCGTGGCGGTCTCCGCCTCGGCGGTCGTCTCGGCCTCCGCGGTCGTCTCCGCCTCGGTCTCGGTCGCCGCGTCGGGCGCGCCGATGAGGATGTCCCCGTCGACGGCGCCCCAGGCGACGTCGTCCCACTCGCTCGTGGTGGGCGTCTCGATCTCCTCGAAGTCCTCGAGCACCTCGGCACTGAGGTCGGGGGCATCGGGCGCCTGGCCGGCGAGCCCGGCAAGCGCCGAGGGATCGTTCTCGGCGAGCAGGCGTTCGAAGAAGCTGTCCATGTCGGCCTCGTAGGCGTCGACACGGCCCTGGACCTGCGCGACGAGCTTCTCGACGCGCGCGGTGTACTGCTCGCTCTCGGTGACGGCCTCGGCCCGACGGGCCTCGATGCGCGCCTCGGTCTCCTGGCGGATGCGGGCCATCTCGCCCTTCGACCAGTCCCGGATGCCCGAGACGTCCTCGTCGACGCGCTTCCGGAGGGCTGCCGATTCCTCGGTCGCCTCGCTGCGAATCGTCTCGACGCGCGCGCTGGCCTCGGCCTGCAGACGCGTCGTGGTCTCAGAACGGCTGGCGAGAGCGGCCTCGCGCATCGCCTTCACCAGCCCCGCGACCAACGGGTTGGAGCGGCTGGCGCGCGGGTCGGCCTCGACCTTGCTGGACCCCCGGCTTCCGGCCTTGGGCGCGCTCGGGACGGGATCCTCCTGCGCGGGCGCGGATTCGTCCGGCGTGACCGCCTGGAAGGTGTCCGGCTCGGACGCGGTCCCGGCGATGGCCTGGAGACGGCCAAGGGTCGGCCAGGCGTCGTCCGTGTCGGGCGGCGCGGTGGCCGCTTCGTCGGATTCGGTGGTCGCGCTGTCGGTCATTGCGCTCTCTGTATTCAACATGCCGGCCTCTGCAGCTGTCTCGGGCACATCGGCCGCCTCCGGCGAGGCGTCCGTTGACGCATCTGGCGTCGCTGCGTCGGCGAAGTGAAAAGGACCCTCGCCGAGATCGCCGCCCTCCCCGTCCTCGATCTGCGCGGGCGTTGTCGGGTCGGCGGAATCAGCTTCCAGCGTCGCCGGGCCGGCAGCATCGTCGGTGCTGCGCTCGGCGGCCCATGGGAGGCGGAAGCCGCGTTTCTGCTGGCTCGACATCGCTCGTCGTTACCTCGGGGCGTGGTAGCCCGGCTCATTCCGGTGCCGGACGTGTGGGATCGTGTGGGTTCAGTCGATTTCGGGGTAGTGCACCGGTGGTACCGCTCATCGGCGCACGGAGGTACCGGGTCCCGGGAACGTGCCGATCCGGAACCTGGGTTTACTCTTGGTCGGTGCTGGATCAAGCGACCATGTTCGACGGCCAACCGGGGCGGCTCGACACGCGCGGTCGGGCGCTCCGCGACCTGCGCATCTCCGTCACCGACCGGTGCAACTTCCGCTGCCCGTACTGCATGCCCGGCGACGTCTTCGGGCGCGACTACCAATTCCTGCCCCGCGACGAGATCCTGAGCTACGAGGAGATCCGCCGGCTGGCGGGAGTTTTCGTCGGGCTCGGGGTGCACAAGCTGCGGATCACGGGCGGCGAGCCGACCGTGCGCCGCGGCCTGCCCGACCTGGTGGCCATGCTCGCTGAGCTGCGGACGCCCGACGGGGAGCCGGCCGACCTGGCGATGACCACGAACGGATCGACGCTCCGGCACCTGGCCCGCCCGCTCGCCGAGGCGGGCCTGCGGCGGGTCACGGTCTCCCTCGACTCGCTCGACGACGACGTCTTCCGGCGGATGAATGGCGTCGACTTCCCGGTCGCGAGGGTCCTCGACGGGATCGATGCGGCGGTCGAGGCAGGCTTTGCCCCGATCAAGATCAACGTCGTGCTCAAGCGCGGCGAGAACGACGGCGGCGTCCTGGACCTCGCCCGCTGGGCGCGCGAGGCGGGACACATCCTCCGGTTCATCGAGTACATGGACGTCGGCACCACGAACGGCTGGCGGCTCGACGAGGTCGTGCCCGCGGCGGAGGTCGTCGAGGTCATCGACCGGGCGTGGCCGCTCGAGCCGCTGGAGCCCCGCTACCGGGGCGAGGTCGCCGGTCGGTGGCGGTATCTCGACGGGCGGGGTGAGATCGGGCTGATCGCCTCCGTGACCCAACCGTTCTGCGGCGACTGCACCCGGGCCCGGCTGTCCGCGGAGGGCAAGCTGTACACGTGCCTCTTCAGCGCGATCGGGCACGACCTGCGGGCGCCGCTGCGCGGGGGCGTGACGGACGCCGAGCTCGACCGGCTCATCAGCGGGGTCTGGGAGGTCCGCGACGACCGCTACTCGGAGCGACGGGCTGCCGCAACCGACCGGCTGCCAAAGATCGAGATGTTCGCCCTCGGCGGCTGACTCGCGGGCTGATCCGGGCTCGAGCGTCGTCGGCTGCTGCGACCCCTCGCTCACGCACGTTCGCAGTGCGCTCGCTCGGGTTCTCGCAGCCTTCTTGCCCGAGCCTCGGCTGAGCCCGCGAGACCTTCAGCGAAGGCCGGTTGTCCACCTTCTGTCCACAGTGGTGCGTAACTGGTGGAAAGTCCGACGGGGGCTTCGGCGAAACTGGTGGATAACAACGTTGACCCATGCCCTGCCTGATTCGTAACGTACGTCTTGCCCGAAGGGGCCGCCAGGGAGCGAGGCACCGAGATCACATCAAGGACCTCGAGCCAGGGCCGGTCGCTTCGGGCGCTTCTGTACCCGGACGCGACGGCGTTCCTGCGCCGTCCCCGGGCGAGCCCGGCGGGACGTGACCGGCATCCCGGTGTCGGTACTCTCGTCGGGCCCGCAGGAGCTACGCGGGCCACCGGCCGTCGACCCCTGGACGTAGCTCTGGAGGCCCGCACCCCCGGATGGCGTCAGCGTCGATGAATCCGTCGACCCCGATCCCACCCACCGACCAGCCCGCCCGACTCGACGCGCTCGAGGCGGCCGTCCGCGCGCGGTCGGACCTGGTCCCGGAGGTCGGGATCGTCCTGGGTTCCGGCTTGGGTGGTCTCGCGGACGAGCTCGAGGATGCGGTCGCGATCCCCTTCGCCGAGCTTCCGGGCTGGCCCGCCGCGACCGCGCCGGGGCACGTCGGGCGTCTGCTCCTCGGCCGCCTCGGGGGTCGGGTGGTCGTCATGCTCCACGGCCGGTTCCACCTCTACGAGGGCAACGCTCCCGGCCTCGTCGTGCAGCCGGTCCTGCTCTTCCGGCGACTCGGCGCGCAGGTCCTCGTGCTCACGAACGCGGCGGGCGGGCTCGACCCCTCGTTCGGCCCGGGCACGCTCATGGTCATCCGCGATCACCTCAACCTCACCGGGCAGAACCCGTTGATCGGGCCCAATGCCGACGGCATCGGGGTGCGCTTCCCGGACATGACCGACGCCTGGAGCGTGCGCCTGCGGGGCCGCCTCCACGCCGCCGCCGGCGCGGAGGGCGTCCGGCTCGCCGAGGGCGTCTACGTCGGCCTGGTCGGGCCGAGCTACGAGACACCGGCCGAGGTGCGCCTGTACGCCGGGCTCGGCGGGCACGCGGTCGGCATGTCGACGGTCATGGAGTGCATCGCCGCGCGCTGGGCCGGCCTCGAGGTGTGCGGCGTCTCGCTGGTCACGAATGCCGGTGCCGGCTACACCGGCGAGCCGCTGAGCCACGAGGAGGTGCTCGCCGCCGGCGCCGATTCCGGCCCCCGCCTCGCTCGCGTGATCCGGCGGTTCGTCGCCGACCTCTGATCTCCCGCCCGACGGTCAGACGGGACCGACCTTGACCTCGCTGGCGCCGCCGAGGACCTCGATCTCGTAGCGATCCGGCAACTTGTCGAAGCCGGGTGAGACGAAACGGTGCCGGCCGCCCGCCTGCTTCTGGTGTTGCCCGTCGAGTCGCAGGTGCGCGACCCCGCCGTCGACGGTGAGGGCGACGGGCACGCGTGCCGGCCGCCTGAACGTCACGCTGCTCGCAACGCCGGCGAGGCGGATCGGGACGGAGCCGGACGGCCGGGGCAGGTCCAGCGCGACGTGATTCGCCCCGCCGTTGACCTCGATCGCGGCCAGCGAGATCGGACCGAGGGCGCCCGTCAGGTCCGTGATCCCGCCATCGAGCTCGATCGTCCACGGGATCCCGGCGGCAAGCGACACCCGGGCCTCGCGCCCCGCGAAGGCGGCGAGCGCCTGGCGCCGGTAGCGAATCGAGACGACGCCGCCAGATGTCCGCACGTCGGGCAGTGGCCCCTCGAAGCTCGCGCGCACCAGCTCGCCGGCCGGCGCGATGCCGTCGAACCGGAGCCGCGACGCGGCGGTCTCCATGATCACCCTGGCCGTCGCGCGCTGCCCCAGCGGCGCGAAACGCAGCGCGAGCCGCGGCGCGCCGCTCGTGAACACGAGCCGGCCACGGGTCACGTCGCCAAGCGGTGCCGAGTAGGCACTGCCGACGAAACCGCCGCGTGCCCGGGCGCGCAGGCGCTCGGTCTCGCCGAGCACGGCCGCCGCCGCGGCGTCGAGGAAGCCGAGCGCGGCGCGCCGTTCGCCGGCCGACAGCTGGCCGAGGGCGCCGCCAACTGCCTTCGCGAGGGGAGCAAGCGCATCCCGAACCTCACCCGCGCGCGCCTCCACCGGCGCGATCGTGACGCTCCGGCGGTCGGCCGGATCGGGCATCCGCCGGACGAAACCGGCCCGCTCCAGGCGATCGAGGACGCCGGTGACGGCGCCCGTCGTCAGGTCGGCTCGCTCGGCGAGGCGCCCTGCCGTGATGCCGGGCTCGGCGATGACGAGCTCGAGACAGCGGAGGTCGGTCGGGTTGAGGCCGAGCCGGTCGGCGACGGCCTCGTCATAGGCGGTCGTGCGGATGGCTTGACAGGCGCGGTCAATGTCGTTCATGCTGTCGATATCTTAGCACGCGAGATACTTAGGAGTGGACGATGATGACCGATCATACACGGGCGATCGAGGCGCGAGACCTCGTCAAGACCTATCCCGGCGACGTCCGCGCGCTCGACGGCATCAGCCTGACGGTGCAGGCGGGCACGATCTTCGGCCTGCTTGGTCCGAACGGCGCCGGCAAGTCGACGACGGTCAAGGTGCTGACGACGCTGTCCCGGCCCGACTCGGGGAGCGCGCTGGTGGCCGGGCACGATGTGCTCCGCCAGCCCGATCGCGTTCGGCGGTCGATCGGCGTGGTCGGCCAGAAGGCGGCGGTCGACCCGAGCGCGACCGGTCGCGAGAACCTGCGGCTGCAGGGCCAGATCTATGGGCTCGGCGGTCGCCGGCTCGAGCAGCGGATCGGCGAGCTGCTCGACCAGTTCGGGTTGACCGACGCCGCCGATCGGATCGTCCAGACCTGGTCCGGCGGCATGCAGCGCAAGCTCGACGTGGCGATGGGCCTCGTCCATCGACCGTCGGTGCTGTTCCTCGACGAGCCGTCGACAGGCCTCGATCCGGATGCGCGTGCGACGTTGTGGCAGGAGATCTCGCGCCTCGCCAACCAGGATCGCCTCACCATCCTGCTGACGACGCACTACCTCGACGAGGCGGACCGCCTGGCGAGCAGGCTGGCGATCGTCGATCGCGGCCGGATCGTCGCCGAGGGCGCGCCCGAGGCGCTCAAGGCGGAGCTGCGCGGCGACGCGATCAACGTCGTCCTCGGCTCGGCCGAGCTCGCGCCGAGCGCGGCGCGCGTCCTCGAGCGAATCGAGGGCCTCGGTGTGCCGACGCTCGATGGTGCCCTTGTCTCGGCCCGCGCCGACGATGCCGCGACGACCGTCCCGGTCGTCCTGTCCGCGCTCGACGCCGCCGGCGTCGATGTCGCGGCAATCACCGTCGCCCGGCCCTCGCTGGACGACGTCTACCTGCGACATACCGGCCGCGCCTTCCGCGCGACCGCCATGGAGGTGCCCGCGTGACCGCCCTCGCCCAGACCGGCTACATCGCCGGCCGACACCTGCGCTTCTTCCTGCGCCAGCCCTGGTTCGTGATGATGGCGCTGATCCAGCCCGTCATCTGGTTGCTCCTGTTCGGGGCGCTGTTCAAGAGCGTGACCGAGATCCCGGGCTTCGCCTCGGGCGGTTCGTACCTCGACTACCTCGTCCCGGGCGTGCTCGTGATGACCGCGCTCTTCTCGTGCGGCTGGAGCGGCATGTCGATCATCGAGGACATCGACCGGTCGATCGTCGACCGGTTTCTGACGACGCCCATCCACCGCAGCGCGATCATCGCCGGGCTCAACCTGTACGAGCTCGTGGCCCTGCTCATCCAGGCCGCGATCATCGGCGGGCTGGCCTTCGTCCTCGGCGCGAAGTTCGAGGGCGGGATCCTGGGCTACGGCGCGCTGACGCTGTGCGCGATGCTCGTCGGCGCCACCGTGGCCGCATTCTCCGACGCGATGGCCCTGATGCTCCGGCAGCGGGAGTCCGTGATCGGGATCAACACGATCCTGACCCTGCCCCTGACGTTCCTGTCGGCTGCATTCATGCCCCTCGCGCTCGTGCCCGACTGGATCGCCACGGCCGCGAAGTTCAACCCGGTCAACTGGGCCGTCGAAGCAGGCCGCGAGGCGCTGACCGCGTCACCGGACTGGTCGATGATCCTGCCCCGGATCGTGGCGCTGCTCGCGCTGACGATCCTCACCACCGCCTGGGCGACGCGCACGTTCCGCGCCTACCAGAAGTCGATCTAGCTCGCCCGGCGGCGCGCGCAGCCTGCTCGTCATGCAGGCGGCTCGCGCCGCTTGCTCGTCCTGCAGGCGGCTCGGGCCGCGCGCTCCGGCTGCAGGTCGCGCGCGCTGTTTGCTCCGGCTGCAGGTCGCGCGCGCTGCTTGCACCCGCTGCTGGCGGCGCGTGCTGCGCGCTCCGGCTGCTGGCGGCGCGTGCTGCGCGCTCCGGCTGCTGGCGGCGCGTGCTGCGCGCTCCGGCTGCTGGCGGCGCACTTCTTGTCGGATGACACCCGGGGGAGCGCACGACATGGGCGCAGCGAGTCATCGTGCGATATCGCCCGATCTTGGCCCCGAATCGTTGTCGGACTCTCCCGCCCGTCGCATTCGACAGGATCCTGACCCGTTCGGACGTCGAACGCTACCCCCGGTGGCATCCGACAGGATCCCGACCCGGATCCGGACCCGTTCAGACGTCGAACGCGACCCCCGGTGGCATCCGGCAGGATCTCGATGCGGTCCAGACGTCGAACGCTACCGCCCGTGGCATCCGGGAAGATCCGGGCATCGGGGAAGATCCGGGCATCCGGGAAGATCCGGGCATCGGGAAAGATCCGGGCATCGCGAGGATCCGGGCATCGCGACGGGGCGCCCGCTCCTCAGCCGGCTGACTTAGCCCGGCGTCACCGGCAGCTCGCGGCCGACGGCCCGGGCTGCCTTCGCCTTCTCGGCCCAAGCCTCCAGCACGCGGTCCTTGTGCGGTCGGATCGGGCAGTGACCGTCGCGATTGTTCATCTCGTCGCAGTATCCGAGGGGCACGCACTTCGGGGCCAGGAACGCACCGAGGAACGGCGAGACCGAGAAGATCTCGTGCCGGATCAGCTGGAACAGCCGGCGGATCTCCCATTGGGCCATCGTGCACAGGCGCAGGCCGGACATATGGATCAGGGCTCGCAGGTTGGTCGTCATGACCAGGTTGGTCCGCGTCGCGTTCGGGAAGACGAAGCGTGCGTCCTCGCCCGGGATGCCCGCGCCGACGAGGTCGCCGTACAGCGACATCGCGCCCTCGATCTGCTCCTCGTAGCGCCCGCGGACGTCGGGATCCGCCTCGGCGATCGTCTGGGGCAGCATCGTCGCGGCCTTCTTGAACGTGACGTAGCGCTGGCTCTGCTGGTCGAACGCGACCCCGGCGCGGTGGCGGACCAGCTGGTGCGACAGCGTGCGCGAGACACCGGTGATCCCGAACGTGAAGACGACGTGCTCGATCGTGGACCCATGCCCCGACTCGATGACGTTCGAGATCAGGCGCTGCATCTTGGCGACCTCGATCTCGCCGGTCTCGGCCTTGCGGAAGATCTCCTCCGGCGCGAGCTCCGAGTAGCACGTCCGGCACGCCGTGTAGATCAGCGGCACGTAGTAGCGCTCGACAATCTCGCGGTTCGGGAAGAGGAGCGTCGCCTTGAGCCCGAGGTCGGCCCGGCCGGGGTTCTTCGGGATCCCGGTCTTCTCGGTCGCAGCCGCCTCGATCGCCACGCTCGGAGTCTAGTCGAGGTGCGTCTCGGCCAGGGTCGCGAGCTCCTCGACGGTGATGCCCAGGCCGTAGGCGACGGCCTCGTTGAGGCTCAGCGCCGCACCCTCGGCGGCCCATCGCTCCAGGTCGGCCGGATCGATCATGTTCTTGACATTCGGCCGCAGGAGCGACTCGATCCAGGCGTCGGTGTACGACGCCAGCGTCGCACCGGTGGCCTTGGCGAGCGCCCGGCCTGCGCCCCACAGCCGGGCGGCGCGCTCTGGCTCATCGTCGGCGAGCGCCTGCGCCGAGAGGTCGTCGATGACCAGGGTCATCCCTGCCGCGTCCCCGGCAACGACGAAGTGCCGCAGCGCCTCGATGAGGAGCGGCCGTGACTCCTCGTTCCGGCGATTGCGGAGCATGGCACTGCCGCCCATGTGCAGCGACCACGCCTCCATCGTCCGATCGCCGACCTGCCGGAACTTCTCGAGCGCGGACCTGAACTCGTCGACCCCGGCATCGGGCTTCTCGCTGAAGTACTTCTTGTTGCCCTTGCCCCACAGCACGTTCGCCTCGCCGCGCACGTCGCCGAGCTCGCGATACAACGCCAGCGCCTCATCCTGGGCCCGTTCGCCGTCGCCGCTCAGGTCGACGGTCTCGGCGACGTTGGCGGGGTCCTCCGGCACGCTGAACACGAACGAGTAGTTGTAGAGGGCGTTGGCGAGCTCGCGCTTGTCGCCGAGCCGGCGCCAGATCACGACCGCCTCCTCGTACGCCGGGCGCATCGCCTTGATGTCGGCCATCCACCAGCAGACGCCACCGAGCGCCTCCATCAGCCGGCCCCGGAGAACCGGGTCTTCACGCGACCACGGCGCGGCAGCCATCGCGTCCAGTCGCCGTCGCGCCTCGTACAGGTGGCCGCGCTTCTGCCAGAACCGCCACACGGCGAACGCCAGCCCGATCGCGGTCGCCGCGTCGCCGGCCGCCGTCGCCCGATCGAGAACGGCCCGGATGTTGTCGTGCTCGCGATCGAGCTGGTCGAGCAGGCCGCGCTGCTCGACACCGGCCAGCTCCGGGGCAAGCCGCTGCCCCAGGTCGAGGAACCAGCGCGAGTGGCGCGCGATGATCTCTCCGGCCTCGCCGCGCTTCGCGAGCATCTCGCCGGCGAAGGCCTCGATCGTGTCGAGGACCTCGAAGCGCGGGTCGCCGGTGGTCTCGACGCTGCGGATCAGGCTCTGGTCGGCGAGCGCGACGAGGCCGTCGACGATATCGATGCCGAGCTCCGACGACGGGCCGCAGACCGCCTCGGCCGCGGCGAGATCGATCCCACCTTCGAACACGGACAGCCGATCGAGGAGTCGGCGATGGCCCTCGTCGAGGAGGTCGTAGCTCCAGGCGATCGCGCCGCGCAGGGTCTGCTGGCGCTCGGGCAGGTCACGGGCGCCGGCCGACAGGAGGCCGAGCTGGTCCTCCAGTCGCGTCCGCAGCGCCTCCGGTGAGAACAGCTTGATCCGGGCCGCGGCGAGCTCGATCGCCAGGGGCATGCCATGCAGGCGGGCCGCGATGGCCGCGACGGCCGGTGCGTTCTCGTTGGTGACCCGGAAGTCTGGCCGAACAGCGGTCGCGCGGGCGATGAACAGGCGCACCGACTCGTAGGTCGTCAGCGCGGCGGCGTCGATCGTGCGCGCCTCCGCCGGCAGGCTGGCCAGCTCGAGCTTGGACAGGTGCGAGAGGTCAGGCGGGGTGGGCAGGCCCGGCACCGGATACTCCTGTTCCCCGGACACCCGAAGTGGCGCCCGCGACGTCACCAGCGCCGAGGCGCCGGGCGCGTCCCGCAGGAGATCCGCCACGACCCGGCCACCGGCGAGCACCTGCTCGAAGTTGTCGAGCACGAGGAGCACCTGCTTTGCGGCAAGCCACTCGCGCAGGACGACGTCGGCCGGGCGGTTGCCCGATTCGGACAGGCCGATGGCGGTCGCGATCCGAGACGCCACGAGCGCCGGCTCGCGGACCGTCTCGAGGCCGACGAAGAAGATGCCGTCGGGATATCGCTCCGCGGCGTTCGCCGCGACCTGCAGCGACAACCGCGTCTTGCCGGTACCACCAGGGCCCGTGAGGGTGACCAGCCGGTTCGTCTCGAGCAGCGCGCCGGCCTCGGCGAGCTCCCGCTCGCGCCCGACGAAGGAGGTCAGCTGTGTCGGCAGGTTATTGGGCCGCGCGTCCAGCGAGCGCAGCGGCGGAAATTCCATGCGCAGGCCCTCGGCAACGACCTGGCTGAGTGGCTGTGGCTCGCGCAGGTCCTTGAGCCGATGGCTGCCGAGGCCACGCAGGGAGATGCCGGCGTCGAGGCCGGGGCTGACCAGGCCGCGGACGGCATCGGACACGACGATTTGCCCGCCGTGCGCGGCGGCGGCGATTCGTGCCGCCCGGTGCACATCGATCCCGACGAGGCCCGCCGCCGACGATGAAGCCTCGCCTGCATGGAGCCCCATGCGGACGTTGACCTCGACGCCGGGTGCCCATGGCTCGGCCGCCAGTGCCCGCTGTGCCTCGACCGCCGCCGTCACCGCCTCGACCGCGCTGTCGAAGACGACGAAGAAGGAGTCGCCCTCGGTGCCCTCTTCGTGGCCGGCGTGGGCGGCGAACGCCGCGCGCAACAGCGCCGCCTGGCGCTCCAGCACCATCGTGTAGGCGTTGCGGCCGAGCGCATCGAGGAGGCGCGTGGAGCCCTCGATATCGGAGAACAGGAACGTCCGCGTCCCTGCCGCAGGCGCGCTCGGCGCGGCAGGTGCCGCAGGCGCGCTGGGCGCCGCTTGCGCTGCGTCGGTCATGTCGGCAGGCGACCTAGTGGCGGGCGGACTCGGAGACCTCGCGCAGGCGCATCGCCACCCCGCGCAGGATCGCCAGCGTGAGCGCGGGTTCCTCGAGCAGCACCTTCTCGAAATCCCAGGAGGCGAGGGCGAGGCAGCTGGTCGGCTCCTCCGCGGCGACGGTCGCGTTGCGGGGCATGCGATCGAGGACCGACAGCTCGCCGAAGAACTCGCCTGGTCCGAGCCGGGCGACCACGGTCCCATCCCGGACGACGCGCACGCTGCCGGACACGATCACGAAAAAGCCCGTGCCGATCTCGCCCTGCCGCGCGATCACATGCCCGGCCGGGAAGTCGACGGACGTCGCCAGCCCGGCGAGCTTGGCGAGCCCGTCGGCGTCGATGCCCTTGAACAGCGGGCAGCCGGCGAGGAGCTCCGCGCGGCGATCCTGGGTGAGCGTCATCGGTTCCTCCGTGCGGAGATGCGCGGGAGCGATGCTGCCCGCGCGCCCGCATCGCGTCAACTGATGCACAATCGAGTCAAGTCTGCACGCTTCGCGGACGTGGAGGGCCCCAATGGCGACCCGTGACGAGATCGCCGACGCGATCGCCGGGATGGCGATCTTCGTCGACCTGGCACGCCCCCAGCTGATCGGCGTCGCCTCGCGCTTCGAGGAGGCGTTCTTCCCGGAGGGCGCGCGCGTGCTCCGACAGGGCCTCACCGGCTCGGGGTTCTACGTGATCCTCGACGGCGAGGCGGACGTCGTCGCCGACGGCCAGAAGCTCGCGACCCTCGCCCGCGGCGACTTCTTCGGCGAGGTGAGCGTGCTCCTCGGCGAGCCGCCGACGGCCGACATCGTCGCGACGCGACCGATGCGTTGCATCGTCCTGGGCGGCCCCGACGTCGAGGGCTTCCTCGTCGATCACCCGCGGGTCATGTTCCGGATGCTCCAGGCGTCGGCGCGACGGCTGCGCAACGCGAACCGACGGCTGACTGCGAGCCAGTGATGGCCAGCGGGTCCCCGCCCCCGCCGTCGAGCGACGCCAACCCGTACCCGCCGGGCGAGTACCCGATCGTCATCGTCGGCTCCGGCCCGGGGGCGCTCCAGACCTCGTACTTCCTGAGCCGGCTCGGCATCGAGCACGCGGTGCTCTCCGGCGACGCCGGCGCGGGCGGCATGTTCCGCAAGTGGCCCTTCTTCCAGCGACTCCTGTCCTGGACCAAGCCCTACGCGCCCGCCGAGAAGGTCTCGCGCGAGTTCGAGCGCTGGGACTGGAACAGCCTGCTCGCGCTCGAGCCGGAGCTGCGCGGGATTGCCACGGAGTTCATGGACGGGACGTCGGATTTCCCGTCGCGACCGCTCATGCAGGCGAACCTCGAGGCCTTCGCCGAGCGCACCGGCGTGGCGGTCCGCTACGGCTGCCGCTGGGAGTCGACGCGGCGCGAGGAGACCGCCGACGGCGATCGGTTCGTGCTGGGGACCTCGGACGGCGAGTACCGCTGCCGCTTCCCGATCTTCGCCGTCGGGGTTGCCGAGCCATACAGCCCGGCGACGCCGGG
>Ga0070699_100003023_pt1 | contig 14922 bp, 9 predicted proteins | sample KBSK1503metaG_FD_65473 | JGI IMG/M metagenome (GOLD analysis project Ga0070699, IMG submission 65473) | Corn, switchgrass and miscanthus rhizosphere microbial communities from Kellogg Biological Station, Michigan, USA - KBS K1-50-3 metaG | ecosystem: Host-associated > Plants > Roots >...
CGCGCCGCGTGCAGCACGGCGATGATGGTCATGGCGTCCTTGATCTCGCCGCGGGTCACCATGGCGAGCACCTCCGCGAAGGGGAAGGCGCGGCGCTCGATGAACTCGGTGTGGTCGGCTCGCCGCGCGGCCGGGCGCAGGTCCTCCGCGAGGTAGAGGTGCGCGACCTCGCGGAGGATCGACTTGGAGGTGTGGAAGTCTCCGAGCTCGACGAGACGGTCGGCCTCGTAGCCCGCCTCCTCCGCGAGCTCGCGCTGGGCCGCCTGGAGCCGCGTCTCGCCCGCGTCCTGCCCGCCGGTCGGCATCTCCCAGAAGAAGCCCGCGGCCACGTAGCGGTACTGCCCGACCAGGAGCACCGTGTCGCGATCGAGGAACGGCAGGACCCCGACGCACTCGCTGCACTCGACGACCCCGTACACCGTGGTGTGGCCGTCGGGCAGCTCGACGATGTCCTCGCGCACGTCGATCCAGCGATTCCGGTAGATCGGGCGCGTGGACGTGGCGCGCCACGGGGTCCGGGCGAGGGGATTCGACGCGGGCAGATCGGAGGGCGGCCGGCCCGGGGGGGAATCGCCGGGATCGGCCGGAGTGGGCTGGCTCACCATCCGGTTGTATCATGTCGCCCAGGGGGAACCGCGAATGGCATGGCCGGCTCCGGTGGAAACGCTGTGGAACGACATGGAGAGCGTCCGGGCGCAGCTGCTCAAGGAGGCGGAAGGGCTCAGCCAGGCGCAGAGCGACTGGCGCCCAGCCCCGGACGAGTGGTCGGTCGGCGAGATCCTCCACCACCTGACGCTGGCCGAGGTGGGCACCGGCAAGCTCACCTCCAAGCTGCTCCGGGACGCCCCGCAGCCCCTGCCGGCCTTTCCGCCGGACCTCCAAGCGTTCTCGCCGCTGCCGCCGCCTCCCCCCGGCCCGGCCCGGGCACCCGAGGTCGTGTTCCCGGAGCGCGGTCACTCGCTGGAGCGGCTGATCGTCGATCTGAAGACGATCCGGGAACGGAGCCGACAGTCGGTGGAGCGCCTGGCCGCGGTGGACCCGCGGGGGCTGCGGTGGCGGCACCTCGCGCTCGGCGAGATGGACCTCGCCCAGTGGTGGCTGCTGCACGTGCGCCACGAGACGGATCATCTCCAGCAGCTCCGCGACGTGAAGGCGGCCAAGGGATTCCCCGCCTCGTGAAGGTCATCCTCCGGAACCCGCGGCGGGAGGTGGACGTGGACGGCAAGCGCCGGGTGAAGGATCTGCTCTCCGAGCTCGGCATCCTGCCCAGCACCGTCCTGGTCATCCGCGACAACGAGCTCCTGACCAGCGACGCGGTGGTCGGCGGCGACGACGTGCTCGAGGTGCGGCCGGTGATGTCGGGCGGCAGCGGAGCGGGCGCGTGAAGTGCCGCAAGTGCGGCGGCACCGCCGCGCTCGAGCTGCGGCGCCACAACGCCGCGTTCTGCTCGTCGCACTTCATCGAGTTCTTCCGCAAGCAGGTGGCGGAGGCCGTCCACCGGCACCACATGTTCACCACCGACGAGACGATCATGGTCGCGGTCTCGGGTGGCAAGGACTCGCTCGCGCTCTGGGACGTCCTGATCGAGGACGGCTACCGGACCGCCGGCCTCTACCTGGATCTCGGCATCTTCGACTACTCCAAGGAATCGCGCGCCAAGTGCGAGGCGTTCGCGGCGGCCCGGGGCCTGACCCTGCACGTCGAGCGGGTGGCCGAGGCGGTGGGCGCCCCGATCCCGGTCGTGCAGCAGGCCACGCGCCGGCCCACCTGCTCGGCGTGCGGGCTCTCCAAGCGCTACCTGATGAATCGGGCCGCGCTCGAGCACGGCTACCCGGTGGTGGCCACCGGCCACAACCTGGATGACGAGGCGGCCACCCTGTTCGGCTCGGTGATGCACTGGCAGACCGACGCGCTGCCGCGCCAGTCGCCCGCGCTGGCCTCGACGCACCCCAAGCTGGTCCGCCGCGTGAAGCCCCTCTACCGCCTCTCCGAGCTCGAGACCGCGGCCTACGCGTTCCTGCGTGGCATCGACTACATCGTGGAGGAGTGCCCGTTCGCCAAGGGGGCCACCTCGATCGCCCACAAGCAGGTGCTGGACCGTCTGGAGGAGGCCTCGCCCGGGTCCAAGCACAACTTCCTCTTCGGCTTCCTCGACCGCGCCCGGCCCGCCTTCGAGCGGGTGGAGAACGTGGAGCTGCACGAGTGCACCTCGTGCGGCCAGGTGACCACGGGGGCGGTCTGCGCCTTCTGCAAGCTCGCCGATCTGGTCAAGCGGCGCACATCATAGCGGCGAACACCATGAGGAGGAGACCGCCATGCACAACGCGGTGATCGTGGGGGCGGTCCGCACCGCCGTCGGCCGGAAGAGCGGCAAGCTGGCCGGGGTACGGCCCGACGACCTGCTGGCCGATACGCTCAAGGCGCTCGTCGAGCGCGTCAAGATCGACCCGAGCGAGGTCGAGGACGTGGTCATGGGCTGCGTGGACCAGGTGGGGGAGCAGGGGTTCAACATCGCGCGCAACGCGGCGCTCATCGCGGGCTTCCCGCTGGACGTCTGCGGCACCACGCTCGACCGCATGTGCGGCTCCGGCCAGCAGGCGGCCAACTTCGCCGCGATGGGGGTCATGTCCGGCCAGTACGAGTGCGTGATCGCGGGCGGCGTCGAGAACATGAGTCGCGTGCCCATGGGCTCGAACGGGGCCGGGCCCGGCGACGGGCCGCTCTCCCCGCGGCTGCAGGCCCTCTACAACATCGTCCCCCAGGGGCTCTCCGCCGAGATGATCGCCGAGCAGTGGGGCATCAAGCGCGAGGAGCTCGACGAGTTCTCCGCCGGCAGCCACGAGCGGGCGGGGCGGGCCATCGCGGAGGGACGGTTCAAGCGGGAGATCGCGCCGATCACCCTGCCGGACGGCAGCGTCTTCGAGGTCGACGAGGGGGTGCGGGTGCCGGTGAACCGGGAGAAGATGGCGGCCCTGGCGCCGTCCTTCAAGCCGGACGGGGTGGTGACCGCGGCCAACTCCTCGCAGATCTCCGACGGCGCCGCCGCGCTCCTCATCATGTCGGAGGCGCGGGCCAAGGCCCTCGGGCTCAAGCCCCGGGCGCGGATCGTGGCCACCGCGCTGGCCGGCGTCGATCCCACCATCATGCTGACCGGCCCGATCCCGGCCACCCAGCGCGTGCTCAAGAAGGCCAGCCTGAAGCTCGACCAGATCGACCTGTTCGAGATCAACGAGGCGTTCGCCTCGGTGGTGCTGGCGTGGGAGCGCGAGCTGCACCCGGACATGAGCCGGGTGAACGTCAACGGCGGCGCGATCGCACTGGGGCACCCCCTCGGGTGCTCGGGCGGCAAGCTCATGACCACCCTGCTGCACGAGCTGGAGCGCACCAAGAAGCGCTACGGGCTGCAGACGATGTGCATCGGGTTCGGGCAGGGGATCGCGACCATCATCGAGCGGCTCTAGCCCGCTCCGACCGGCGGCAAGCGGCAAAGGTGCGGCCGTCGTGTCTCCGCGGATTGCCGCGCTAGCGGGTGCGCGCGGCCAGCGCCACCTGCACGGTGCGGTGCAGATCCTGGGGGGACACCGGCTTGAAGAGGAGCGCCGAGATGCCGAGCCGGCGGGAGCGCGCCTGGTCCTCCTCCTGAAGACCCCACCCGGTGATGAAGATCACCGGCACCTGCGGATCGCTGGCGCGCAGGCGCTCGGCCACGTCCCAGCCGCTCATGTCGGGCATGCCCACGTTGGTGATGATCAGATCGAAGCCGCTCGGGATGAAGACGCGGAGCGCTTCGGGGCCGCTCGGGACGGGCAGCACGTGATGTCCCGCGTCCTTGAGCATCTCCCCCAGGATGGAGAGCACCTGGGGATCGTTGTCCACGAGCAGGATGCGACCGGTGCGCTCGCCGCCGGGGTGACTCCCGGTGGTGCTCTCGCTCGTCGGCTTCATGCCGATGGGCAGGGTGATCGTGAACGTGGTGCCCTCGCCGGGTCGGCTGTCCACCCGCAGGTCGCCGCCGTGGCGCTCCACGATCGAGTGCGAAACCGAGAGGCCCAGGCCGGTGCCCTCCTCGCCCTTGGTGGTGAAGTAGGGGTCGAAGACCCGCTTGCGGACCTCGTCGGTCATGCCCATGCCGGTGTCGGCCACCGTGATGGCCGCGTGCCGATGGTCGGCGAGGCGAGTGCGGATGCGGAGAGTGCCGCCGCGGGGCATCGCGTCGATGGCGTTGAGCACGAGGTTGGTGATGACCTCGTTCAGCTCCGCGGGCCGGCCCATCACCACCGGCACCGGGCCGAGCTCCAGCTCGAGCTGGAGCGGCACGCCGCCCTTGATCTTCTTCTCCTCCCAGCGGGGCCGCGTGATGGCGAGCGAGTCGCGGACCACCTGGTTGACGTCCATCGGCACGAAGGGCTCGTCCTGCTGGCGGATGCGCGCGAACTTCTGCATGCGCCGGACGGTCTCGGCCCCGCTCGTGGCCGCCTTCTCGATCACGTCGATGCCGCGGCGGACCACGTCGACGTTGCCGGGGCTGCGGGCCATGAGCTGGGCGTAGCCGAGGATGGCCTGCAGCAGGTTGTTGAAGTCGTGCGCGATCCCGCCCGCCATCTGGCCGAGGGAGGTGAGGCGCTCGGACTGGTGCATCTGGGCCTCGATCTCCCGCTGCGCGGTCATGTCGCGGATGATGGCGAGCATGCCGTCGGTGCCGCCGTTGCGCCCCGGCAGGGAGGAGAGGGTGACCGCCAGGTTCAGCGACCGGCCGTCCGCCCGCTTCGCAGAGGCGTCGAAGGCGCGCACCGGATTCTCGCGCGAGAGGCTGCCGTGCGCGGACCGGTACGGCTCCGGGGGCAGGAGATTGGCGAAGGGCTGCCCCACCGCCTGGGCGGCGGTGAAGCCGAAGATGCGGTCGGCGGCCGGGTTCCAGCTGCGGACCTGTCCTTCGCCATCGACCGAGATGATCGCGTCTCCCGCGGAGAGGATGAGCTGCTCCAGGTATTGCTTGGTCTCGGCTACCTCGCCGTACAGGCGCGAGTTGCGGATGGCCACCGCGAGGTAGTCGGACAGCATCTCCAGGAGCTCGCGCTCCCCCGGATCGATCGGCCGGGTGGCGGAGCGGTTGGCCACCAGCAGGTAGCCCAGGATCTTGCCCTCCTCCCGGATGGGGCAGACGATGCGGGCCTCGCCCGGCGCGTCTGCGGGGGCGACCGGGCCCAGGCGCACGGCGGCCTCGTCGTAGCCGAGGGCCTCCTTGAGCAGGTCGGTGATCGCGGTGGTGAGCTGGCGGAAGTCGAGCTGCCCGAGCAGGCTCCGGGAGATCTCGCGGAGGATCGAGAGCTGGGTGACGCGGAGCGACTGGTCGGTGCCTTCGCGGCGCGCTTCCTCTTCCAGGCTACGGGCCTTGGTGGCGAGGCCTCGCATCTCCTCCACGAGGGCGGTGAGCTGGTTGCGCGTCCCAATCCCGTCCTGCCGGCGGGCGAGCGCCCGCTTCGCGGTCTCCTCCAGGTCCTGCCGGCTGAACGGCTTGATGAGGTACTCGAAGGCGCCGTGGGTGAGGGCGTTCTTCACCGTCTCGAGCGAGGCGTAGGCGGTGATCATCACCACCTCGATGCTCGGATCGGTGCCCTTGATGCGGCGCAGGAGCTCGATGCCGTCCATCTGCGGCATCTTGATGTCCATGAAGATCAGGTCGGGATGGAAGGTGCCGAGCGTCTTCAGCGCCGCCTCGCCGCTCTCCGCGGTCGCGATCTCGTAGCGCGGCTTGAGGATCATGCGAAGGGACTCGCGCGGTCCCATCTCGTCGTCGACGACCAGCACCCGAGGACGCTCGCTCATGGCTGCCCCGATGCCGGCAGCGACGCGGTGAAGCTGACCTCGCCCCGGGCTTGTTTGGCCTCGAGCCGCCCGCCCTGGCTCTCGAGGATACGCTGGCTGACGCTCGGTCCCACGTCGATGAGATTCTCCTGGACCACCTGGATCGGATCGAAGATGGCCTGCAGCTCCTCGGGCCGAACCTCCGCGCTGCGGGAGGCCACCGTGAGGCGCACGCGGTCCTCGCTGGCCAGGTGCGAGATCGACGCCGAGATCTTGGCCTCCGGACCCGGCGTCTTGCGCAGCAGGTACCAGATCAGGTACGACATCGCTTTCTTGAACATGGTGTGATCGCCGCGGACCAGCAGCGAGGTGCCCTCGTACGAGAGGGTCGCGGTCACGTGCTTCTGGGTCGACTCGTCCGTGAAGCTGAGCAGACGGGCCTCGTTGGCGGCCGCGGGCAGGAGCTGCGCTCCCAGCTCGGCGAGGCACTCCTCGACCACCTGGCGCAGGTCGAGAGTCTCGCGCTTGTAGTCGCCGTCGTTCACGAGCGCGGCGAGCTTGTCGAAGATCTGGACGAGGCGCCGCACGTCGCGGCCGACCACCGAGGAGAACTGGTTGCGGAAGGTGGCGTCGTCGTAGCGCTCGCCGATGAGCTCCATGAAGGCGTTGATCGACACGAGCGGGTTCTTGATCTCGTCCGCGATGCGGGCCACCACCTGGGTGAGGAGCTGCAGCTGCTCCGCGCTGCGCTTCTCCTGGGCGAGCTGGCGCTGGGCGGTGAGATCCTCGAACATCAGGACCGCGCCCATGGGCGCGGTCCGGTCGCCCATCACCGGATAGGTCGAGACCTCGAGGGGCAGGTTGCGAAAGGCCAGGTGCACCTCGGCCCGGGTGACCGATCGGCCCTTGGCGAGCGCCTCGAAGAGCATGTCCCCGAGGGGTGAGGGCAGCACCCGCAGGTCTCGGTTCAGGACCTCGCGCGCGGACAGCCCGAGGATCTCGGCCGCGCGGCCGTTGATCGCCACGACCTTCTCGTCGGGATCGATGGTGATCACGCCGCTCGACATGCGCGCCAGGATGCGCTCGTTGAAATCCTTCTCGTACTGGAGCAGGTGGTGCACCCGGATCTCGCGGATCGCGGTGGCCAGGTGGGTCCCGAGGCTGAAGAGGGTCTCGGTCTCGCTCCGTCCATAGCCGCCGCCGCTGATGCGCTGACCGAGGGTGAGGATGCCGACCAGCTCGCCGTGCGAGCTCAGCGGAATGGCCACCACCGATTGCAGGGCGGCCAGCTCGCGCGCGATCTCACGGGCGGCCGGGTCCGCGGAGTGGCTCCGCGCGTGCTCGATGTGGATGACGCGGCCCTCGGTCGCCAGCCACAGCGGCAGACCGCTGTCCGCGGCCAGGGTCAGCGACTCGACCACGTGCGGCGCCAGGCCCCGATAGGCGGCGACCCGGTAGAGGTGATTCTCCGGGCCGGCGAGCAGAATGGCGGCGCGGCTCGGGCGCGCCAGCTCTCCGACGCCGTCGAGGAACTGATCGAGGACGCGCGGGAGATCGAAGCCGGCGGCCAGGGCTTTCGCGAACTCCTTGGCCATCTGGGTCGCGGCCTGCGGGGAGGGCGGGGGACCGTCGACGAGGCTCTCGAGAGCGCCCGGGGCGCCCGGATTGCGCGCCGCGCGCAGGGCGGCGACTTCCTGGAGGAGGTGCAGCTTGTCGTCGGCCTGCTTGAGCAGGCTCTGGAGCTGCCGGCTCGTGAACGGCTCGAGGAGCACGAAGTCGGCCGCCTCAGCTTCGCGCTCCCCGTCGGGGGTGTCGGATCCGGGCGTCAGTACGCACACCACCACCGAGGTCGGGCAGAGGTGGCGAGCGCTCGAGATGAACGCGGTGAGATCGCGTGACGGGCCGACGATCTCCTTGACGATGAGCTCCATCTCGGTGAGCCGCAGGGTCCGGAGCGCCTCGTCGTCGGACGCGGCGGTGAACACCGAGTGGGTGTACTCCAGCCCGCGCAGCAGGCGCGTGCGCAGGGAGTCGCTCGCCGAGACCAGAAGAACGGTCTTCACGGAGCGATGCGGGTCGGGTGGCCCGACGGAACGGGGAATTCGACGGTGAACGTGCAGCCGGACCGGCCCACGTTGTTGCGCGCCACGAGCCGGGCGTGGTGCGCGTCCGCGATGCCACGGCAGATCGCGACCAGGCCGGTGCCGTGCGGCTTGGTGGTCACGAACGGATCGAAGACGGTGCCCAGCAGGGCATCGGGGATACCCGGGCCGGTATCCGCCACCTCGACGATCAGCGTCTTTCCCCCACCTTCCGACAGATCGACCACGCGCACGGTCAACTCCCCGCCCGGTTCCATCGCCTGGATGGCATTTAAGCACAGGTTCAGGAAAAGCTGCTGCAACTGAGACGTGTTGCCGAGCACCGGGCGGCGCGCCCCGTCGCCGACCTGGCGCAGGCGGATCTGGCGATCTTCCATCTGGGCGTGAAGCGTCTCGAACGTGTCGCGGAGCGGCCCGGAGATGTCCACCGGCTGCATGGGGTGCTGCGAGGCGCGTGAGATCGTCCGGAACCGGCTCAGCAGATCGTCGATCCGGCCGATCTCCCGCGCGGCCGTGCGCGAGAACATGTCCCGGAACTCCTCACTGGCGCCGCGCGAAGGCAGGAGCTGCGCGTAGGTCTTGATTCCCACCAGCGGGTTCCGGATCTCGTGGATCAATCCCGAAGCGATGGCCTCGATGGAGGCGAGGCGCTCGGCCCGACGCTTCTCCTGTTCCAGCTCCTTCAGGCGAGAGATGTCGTTGAGCACCGCCACCGCGCCCAGGGTAGCGCCACCCGGACCGCGCAGCGGAGACGTCGAACAGATGAGGGGCACGAGCTGGCCCGCCAGGCCGGGCAGGGAGAACTCGATGTGCGAGCGGGGCTGACCGTCCGCGGCGGTCGACTTCAGCAGCTCGGGGAGGGGATCGGGCAGGCACTCGGGCGGTTGCCCGTGCGCCAGCTTCGTCGCCGTCCCGGTCAGCTGCTCGGCCGCCCGATTGAAGAGGGTGATTCGACCGCGCGGCCCCACCGCCACCACCCCGCTCTCGATGGTCTCGAGCACCTTGTTCATCTGCTCGTTCATCTGAACCACGCGGGCGTGGGTCTGCGCGTTCCGCACCGCGACCGCCGCCTGGTTCGCGAGGGTGGTCAGGAGGTCGACGTCATTGCTGAAGTACGGGTCCCCCGATCGCTTGGCGCCGAGCACCACGAAGCCGATGATCTCGTTCTCTTCGATCAGGGGTACCACTACTTCCACGTGAAGGGCTTCTAGCTCGGTCGGCAGGGGAGACTGGCTTCCGGAGGAAGCCCTCCCAGTCAACTCGTCACGAAAGAGTATTTGGTGATCGGCGGTTAGCGCCGAAAGCTCGGTGCTGTCGGTTGGGATCTGCGCGGGCACAGATGAGAGCCCGGAGCTCCAGGCTGGCACGAACAATTGATCCTCTGATTCCAGCAAGTAGATCACTATTCCTTCGGGCCGGAGCGTTCTGGTTAGAACGGTTCCGACATGATCCAGCAGAGCTGGTAGGTCAATCGTCGTCGAGAGTGCACGACTGGCGTCACGAAGGGTACGGGGATAGTCGTACGGATCCCTGTATAGATAGCGATCGAAAACACGCTGGACACGGAGCTTAACGGACTGGAAAAGAACGGCTACGATAAGTGCGAGGAAAATGTCCCGGACCGAGAATCCGTGTTCCCGCGGGAGCACCGCATTCGATCCGAATAGGAGGAGAACGAAGAGCGCGGCGCTGCTCAGGAAGGTGAAGAGGTACACAACTCCGCGCCGGATCACGATTCGAATATCCATGAGCCGGTGGCGAATGATTGCATGGGCGATCATTGCGATCATGATTAGCGAGAACAGAGGTCCAAGGCCGTTGTACGCGGAAGTGCCAGCGAGCAGCGGAACTAGGACGTTAGTGGTCGTGGCCAGCAGGCCCGGCGCGATGAAAGCTAGAAACAAATGCCCGCCCTGAATTTTCTGAAGCCCCGTGCATCGTCGATACTTCGCAACCAGTGTAAGAGTCGCCAGTCCGAAGCTGAATACAAGGTAGCTGGCGAACAAGGGATGAAGCGCTCCATAGAGAGGCCGCATCCCGTATCCTTCGCTCGTAACGTCCGAAACCATCCAGGGAGAGAAGGAGAGAAGGGAGAATGCGATCGCGACCAAGACCATAAGTCTCAAACGCAGAGTACGAGACCTACTGGGGGGACCGAAGTGTTCTACGAAGAACACAACTCCGAGAGGAACCAAGCTGCCAGCAGCGAACGCAGCTCGGATTGTGATGGCAAACAACGCCGGCTGAATCCGGCCCCACGCGAGAGCAGCGGTCCATAGACCGACGGCGAGAGCAGTGCACGCAAAAGCCCGGTTCAACGGGGCGAGCATGTTGCGCCGGTAGACAGAGACACCTATGGCTACATTTAGGAGCGCGATCGATATCAAGAGCAGAGCGCTCGTTGGGACAGGCACTCCAGGTAACCATCCCATCACGACGCCCGCGCTCAGTTCAGTCATGAAAAAGAGAGGCTGAGCGCGCTTGGCCGACTTTAGCCACGAAGAGCGGTCCTCTGTAGCATTTCTGTCGCACCGCTTGGAACCGGTAGCTCTACGATGATCGTCGTGCCCGGGCCATCGGAGTTCTTTTCCGCGCGGATGGTTCCGCGATGGGCATCTGTAATGCCGCGGCAGATTGTAAGGCCAAGTCCAGAGCCCTGTACCTTCGTCGTGAAGAACGGATCGAAGATGTTAGCAGCGACCGCATCCGAGATGCCAGGCCCGGTGTCGGAGACGTCGACGACAATCAAGGGCTGACCCTGCGTGTGCTTCCGTGTGATGCGAACCGTAAGTGTGCCTCCAGTTCCCATTGCTTCGATGGCGTTCAGAAAGAGATTGAGGAAGAGCTGCTTTAGCTGACTCTCCTCGATGGTTACGTACGGAGCTGGATCTTGAAAGTCGCGGGCCACGGAGGTGCGTGTCTGTTCCAACTGCCCTCTAAGCAAGGTGATGGTCTCAGTGATAGGGTCACGAAGGTCGACTGCGCCGACTTGCTGTGGGGCGGTTGCGGCGATGCCGCGCAGACGCCCGACGAGATCATCAATGCGTGATATTTCCTTGATTACGACCTTCGAGAAGTCTTCGCGGAAGTCGACTTCATTGAAGCGTTCCGGCAGGAGTTCGGCGAAGGTCCGAATTGCGACCAGGGGATTCTTGATTTCGTGCGCCACACCCGCCGCGAGCGCACCGAACGAAGCAAGACGCTCAGCTCGCTGCTTCTCGCGTTCGAGTTCCTTCAGGCGACTCAGGTCGCTGAATACGATTAGCGCCCCGTGAGTCTTGCCGTCTTTGTCCTGAAGCTTCGCAGTGGAGTAGACGAGCGGTGTGGCGAGTCCGTCTTGTCCCTGCAGGATGGCATCGAGCTGAGAGTGAGAGCGTCCCTGCACAAGGGTATCGCGAAGCGGAGCAGCTAGGGGCGCAGGGAGATCGCTATACGAGAGAGCTGCGGACGGCGTGAAGGTCAGTCCCGTGAGACGGTGAGCCGCTGGGTTGAACAGGGAGATGTGCCCCGAGGCGTCAACCGCGATCACGCCGCTTTCCATTGTGGACAAGATGTTGTCTACATATTCGTTCGCTACGACCACTTGATTGTAGAGGTGGGCATTTTTCATCGCGACAGCAGCCTGGCTGGCCAAAGTCGAGAGGAGGTCGATGTCGCGGGAGAAGTAAGGATCGCCTGATCTCTTTGGTCCGATAATGATGAAGCCGGTGAGGATTTCATCCTCGAACAGTGGGAAGACTATCTCCCCGCCAAGTTCTCGGAGTGCGGCGGCTGCCTCAGACAGATGCTGGTGCTGGTAGTCGTGAACGGCGTCGTCACGATGTAGGGTTTGTTTGCTGTTGGTTAGATGGGTTGCTAGAGCTGAATCGTAGGAGACTCGCGGATACGAGCGCTCGCCATGCCACCGGTGACGGCTGTGAATTTGGCGAGCGGTGAAAGCCCTTATCGAGTCGTCGCGGAGATAGATATGAACAAGTTCAACATTGAAGGTGCGGTCGAGGGTATCGGCGAGATACCCGAGCAGAGATTGGAGATCGAGCATAGTGCTCAGACGAAGGCTGGTCTCGCGCACGGTGCGTTGGTAGTCGTATGTCCGTCGGTACACATAGCGATTGAGAGCTACTTGGAGACGGTCTTTTACGGGTCCAAAAAATATCGAGACAGTGATCGCCAAGACCACTGCCTCGAAGATTGGGATGGCCGTGCGCTGAAAGCCGGTTAGGTGATGGAGTGCCTCTGCCAAGCCGAAGAAAGTGGAGGCTGTGACGATGATGGCGCCCACGTAAACTGCGCCGTCCCGAATGACTAGGCGGATATCGAGGAGACGGTGACGGATGATCGCGTGAGCGATGATGGCGATCATCAGCATTCCAAAGAGAGGCCCGTAAGGACTGAACTTGGACGTGTCGAAGAGTAGAGGGATTAAGAGATTAGTGACGGTAGCACCGAGCGCAGCTAGGAGAACGGCCGCGAAGAGGTATCGAACCTGGAGTTTTGCGAGGCCGGTGACCGTACCGAGCTTCTTGAGGAGAATGAATAGGCTGGCGCCGAAGCAGCAGACAAGATAGACGCCGAAGGGCAGATGGAGGGGCCCGTACCCGACTTGCAGGGAGCCGTTGACGTAGGCAGTGCTGCGGACCATTAAGGGCGTGAAGGAGACGACGAGGGAGGACGCTGCTACGAGTGAGAGACCGTTGATAACGCGGGGAGACAGATGGGACTGTGACGTCGGGAAAACATCCGAAAACCAGAGGAACGTGATGGGAATCAGGGACGCGGACGCAAATGCGAATCTAGCCCAGACGTAGCCCCACTCTGAGCCGGCGTAGGTGGAGACAAGACCGTTACTGAGAGTCCATACCGCAACCGCAAAAGAGAAAAAGGCGAAGTAGCGATTGATTGCGTTCCGAGAGTCTTTCAGATAGACGAAGGCGCCCAGGCCGAAGTTGGCGATTGCGGCGATGACTATGAACGCGAGACGTCCGCTCATTACGCAGATGGTTTACCGAGTATGAGGACTGAATGGGTGCCACCCATCGCATGTGCGTTGACTAGGACAGTTCGCGCGCGCGATGTGCGGGCTTTGTTGGGAACATAGTCCAGGTCGCACTCGGGATCCGGAACCTCAAGGTTGATGGTCGGAGGGATGACGGAGTGCGCTAAGGTCAAGCAGCTTGAGATGACCTGCAACGCGCTCGCGGCTCCCATCGCGTGGCCGATCATCGACTTGATGGAGCTTGTAGGGACAGAATAGGCAGCGTCTCCGAGCGCAGCCCGGAATGCACGAGTCTCGATTAGGTCGTAGTCGGGCAGCGAGTTGCCGTGGGCATTGATGTAGTCGATGTCTCTCGGGTTCTTTTTCGCTGTGGCGAGAGCGGCGTTGATCGCCTCAGTCAACGCCAGTTCCGCGGCGTTAATTTTGGTGCCCAGCCCGCCCTCGTTACCGGTGCCGTATCCCAGCACTTCAGCGTAGATATTTGCGCCACGGTCGGCCGCGTGTCCGAGTTCCTCTAGCACACAAATGCCGGCGCCTTCGCCGAGTACGAGGCCGTCTCTCCGGCGATCATAGGGCCGGGAGGCCTTCAGTGGCGGATCATTGAACTTTGACAGGGCTCCGAGCGCGCAGAGGGTGGCGAAGCAGAACTCAGAAAGGGGCGCCTCCGTGCTTCCGGCGAAGACCACGTCCGCCCGATCTTCACGAATTTGATCGACGCCCCACTGAATCGCGTCAAGACCGGTCGCACAGGCCGACGCCAGAGTCATCCCTTGACCCCGAATGCCCAGCTCTGCCGAGACATGGCTGACTGGGGCGTGTGCGGCGAACTCGATTCCGCTCATCATCGGGATGCCTCGTACGCCGTCTCTTTCGTAGCCCACCCGGGCGGTTTCGTAGATGTCGCCTGAGCCATTCATGGAGGTCCCCAGGCAGGCCACCACTCGCCGCTGCTGCTCGGCGCTTATATCGATTCCTGAATCGCTCAACGCGAGCTTGGCAGCTGCGACCGCGAACTGAGAGAACCGGCCTCGATGCTTGGTCCTCCGCACATGCATGAAGTCCTTAGGGTCGAAGTCGCGGACCTCGCCGGCGACGTGGCAGGGGTAGGGTGTGGGGTCGAAGGCCGTGATGTAGTCGATGGCGGACTTGCCGGCGATCAGGTTTTGCCAGAAGGTGTCTTTGCCGATCCCATTGGGGGCGATGACGCCCAACCCTGTAACAACTACGCGCCGGGAGTTCTTCATCAGACCTTGCCCCCTAAGGGTGCGCCCGTAACGGTGGGATAGAGGTACAAGTTAGCAGGAAATCAATCCAAAACCAAATCCCGTGGCATCCGCGCCTCGGGTAGAATGCGGCCATATGTCGTCCCGGTTTACACGGCGCCAGCTCCTGGCAGCCCTGCCCGCGGGCCTGCTGTTTCCCCGGCGCGGGGCGTTCGCCCTCGAAGATGGCCGCTCCGTCCTGGCCTATCAGCTTGATCTGTCTATTTTGTTTAACTTTTTGACCCTGTCTCTTACTGGGAACGTGGTCCAGGAGATCGATCGCCGGGCCGGGCGGTACCGGGTCACGATGGACGGCAAGGGGACGGCGATCAGCACGCGGACCGAGGCCACGGGGATCATCCGGGAGGGCCGATTCAAGCCGCTCGAGAGCCGGAGCGTCCACCACTTCCGAGGCCGGGAGAACACGGTCGCGACCAGCTACGACTACGAGCGCCAGCGGGTCGAGCTGCACGCGGTGACCCACACCCTGCTGCTGGGACGACGGCGCCAGGTCGACGACACGCTGGCCCTGCCGCCCGGGCGCCACGTGGACGACCTGATCTCGGCCGAGCTCAACTTCGCGGCCAACACGCTCGACCGCGACGGCGAGGGGACGTACTCGACGTGGATCATGCGTCGGGCCCGCGCGGACAACGAAGGCCCCGACGACGTCTCGCCCGACGGCTACCGGGCCGAGCTGGTCCCGCTCCGCTTCCGCCCGAGCCCCGAAGGGTCGAGCGGCCGTCTGACCGCGCTC
>Ga0070699_100003024_pt1 | contig 14921 bp, 11 predicted proteins | sample KBSK1503metaG_FD_65473 | JGI IMG/M metagenome (GOLD analysis project Ga0070699, IMG submission 65473) | Corn, switchgrass and miscanthus rhizosphere microbial communities from Kellogg Biological Station, Michigan, USA - KBS K1-50-3 metaG | ecosystem: Host-associated > Plants > Roots >...
CGCTCTCCCCCACTCAATTTGGGCTTTTGTTGGTGGGTCCGCTATATGGGCTTGTAAATCTGGCTATTAATCTGGGAGAAAGCGTTCCTACACGGCGGGCAATGATCGAGCCCGCCATTGTCACTGCGCTGTGTTGGGGATTGTCAATTCTGATTCGATGATCACTGCATTAAAGATAAGCCAAAAGCTTTTAGATGAAATGATCTCCCATGCAAATCAGCATGCACCACTTGAAGCCTGTGGAGTGCTGGCAGGCAAAGGGAATCAGGCTGAGAAAATGATCGGGGTATTGAATCAGGCCCAAAGTCCGGTACGATTCGTGATGGATCCTTATGAGCAACTCCGCGCGTTCGATTGGATTGAATCCCATAATCTCGACCTTGTCGGCATCTTCCACTCGCATCCCACCGGGCCTGAAATTGCTTCGGCTACCGATATCGCTGAGGCAGCTTATGAGGTGGTCCAAGTGATTCTTTCCCGCAAAGAGGGGCAATGGCTGGCACGCGGCTTTTGGATTGAAAACAGAGCGGCCCGCGAAGTATCTCTGGAAATTACCCGCTAGAGCAACCATGCAAATACTTTCGGGTTTTATGTTGTACAATCTTAATGGAGGCTGTTGATGCAAATTCTGCTAGATGTTGCGGCTGTGTTGATCGGGTATGTAATAGGTTCGATCCCCTTTGGGCTGGTCATTGTTAAATTGAAGACAGGTAAGGATATTCGCACTGTGGAAAGCGGACGCACCGGAGGGACCAATGCTGCACGAGCCGCAGGTTTGGGAGCAGGTTTATTAACGGCCATTATGGATATTCTCAAAGGCGCCTCTGCCGTTTGGATCGCGCGAGCCCTGGATCCAGACAATCATATTATCCATGTGTTAGCCCCTATTTTTACAATTTTGGGTCACAACTATTCATTATTCTTGCTGGAACATGACAAGAACGGTAAATTGAAATTTCGCGGAGGTGCTGGTGGCGCTCCCGCCTTGGGTGGCGCGGTCGGGTTGTGGTTGCCCATGTTCCCTATTGCTTTTGGCATTGGGGCATTGATCTGGTTCACCATTGGGATCGCATCTCTCACAACGATGGCCATTGGAGTCGTGGTGATTATTATCTTTGCTGTGCGTGCGTCACTTGGGCTTCAAAACCCGATTGATATTTCCTATGGTATTGTTGCTGAACTGCTTCTGATTTGGGCGTTGCGTCCCAACATCAAGAAGCTCCTTGCAGGGAATGAACGCGTAGTGAGCATGAGTCTGAACGGCTGGCTCAGAGCAAGACGAGAAGCAAAACAACAGGCAAGCAAATAACAAACGTCCCCAAATCAAATGATTTGAAGACGTTTTATTAGATAGACTTATTGACTCATCTGCCGCAATAAAGCGTACAAATTGCGCTGATGCAAATCTCTGGCAAGACCGCCGAGATAGACACGACTTTTGCCGCAACTTTCAAGGGTGATTTCTTCCAGCAGCTCTTCGGCATTCTTCTTCCGAGCAATGGATTTGACTGCCTTCTTCACAGCGGTTAGATAATTTAAATTCTCTTTCACCGCTGCGTCAATTTCACCACGCAAGATGATGTCACCATGTCCCTGAACGATATTCTCCAATCCCATTTTGGCGACGCGTTTAATGGACGCAATACTTTCGTCCACATCCCCATCCACAATGTAGGGAATCGGCATAAACGAATCACCCGCAAACAAAATGCGGTCTTCCTCTACCAGTACAGAAATTCCATCGTCACTATGGCCAAAGGCTGGGCTCATGATTAAATTCTTCTTGCCCACGCGCAGTGTCATTTCACCATCTAAAAATGTCATCTGGGGTGGAATAATCTTGACCTGACGTAATGCTGGGTTCTGTTTTTTCGCGGCCTCCAGCGATGGCTCGCCGCGTTCGATCAGCAGATCTCGGCAACGAGCATGCGAGATGATCGTTGCACCAGGGAAGAAACAATTTCCCCATGTGTGATCGGCATGATAATGCGTGTTGATCACATAGCGCACGGGGACACTTAGCTCCCGCTCGATAAATTCGCGAATTGCCAAAGTTTCATCTGGCAACGCCAATGTATCAATAACCACCGCCCATTGCGGGCCTGCCACCACACCCGCAGTCACCTGGGCATATACTTCACTTTGAAACCAAAAAACATTTTCAGAAACGCGTTCGCGATGCATTGAAGACACCCTTGTTAAAATTTTCTCCCATTATTAACACAAACAGCCGCGAAAATCAAGTTGAATATACAAATTTTCTCGCATTTTCGTAAACAGTGAAACATTATGATTCTTGCAACTGCATTGCCGCCGTGATACACTGTACCAGAATGACCAACAACCTGCTTCTCGTTACAGCAGATACGCTATTCGCCAGAAAACTCACCTCCAGCCTTGAACAGGAGGGCTACCGGCTCCATGTCGCAAAAGGCAAAGGTGAGTCAGTTGTACGCGCCGACGAGCAAAATTGCTCCAGCGCCTTTCTGGATCTGGATCTGGGCGAGAAATTCGTCTCAGAATTGGGACATGCACTTCGCACGCTCAACCCGACCATACGGCTGATTCTGTTTGCTGAAGAAGATACCTCACCTTTACTGGATGAGCTCCGCCCCTGGATGTTGGCCCGTAAAACTGTTCGCACACCGGAGTTATTGACTATGCTGAGAGAGAATCCTGCTCCCCAACCCAAACCAGTTCGCGCCACCGATCCTTCGCCGGCCATCCATCTGGATCATCAAGAAGATCCCGAGTTGCCCTGGCTGCAGGACGTGACCAAAGCTGCACAACACCTCACGCGTATTACGCTGGAATCCTCTGCACAGGCTGCACTAATCACCCGCAAGGACGCGTTATGGGCATATGCTGGCCAACTCTCGCAGAGTGCCGCCAAGGAATTAGGTGTTACAGTCACACGCCATTGGGATGGACAAAAAGGGAGTGACTTGCTCCGCTTCGTACGCCTTGAAGCGACCAAGGCTGAACACATGCTTTATGCCACGCGACTTGCTGAAGATGTTGTCCTTGCCCTCGTATTCGATGCCGAGACGCCATTCAGCACCATCCGCATGCAGGCGGGTCAACTGGTGAATCGCCTTTCAACAGAAACGGCTACGCCCGAAGTGATGGAAAAGCCCGCCGTAGCACTCACTCCAACCCCGGCTGCGCATGAAGCGCCAACCCAATATGTGGAAGAAGAAGAGGGCGACCCGGATCTCGAAATCCCGGATATCACCAGTATTCTCAACGATGTTCCCCCTCCCACACCCGACTCGAACATGATACCCCTGGCGAACGAAAAGGATTGGAGCACACGCCCTTCGATTTCACGACCTAGAGAAGTTATCAGCCGTGAGAGCTCACCTGCAGTTCGCGTGAATGATTTATTGATTGCGAATCAAAATGACCAGACTGTTGAACATGTAGTGCAGGATTTTGATGCCACCATGCCTTCGCAATCCCGCCCGCGCCCGATGACACCCGTTCGCCGCCCACAGACAGGTGAACTCGACCCAACCCGTCCGCACTCCATCACCGAAGTGGCAGGCCGTGTCATGATGGAGCCCATCTCTCCTGGCTTATACAATTTGACCTATGCCTGTTTGCTGGTGCCACGCTTTACGTCGCATTACCTCACAGGCGATATTTCAGACCATTTATCCGAATGGCTCCCCAATATTTGCATTGCCTTCGGTTGGCGGCTGGAATATCTCGCCGTGCGACCGGAGTATGTGCAATGGGTTGCAAATGTCCCGCCCTCTACATCACCCGGTTATCTCATGCGCATCGTGCGTACGCAAACCTCCGAAAAAATATTTATTGAGTTCCCACGCATGAAAAAAGAGAATCCCTCCGGCGATTTCTGGGCTCCTGGTTATTTGATCATGGGAGGCACACAACCTCACCCACAGCAACTGGTGAAAGATTACATCAAACAAACCCGCGAACGACAGGGATATTCACAACCCAGGAAATAATTAGACCTCTTTCATAAGTCTGTAACATACATAAGGGCCCTATTAAATCCTTTGCCACGGATGACACGAATTCATACGGATTTTTAAATAAATCGGTGAAAATCCGTGCAATCTGTCGCTAAAGTATTTTCGCAAGAGATCTATTTTTGGAAATTGTGTTCTAAAAATCCTGACCGCAGAGTATAATCACTCTGCGGTTTTGTTTTAACAAAAACCCTTAACTCTACTATTTATCTATTATCACTGACCGGATTGACATATGCCCCCTACTCTCTATCTAATTGACGGACACGCCCTCGCCTATCGTATGTATTTCGCCCTCACTGCCATTGGCGGAAGTCAACGCTGGCAAACCTCAAAAGGCGAACCTACTGCCGGGATTTACGGTTTCGCACGTGAGTTGCTCCGTATTATCGAACAGGAAAAGCCCGAATATCTTGCAGTCGCATTTGATGTGGGCAAGACTTTCCGTGATAAGCTCTTCCCCGAATACAAAGGGACGCGCGAAAAAATGCCCGACGATTTGCGCCCTCAGATCGGGCGTATTCGGGAAATGGTGGATGCCTTCAATATCCCGCGCCTTGAAATGGAAGGCTACGAAGCCGATGACGTGCTTGGCTCTGTAGCGCGCATCGCGGCTGAGCAAGGGCTTGGCGTCAAGATCGTCACGGGTGACCGCGACCTGCTACAACTCGTCAACAAACGGACAGCTGTTTATCTCGCAGGTGATGACCAAAACTACATTAAAGATGAAGATGTCGTCAAAAAGCTCGGCGTGCCGCCCAAGCAGGTTGTTGATTACAAGGCACTAGTCGGTGACAAGTCCGATAATATTCCGGGTGTAGCAGGCGTTGGGGAGAAGACAGCAATTTCGCTCATCGAAAAATACGGCTCACTCGATAACATTTACAAAAATATTGATGAAATCGAGAACCGCTGGAAATCAAAGCTTGAAGCCAATAAAGCCAATGCCTATCTCAGCCGTGACCTTGCCCAGATCAAAACCGACTTAAACATCAAACTGGATTTGGAACATGCCAAAACTCATGATTTGAATGTCCCAGCCATCGAAGCCTTTTTCAAGGAACTGGAATTTCGTTCGCTTCTCAAAACCCTTGAAAAACTGACTGGTCAACCCGCTTCCGACTCTACGATGACAACTGTTACTATTTCCACCTCCTCAGCAACGTCCACATCGAAATCGGGCGAGCAAATGTCGATGTTCGCGACAGAGGCTCGAGTCATCGCGCCGAAAGTTGACTCAAATATCACTGTCAATATTGTGGACACTAATAAGAAACTGGCTGACCTTGTCAAAGTATTGAATAAGGCCAGGGTCATTTCATTTGATACCGAAACCACCTCCACCGAAGAAATGCGAGCAGATCTGGTCGGCATCTCGCTAGCTATCAAGGAAGGCGAAGGTTACTACATCCCAATTGGTCATACAGCAGGGACAAACCTTCCCTTGAAACAAGTCATTGATGCACTCACCGGACCACTGACAAACCCAAAAATTGGCAAGGTAGCTCACAACGCTAAATATGATTACATTATGCTTGCCAAATATGGGTTACGTATTTCACCACTCACCTTCGATACGATGTTGGCTGAATTCATCATTGACCCATCCTCACGCAATCTAGGATTGAAGAATCTTGCCTTTGTCAAACTCGGCGATGAAATGACGCATATCGAAGAGTTGATCGGTAAAGGCAAAAAGCAAGTCAGCATGGCTGATGTGGCAATTGAGTCCGTTGCGCCCTATGCGGTTGCGGATGCAGAAACAACGCTGCGCCTCATGCCAATTCAGATTCAGGAACTCAAGCGCGTCAACGGTGAAAAACTGCTCACAGAAATTGACCTGCCCCTCACACCCGTCCTTGCCGATATGGAGATGGAAGGCATTTCACTGGATCTACCTTTCTTTGAGAAGATGGAGAAGGAATTATCAAAACGCCTGGGTGAGATCGAAAAACAGATTTTCGATTCGATTGGCAAACCATTCAACATTAATTCGACGCAACAGCTTTCGGATGTGTTGTTCAAGACTCTCAACCTCGTGCCACCTGATAAAGGTAACAAAACCGCCAGCGGACACTATTCCACTGCGGCGGGTGTGTTGGATGAATTAAGCGGTAAACATCCGGTAGTGGATTGGGTGTTGGAACACCGTGAACTCTCCAAAATCAAATCCACGTATGTGGATGCGCTTCCTGCTGTTGTTGATGCCAATGGACGGGTCCATACTTCTTACAGTCAAATTGGTGCCGTGACGGGGCGACTCTCCTCGAATAATCCGAATCTACAAAACATTCCCATCCGCTCAGAGACGGGGCGTCGCGTCCGTAATGGATTCATTGCGAGCAAAGGTAATGTATTGCTCTCTGTGGATTACTCGCAGATCGAGTTACGCATTGGAGCGCACATGGCTCAGGATGAAGGGATGTTGGCGGCATTCCGCGCGGGTGAAGATATCCACACCACAACGGCCAGAGCAATTTACGGCGTAGGGCCTGAGGCGGTGACGAAGAATATGCGTCGTCATGCCAAGGCCATCAACTTTGGTCTCATCTACGGCATGTCGGTATTTGGCCTCACACGCACCACAGATCTCACGTTGGCAGAAGCCGAGAATTTCGTCAAAGCGTATTTTCAAAAATTCCCTGGCATCAAGAAATATCTCGATGGTATTCGCAAACTAGCTGCAAGTCAGGGATATGTCGAAACACTGCTTGGGCGGCGCCGATACTTCCCAGCTTTGCAGAGCAAGCAAAACGTCCAGATCAAGAACCGTGAAGAGCGCGAAGCCATCAATGCACCCATCCAGGGAACTGCTGCAGATATCATGAAGATCGCCATGTTGAGGATTCCACCTGCGCTCAAAAAGGCCGGCCTGAAAGGGAAAATGCTTCTGCAGGTGCACGATGAACTCGTACTGGAATGTCCAAAGAGTGAGCTGAATGAAACTGCCCGAGTCGTTAAAGAGACAATGAGCAACGCCTACGAGTTGGATATTCCTCTTTCCACCGAAGCCAGTTTTGGAGAAAATTGGGGGGATACAAAGGAAGTCTCATAAGTCATGTTTGAAACGCGACCTTCGGCAATGTAATCAATATAAATATGAACCAAATGTAGGGCGGGGTAACCTCACCCGTACGGTATAATACAATCATGCCCGGACGAGAAGACATATTCCAAAAAGCAATGAATGAAGGCCACTCTGCTGCCTGGGATCAGGAATGGAGCAAAGCCATCACCGCCTACCGCGCTGCCCTGCAGGAGATACCTGATCATCCCAAGGCGCTCAACAGTCTGGGCCTGGCGTTGTTCCAACAAGGGAGTTTTGAAGAGGCGCTTCAAATTTATTTGCGCGCTGCGCAAGTCAGCCCACAAGACCCCTCTCCCCTGGAAAAACTCGCACAGCTCTTCGAGCGCATCGGTCGCCTCAAAGAGGCCATGGATACCGCTTCACGCGCCGCCGACCTCTTCCTCAACCAGCGTGATGTGGATAAGGCCATCGAGAACTGGGTGCGCGTCACCACGCTTGACCCCGAAAATGTACTTGCTCATTCACGTTTGGCCCTGGCTCATGAACGCCTCGGCCACAAACCCCAGGCAGTCACAGAATATATTGCAGTAGCCAGCCTCATTCAGCGTACTGGCAATGTTGAAAAAACAACCGAACTGGTTAATAAAGCTCTTCAGATCATGCCCGAAAGTGCGGAAGCCAAACAAGCCCAAATGCTCCTGCGCTCCGGTCAACTTTTACCGAAACCTCTGCGCCCCAAAGGTGGGACTGGTCCTATCGCGATGGCACAGGTCAAGCAATTGGACCAACCCAAGAAACAGGCCGCTTCAGGGCTGGACCCGATAGCTGAAGCGCGCCAAAAGGCTCTCACCCGGCTGGCAGAGATTCTCTTCGAATACTCCACCGACGATGGCGCGGCCGTCCAGGCTCGTCGCGGGTTGCAGGCTCTCATGCGCGGTACAGGAAAGTTATCTCTCGAATCGAATGAACAATCAAAGGTTGTTCTGCATCTGGGTCAAGCCATTGACTCTCAAAGCAAGGGCAAGGATGCGCAAGCCGCCGAGGAACTGGAACATGCTCTCGAAGCCGGCTTCAATCATCCCGCCTTGTATTTTGACCTCGGCTTGCTCCGCTCTACTGGCGACCGGATGGAGACCGCTCTTCGTCACCTTACCCATGCAGTCAAACACAATGACTTTGGTCTCGCAGCGCGTTTGTTGATGGGGCAGATCACGCAAAAAATGGGGCGTTTGCAACAAGCATCCATTGAATATCTTGAAGCGTTGAAACTCGCTGACGCAGCCGTTGTCCCTGCAGAGTATTCGGATGAAATCCGTCAGATGTATGAACCGCTAATCGAAGCGCAGTCAGCTCAAAATGATGAAGTTGCGTTGAAACGTCTATGCGATAATATCAATGAAATGCTCATGCGTAAGGATTGGCGCGATTATCTTTACAGGGCTCGCGAACAAATGCAGAAACAACAGGAAGGCGACATGCTCATGCCGCTGGCCGATGTGATTCTGCAAGCCCAATCGAGCCAGGTACTTGAATCAATCAACCTTATCAATCAACTCGCCCGTGCCGGCAAACTTCGCTCCGCCATGGATGAAGCTTTCCATGCTATCATGTTCGCGCCCACCTACCTCCCACTCCATTCCTTAATGGGTGATTTGCTCGTGCGCGAAAATCACACGCAGGAAGCCATTGCAAAATTCACTGCGGTTGCCACCGCCTACAGCGTGCGCGGCGAATCGGCTCAGGCCGCCAAGATTCTCAAACGCGTCGTCCAGCTTGCGCCCATGGATATGACTGCCCGCTCAAAGTTGATTGACCAACTCGCCGCCCGCGGTCAGGTGGAAGATGCCATTCGCGAATACATCGAACTGGCCGATACATACTATCGCCTTGCCGAACTCGATATGGCGCGTAAGACCTACACCAATGCCTTGCGCTTCGTCCAGCAAGCCAATGCCGAGCGCCAGTGGAACGTCCACATCCTTCATCGCATGGCAGATATTGACATGCAAAGACTCGATTGGAAACAAGCTCTTCGCGTTTACGAACAGATCCGCACATTGCGCCCTGATGATGAAGGCGCCCGCAAAAGCCTCATCGAACTTAACCTGCGCATGGGGCAGGCAGCGCAAGCCAGTGCTGAACTCGAAAGTTATCTCTCCTACTTGCAGACCAGCAACAACCGCGCTCGTGCTGTACCCTTCATTGAGGAACTGCTGACTGAACGGCCCAACGACTCCACCCTTGTGCGTAATCTCGCACAGGCCTACCATCAGGCGGGCCGCATTGAAGATGCGGTTGCCCAACTTGATACACTCGCTGAAACCCTGCTTGAGACCGGAAAGAAGGAGGATGCCATGGTTGTCATTAACCAAATCCTCCTGATGAATCCAGCCAACGCAGACCAATATAAGCAATTGCTGCTGCAACTAAAAGCATAAATGAAACCAAATCCCGTCAAACAAAATGACGGGATTTTTTCACCTGCACTTGCGCCAGGTGCAAGTGTCGCATCCTTCTCAGCCGAAGATTGATTCTGCTTAATCAGCTTCTCATTCCCTGACAATATAATTTGCTCGTGACTGGGCTAAGCCCGGCAACGAGCAAAATTCTGGGAGGGCATTCATGCCACAAACTTCAAACCGCGCTGTGAGAAACTGGCTCTTTCTCTTTGCTTTCATTGTAGCGTTTCTCGTCGTCTTTGGCGGATTTGTCCGCCTCACTCGTTCTGGTCTTTCCATCGTCGAATGGAATCCCATCAGCGGATCGATGCCACCCATCGGTCAACAAGCCTGGGAACAGGAATTTGGCAAATATCAGCAAACGCCCGAATACCTCAAAGTTAATTCATCCATGACTTTGGAAGAATATATATATATCTTCTACATCGAATGGATTCATCGCAATCTCGCCCGCCTCGCCGGGCTGGTTTATGCCATCCCCGTTTTCTATTTCTTATTCACAAAGAAAATCCCACTCAAGGAATTTGGCATCTACTTCGTCATGGGCTTGCTCTTCATCGCCCAAGCCCTCGCAGGCTGGGTCATGGTCGCCAGCGGACTTGTTGACCGCCCATCCGTCAGTCACTTCAACCTGACCATACACCTGCTCCTCGCGCTGACTCTCCTCGGTCTCGCGTTATGGACAGCACTTGGTCATAAATACGGTTTCCCCCCTTCAACGAAAAAAGTCAAATGGTCAACCTCATCAAAACTGGCATTGACATTCTTTCTACTTCTCTTGATCCAAATCACGTATGGCGGCTTCACCGCCGGGCTCAAAGCAGGTCATGTTTCAGATACCTGGCCTCTCATGTTTGGAAAACTAATTCCACCCAATCTGTTTAGTTCTTTCATCAACATCATTGAATCTCCACAAACGATTGTCTTCATCCATCGCTGGTTTGCGTTTGCAGTATTTATAGCAGTCGCTGCTCTTTATGTTGTCATCCGAAAGCAAAGCTATTCCGTTGAAATCAAAAATGGATTGAACTGGCTTCTTGGTCTTGTCGTTCTCCAAATTGCTCTGGGAATTTTGACCGTGATCCTGCATGTGCAAATCGTCATTGCGCTCGCTCATCAGGCGGGCGCGCTGGGGTTATTCGCGCTGATGGTGTATTTCATTCATCGCTTGAGAGCATTAGAAACCCAGAATAAATGAGCCCGCATCAAGTGATCCTTGATGCGGGCTGACGTGTGCCTGTTTGGATGGAAAATCCTCAGAAACATGAAAGGCGTTTCTCAGACACACCTGTTCATCCCCTATATTTCCCCTCACTGCCATTTGACTTCATGCACGGAGATTGGGACGTCAAAACCTTTGGGTGTTATTTCTCCCAGATCAAGAAAATCATCCTGGCGAGATCGACATTCATCCCGAACAATCTGCGCCACCAAGATGCGATCAGGTTCTGTGTGAGCACAAATTCGCGCGGCTAATTGCACGGCGCTCCCGAACAAATCACCATCCTCCTCAACTGGTTCACCCGCGCTCAAGCCGATGCGGATGTGTAGACTTTCACCCGGTTCGCGTTGGTTGTGGTCGGCAAACGCCCTTTGAACAGCAATTGCACATCTCACCGCATCTTCCACATTGACAAAAGAGGCCATAATCCCATCCCCTGTGTGTTTGACTTCATTCCCTCGATGGTCTCGTAAAGCATTACGGATCAACGCATTATGGATATGGAGCAAATGAAGCGCTTTGGTGTCTCCAAACATTGTGGTCATCAGGGTGGAATCCTTCAAGTCTGTGAACATGATGGCGCGAAAAGCGCTATCAATGGGAATCTCACCTGAGAGATCAACCGGTGCGGGGTCTGTGGTTCTGCCTAGAAAGGACTGGACTGCGATGGGGTTAACTTCGATAATCTCAAATGGAACGGCTCCATGCGCTTCTGCATGTGTTTTTTGGATTGATTCTTTATTAGGAGCATCGACGAGGCAAAATCCCGTACACCGAGGTTCATCGAACCAGTAGGTTAGGAAATGAACGTCATACTTGCTTTGTATCTCCAGATCTTTTTCATGGGCTTCGACAATGACTTGGCGGGTTATTCCTTCAATGTAATGGCGATCCATATAGATGGGCATGGGGCTTGTCTCCTTTCGTTTTTGTCACGAGGGGTTGCATCGTAGTGAGCATGACAAAACGAGGTCTTGACCGATAACTTTATTGCGAGGGTTTAATATTCTGATTGACATGGAAGAAGTTGTTGGGATCATATTTGGCTTTGATCTGAGCGAGGCGGACATAGTTGTCGCGATACGCCGCCTTCACACGTTCTTCTCCTTCATCCATGATCATGTTGACGTAGGCGCCACCTGAGCATTTTGTACCGCGGAATGGTTTAAGGAATGTTCAGCCAACGCATGGCATCCCGTACTTGCTGATTACGCATCTTTACTTTGCTTTCATGATTATCCCGGTCCTGTATATTATTTTCGATGGCATGTTGTTTGTACCAGTAAGCTGCGTAACAAGTGGATCGCAGGGCATCCACCAGGAAGCCTAGATCAAGCATGGCTTGCCAGTCTGTATCGTCAAAGCGTTGATGTAAATAGGTTTCCAGTTGTCGACGATAATACTTAACTACTTCGGTTTGCCCCGTGCTTTCGCGCACAAAATCTTGTTGGACAAACCAGGCGAGATCAATAGTCATCAAGGCGCAGGAAGCTTCCTGCCAGTCCAACACGGCAGGATAGTTCGGATAGGCGAGGTTTTCCGCGCGGTAATCTCCATGGAGAAGAGTGAAAGGATAGCGACGCAACGCGTCAAGCAATGGTTGTAGATTTTGGGTGATGTAGTTCATTTGCACAAACACATCTGGGTCAAGAAGGTCTTTCATCACTTGCCAGCCACCATGAACCCAGCTTGGTAAAACGCCCAAACCCCTATCAATATACTTTTTTGCCACGGTAGGAGACGTTTGATCAATCAGTGTGGCGACATCACAAAGTCCCAGCCTTGCATCTTTCAAGCATGGATCATTCCAAAAGGTCGCGTGGATTCTTGCCAGTGAATCGAGAAATACGGGTATCTGTTCAGGAGGTATGGATTTGTCCCATGAATGGACAAAACCTGTGAGATCATTCATGAGGATCACCCAACCTTCACCATCTCGGGCGCAACCAATGATTTCATGTTCCACCTGCGGGCAAATTTGATCCAATAAACCATATTGCCAAAGCGCCACTGAGCGGCACTGATGATCAGCGCTGGAAAACATCATCCAATCGTATCGGACAGACATCTGTTTGAGAACCATCCGTCCAATATTGGTATCGACATAACTTAATTGACCGCCTGCCAAACCGGAATGCCCATTCATGGGGTGAACGTCAACCTGGGTGACCTGTTTTGAAAGCAATTCACTCAGCGCGTTTGGACCAAGCATTTGTTCGACGCTTTCAAAGAGAGTGTATTTGGGTTCAAGGTTTGACATTTGCTCTGCCTGCTAGCCTGGTTTCTGGACAATGGTCAACAGTGCGGGCCATGCGAGGGTAATCATTCCGTCCACACGGAGGGCTGCCACCTCTGACAGAATGTGTTCATGAATTTGTCCTTGTATTGCAGGTGATTGACGTTCAATGATCATTTTGGAACGGACCGACAACTTCTCAATAAGACCTGCAACTTGTTGTGCAGAAGTTGTTTGCCATGCGATCGAGATTTGCTTGAATAATGGCGCGCTAAAACCTGCTTTCCTGGTGATATGTTCACAGGCTTGCTCATCTGCGTAGCGCAATTGTGTCCACGTTTCAGGGAGAGTAAACGAATCCAATACAAACTTTGCAAAGCTATCATTCACAATCCTAAAAAGATCATTACCATTCTTTCCATCAAACCACAAAGTAAAAGCGAAATATCCACCTGGTTTCAAAACACGGAAAGTTTCGTTTACAGCAGCTTGCGGTTCTTCCATATGGGACAACCCGAAAGCACAGGTCACAGCATCAAAGGAGTGATCCTCATAAGGGAGTTGTGTTGCATCGGCAACCTTGAAAGCAAGCCTGGGATATGTTGCTTGGGCCGCATCGATCATCGGTTTAGCAAAATCAACCCCTTCGCTGGCAGCCCCCCGTTGGGAGGCTGCCGCGACCAGATGTCCCGTTCCGCACGCGACATCCAAATGTCTTTTCCCCTCTATGACCCCCAGGCTATCGAGAATATCTCGAATCGCTTGCGAAGAAATCGAAGCAAATATCGCATCGTACGATTCAGCTCGTTCTGACCACGCCGTATGTTCGATCTCGCGTAAAGATTTATCCATGATTATTAAGCGCTGGGCTTGATATTTTGATTGACGTGGAACAAGTTCGCGGGATCGTATTTCTGTTTTATAGCTACCAAACGTGGATAGTTATCGCGGTACGCGGCCTGGATACGATCTTGACCTTCGTCCATAATCATGTTCACATAAGCGCCGCCTGCTGAGTGCGGGTGCAATGCTGACCAATAATTCTTCGACCATTGGATCATGCGCTCATTGTTCGCCGGGTCAGGATCTACACCAACGATCACTTGAGCAAAGTTTGCCTCACGGAAACTCCACGCAGTATCAGTCGGACTTACGCGATGTGCCGCGCCGTTGATCGGGTAGAGGTGCATCGTGGAATGGACCGTTGGCAACTGGCTGGCGTGCTGGATATGCAAGTCAATTACCTTGTCACTTAATTCGGTGAAGAAATCCGCATTCCAATACCACTGTAGTCCTGGCGAATACAACCCGTCGAACATGCTCTGGAGGGCAGGCATTGGAATAGGACCCGCGAAGTCTATAGCCGGGGGTGCGATCGCGCGGATCGACTTGAATACATCCCCTGCCTTGTTTAAATCGCCGGTATAACACCAGGTGATCACTGCCATTTTTTTGAGATGATGTTCAGCTGGGAACATGTCCACGGGCGGGACGGTGTGAAAGCCGAACCAGCCACTAAGTTCCTCGGGACCGGTCAGGATCAAGTCACGCCAGAAGCGCATCACTTTCTTTGCCTGATCGAGGGGCCAGAAAATAGGACCCCCATAGACAGTGCTCACCTGGCAACACTTAAAGAGAAACGAAGTGACAACACCGAAGTTGCCACCGCCACCACGTACTGCCCAAAAGAGATCCGAATTTTCTTTGGCGTCGGCGGTGATAAAGCGTCCATCAGCTAAGACCACATCGACAGACAACAAGTTATCTATTGTGAGACCGTAGCGGCGGGAGAGATAACCCAATCCTCCGCCAAGCGTCAGACCGCCAACTCCCGTGGTCGAGATAATGCCAGTTGGAACTGCCAAGCCGAATGGATGGGCGGCATGGTCAACATCGCCCCAGGTACAACCACCCTCCACGCGGACGGTGCGCTCCTGAGGATCAACGCGAATACCCTTCATTCGTGAAAGATCGA
>Ga0070699_100003025_pt1 | contig 14921 bp, 9 predicted proteins | sample KBSK1503metaG_FD_65473 | JGI IMG/M metagenome (GOLD analysis project Ga0070699, IMG submission 65473) | Corn, switchgrass and miscanthus rhizosphere microbial communities from Kellogg Biological Station, Michigan, USA - KBS K1-50-3 metaG | ecosystem: Host-associated > Plants > Roots >...
AAAGCGTTGTAACCAGCGGGTACGCGCTGCACCGCCACACCGCCCGGCGCGACGCGGTAGTGCAGGTAAATGATCGGCGTGCGTGTCTCGATGACCGCCTTTTCACCCATCGCTTCACCCGCGATCACACTCACCGTCACCAGTCCGTCCGGCGAAGTGGCTTTCGGAATTCGCACACCGGGAATCTCCTGGTAACGCGGCTTCATCATTTTTTCGCGCTGCGGCAGGTTTACCCAGAGTTGAAAACCGTGCATGCGACCACCCGCGCGCATGAACTCGCGCGACGGCATTTCCGAATGGACCACACCCGCGCCGGCAGTCATCCATTGCACGTCGCCGGGCGTAAGCCGTCCGGCGTGTCCGCTGGAATCCCTGTGCTCCATCTCGCCTGACAGCATGTATGTCACTGTTTCAAAGCCACGATGCGGATGGTCCGGCGCCCCTTTGGCTTGTCCGGGCGCAACCTCCATTGGTCCCATCTCGTCGAGTAACAAAAACGGATCGAAATCTGAAAACGACGCCGTCGGGAACGGACGGCGAACCAGAAAGCCCGCGCCTTCCAGCGTTTCAATACTACTTACGATTCCCGCCACGGTTCGACCGCCCGCGGTCTTCAATGCTTCACTCACCATCGACATTAATACTCCTCTCTAAACTTCAGCCGCCGCCTGGTATCCAATCTTCTTCAACAGGCGAATCAACGTTTCGCGTTCGGCTTTCGTCAACGAAGCCGACGTCAGTCGTTCCATGTCGCCGGCATGATCGCTGTACACCCGCGTAATCAGCTCGCTGCCTGCCTTCGTCAAATGAACGATCTTCGCGCGCCGGTCGGTGCCCGATGCCCGCCGCTCGACGAGGCCTTTCGATTCCAGGCGATCGACCGCGACCGTGATCGAGCCGCTCGTCAGAAGTACTTTCCTGCCAATCTCGTTGATCGGCAGCGGTCCTTTGTGCAGCAGGGCTTCGAGTACCGAGAAGTCGCTACCACACATCTCCAACTCAGCGATGCTGTGCTGGGCATACGTCTCGACCGCGTGAAGTGCTTTCCACATCACCAGGAAGACGTGCACCCCCGTCCCATCCTTCAACGATTCCAGTTTGCGTCTGCTCATATTTATCTTGATGTCAAGATACTTGAAAGCAAGCGAAGAGTCAAGCGGCTATCCACGGATTACACAGATTGGTTTTCTCTTTGTTGATCTGTGTAATCCGTGTAATCTGTGGACAAACCTTAGCTGGAAGCCATGAATTACTCCACCCACTATCGCACCTGTAACCTCTGCGAAGCGATCTGCGGGATCGAGATACAGGTCGAACCTTTTCAGCGACTGAGCATACGCGGCGACAAAAGCGATCCTTTCAGTCGCGGCTACATCTGTCCCAAGGCAGTCGCATTACAGGATATTCATTACGACAAGGACCGGCTCAAACATCCGGTGCGCCGCACCGCCCGAGGCTGGCAGCGTATTGGCTGGGATGAGGCTTTTGCGGAGGTGGCGCAGAACCTGAAACGCATTCGCGCGCAGCATGGCCGTAATTCACTCGCGACTTATCTCGGCAATCCCACCGTTCATAACTACGAGGCACTGCTTTTTGCGCCCGGGTTTATTCGCAGCCTGCGCACGCGCAACCGGTTTTCCGCGACGTCAGTGGACCAGTTGGCCCATCATCTCGCTTCGTTCCTGATGTTCGGTCACCAGCTCCTGCTGCCTGTGCCGGACGTCGATCGGACTGATCTATTTTTGATCCTTGGCGCGAACCCCGCCGTCTCAAATGGAAGCATGATGACCGCGCCCGGGATGGCTCGCCGGCTGGAAGCGATTCGCGAGCGCGGCGGTAAAGTCATTCTGATCGATCCGCGCCAGAATGAGACTGCGCGACTCGCGAACGAACATCACTTTATCCGTCCGGGCACTGATGTCTTGTTGCTGCTTGCGTTGCTGCACGTCGTGTTCGATGAGCAATTGACGCATCTGGATCAGCTCGCTCCGTTTACTAAAGGCGTGGAAACAGTGGCTAACCTCGTGGCCCAATTCTCACCGGAAAAGGTTGCACCGATTACGCGGATGGATGCGGATCGGATACGCGGGCTCGCGAGAGAATTTGCCGGAGCGAAGTCGGCGGTGTGTTACGGGCGGATCGGGCTCAGCACGCAGGAGTTTGGAGGTGTTTGCCAGTGGCTGATTAACGTGCTGAACATCGTGACACGTAATCTCGATCGACCCGGTGGCGCGATGTTTCCGCTGCCTGCGTTTGATCCGCTGTCGGCGCCTGAGTCAATCGCGCCGCGCGGAAGTTTCGCGCGTTGGCACAGCCGCGTGCGCAACCTGCCTGAGTTCGCCGGCGAATTACCGGTGGCAGCACTCGCGGAAGAAATTTTGACGGAAGGGCCAGGACAGATTAAGGCGCTCGTTACGCTCGCTGGAAATCCGGTGCTGTCAACACCCAACGGTCGCGTGTTGGATCGCGCTCTCGCCAACCTGGAGTTCATGGTCTCGATCGATTTCTACATCAACGAAACTACCCGGCACGCGCACATCATCCTGCCGCCGACCAATTCGCTCGAGCGTGGCCATTACGATCTCGCCCTGCACTTGCTGGCAGTGCGCAACACCACGAAATACTCGTCGCCGTTATTTAAACCGGCTAACGACACGCGTCATGATTGGGAGATTCTGGCTGAACTTCAAATGCGCATGAGCACGAACGGCACCTTCGGCAGTCTGCTGCGAAGCGTGAGAAATAAGTTCACTAAACAATTCTTCACCCCCGAGCGCATCCTCGATCTGGGTTTACGTTTTGGACCATACGGCGCCGGGTTCAAGCCGCTGGCGAAAGGTCTGACGTTACGGAAACTTCGGCAGGCTCCGCACGGGATCGACCTGGGGCCACTAACCTCGTGCTTACCGGCACGTTTGCGCAACGCCGATAAATGCATCGAGTTAGCGCCGGAGATTTTCGTGAAAGATGTAGAGCGCGTTAGAGTGAGATTACTCGACACTGCCGCTGATTCGAATGGTCATTTGCTATTGATCGGCCGCCGGCAATTGCGCAGCAACAATTCGTGGCTGCACAACAGCGAGCGAATGGTGAAGGGCAAAACGCGCTGCACAATTCTCATGCATCCGAACGATGCCGCCGATCGAGATCTGATCTCGGGTCAAAACGTCATGGTGCGCTCGCGCGTGGGAGAGATCGTGTTGCCGGTTGAAGTATCGGACGAGATGATGCCCGGCGTGGTAAGCATTCCGCATGGCTGGGGCCACGATCGTTCCGGCAACCGGCTCGAGGTGGCCCAACAACACGCCGGCGCAAGCATCAACGACCTCACCGACAGCCAGGCCATCGACGCGCTCTGCGGCACTGCTGCTTTCAACGGCACACCGGTCACCGTTATCGGACAAAGTTAGCGACTGGGCGGGCGCAGCGGCAGCTCAGAGTTCGCACGACAAGGATCGCTACCAACAGCTTTTCTCCTGGCCTCGCGCGCCGCGGGACTAAGCGTGCGTTCGTCGAGCTTTGCCAGTGCACACTCGTCTTCCATCACTCGAGCCTGAAGCGTCTGAATCTCTGAACGCAGCAATGAGATTTCTTCCGGCGTGACACCGGCACCGCGCCCGCTCATTCCCATGCGCGATTGTTGTTCGAGTGTGCGGACGCTCGTCTCGATCGTGTACAAGCGCTGTTCGAGTTGACTGACGCGCGCATCCAAACGAATCACGTCCTGTTGCGGCGCGGGACCAGCTTCACTGCGCACTGCCAGCACCAAACCAATCGCCAAAACACACACCACCAACACGTACTTCATGATTTCACCCCCTTAAAAGATTATTTCACGCAAAGGCGCAAAGATAAAAACCGAAGGCGCAAAGAAAACTCAAATTCTCTTTGCACCTTTGCGTCTTCTCTTTGCGCCCTTTGCGTGAAATCTGTTTTAAACCGTTACTTGCCGCGTCGCAAACTCAGTCACTTCAGTCAACAAACCCTTTTCAAGGTGCCTTTGCTCGGACGCAAAACTCGCCGCATGCGGATCGTGCGTCACCAGCATGATCGTCTTCTTCAACTCGTGGTTCAAGGTCGAAAGTATCTGCATGATCTCTTCGCCCGAACGCGCATCGAGGTTTCCGGTCGGTTCGTCCGCGAGAATCAGATCCGGATCGGTAACGATGGCGCGCGCGATCGCCACGCGCTGTTCCTGACCACCGGAGAGTTGCCGCGGTTGATGATGCATGCGCTCGCTCAGACCCACGAGATCGAGTGCGGTCTCGACGTTCTTGCGTCGCTCCACCTTCGAGAGCTTCGTCAATAGCAGCGGCAGCTCGACGTTCTCAAACGCAGTCAGCACCGGTACGAGATTGAACGTCTGAAAAATGTAGCCGATGTGCGAGTTGCGCCAGGTAGCCAGTTGACTCTCCTTCATGCGCGTCAACTGCGTTCCCATGACATCGACTTCGCCTTCAGTCGGCCGATCGATTCCCGCGAGCAGGTTAAGGAGCGTGGACTTACCCGAGCCACTCGGCCCCATCAACGCCAGAAAATCTCCCTCGTACAATTCGAGATCGACGTGGTCCAAAGCGACGACTTCAAATCCATCGCGAATAAAACGCTTCGTCACGTTGCGAACTCGCACTATCGGTTCAGACATAAGTTTTCATCCTCAGACTATTGAACTTTGACACGATTGCCGTCGCGCAGCTTTTCGACTTCCGTGACCGCGACCGACTCGTTGCCACTCAATCCATCAAGTACGACGTAAGCATCACCGGACTCTTCACCCGTGCGGATCGTTCGCTGCTCGACGCGGTTGCCTTTCACGACAAACACGAACGTGCTGTTGTCTTTTTTAACTACGGCAGCTTTCGGCACCAGCACGCGCGCGATTGTTTGGCCATTGCCGCTCGGAGCTTTGTCGGAAAGGAAATTGACACGCGCGTTCATCTCGGGCCGCAGTTGTTCGTTTGGATTTTCGACCTTGACCTTGACCTGGACCGTTGACTTGGCGCGATTCGCTTCGGGCGCGATCTCTTCGATGAAGCCCGTGAACCTGAGATTCGGATAAGCCTCGGGAATGATCTCGGCCCTTTGCGAAGGCTTCAACCGCGCGAAGTCCGTCTGGCTGATGTCCAACTCGACTTGCAAGTCAGTCAGGTCTGCCAGATCGACAACTGAAGTACGTGCACCCGAGCCGCCAAACGCCGACGGACTCACCATCTCACCACGCTCGACAATTCGCTGGAGCACTGTTCCGGTAACCGGCGCTTTGATCTCGGTAGCGGCGAGTTGTGTGTTCGCGTAGTCGAGCGCCGCTTTCATCTGCCTTACCTCGGCTTCCGCAGCGCTGATGTCTTCTTTGCGGGGACCGATGTCAGTCATCGCACTCGACTGGCGCGCCGCCTGGACCAGCGCCGCCGCCGTGTCTCGCTGGGCCAGGGCGCGGTCGTACTCTGACTTCGAAGCCACACCGGATCGATACAGCGATTCAGCGCGCTGGTACTCAGCTTCAGCGTTCTTCAAGTTCGCCTCGGCCTGCAATACCACCGCTTTATCTTTCAACTTCTCTTCCGGTCGCGAGCCGGTGCGCAGACGGTCCAAACGTGCCTGGGCCGCGGCAATATTCGCTTGTGCTTGATTTACCTGCGCGCGGAATTCACTGTCTTCGAGGCGGACCAGTACCTGTCCCTCCTGAACGCGGTCGCCCTTTTCCACGCCGATCCATGCGACGCGTCCCATCACCTTCGCGCCGACCGCGATCTTGTGATGGGCCACCACATAACCGGACGCCGACAGCACGCTCTCGCCCAACGACTGGCCGCCACTTTCAACTCGAACCGGGGCCGCCGATATCGTCGTCGCCGACGAAAAGAGAAACACATAACCGAGCGCGACGACCGCGATGAGCGCCGCGATCGCGATCAATAACAGCTTGGGACTACGATTGCCCGTGACTGGGGACGGTGCCGTGCCGCGATCGATCTTCAAGCTCCGCAGTCGCTTGTTCAGATCGTCCTGAGCGTCTTTCGATTTAGGACTCGTTACCATGTTAGACAAGATTTACAAAAGATTTTCAGGATTTACAGGATGTTTCGAGTTTACAGATCTAATCTTGTAGATCGTGAAAATCCTATAAATCCTGTCTAAAAATTCTTCTCAAGCGCGTAATGCGTCGACGATCTTGAAGCGCGAAGCGCGAATCGACGGCAATAGTGATCCCACCAGACCGATGATCCCACCGAATGCAAGTGCGAAGATCATCAAATCGAACGTGACCTTAAAATTGAAAGCAATCTCGCTGAACGTCACCCAGTTCGAAGTGCCGGTCGAGACAAAATTCAGCGGTAGCGCCAGTACGATTCCAATCACCGCGCCAATCAGCGCAATCGCAATCGACTCCAGCAGGAACGCCGCGAGAATACTGATCCGGCTAAACCCGAGCACACGCAACGTGCCGATCTCTTTGGTACGTCGCGCCACTGCCGCGTACATCGTGTTCATGCCGGCGAAGCCCGCGCCGACCGCCATGATGAAAGAGATGAAGACCGCCAACCCTTTCAACGCGCCCGATGCCGTGCCTTGCTGATCCTCGTAGAAGACGCGCTCCGACACCGCTTTCAAATGCAGTTTCGGATCGTCGGTGATTCGCTTGGTGAGCGCCGTCAACGCATTCTGATCCTGCGCCCGCAGCAGTACAGAGGAATAAGTCTCGCGCTTGGTCGTGCTGGCGAGTGAATTGACGTCCACCCAGATCTCAGACTCAAACGCTTTGCCGGCGGAATCGAACAGACCTACAACTGTGTAGTCCGTCGTTTGAATGCGAAATTTATCGCCGATATCGAGTCCCTGAAATCTTTCGGCAATGCGCTTTGAAACCACCGCCTCGGTCAGGCCCGGCTGAAACTCGCGACCCGCCACCGTCTGGTATCCCGAGCGCAACTTGAACGACATTGGACCAACGCCGCGCACGGTCACATTCGACCCCTGGCTCATGCCTTTCCGCGCTTTATAGATCAATGTAACCAGTTCGGCGGTCGCGAGTGGCTTGTCAGTCTCACGCGAAACTCCGTCGAGATACATCAAGTCGTTAAAGTTCTCGCGGGTCAGACTGCTGTTCAGCTCGGCGGTACTACCCTCGCGCAAGACAATCACGTTCAGCGGTTCGCCACTGCTCGAGAGCGTCGAGTCGATTCCGCGCGCCAACGCCATCACCATCAGAAAGACGGCGACTGTCAGTCCGATCGTAAAGGCAGTGGCAAGGGTGCTTCCCTTCCGCACTACGATGTTGCGAATGTTGTACTTGAGCGGTAGAGCCATTTTATTCAGTGCTCCGCAAGGCTTCGGCAATCGTCAACCCGGAAACGCGATACGCCGAGTAGATCACGCTGACTAATCCCACAAAAACCGACATGACAAACGCGGCTATCAAAGTTTGACCAGTCGGGAAAAACGAAATCAAATTCGGCACGTAAAGACTCAGATCGATCGTGCGGAAGATCAACACGGCCGCGCCAATGCCGAGCGCCGCGCCGATACACGCGACAATCAACGACTCGCCGAGAAACAGCGCCGTGATCGTGCCGCGCTGAAAACCGATCGCTTTCAACGTGCCTACTTCCTTCGTCCGTTCGCGCACCGTCATGGCCATCGTGTTACCGAGGACCAACAGCAGTGAAAACGTAATTGCTGCCATAATCGCATAGAGAAACTGTTTCACTCCGCCCATCATCGTTTGAAAACTCAGGGCAAATTCGCGCTCGCTTTCGGTCTTGGTCGGAGCGTCGGTATTGGTGAAGATCGAGTCGATTGCCTGGCCGACACGCGGCACGTCCTCCGGCGTGTTCGCGAGGATGCTGAACATGCTCACCTGGTCCTTGGCCCACGCGGGCAGCATCTCGTTCAGGTAATCGTAATGAAAATAGAGTGTTTTCTCGTCGCTGCCGGTGTAAACGCCGCGAATAATGAACTCCACGGTCTGGTTATATATTGGACTTTTCAGCGAGACGCGCTGCCCCGGCTGAAAACCGTAAAGCATGACCAACTTGCGCCCAACGATCGCGCCCTGCCGGTCGTTGATGAACGAGTTCCAATCGGCGTCTGACATCTTCACTTCCGGAAGGACTTCGCGCAGCTTGCGCGCATCGACTGCGAAGTTGGCGAAGAAGTTGCGCTCGTCTTTGTAGATGCCGCCAAACCAACTGAAGGGCATCACTTCCTTGACGCCGGGAACCTGTTTCATTTTCTGGAGGTGCGCCATCGGAATGACGAAGCCCAGCGAGACCGAGTGACGCGAGATGAGTCGCAGCGGGCTGGATTCCTCAGTGCCGCGATCAAATTCAGTCAGGATCGTGGCCAAACTTATGATCAGAAATACGGAAACAACGAGGCTCGAAATGGTGAGCAGGGTTCGTATCTTATTCCGCAGGATGTTCTTGAAGATCAACTTAGCAAACTTCATAGCGGTCTACCCTTTTTCAGAACTGGCGATCGGGCATGTAATGGTTATGAGCCATTACGCGCTTTCTGTCGAAAGGTTCAACAGAAACACAAACTGCTGCGACGGATTTCCCTTTGATGGCTGGCGCTTAATAAGTTACGGTTAACTATCGAGCCGCGCAAGCGGAAAAATACCCGCCAGTGGTTAGTCGAATGGGAAGGTGCGAAATCGACAATATTTTTTTTAGCAAAGGCGCAAAGTTAAGACGCAAAGACGCAAAGTGCTGCCGCGCTGCGAAGGTTTCTTTGCGCCTCTGTGTCTTCCCTTTGCGCCTTGGCGTGAAATCTCCCTGTAACAAATTAATTTATAACCGCCTGAACCCGAACTAATGAACACGCCAGACGTTCTCCGCCAACGACTTCACAATCAAAAACTTTCTTCGTCAGAACTTGAAGATCCGGCCGATGTCGTGCGTTGGCTCGGGGCGGTGCAAGCGCAGGATTACAACGCGGCAAAATGGGCACTCGGATTGAGAATGCGAAATGCGACGCACGCGCGCGTCGAAGCCGCCTTCAATGAGGGCCGGATAATCCGCACGCATCTACTGCGCCCGACGTGGCACTTCGTCGCGCCCGAAGACGTTCGCTGGCTGCTCGAGTTAACCGCGCCGCAGATAAACCGACGGTGCGGTCCAAACTATCGCAAGTTTGAGCTGGACGACGCGGTCTTCAAACGATCCAACAAAGTCCTGGCGAACGCGCTGCGAGGCGGAAAACACCTGACACGCGCCGCACTGAAAGCGGCGCTCGACAAAGCAGGCGTAGTCATCGGCGACACGGTACGCCTGGCTCATATAATCCTGCGCGCAGAACTCGACGGTGTGGTGTGCAGTGGCCCACGAATCGGTAAACAGTTTACTTACGCGCTGCTCGAGGAGCGGGTACCGCCAGGCAAGTCGCTGACTCGCGAAGAAGCCTTAGCTGAACTCACGCGCCGCTATTTCGCCAGTCATGGACCAGCGTCGCCACCGGACTTCATCTGGTGGTCCGGCCTGACTGCGACTGACGCGAAGCGCGGCATCGAAATCGCCGGCGAGCAGCCTTCCCGAGAAACACGGATTCCAAATCGGCTCGATCATTCGTGTCATCTGTTGCCGGCTTTTGATGAGTATTTCGTCGCTTACAAAGAAAGGGAGACAATCCCCGGCATCAATAGTTGGGACTTGCTGGGACCAACGATCATCATCGGCGGACGAGTTGCAGGTACCTGGAAACAAACCAACGATCGCGGCTCGGTCACGATCACTCTCAACCCGCTGCGGGATTTGAATAAGTCTGAACAACGCCACGTCAACAGGGCGGCTGAGCGATACGTCGAGTTTCTAAACCTGCCGGCTAAGATTGAGCCACAAAAAGGCACAAAAGGCACAAAAAAAGCTTTCCTCTAGTTCTGCTTTGTTTTGTGCCTTTTGTGCCTTTTTGTGGCTACTAAAGTAGAACGACACCAATCCCCGCCCATTCGTCCGAAGCTTTCTCCTCCGTTCGATAGTCGTGTTTCAATTCGTTCCAAACGCGCGACACACAACAGCGAGCGTAGGCATGCCAGTCAGAATCGACAATATCGTGCAGCGCGATCAGTCGCGGTTTCAAAGTCAGCGCGAGATCGAAATCGGCCCGGCAGCCTTTGTAGCCATGATCGCCGTCGAGCAACACAGCCGTGTATTGTGGCGCCAACTGCGCGCGCGCACTCGCTAACGATCCGTTCGCCACGATCAGGTTTATGCGCCGATCAAAATGCTCCTCCGCGGCTCGAAAAACTTCGACTACGTCCGCCTCGCGCTCAGACTTGATCGTCGTAATCTCGAGTTCGCGCTGGTTAGCGAAGAACTGTCGGGCGAGATGCCACTCGAGCGCACTGCCTTTCGAACCAATCACCAGCAGCCGCTCCACTTTTTCTCGCAATAACAGATCGAGCAGCCATGCAAACTCTTCCGGCTTTTGCTCCATCAGGTGTTTCGTATTGTCGTTGTAAGGCCGCGGCGTAACCAGATCATGCGGGGCCTCGCATGGCTTCACCGACGCCTGCCAGCGCTTCAGTGCGGGCTCAGCCGTGCCCCAAAACTCCGGATAGTAAGGATGGTGCGATCGGCTTGGTCCAAGATCGTCTATGAAGACGCAGCCGGTTTCTTCCTTGCGAAATACGGTGCCGGGCCACGTTTCCACGCCGCCATAAAACTGCGGAATGTTCTGGTAGTCACGCGCAAACAGGTGCGAGTGTCGCATCCAGAAATAGGTGCCGCTGTAGTGCCAGTCGGCAAGGTTGTGATGCGGATTGAAGCGGCCATAGCGTTTGAATGGACCAGTCATCGCGTAACGCTGCAACTGCGCTCGAACGGTGAGCCAGTCGTCGAGCACTACCTGATACTGCACCTCCGACCAGCGACGAATCGGCAACGGAATGTCAGGGTCATACTTGACGCCCTTCGCGTGGCCATAAAACGAGATCTCATTCGCGTCTCGCGAAGTTACGCGACGCAGCATCTCGGCGAAGTTGATTGCCTCGCCGCGTTCATCGTTACGGGCCACGACGAATTCGAATCCGTGCCCTGCGACCGCTTGCTGCACTTCCTCGGGCGTTACCGATCGCTCGTCGTGAACGATGCTCATTACGCGGCGGCCGTTGAACAAGTCGATGCGCTTGAGCAATTCCGCGAGGTTCCATTTCCACATTGCTCCGGCAACCGGCCAGATGTGATAGAGCAGGTTTCGCTTCGGCATAGCGGTAAAAGGCCAAAGCTCCGCGCCCGGTTTTTTGCCGTCGCCATTGCGTCCAAAAGTCGCCGGCGGTCGCGCGGTGAAAGGCTCAGCCTCATGCGAAGTGAGATCGAGCAAACGAATGTTGCGCAGTTTTGCGTGCCCGCCTTTAACGCCGAGAAAGCAGTAGCCGCTGGGCAAGTGCGGATCGGCAACATTGATTACAGTCTCACCGTTAATGCCTAATTCGAAACGCTGCTGCTCGCGACACAACACTACTGACTGCCACGCACCGTGCCCGATCGAGACGCGTTTGAAGACGTGATTGTGCCTGGCGGCGTAGGTCGAGGCGCCGTTGGCGATCAGGTGATAGGAATTTGTTTGTTGATTTAACTGCTCGCCCTGATGGAGCTTGGCGACGAACGTGGCGCCGTGGTCCAGCCACAATTCAAAAGACATCGCAACATTTTCATAAGTCCGTTTGCTTGCGAGACCGGTCTCTGAACCCGACGCGTCATCGGGTGGCTTATCGAGCTCGACTATACCGTCTGCCGTGATCGTCGCCGCGTCGCCGGCGTGGATCCAGTCAGCGACGATCTCATTCGCAAGCGGAAGCTGGTTAGCGACTGCGATGGTCTCCGTTGCTTGTGACACGCTTATTTCCTCCTGGTTCGTTTCCCTGTTTCGCCAACCCAGACAAACCTGCAAGACGGTTGCGAGGCGGTCGGCGTATGTGTGTCCTTCCAAGCGGGCGCGATTCTGCTGCAACAGCGCGTGCGTGTCGTGCTCGTTCGCAAGCAACTTCTCGAGGGTCGCGAGCAGCGAGCGCGAGTCAGTGAACGTCGGGAGCTCCGGAAATACTTCCCGGATTTCGTCGCGCTCTTCCGACACGACGAGCGCGCCACACGCAAGCGCTTCATAGATGCGCGGATTCATCGAGCGCGCGGGAATGCGGCCGCAGTTGTAATGATGAATGTCGCGAAAGACGTTCAGCACGACGCTGGTGTCCTGGTAGAGCGCGGTGGTTTTCTCGGGTGAGACTTTTGGTCCAATCGATAACTGTTGGACGGTGCGCGATTTCCAGGGACCACCGACAACATAGGAGAGCAGGCCGGCTTTCGCCATTTCGTTGAGATATTGATTGCGCGTTTCGTTGTAGCCGCCGATGAACCCGACCGCCTTTGAGCGGCTTGCTCCGGGGTCGTGATGCCTGACCGGATCGAAACAGACGGGCAGATAGTGAGCGTTTGGATGACGCGCCAAAGTGTTGGGATCGTTGATGAAGACGGCGTCAAACGTCCTGGACCAGCGCGCGGTGTCGTCCACTTCGTAAGGCTCGTCAACCAGCCATACCGCAGTCTGGTACGACTTGAACTTACCTTTCCACTTCTCGGCAAAGCGCCGGCCATGGACCACGAAGATCAGATCGGGTCGAAAACGCTCCACGCGCGCGTTCAGGTTGGGATCGTCCCAGAGCGCCACTTCGTGCTCGATTCCCAGTTGCTTCGCGGCGTTACCTAATCCGGTTCCAAACACATCACCGCAGGTGAGGAAGTTGTAGTTGACCATGAAGACGCGCGGTGAAGGCCGATCCATCCACAGATTACACAGATTGAGTTTTTTATCTGTGTAATCTGTGGATGGCTTTTGGGCAAACTCCGCTTGAGGGAGCTTTGGAAATGCAGTCAGCCTGCTCTGAGAACTGAGGTTGTAAATCTCCACCCCACGCGCACGCGCTGCCTCATTCAGGCGCCGGTATTGCTGATCGATCGCGGACAGTTGCGCCGTGAGTGAATGAACGCCGGTTGGCCCAAAGAAGTGATCGTTGGTGAAATCGACTCCCAGCAAACCAATGCGTCGCGCACCCATGTGAATCGCGAGGCACAGCGCAACGTACGGAGAGTTCTGCGTGTAATGGAGCACGTTGGGGTCGGAGAAATCAGTGCCGCCCTGTGTGCCCAGTGAGAATTTGACGACGTTGCTTTTCGTTAACCCGAGATCGAGTTGCGTGAAGATGAACTTCGCTTGCGAGCCTTCGACATAACGAAAGCGATCGCCGGCAAACTGGTTTGGTGGATTCACCACCACGAGGTAGTCAGGTTGAAACTTTCGCCCCACATCGTTCACGCCAATGGTGACGAATTGCTCCGGATGCGCGAGTTGATTCAACGACTGCCCACAACCGCAAACGAGAATGGTCCCACCCCGATGAACGTTCGCAAATGACGCCAGTGTAGTCATAGTTTCGAATTAGTATTGCAGGAAAGACTTGCGGGAGTTGCGCGAGGTTAGCGACGGCGAGAAATTAGTTGGGCGAGGCTCTTGTGGCCTCGCCCAGGCATAGCTGGGGATTCGAACCCCACAGTCAAACCAGCAGCTAAAGCATTTAAGACCAACGCAACGGCCACGTAAGTGGAACACGCAGAGCCGACCTCAATCTACCTCAACACCAATCATCTGTCTCAACCGAAAGTAGGTGCTACGCAGGACGCAACATACTCCTCGAAGGTGCGCAAGTCAAGAGTGATTTTCAGTTTATTTTGTTATCAAAAACCCGTGTTTTATTGATGATTTCGCAGATCTCGACCTATCTCTGCGACCCTCTGCGTAACTCTGCGATCTCTGCGTTTTAAGGGCGTTCTAAACGCCGGGATCGCAGAGGACACAGAGAAGATCATGGCTGCGGTGGCGCTGGTACGTTCCTGTCCTGTTCTGCTCCGTTCGTAACAAACACCGTCTGTTGCCGGCTCGGCGCAACGTTGAAATCCACCAGCCATAACTGTCTGAGCATCACGATAGGCTGCAACGGTTGCATCCGAATGCCGATCGTAAAACTGTGCTGCTGGTTCCCATCCGCACTCGCCAGATGATTCTTTGTCACTAACGCGCGATCACCAAGCTGCCCCCAGACACGAATACCGTCAATGTCGAATTTTTCCGCGGTCGAGGCGCGCGTTAAGAGCGCGCGATTGTTTTCGATCAGCAAGCTGTCGCAGTTGCCGGCAAAAATCGCATGCCGATCCGTGCTGATCGACGCCGAAGTCAAAACGATAGAAAGGGTATTGCCGGCGATCGTAACCGTACTGGTGGACAGTTTGTTCGGATCATTCTCCTTGCTGTGGCCCACCTGGATGCCTTCCATCACGCCGTCGATTGTGTTGTTCAGGATGCGCACGTCGTGCGCGCCTTCACCGCCAATCGTAATCCCCTGCGAACCAACCACGGTGTCTTCCGCAAAGACTTTGGTCAGCAGCGAATTGAACTGCGAAAACTGTTGCCTGAATTGCTGCTCGAAGATCATTCGCTCCGCCAAATGCTTCACGTGGCGCAGGAATGCTCGCTCGTTCGTTATGTTTGTCCCGGGATTCGCGGCGATCACATTCTTCCATATTCCCTTCAACGTGTTGTGCGTGATAAAGCCAACCGAGAAGTTTCCGGAAGTGACCGTCACATTACGATTGTCTTTCTTGCCGACCGTGGCGCCGAGACGTGCTTCACGAATAAGCAGACTGCGAATGTTGCCGAGGTGCTTGCGATCTTCGAGCGCGCGAGTCCGTTTCAAACGGACCTTTTGCTTCGTCGCTATCACGTTGTCTTCAACGTGCGCGCGCGCCACGTTGACGAGCAGCACGCCGCTCTGCTGGTGCCCGGGTTGCAGGAAACAACGCTCGACCCGCGCGCTGCCGCCGATGGCCTGATTCCTCACGGTGAGACACGTCGCCGCCGGTGAAGGCGCCGAG
>Ga0070699_100003026_pt1 | contig 14918 bp, 21 predicted proteins | sample KBSK1503metaG_FD_65473 | JGI IMG/M metagenome (GOLD analysis project Ga0070699, IMG submission 65473) | Corn, switchgrass and miscanthus rhizosphere microbial communities from Kellogg Biological Station, Michigan, USA - KBS K1-50-3 metaG | ecosystem: Host-associated > Plants > Roots >...
GTTGGCCGGAGCCGCCCGCCACCCAGCTTGGTTCCTCAACATGGCGAAGCACCCAGACGAGATCTGGCTGGAGGTCGGGCACGAGCGATTCAGGGTTCGTGGCGAGTCGCTGGAAGCGAGCGAGCGAACTGAGGCGCTGGCAAGGATCGCGGCGATCTCACCCCGAATTGGTGCTTACCAAGAGAAGACCGACCGGGAGATTCCCATCGTGCGGCTGATCCGCGAAACTGCGTGACTCAGCAATCGCCGTGTCGGTGCCTGTCGGGTCACTGGACGCGCTTTGAGCGGGTTATCAGGCTGTTGACCTAGCCGGCGGGCTTGCTGTGCATGGCCGTTATGCCAACGAGATCGCACTTCCCACGATGCAAGGTTGGTTCGCGTTACGGAAACTACGGCCCACCACCGCGTCTCGATGGTCGAAACCCGCGATTGCCGGCGCTCGCGGTCTTTGTGGCCATGCGATTTCACGCCGCTGCCGGCACCTGCGCACATGGCGTCCGGGCTGCGATTGGTTTCGGGATGTTGCACGCTAAGCTCGTGCGGAGGTGAAAAGACGCGGTACTGCACGGCCTACAGGCCGTCGCCCTGAGCAGCCTCCGCGCACGGAAGCCTGGATCTCGGTAAAAGTTGAGCTGGACCACGGCCGCGGGGAGCATCTCTGGCCGCGACCGGGTCGACTCTTTGCCGTCTCCGCTAATCACAAGTTTGGTCAGCTCGCCGCAGCCATTGACGATGCGTTTGCCCGGTGGGACCGGTCACATTTGCACGAGTTCGAGTTCAACGATGGCGGGCGCATCGGAATTGCCGATCCCGATGACGCGTGCCCTTTTGGACGAGCAACGCCTCAACTTATCCCGCCTAAAGCCTGGTGATCAGTTCATCTACGTCTTCGACTTGGGCGATGACTGGGCCCACCTATGCACGGTTGGCAAAGCGTCGATCGATCCAACTGAGACTCTCGGGATCGTCCCCAGCGGGCCGCTTCCCTACTTCGGTTGGGGTGATATTCCAGACCAGTACGGAAGGGCGTGGAACGACGATGATGCTGCGCAGATGCCCGGCGATCCTGAACTGGGTGACCTACCGCCTCTCCGCCCTGGCTGGGGAGGTCGCGGCTAGGGAGCGCGAGAGGCGGCGCCTTCCGCGTCATTTACCGAAATCGACGACGGCAAGCGACTTGTCCAGAACATCACGATCGACCACGCGGCTGACGACTATCGAAGCTTGCCAAGGCTGATTTACTTCCTTCGATGGTCAACGCTTGGTTCGTCTTACGGAACTACTGCCCACACCAATTCGACGGGCTTTGCATAACGCGAACCGATCACCGGTACACGTCGCGACGGTGCCCGATCTTGATGACTAGCACCAGAACGTCGCGATCACGGACCTCGTATAGCACTCGGTAGTCGCTGACTCTGATTCGGTAATAGTCGCTGCTGCCGCCCAGCTTCTTGCAGCCCGGTGGTCTTGGGTCAGATGCCAACGCTCGGATTGCGTTCCCAACTCGCGACCTGATTCGCGCTGGGACACGGAGCAGCTGTCGGCGCGCCGTGATCAGCAACCGGACCTCGTAGGTCCGGCTCTCAGCCACGCTTGGCTAGTTCGGCCTCAACGACGCTCCACGAGATGGGAGGCTGCTTATTGGCAGGGTCGGCCAAGGCTTCGGCGATGAGCCGCAGGTCGGCAGCGTCTTCGAGAGCCTCGAGAAGTTCAAGATCCTCAGCCGACACGATGGCAGCGATCTTCTTGCCACGCCGACCAAGGGTTATGCGCTCACGCCGATAGGCCGCACGGTTGACCAGGTCGGCTAGCTGCTCACGGGCTTCGCTTACGGGGATCATGTACGAATTGTACGCTTTGTCCCTACCGTACGGCTAAGCCGAATGCATGTGGCTCAAGCCGTTCTTGCCACCGGTAAGGTAGCGGCCCTGGGTGAGCCCATTCTTCCGCGAGGAAGTAGGAGCTAGCGATTTCCAAACTTCTTGAACGCCTCACGTCTGGACAAGGACTGCATTCCCATCTGGGCGCCCAAATCGCTCTTGTCGATCCCGTCCATCGCGGGCTCGAACAGAAACTCATGGTCGATATCTTGAAAGCCGATCTCGCGAAGGTCCATGACGTCAGCCTTGAGGCGCGCCTTGTCTTCGATCTTCCAGACCTCCGGAATTACTTCGGATGCGTGGTCGAGAATCGCCTTCAGGCACAACTCTTCAGCGGCGCTTGAAGGACCTTCCCAGTCAACGTCGGTTAAGCCTGTCGTCACGAATGCCATCGCACCCGCCATGCCGGCAAGAAACGTTTCGTCGAGCCCAATCTGCCAGGCAGGTGGCAGATAGGCATCGGCATTGATCGCCTCATGTCTCGACGCAACATCGGTCAGATCTTGACTAATGAAGTCGGTAAGAATTTCACCGGCGACCGCGATTGCAGAGCGGCTTTCAAGAGAGCACGTCTCCGCGGCGCCAAATGCGACTATTGACTCTCCAATCGCTGGGTCAAGGGAGCCGCGTTCAAGCTCATCCATGACTAACAGCATGCACGAGCCGGAGCTGGGCGCAAGTCAGCCCGTTAACCCCGTCTGAGCTCCATCTGGGCTAACAATCCGGCGGTGCTGTGGCTTGAGCTCGCCGGCCGGTCGCAATGATCGTCGCAATGGACGACATCGAGGGGCTGGAGGAAACGCTCGAAATCCTCACCGACAAGCGTCTGATGCGAAAGGTCCGAGCCGGAATGGCCGCCGTCGAGAAGGGCGACACGATCCCGCTCGAAGACGTGAAGAAGCGCCTGAAGGTGCGATGAATCAGCGGCGATGGCATGTAGTCATCGCCGCGCCTGCCGCACGCGACATCGATCGCCAACCGATGAAGGTTGCGGCTGCTGCTCCCGAGGCGATTCAGTCAATCACGGCCGATCCCCGGCGTATGGGCAAGCCGCTGCACCTTGAGCTGACAGGTCAGTGGTCCGCTAGGCGCGGCCCCTACCGGATCATCTCCTTGTTCGATGACTCGAGTGACACAATCACGGTCATGGCCGTCGCGCATCGCGCCGACGTGTACCGTCGGGCACGCCGAGGCTGACCGCCGCGGCAGCAACGGTCGGCTGGTTCGCGTTACGGAAACCACGGCCCACACCGCGTCGCCGGGTGTGAGACCCAGACACATGCACGCCCGTCTCCTCTGTTCGACCATATGGGTCATGAAATTCGACCGCTACACGATTTCGTTGTTAATGCTCCGCCCCGACGCCCCGGCATTCAGTGCGCAAGAGGAGGCCGAACTTCAGGACGCCCGCATGTCGCACCTGGCTCAACTGCACCAGGCTGGTCAATTGCTTGCCGCCGGCCCAGTGCTTGGAGCGCCTGATCGCGAGCTCCGGGGGTTTTCGATTCTCAATGTCGATCCGGAGCGAGCGCGGAAACTCAAAGAAGAGGATCCCGCCGTCCGCGCAGGTAAGTACCGCATCGAGGTATATCCGTGGTGCTTCCGGAGGGCTTATCGCTTTCTCAGCCGGGCGCCTTCCGCGGTCGGTGGCTAAAGCTCAGGCCGACTGACCCCGGCGGCGCATCGCGTTTTGCACAGCGCTATCCAGGGCAGACTTCCGCGACTGGCGTCGCGACTAGGGCTTAACCTGTCGGCGCACCTCGCGAAGGCGGCGGTCCAGGAACTCGCGCTCGGCGCGGTTCTCAGTGAGGGCGATCGCCCGTTCGTAAGCGGTCGCGGCCTCGCGGTCGCGGCCCCGCCTCCTGAGCAGGTCGGCGCGGACCGAGTGATAGAGGTAGTAGCCGTCGAAGTCGAGCTTGTCGACCAGCGCGAGCGCGGCGTCCGGACCTTCCACCTCGGCGACCGCCACCGCGCGATTCAGCTCGACCACCGGCCCCGGGGCAATGACCATGAGCTGGTTGTAGAGCTGGAGGATCTGCCACCAGTCGGTGGCACCCGCAGCCGCGGCATCGCTGTGAACGGCCTGGATCGCGGCCTGGACCTGGTACGGCCCCGGCCGGTTGATCCGCAGACAGCGGCGCACCAGATCCTGCCCCTCGACGATGAGCTCGCGTATCCAGAGGCCACGGTCCTGGTCGGCGAGCAGCACGAGCTTACCGTCTGGGCCGACTCGCGCCTGGCGCCGCGCGTGGATGAGGAGCATCAACGCCAGGAGCCCCGTCGCTTCGGGCTCGTCGGGCAGCAGGTCAGCGACCAGCCGGCCCAACCGTATTGCCTCGGTTCCAAGGTCCTCGCGGATCAAGTTGTCGCCCGAGCTTGCCGTATAGCCCTCGTTGAAGATCAGGTAGATCACCGCGAGGACGGCGCGCACCCGCGCGGGCAGGTCGTCGCCGGCAGGAACGCGGTACGGGATGCCGGCGTCGCGGATCTTGCCCTTAGCGCGCACGATGCGCTGGGCCATCGTCGCCTCGGGCACGATGAAGGCACGCGCGATCTCGGTCGTCGTCAGTCCACCCAGCAGGCGAAGGGTCAGGGCCACCTGGGCGGCCGGCGCCAGAGCCGGGTGACAGCAGGTGAAGATGAGGCGCAGCCGCTCGTCCTTCACGGCTCCCTCGTTCGGCCGCTCAGCCGCACCGTGAAGCATCGCCGCCTGCGCGTGGCGGTCTTCGCGGGAGGCCTCACGCCGCAGGCGGTCGACCGCGCGGTTGCCGGCGGTGGTGATGATCCAACCCGCCGGGCTCGGCGGCATCCCGCTTTCGGGCCAGCGTTTGACGGCCTCGACAAAGGCGTCCTGGACCGCCTCCTCGGCGACGTCGATGTCACCGAATCGGCGGACCAGGACAGCAACCGCACGTCCGTATTCCTCGCGGAAGACTCGCTCGATGTCTTCGGCGTTCAGGCTTCGCCTTCTTCCTGGAACGGGCGCACCTCGATCGGGACACGGCAAGCCTGCGTCGCCCTGGCGCCCCACTTGAGAGCCTCGTCCAGATCGGCGACCTTGATGATCCAGAAGCCACCGACCTGCTCCTTGCTTTCGGCGAACGGGCCATCGGTCGTCAGCACTTCGCCGTTCTTGACCCGCAGGGTCGTGGCGGTGCTGGAGGGAAAGAGCCCTCCGCCGAACACCCACGCGCCGGCCTTCTGAATCTCGGCGTTGAGCGCGTCGACGTCGGCGCCGATCGCGTCCATGTCCGCCTGTGCCAACTCCTGGTCCTCGGGGTGGTAGACGCTCATCAGGTACTGCTTCATGTCGGTGGTCCTCCTTCGACCTTATCTGTATTGCCTGGTTCCTGGCCAGGCTTTCACCACCTACACGAACGGCCAGCCCAAAATCGACAGGGCCGACCCGGTTATCGCTCGCTTCGCGTTACGGAAACCGCGGCACCCACCATTCATTGGGAGTCAGAGGGGCGGTTCGATCGTGTGCAGCTCGAGAACAGTCATATTGGCGGTCTTCGGCGACGGAAATCCGACCGAAGTCAAGAGTTTCTCGAACTCATCGCTAGACCAACGGCGCCGGATGTGCTCTTCGGACTCCCAGACCCCGACGATGTAGAGGGCGCCGTCGCCCACCGCGCAGTGGTGCCGCAATTCGCCGAAGCGGGTCGCCCCGCCCCTATTCCCGATTAGCGCGTGCGCCCGGTCGTACGACCGGGTCAAGTCGTCCACGTCGCCGTCAAACCGTGCAATCAGCAATGCTGCCATTTTTTCTCTCCTTGGGCTCGATGCAATCCGCCATCATCCGCGGTGGCACCTGGGCGCGTGGTCGGCTGATGCAGCTCATCTCGCAAACAGCGACGCAGGAAGGCGCCTCAGACCCCAGAGTTGCGGTATTCGGGTTACGTTCCGTGACCAGGCGCCGGGACCCGAGCACCCGAACGCGGCAAGCGCGACCTCGTCGCCCGGCGATTAGAGGGCTTGCTCAGGTTAGTTTGATGACCGTGCCCCGAAAGTGCACGTGGTTCGCGTTACGGAAACCGCGGCCCACCACTCGTTATGTAACGCGAACCTGCGGCGTGTCAGCCGATGGGTTGGAAACAGGTCGCTCCAGATTCGACTTTGATCTCGCTCACCAACTGCTGCATCAGCCCATTTTCACTGCGAGCGAGGCAGCTGGCGAGAGCATTGGGACGCTTGTCCCAATTGACTGCGGCCCAAGACTGTGTTACTCCACGGAAACGCCGTTGGCCAGCAAACCGCTTGTGAGGCGGGGAGGGAAAACAATGGAGAAACGGAGACTTAAGTCGAGAACTACCAGAAGGGAGTTTCTCAAGAAGGCTGGGATCGGGTCGGCCGCCCTTGCGACCCTACCGGCCCTTGGCGAGCTACTCGCCACTCCCGTGCTGGCGGGCAACCCGATCGGCTGGCATCTGGTAGCTGCCAGCGCGATGGGAACGGAGCGGGTGATCCTGGCCGGAGACGGGCTGATGACTGACTCCGAGGCGACAGGGGGCGGTACGTTCATCCACTTCAGCGCAACAGACCTGAGCGTCCTCGCCACCGGTGCCTGGAAGGCGAAGAGGCTGCACAGCTTCACCATTGTGGGGACTCCTCTTGGACTAGGCACGTCCGGCATCGCAGATATGGACATCGACCTGATTCCGGCGAATAACGTGAGGGTCGAGGGTAGGCTGCAAATCTTCTGCGATCTGCCGGGGCCGGGCCGGTTCAGTGGCGGGGAAGAGGGCTTCATGCTCACCGTCGGCGACAAGACTTTCGAACAGGCAGGGGTCGGAGCCTCGCTGTTTACCTTTGGCGCGCCGTCCTAGAGCGCCAAGACGGAGGCCATCGACATCGGACAGGCTTGATACCAGCCCTTTTGCTCTCCAGGCTCCGAAGGTCAGACGTTCGAGGGCCTGCGAGAGCGGCTGGTAGCTCGCGCCGTGAGCGATGGAGTCAAACCGCCATTGCAAAAGGAGAGAACGCCATGGAAGTAGCCGGTGCGTTTAGACGCAGGCAGCGGGTAGCGCTCCGGTGTGCGCTCAGCTTGGGCGTGGCGGTTAGCCTATTCGCCGCGGCCGCCGCGCCGGTAGCTGCCTCAGGTGGGGCGAACATTACCGGAGGCGGCACGACGGGCGACACTCGATTCGCTCTTGCCATTCACGATGGCAGCGGGCACTTCGAGTGCCTCATGCCAGGCCTGATGACGGTTGAGGCGACTGTCACGTCGGTCGACATGACTGTCGTGCCGGTTACCTTTGAGGGCGTAGCCACGGTGATTCTGGCGAAGGGAAATCCGTTCGGATTGCCGGCCGGGCCGATGGCTGTTGGAGCGCACTTCACGGCTTCCGCGGTCGCCGGCGGACCTGGAGTGGGGCAGGAGGATCTCAAGATCCTGGGCATGGACTTTCCGGGTACGGTCGTGCACGGTCAGATCAACATCGGAACGTGACGAATATCGCTTGACCAGAGGACACGGTCTTTATCCCGAGTAGCTAGAGACGCAGCAACAGGGACGGAGGGCTGCGAATTGGACACCCTCCGTCCGTCCCGTCCACTGGCAAGCCTCCATGACGGCGTTCTGCAAGTACTAGGAGAGGAGGAACAGGTGATAGAGCGGGAATTGCCGGCTATTCCGCTTTCGCGCCGTGAGTTCCTCGCTCGTGCGGGCGTTGGTGGAGCGCTTCTGCTGTTCCCAGGGTTCTCATCTGTGTCGGCAGCTGATCTGCTTACCGATAGGCGGGCCAAGGCGAAGGCAGGCGAAAGCGTCGTGGTGCTGTGGAATGATGCTGCGCTGCAGGGAGTTCGTGACTCCAAGCTCGGGCCGCCCATGGTTGCGCGCGCCCTCGCCATAGTCCACACGTGCGCCTACGACGCTTGGGCTGCCTACGACCACCACGCCGTCGGCACGCGCCTTGGCGGGGCTCTTCGCCGGCCACCTCGAGAGCGAACGTTGGCCAACAAGAAGGTGGCGATCAGCTACGCCGCTTACCGGGCGGCCATCGACCTCTTCCCTGCCGACAAGACCACCATTTTCGACCCGCTGATGCGCGACCTGGGCTTGGACCCAAATAACACCACGACCGATCCCACGACGCCAATCGGCATTGGGAACATTGCCGCGAATGCGGTCCTCCAATATCGTCATAGGGACGGCGCCAACCAGCTCGGCGATGTGCCTGGAGGCGTTCCTGGCGTGCCGTATTCGGATTACACCGGCTACCGTTCGCCAAACGATCCTATGGACATTCGGGCCAAATTCGACCCGGCGACGGTTCATAACCCGAATCTGTGGCAGCCGCTGCGCTATGTCGACACGACGGGAGCCGTCGTGACCCAGCTCTTCGTCGGTGCCCAATGGCAGCACGTGGCTCCATTCGCGCTCACGTCGAGCGCACAGCTTCGCTCCTCGACCGGACCGGCCGGGTACGGCTCACACGATTACATGGCGCAGGCTGAGGCCTTGCTCGAGCTCAGCGCCGGTCTAACCGATGAGCACAAGATGATCGCCGAATACTGGGCGGACGGGCCTCACTCTGAGCTCCCGCCTGGGCATTGGAATCTATTCGCCCAGTACGTTTCGCGCCGAGACCATCAAGGTGCCGGCGAGCATGGTGTCGACGCCGACGTCAAGCTCTTCTTCGCTCTCACGAACGCAATCTTTGACGCAAGCATCTGCTGCTGGGACGGCAAGCGAGCGTTCGGGTCTGTCCGCCCGATCACTGCGCTCCGCTACCTCTTCCAGGGACAGCAGGTGCTCGCCTGGGCCGGCCCCTATGGCGGGACTCGGCTGATCGCGGGCGAGGACTGGTTTCCATACCAACCCAGGACTTTTCCAACGCCGCCGTTTCCCGAGTACAGCTCGGGGCACAGCACGTTCAGCGCTGCGGGGGCCGAGATCTTGAAACTGTTTACGAAAAGCGACCGGTTCGGTGCCTCGGTTACCTTGCCGGCGGGAAGCTCGAGGACTGAACCTGGAGCAGTTCCTGCACACGACCTGACCCTGAGCTGGGCGACCTTGAGCCAGGCGGCGGACCAGGCCGGCATTTCACGACGGTACGGCGGGATCCACTTCGAACAGGCAGACCTGGATGGTCGGCGTGCGGGACGTATGGTCGCCCGGATGGCCTGGGAGAAGGCGCAGAGCTACTTCGATGGCTCGCTTGCAGCTGATACGAGGTAACTCGAGCCGTCTGGCCGACTATATGGATATGGAATTCGACCGGTACACGATCTCACTGCTGCTGCTTCGCCATGACGCTCCTCAGTTGAGTGAGGAGGAGGAAGCCGAACTTCAGGATGCCCACATGGTGCATCTGGCCGATCTGCACGAGGCTGGCCAACTGCTGGCAGCCGGTCCAGTCCTCGGAGCGCCTGATCGCGAGCTGCGCGGCTTCTCCATCCTCAGTGTCGATCCAGAGCAAGCACGTGAGCTCAAAGAACAGGATCCGGCAGTCCGCGCCGGTAAATATCGAGTCGAGGTGTTTCCATGGGTGCTTCCAGCCGGCTTGATGACTTTCTCTCCCGGACACCTTCCACGGTCGATGGCTCAAGCACAGGCCGATTGAGTCCCTGAGCTGCCGCGAATTGCATACGGCGTCCGCACCGGTTTGACTGATCCCGGACCAACGGAGTACAGTCCCACGCACTTTGTCGACGGCCCCCGCCGTCGAACAGGAGAGCAGCCGGCATGAGCAGTGCGGACGCGTACACCCTTGGCTTCTACACCGGGACGTTGCTCTATTTCGGCGTGCTCGCGCTCGTCTTCTGGTTCGTCGGCCGTTGGGGATGGATCGGGATGATCATCCGAGCGGCCTGTGTGGGCCTGGCGATCTTCCGGATCGTCGCCCTGCTGTCACCGCACTGAGTTCCTGACCCTTCATTTCCTGAGTCGGACCTCCAGGCCGATCCCATCCGTAGCGATGTCGCAGGTGCGAAAGGCGGATTCGGCGACCAGTCGTTCGAACTGGAGGCGTGAGTAGGCGCGGTTTCGGAGGGTGGCCAGGATCCGCTTCGTGATGAAACCGTTGATCCCTCCGAGCTTCTGTTTTTCCACCTCCTGCTCGATGTCGGCGCTGGACACGTCCTTCCTCAGGTCGTGGATCACGGCTGTCCCACCTTGGCGAAGGACTCGATGCATCTCGTTCAGCGCGTCGACCGGCCGCCTGAAATTCTTGAAGGCGGCCTGGCAGATGATCAAGTCGAACGAGTCTGCCTCGAACGGCGTCGCGGACACATCACCCTGACGGAAGTCGACGTCAACCCCGGCATCACGCGCATGCTTGCGGGCTATCTCCACCATCGTCCGGCTGACGTCGAGGCCGGTCACACAGGCGCGGCCGAGACGTGCGACCTCGATGGCGAGATATCCGGGGCCGGGCGCCACCTCGAGCACGGCAGCACCGGCCGGCAATCCCGCCGTCAGCCCCGCCGCCTGCTCGCGCCAGGCTGCGATCTGGCTTGGCGTCCCTCGCTGGCGGTCGTACCAGCGAGCCGTCATTCCCTCCATCTCCGGCAGCAGCAGCCGTCTCTTCGCCGGGGCGCTCATGCCGGCCGCCCCGGGTCGTCGATGCTCGTCCAGCGGCCTTCGTGGTAGGCGCGCTGCACGTCCTGAAGCGATCTGGCGTGGCTCTCGCGCACGGCCCTACGGAGATCTTCGAGGTACTCGCGGGTGAGCATCGCCGCCGCTATGGCGATGCCGCCGCGGTTGACACGCAGCTCGGAGCTGCGCATCTCGCCGTTGATGCGGATCCGGCGCCCGCCCGGAGCCGGCGTGCCACTCCAGTCCAGGTCGCCGCAACGGCCGATCCTGCGCACTTCATCGCGGTCGACGGTGGCTCCTTCCGGGACCAGAAGCTTGACCATCGCGTGGTCGACGTCGAGCCGGATCTCGATGTCTCCGGCTGGAATCCCCCGCGAGCGGAGATCGAGAAGGACCGCGCCCCGAGAGGCTCGCACGTCGAAGCGGCGAGAGGTGGTCCAGTGGCCGAGCTTTCGCACTGAGCGCTTGTGGGCTCTGATCACGGTTACATCTGGAAGACCGAACGAGGTCTCCTGAGCGCTGGCGAAGGTATCAGTGGGCATTTGGCCCCTCCTCAATTTGATGGGTCCATAGTAATGGTGAGACTAGTTAAATGTCAACTAGCATGAAGAGGACTAGATCCTGCTACGCTTGCCGGAATGCCCGACAAGACCGTCCGGGTCTCGCCGCTGGCGCTGACGGTGCTGGGAATGCTCGGCGGAGGACCGCTCCACCCATATGCCATCCAGAGCCGGATGAAGGCGTGGGGAAAGTTGCAGGTGGTCAACATCGGCAACCGGGCCAACCTCTACAAGACGATCGAGCGCTTGCGCGAGGCAGGGTTGATCGCCGTCCGCAACACCGAACGAGATCAACGCTTCCCCGAGCGCACGGTCTACGAGCTGACCGAGGCGGGGTGGAAGACGGGCCAGGAGTGGCTGACCGAGCTGCTCTCCACTCCTCGCAACGAGTTCCCCGAGTTCCCCGCGGCGCTCTCGTTCCTGTTCGGCATCGCGCCCGAGGCGGCGCGCGCCGCGCTCGAGCGCCGGGCCGAGCTGCTGCGCGAGAAGGTGGCCGAGCTGGATCGAGAGCTGCAGAGCGAGTCGGCCCCGCCTCGATTGTTTCTGGTGGAAACCGAATACCTACGGGCAGTGACCTCAGCCGAGCTCGAATGGGTGAGGGGCGTCGTCGAGGATCTCCTGGCGGGCAGGCTGACCTGGAGCTGGGAGGAGATCGGCGAGGTGGCCAAGCGGTTCCCTCCGCCGGACTGAGATCCTTTCGGCAAATTCGTGAGAGGCGCCGGGAAACCGGCTAGGCGAAGTCAGGAGCCGCCGGTCGCGGCCGGCGGCTCCTGTTCAATCAGCGCTTCAGGTGACGATGCACTCCGGGCCGGGCTGTCCGTTGACGTCCATGCCGATGGTGAAACTGTTGACGGTGGTGAATGTGGGTGCGAGCAAGATCGTGGTGCCGTCGGGGAGGGTCAGCGAGCCACTCCCGGTCGCCTGCGAAAACGCGCCGTTTTCCTGGCTGGTGCTGGTGACTCCGCTGCAGTGAACCTGGCCGCTGTTGGTATTGACGAACGCCGATCCCGGGCCGATCCAGGTGATCCGCACCCCAATCGGCAGCGGGAGACCGGGCGGAGGTCCACCACCCCCGGCGAATGGGGCGGCCTTGCCCACCGACGCCAGCGGCGTTGCGGATCCGGGGCACGACTCGTCCGCCGTGAGCGTCGTGTTGAGGGTCGTGGTCTGCAGGTCGTTGCTGATCACGAATTGCGAGTCCGGGATCACAAAGCAGCCGAAGCCGTTGAAGGTCGGCTCGAACGCTTCGAGGCTCACCACCGTCGCGTGCTGGGTGAAGGGTGCCCCGCCGCCCCTCGGCCGGAACAAGAAAGTGCTTCGGGATACAAAGACGTTGACACCGAATTGTCCGGTAGGGTCGGTGGTCCAGAAGCCGCTGGCATCGGCCTGGTTGATCGAGAAATGGCCCGCGCCGGGGAACCCGGCTGCATTCGCGCCGGCGACTGTGACGATGGCGATGACCACAGCGCCCCCCGTTACAGCGACAAGTCTTCGCAAGCGAGTCATTGGCGTCCTCCCTTTTGAACCAACCGCTACACCCCCGGCTGCAAGCTTGACAGGCGCTTGATCGCTGTCAAGTAGATACTTACCGCTCCGAGAAGAGGGATGTAGCCGTTGAGCCTCGGGGCGGATAATGCCGCCGTGTCGCAGAGGGCTGTCCTGCCGTTGGAGGTCCAGAACTCGTACCGCGCCCGCTATCGCACCATGCGGCCGGGCTGGACCTCGAGCGGCGAGCAGATCGAGGCTATCGTCCGGCGTTATGTGACCTCCGACAGCCGCGTGCTCGACCTCGGCTGCGGCCGCGGTGGGGTCGTCGAGATCTTCTGGAAAGAAGCAAAGCTTGCCGCCGGCCTCGACCCCGATGTCCCATCGCTCGTCGAGCATCGGGCCTACGGCATGCCGTTGGTGACGGGCAGGGGCGAGCAGCTGCCGTTCACGGACGAGTCGTTCGATATGGTGGTCTGCATCTGGGTCCTGGAGCACCTGCGCAGCCCGGAAAGCGTGCTGCGCGAGGCGCGGCGCGTCCTGAGGCCGGGCGGCCATTTCGTCTTCCTCACCCCCAACCTGCGCAACCCGCTGCTGGCGTTCAACCGTCTCGGACGGGCCCTTCCCCGGCTGCAGCGCCGGCTGGTGCCGAGGCTTTACGGCCGTGTCGAAGCTGACACGTTTCCCATCCAGTACCGCGCCAACACCGCAGGCACGATCCGCAGGCTGGCTGCGCGCAGCGGCCTGCTGGTCGACGACCTGCGAGTCGTCGCCGATCCGACCTACCTGGCCTTCAACGGCTTCATGTTCCGGGCGTCGGTGTTCTCAGAGCGGTTGATGCCGCGCGGTTGGGGCGTCCACCTGCTGGGCGACCTGAGGCGGGGGCCGGCGGCTAAGAGCTCCTGATGTCGCCTCCGTTGCCGCCCTGGTCGGCCGATGCGTTTCTCCACTCGCGCTGAATGAGTCCAGGTCCGTTGGCGTGGTAGGTGAACCCGAAGCTGGGGATGTCAAACGTCGCCGCGGTTCCGTATACGGTGGCCACGAACCCTGCGGTGGTGTCACAGCCCGATTCACAGCTTGCGGTGGCGTCGAACGTCCCGTTGTTCACCACGATCATGAAGTTGCCGTGGAAGCTGCCGGTCACGCCGGCTGCGATCGTGCTGCCCGCCGTGCCGGTTGGGTCGCAGGCGTCGGGGCTGGGGCCCGCCACGGTCACGAACCTGCCGTCGATGAAAGTCTCGGTGACGCTGAAAGTGCCGTTTGCCGACGTCGTCGCCGCGTCAAAGGTACGCATGTACGTGTCGTTGGCCCAGTCGTTGTCGCAGGTGCCCGAGTCGGGCGAGCTGCTGCTGATCGGGCCGTAATGGACGGAAGCCTGCCCGGCGTTGGCGGTCATCGGCATCGCGGCGAGAGCCACAACTGACGCGGTCACGTATAGCCAGCGCTTCATGGGTTCTCCCTCCTTCCAACCGGCCCTGTAGACGGACTCATTTTGACGCAACCTTTGACGCAACGGTGCGAGCCGTGGGCAGATAATTCGCCCATGAGTTTTAGCGAGCTTCTACTGATCATCGCGTTCGTGGTCTTCGTGGTCGCCGCGATCGGCTTCAGCTACAAGAAGACGGACCTGATCGCGGTCGGCCTGGCCCTGTGGTCCCTGGCGGAGCTGATCCCTCGGCTTTCGAGCATCACCCTGAGCGTGATCCTCCTCATCCTGGCGTTCGTCGCCTTCGTGCTCGCCGCGATCGGCTGGCGTTACAGAAAGATCGGCATGATCGCCGTCGGCCTGGCGCTTTGGATGGCGTCGATCGTCATTCCCATGTTCATCCACTAAATTCCGCGGGCCGCGGGCACCCGCGCGGCGCCACCGCCCCCGGTCAGCCGCGCGGCGATCACCACCGGAACAATCGTCACCAGGATGACGAACGACACCACGACGTTGACCTCGGGCAGGCGCTGGCCGAGGCGGATGGCGCCGAAGATCCAGATCGGCAGGGTGTTCTGGGCGCCCGCCGTGAACGTGGTCACGATGACCTCGTCGAACGACAGCGCGAAAGCGAGCATGGCACCCGCCACCACCGCCGTTGAGATCAGCGGCAGCGTGATGTCGCGGAAGGTCTGAAACCCGTTCGCGCCCAGGTCCATGGCCGCCTCGACGAGCGAGCCCTGCGTCCGGCGCAGCCGGGCGAGAACGTTGTTATAGACGACCACGATGCAGAACGTCGTATGGCCGACCACGATCGTCCAGAACGAAAGCGGCACGCCGCCGAAGCTGAAGAACGCGTTGAGGGCGATGCCGGTGATGATCCCAGGGAGAGCCAGCGGCAGCACCAGCAGCAGGCTCACGATGTCGCGACCGAAGAACGCCAGGCGGTGGATTGCGAATGCCGCGCATGAGCCGAGCACGAGCGCGAGCGCCGTGGCCGCCAGTCCAGCTTGCACCGACAG
>Ga0070699_100003028_pt1 | contig 14914 bp, 9 predicted proteins | sample KBSK1503metaG_FD_65473 | JGI IMG/M metagenome (GOLD analysis project Ga0070699, IMG submission 65473) | Corn, switchgrass and miscanthus rhizosphere microbial communities from Kellogg Biological Station, Michigan, USA - KBS K1-50-3 metaG | ecosystem: Host-associated > Plants > Roots >...
CCGCGGACGCTACGTCAGTCCCGCGGTGGCCGAGCGGCTCGCCCGTTGGGTCGACCCGGCGGCGGAAAAGCCGCCGCACGACATGCTCTCCGCCCGCGAATTCCAGATCTTCCGGCTGCTGGCCTCCGGCCGATCGGTAAGCCGCGCCGCGGAAGAGGTTTGCCTTAGCGTGAAGACCGTGAGCACCTATCGGACGCGGATCCTCGAGAAGATGAACCTCAAGACCAACGCCGACCTGACCCTCTATGCAGTCCGCAATCGCCTGATCGAATAGCACGACCGCGTGTAGGTGTTCCTCCTACATTCTTATCAGACGCCCGCCGATACCCGCGTATTGCCACGGAGAATATATTTCTCATCTGTCAGTCGTCAGTGGGCAGCGGATTCATCCGAGTAGTTCAGATACGCCGGAGGCGGATTTGGAACGCCTGCTCCATCGATCGCACCGCACATACCCCCCACGCGGAGCTTGGAACTCCCTGGCTCCCGCGCAAACATCGTGCATGCGGGCCGATCCCCTCCGGCTTTTCCTATATGAAGCGCCTATGGACTAAGGGCAATCGCGCGGGATACCCGCGCGCTAGGTCAGTCCCGCCACGGTTCTCCGACCCCGACGCAGGAACCCGACGCCTCAAGGGGTCGGCCGTGGCGGTTTAGGGCGCGATGCCTCCCAAAGGCTCGCGCCCAACATTGCGGAACCTCGCCGCATCCACAACCCGAAGGGGGTCGCACTTAATCTGACAGCTTGGCGCCCTAGCCTTGAAGGCGCCCCCTAAGGACGGTTCGGCAGGGTCGACCGGGCCCCAGCGGCTCCCCGCGCTGGTGGCCCGGCCGCTTCCGCGTCCGAACTCCGGCGGGCGATGCCCGGCGCCACGCAGGCGACGGTCGTTCCCCCACCTTCCGTTCCAACCTCGAGCACGCCCCCGACCAACTCCGCGCGATAGCGCATGATGCCGAGCCCAAGACCTTCGTGCGCCGGGTGGTTGCCGTCGAACCCGCTCCCGTCGTCGTGAACGGATAGCCGCAGCTTGTCCCCGTCCATCGCCATGGAGATCACGATGTGGCTCGCGCGCCCGTGGCGAACCGCGTTGCTGATGGCCTCCTGCGCGATCCGATAGAGATTGGTCGCGGCCTGGGGGTCGTCCACCTCGATGAAATCGGCGTACTCCAAGGCACACGGAACCTGAAAGACCCGCTCGGTCACACCCGCGAGTTCGCGAAGCGCGCCAATGAAGCCTCCTTCACCCAGGCTGACCGGCGTCAGCCCGAGGGAGAGGACCCGCGTCTTCGCGATCGCTTCCTGAACGAGGCCCCGGATCTCGAGGAGCGCGCGCGATTCCGGCAGCGATTGGGCCGAGAGCTTCTGTTCCACGGCGCTCGCCAGGAACCCGATCCCCGTCAAGAGCTGCCCCAGGTCGTCGTGCAGGTCCCGGCCGAGGCGCTGGCGCTCCCGTTCCCCCGCGTCGATCAGCTCACGCTCCAAGCGCGATCGCTCCTGGATCTCGGCCGAGAGCGCGGTGTTCGCGCGCGAAAGATCCGCCGTTCGCTCCGCGACTCGGATCTCGAGGTGGTCCCGCGCGCGGGCGAGATCCCCCAACAGCCGGGTTCGCGTGGTGACGACCGCCGAGAGCACCAGCGCGATGACCGAGACCACGCCGAGGAACGCCTGGAGGAGAAGCAGCGAAACGTTGGCCGACGGAAGCACGAAGGGCCCGAGGCCGTTTATGGTTCCCCAGAGCGTGAGCCCGGAGAGCACGAGCACCATGGTGGCGGCCGCCCGCTGCCCGAACTCATACGAGATCCAGACCACCACCGGGAGCCAGAACCACTCGACCGGCGCGTTCCGTGTGCCGACGCCGGTGAAGAAGGCGATCGCGGTGGCTACGAAGAAGAGCACCGCGCACGTAGCCTCGAAGGGCCGGCGGGGCCGGTGGATGGGGCCGCCGGTGCCCCAGAGGAGGAGCGCCGGCCCGACGACCAAGGCACCCATCGCGTCCCCGAGCCACCACGTCGTCCAAATCTTGCCGAAGTCCTCCCAGCGGGCGAAGCCGCCAAGGGAAAGGGTCGTCACCCCGATCGTCGCGCTCACGATCGTGCTCACCCCGGCGGCGAGGAGCGCGAATCGAAAGATGTCCACGGAGCGCCGGAGCGTGTCCCGGCCGCCGGCGTAGCGCCTCACGAGCCAGGCGCCGACGAACCCTTCGAGGGTGTTCCCGGCCGCGATCCCGAGCGACGTGAGGGGCGTCCCGGCCGTCGTCACGTTGGCGAGAAACGCACCGACCGCGATTCCAAGCCAGATCCTATTGCCGAAGAGGAGGAATGCGGCGAGCGCGATGCCCGTCGGGGGCCAGACCGCGCTCGCGCTCGCATGGACGACGGCGAGCGCCAGCCCCAGCTTCGCGGCCGTGAAGTAGATCGTGGCGAGCGCGGCGTTGAGGAGCGCCGTTCGCAAGGGGTCCGCGTCGGTGGAACGGGACCACGGTCGAACTTGGTGTGCGAGCTCCATTCGGTGTTTCGACCTCCGAATCGCGTAGATCCCCGCAGCGAATGTACTCCAGGGCTTGGCGGACCCGATAGATGGGGAAGGGGGTCCGGCGCGAGAAAAGGGGCGGCGGCGGGCTTGACAGGGGTAGTAAGTGAGTACATACTCATATACATGAGTACCGAGCGAAAGCCGTACGGCACCTTCGATTCCAAGCGGAGGCTCAACGCCCCGGACCGCCGTTCCCAGATCCTGGCCGCGGCCATGGAAGTCTTCGCCGAGCATGGCTTCCACGGGACCCCGACTCGGGAATTGGCGCGGCGCGCGGGCGTCAGCGAGGGACTCGTCTTCCAGCACTTCCCGACCAAGGAGGCGCTGATCTCCGCGATCCTCGACGACGTTGGATTCGAGGACCGGATCCAGATGATGGAGGAGCATCTAAATCGCATGCCGCCCCGAGAGGGCCTGCTCCGGATCGCCGAGCACCTTCTCACCAACCTTCGCGACAACCCGACGACGTTCCGGGTCGTCTTCTTTGGGCTCATGGAAACGCCGCACCTGGCGGGCGAGTTCTATCGGAAGTTTCTCTCGCGACTCCTGGCGCTCGAAACGCGGCTCTTCGAACGCGCGTTCGCGGAGCGGGCGGCGGTAGCGGTGGTCGGCGGCGCCGCCCCGCCCGTTGATCCAGCGATCGTGGCCCGCTCGTTCCACGGCTCCTTGATGTTCTACAACATGGCGGGGGTGATCGTGCGCATGGAGCCGGTCCCCTCGGATCCCAAGGCGATGGCCGAGGCCATCGTGAACCTGTATCTGCCCGAGGTGAAGAAATGAGCCGCCGTACGGACGCGCGCCGAGGAAGGAAGGGGAACTAGCATGGCGGAGACAAAGAAGACAGGGCCTCCCCCCGCGCTGCGGGCCGTCGTGCTCCTGGTCGTCCTGGGGACGATCGGATTCTTCTTGTGGCGAAGCGCGACGCGGAAAGAAGGCTATACCGGCGGCGACGTCACGACCACCGGCACCATCGAGGCGATCCACATCGACCTGGCCTATAAGGTCGGCGGCCGGATCGCGGAGGTGTTCGTCACCGAGGGGAGCGACGTCCTGGCCGGGCAACTGGTCGGGCGGATCGACCCCGAGGACCTGGACGTGCAGATCCGCTCGGCCAAGGCGACGCTCGAGTCGGCTCGCGCGTCGCTGGCGCGGGCGCGCGCCGACCGCGACAAGGCGCAGCGCGATCTCGCGCGTCAGCGCGAGCTGTTGGCGGCGGAGGCGACCACGCGGCAGCAGCTGGAAGGGGCCGAGTCGGCCGCCGCCGTCGCCGCGGCCGTCGTACGCGAGGCCGAGGCGCAGATCCACCAGGCCGAGAGTGCCTTGGCCCAGGCGAATCTCCAGCGGTCGTATGCGGAACTCCGTGCCACCGAGGGCGGCGAGGTCTCGGACGTGACGCGCCGTCCGGGCGAGCTGGTGCAGCCGGGAACGCCGGTCCTGACGATGGCGCAGCTCGACACCGTGAAGGTGCGCGCCGCGGTGGACGAGACGCGGGTCGGCGCCGTCCGGCCCGGGGATTCGGTCCAGGTGAAGGTCTACACCTTCGACAACAAGACGTTCACGGGCATCGTGACCGACGTGCGTCCGGCCGGCGACTTCGCGACGCGGAAGGACTGGGGAGCCCAGCGGCGCGACATCCGCACGTTCACGGTCACGGCGCGCGTGCCCAACATGGAACACCTCTTGAAGGACGGCATGACCGCCGACGTCACGATCGTGGTGAGCCCGGCGGTCCAGCAGGCGGCGAGGGGGCGGCCGTGAACCACACGCTGGATCCGACCCTGCCGCCCGCGATCGTCGTCGAGCACCTCGTGAAGAAGTTCGGCGACTTCGTCGCCGACGACGACCTCAACTTCACCGTGGCCCGGGGCGAGATCTTCGGAATCCTCGGACCGAACGGGGCCGGGAAGAGCACGCTCATCCGAATGTTGAACACCTTGTTGCCCCCCACGTCGGGACGCGCCCTCGTCATGGGGTACGACGTGGCGCAGAAGACGTCCAAGGTGCGAAACGAGATCGGCGTCATCTCCCAGGCGAGCACGCTCGACGGCGACCTGACCGCGTGGGAGAGCCTGGACCTCTACGGGAAGTTCTACGGACTGGGGCGGAAGGAACGGAAGGAGCGCGCGCACGCGCTCCTCGAGTCCGTCGAACTTCTCGACTGGAAGGACAAGGCGGCAGGGACCTTTTCCGGCGGCATGCGCCGTCGTTTGGAGATCGCACGCGGGCTGATCCACCGCCCGCACGTCTTCATCCTGGACGAGCCGACGACCGGTCTCGATCCGCAGAGCCGCCGCGTGATCTGGGAGCTGCTCGAGAAACTGCGAAGCGAGGGAGACCTCACGATCCTCCTATGCACCCACTACATGGATGAGGCCGATCGCCTGTGCGACCGCCTCGCGATCATCGACCACGGGAAGATCGTCGCGCTGGGGACGCCGCGGGAACTCAAGGCCACGGTACCCGGGCAGGAGATCCTGACCGCGGTCTTCCTCCAGGAAGTGAACGACGAGCTGCTCGCGGCCTTGAAAGCCGTGGCGGCCGTGAAAGAGGCCGGCCGCGAGGAGGCCCACACGGCGCGGCTCATTCTCGAGGGCGACATCGTCCCCCTCGAGGCGATCGCGGAGACATCGCGCGCGCACGGGAACAAGGTGAAGAGCGTGTCGCTGATCGAGCCGACGTTGGAGGACGTGTTCATCTACTACACCGGTCGCGGGCTTCGGGACACGGCGAGCGAGGAGTACTCGTACAAGGTCCCGACCATGATGCGATAGGGAGGGGAGCCCTTCGATGTTCGAGTTCAAACTGAGCCGGATGCTCGCCGTGGCCGAGCGCGACCTCCGGCGGTTCCGGCGCAACAGCGCCTTCCTCGTGCCGATGGTGATGATGCCCATCGTGTACTTGATCATTCTCGGCAAATCCATGGGCGGCGATCTCCACGAGCTGCCCGTGGCGGTGGTGGACCAGGATCGCGGTCCCGCCGCCGTGCTCGTGCGCGATCGCATGCAGACGCTCGTGCAAGGGCGGAACTTGTTCCGGTTGTCCAGCGAGCCCGACCCGACGACTGCCGTGGAGCGGTTGCGGCAAGGTGACTACAAGGCCGTGGTGATCCTGCCGCCCAAGTTCAGTGAGGACGTCGCGCGGGGCGACGCAGCGTCCCTCGGCGTGGTCGTGGACAACACCGACAACACGTCGGCCAACGTGATCGAGGCGGAGCTGCGCCAGGCGCTGGCGGGGGCCGGGGCCGATGGCCCGGCCGTGGTAGCCGAGGGAAGCGGCGCGACGGTCGCGGCCCCCGGAATCCACGTCGAGCGGGTAAATATCTATGGCCACAAGGAATTCATGCAGTACTTGGTTCCGGGGGTGATCGCGCTCGCCCTCTTCTTCGTGGCCATGCTCGCTGGCGGGATCATCCTGGTGGACGATAGGGCACGCGGCATCCACGAGGGTTACTTCGTGACGCCGTTATCGGCGCTCGACGTGATCGGCGGGCTGACGCTGTCGGCGGTCACGCTCTGCATGATCATTGGGACGGTGGTGTTCGTCGCGTCGCTCCTGATCGCCCACATCTCTCTGATCGGTGGGCTCCAGACCCTGGCCTTGGCCTGGCTGACGATGCTGCTCCTGGGGATGGGGCTAATCCTGTTCGTCTTTACCCTGATGGCCCGAGTGTCGAATCCCCTCATGCCGCGCGCGCTATTCGGGATCCTGAACGTGGTCACGTTCTTCCCGAGCGGTGCTCTTTATCCCACCGAGAGCTATCCCGGGTGGCTTCACGCGATCTCGACCGTGTTCCCGATGCGGTATGCGGTGCATGCGCTGCGTGGGTTGCTGCTGAAGGGGGTGGGTTTTCAGGCGGTGCTGCCGGACCTGGTCGCGATGGGGGTGTTTGCGTTGGTGATGCTGGTGCTGGCGGGGATGCTATTCAAGCGGACGTTGTAGCGGGCCGAAGCTAGGCCTCGTTCACTTCGTACTCCTCGGGTTGAATCCCTAGGCGCTCGATCTTGTAAAGCAGGGTCGTACGCTTCATACCACCCAGGCTTCGGGCGGCGTCGGCCTTGTTACCCTGGTGGGCGCGGAGGGCCTCGAGAATCCGCTGGCGTTCATCGGCATCCGCGCCGACTCGCTCCCGCGCTTGTCGAAGGGATGCCGGTGTCTTTGCCTTGAGTTTGGGAAGAAACGCGTCCCGTCCCAACACGGCACCCGTTTCCGCCATCGCGACAGCACGGCCGATCTCGTTCTTCAACTCGCGCACGTTTCCGGGCCATGCGTAGGCGCAGAGTTTCGCTTCCACGTCCTCGCCAACGCCGAGCCGCTTCCCCGAGGCTGTAGCTGCCTGCGCGAAGAAATAACGGAAGAGGCATCGGATATCCTCCTCGCGCTCGGCCAACGGCGGAATGCGAACGGCCACGCCCTCGAGGCGATAATAGAGATCCCGACGAAATGTCCCGCGATCGACCCGAGACTCGAGATCCGCGTTGGTAGCCGCCACGATCCTCACATCGATCGTTCGTACTTCGTCACCGCCCATCGGTCGAAGCTCTCCATTCTCCAGAACCCGGAGAAGCGTTGCCTGTGCGGCAAGGGAGAGCTCTCCGATTTCGTCTAGGAACAGGGTGCCGCGATTCGCAGCGACGAACAGCCCCTCACGCGTGTTTACCGCGCCCGTAAAAGCTCCCCGTTCATGTCCAAAGAGTTCGCTGTCGAGGATGCCGGGGGCGAGCGCACCGCAATTGACGGCGATGAACGGCTGCTTTCGGCGATCGCTCATTTGATGGAGCGCTCTAGCGAGGAGTTCTTTCCCGACGCCGCTCGGGCCGGTGATGAGGACTGGGATTCGGCTGGGTGCGACGCTCTGAATCGTCGCGACAGCCTGACTCACTTCATCGCTTGAGGTCACGATGCCAAAGCGGAGGGCACCTCGATCGAGAGAGTTGACTCCGGCAATCGCCTCGAGACCCGCTTCCGGGGTCGCGATCTTCGGTACCCCTTCGTCTTCGAATCCGAGCAGGCGATCCAGGGTCTGCGCCTCATTCGCGAGGCCGATGCGCTCGAAAATGGCCCGTGCCTCCCAGAGTTGGAGCCTCCCCATCATTTGATCATCACGCCCATGCGATTGAAGTCGAGTTTCACCCAGCCAGGCGAGCACACGAGCCAACTCATATGGAATTTCGTAGGAGCGACCCAAGGAGGCACCTTCGGTCGCCAAACGAAGAGCCTTCGTCGGATTCCCCGCTGCACGATGCGCCATCGCCAAAACCCGATGTGTCGCGCACTCTTCGTAGCGGTCGTGGATGTCTCGCGCCACTCTTAGTCCGCGCTCGCAACTCAGTATGGCTCCGTTCGGGTCACCGACCTGGACGAGGCACTCGCCGATGCGATGGCCGAGCTCAGGAATAATGTCACCCTTCGGCGCGATCGAATTCGCGATCTCGAGAGCCGAATTGTAGAGCCCCAAAGCGGTCTTGTAGTCCCGCCGCGCCAAGTGGCAGTCGCCCATGTATTCCAGACAGATGGCCTCCTCACGCACGTACTTGTTCTCACGAGTGGTCCCGAGGACGGGCTCCAGGAGTGCGAGCGCCTTCGCTGGATGGCCGGTCATGCGGAGATACTTGGCGCGGAGGAGGTGGGCGAGAGAAAGCCAATTCCATCTCCCCGCAGCTTCCAGTGCAGTCTCAGCCTTATCCAGGAAACCGGCGACGTCTTCGAGAGTGCCGGACTTCATAAGCAAAGTAGCCAAAACTATCCTGATAGCACCGCTCTCGATGCCATTTCCAGTCGCATCGGCAATGTCGAGGCCCCGTTCACCTTCAAAGTATGCCTGCTTCCATCGCCCTTGGTTCTTGAAGAGAAGGGTCAACAGCCGCCGACAGCGAAGCTCTTCATTCTTATCCTCCAGATTCCAAACAGAAAGATGAATCGCGGCTCTTAGATGATCTTCGCCTGCTTGGATATCGCCAGTGTAGGACAGCGCGATCCCACGATTCGAGTGAAGACGGGTTCGAAGGCGATATTGCAAAGAGTCGGCAGGTATGATGGACAACCACGCTCCGGTCAGCTCAAGCATTTCGTCCCAATTTGCCAAATGGTTCATGCATAACAGTCGGTGCTCAATTGCCTCTGCCACCTCGGACGCCACGATCGGAGTTGGGACAGGAAGGATGGCCGCCAATAGAGTGTCCGCTTCTAAGTATTGCTCGGACGCGCAGAGCTGCTCGGCTCGGGCCAGGATGTGCACGAAGTCGTTGGTCACCGAGAATATCCCACCGCGATCATCGCCAGGAAATCCGGCTCAATCGGAAAATGAAATCCCTCAACTGGGACCACGAGAGATGAGTCCCTGCTGGGATTTCATGGTTTGTACCAACGCGGGCGAGAGGGGCGATTCCACCTGCTTTACTTGTTCCCTGAGGGGATGGGTTGGTGCCTTCGGTTGGGTCTGGATCTCCCATGTCCTCAACCGGGCGAGGTCGCGCCGAGGCTAGTGCCGCAAGAGACGAGCATAGAACGATGCCGATCACGCCCAGGCTCAGCTTTGCCCGGAGGGATCTCGGAAGAGACGATGACTTGAATGCCCTCATGGCATTCGACCCTCTTGAATGATTCCGGCGACTCGTCTGAATGGGGGGCCAGACAGACGATACTGAGGACCAACAGCGCAGTGAGGAGGCGTGGAACCAGGAGAGTGCCAAATGATGCACGCGGCGAAACACGGTACGCCGCTTAGCTTGTCGACCGCGGGTATTACGCTCATTAGATGCACCTTTCGCTACCAGGGCACGCGAAGGCTGCAACCATAAGATCTTACAGCACTATTCGTTGCGGTGCAAGTCAATTGTTGAGGGAGCCTAACCGCAACCAATCCGCTCCCTGAACCCCGGCGCTCAATGCAGACCTGGAGGACGGTGATGTAGGATTGCGGAAGCCACGCTCCCCGGAGGCATAAGTGATTAGACCACAGCTTCCATCCCGATTCGATGTTAGAGGACTTCTTGGTGAAGGCGGCTCGGGCCGCGTCTTCCGCGTTCGAGATGCCACACGAGATGTCGACCTAGCGCTCAAGCTCGTGACCGCCAATGAGAGCGCCTTCCTCCGCCGTGAGTTCGACACACTCCGCCAGATTCGCCACGAGAACCTCATTCAGGTATTCGACTGGGGGACGCTTCCGTCAGGGGAGGCGTACTACACGATGGAACTCATCGAGGGGGAGGACTGGGGACGCCGCATGGGATCACCCCAGTCGTACGACGAGGTGAAGAGGATCCTGACTGGACTCGCCCGCGGGCTCGCACACCTCCACTGCCACCGCGAGATCCACGGCGACTTGAAGCCTGGAAATATACTTCTGGGGAAGGGTGATGTGGTGAAAGTCACTGACGTTGGAATGGGGGGCCGTGGCGAAACGACAGAGGGTATGTCGGGGACACCAGGCTATGCAGCCCCGGAATGTTGGGAGGGGGCGCAGCCTGATGTGCGGAGTGATCTCTATTCGATCGGTGTCATGGCATATGAGGCCCTGGCTGGGAAGCACCCGTTTGAGGGAAAGACAATTCGAGAGGTTGTTGCTGGCCAGTTGAAGGGGTGGGCACCTTCTCCGGGAGCCCACGGCATTCGCGTGCCCGCGGATCTGGAACGGGCCGTGATGCGCGCCATGGAGAGGGATCCAGAGTTGCGTCAGGGAAGTGGTGATGAGTTCCTGGAGGGGATGGGAGTTAAGGACAGGGTCGGCGCTGTTGTTCCGGGCGGATTTGTCGACAGGGATCAAGAGCTCGAACAATTGTCCTCACTGTTCCCACAAAGCCTCGCTGGAAGCCCAACCTTGTGTGTTGTGGTCGGTGATGAAGGCATAGGAAGAGGGAGTCTGATCCGAGAATTCGTGAGGCGAGGCGCTGGAATCGACTTTGACACGTACGAGTTGCCACTTCAGACCTGGGGGGAGCAGCGGGAAACACTCAGCTGGCTGTTAGCCGCGGTCAAGTCTTCAGAAACAGAACATGGCGAACCCTCGATTGGGTCGGTATCCAAGCACCTCAAGCAAAGCGCTGAGAGGAGACCGATCCTCCTGTGGAGTGACATCCCCTACGAGCGCTTCCCGACGCAGTACGCGACTTGCAGCACACTCGCGAGATTCACATGGGCCGAATCAGTCGAGGATGCCGCACCATCCAACCTGATGTTCCTCTTCCCGACGAGCGGCGAGTCAATCAAGCCAGAGCTGTACCAGAAGCAAGTTGCTCTCGGATCTCTTAGCGCCGCCGCGATCGACTCCCTCATTCGGAGCCTACTCGGGAGGACATCACTACCGTCCGAGTTTGTCGGAAGGGTTGCCAACGAGTCCAATGGATCCCCAGAGCTTGTGATCGCTATCATTCAGGAAGCGATCGAGCAGGGCATCCTCGCAAGGCGTGGGGGTGAATGGCAAGCAACGCAAACAGGCTCCATCGAGGCGATGCGTTTCGCGTCGGCGAGTTCGCATTACCTTTCGATGTACCAAGCCCTGCCAAGGGCTGCACGATTGATCTCCGCAATGCTCGCCCTTCTACCTGGCAAACTCACGGAAGCCCATCTCGAGAAGGCGATGGCCAACGGTAGCGACTCTCACGCGATAGCAACCCTGATGGCGCGAGGATGGATAATTTCCCGTGGGTCTCACCTGAGACTGGCATCCGAAAGCATTGGGCAGGCGATCCTGGATGGCGCCCCGGAGGAGGAGCTGAGACTCGCCGCTGAGAGTCTCATCGGAGCGGAAGTCGAAGGCCTCACCGAAGTGGAAATGGCTGACGTCTTGCTGCGATCCGACCCGTCCTCATCGGCCCTGGTGGCCTCGCTTACAGCGGCAAGGCGTTTGATCAACCGTGGCGATGTGTCCCAGGCAGTCCCTCGACTCAAGCATGTTGTGAACCTCGCGAAGCACCTAACCCTTGTTGGGATCGAGGCGGAGGCGCTTCTCCTGCTAGCTGACGCAGAGCACCGCCTGGGTCATCATGAAGCAGCACTCTCCATTCTTAACGCGCGCATCGCCCCTTCATCATCTGACGCGCAAAGGGCGGACATCGAAGCGTCTCGGCTCGAGGCGAGCGTTGTCGCTGCACTGGGTGACTATGATCGTGCGCGGGACTGTCTGATGTTACTAATCGATGAGTCGACCTCGAGTGGGGGCATACGGACCGCCCTTGATAGCCATGCACAACTGGCAGAACTCGACTGGACTCGTGGCAACGAAGCGCAACGCTCATCCGCGATAGAGCGCATTCGGCTGGTGCTCGATCAGATCTCGACCGAAGAGGACGTGGCCGAGCAGCGGGCAGCGCTGACTTATGGGCTCGGCTCCGCGCTGATTCGAGCCGGTCGACGTGAAGAGGCGTCTGGAGTTCTCGAGCGAGAGTACGCGAACGCGCCGACGGACTACTGGAAAATGCGCATCGCAAATGCGATGGCAAGCGCAAGCTACTATCTAACTAACCTCGATGCTGGGCTGTCCTGGGCCGATCGAGCGCTGGCGCATGCGGAGCGTGCGTCCGCAGATTCCTTGCGTGTGCGGATCCTGTCCAATCGAGCAATCATGCTCTTCGGATTGGGCAGAATACGAGAGGCGGCAGAGGAGCACATGAAGACGGCATCGCTTGCCCGTCGTGTCGGAAACCAATTCGAGTACGCGAGCGCGTGTGTCAGCACGGGCGCGGATCTTGTATGGCTGGCGCGCTATGAGGAGGGTATTCGCTACGCTGAAGAGGGGCTAACAACCGCATCGATCATGAACGACTTACGCTATCGGGGGAAGAGCCTTGAGGTCAAGGCGTGGGGCCTCTTTCTTTCAGGTGATTTCGAGGAAGCAATGAACGTTACCGAGCAGGCGGGCCAGGTGATGGATGGGTTTGAGTACATCGATTGCAAGCCGCGAATAGACTGGCACCGCGCGCGAATTCATGTGGCTAAAGGTGAGCTTGAGGAAGCGGAAGGCATTCTAGTGAAAGTAGAGCGCGGACTGCTCGTAACGCGCGATCTAGAGGACCTCTGGGGGGTCCAGATCGAACTCAACCGAATTCGTCATAAAATGGAGCCGTCGATCAAGCACCTCGACGTCATCGGAGAGATCGCAGCCGAGAGTGACCGCGCTGGGGTTGTTGTTGTCTATCTTGCGGCGGCAATCGCGCTCGCTGAAGGGTTCATCCAAAGTAAGCGTGTGCCGGACGTTGTCCTCGAAGTCTTGAAGGAGGCTCTCCGGCGATCTGAGCGGGCCGGAACCGACGAAATGACGTGGCAACTCCAGATGAACCTCGGCAAGCTGGCCGGCGACTTGCGCGACCAAAGGGCTGCGAAGGGCTACTTCACGTCTGCACTTCGGACCATTCGCCTGATTGCAGATCGGCTGTCTCCTAGAATGAGACACCATTATCTGACCTCTCCGACCGTAATGAATGGGCTCAACGCAATGTCCCAATCCTGACGTCTAGGGGTTCGGGTCGTGCGCGGCCGGATTCGGATCGTGCGAGCCAGAATCCAGCGACTTCACCTGGTTCGAGCCGCCACCCGCCGAGATCTGATCCGACGTCGGGTTCAGCAGCGCGTTCTGTCCGCAGCCCGTCGAAGCCATCGCCGCCATCAAGGCCAGCACCGCCACCGCCTTCTTGATTCCCTGGGTCCTGCCGTTCGTGCGTTCCATCTGGTGCCTCCTTGTTGCGCCTGCCGTCCGTGGCCCCCTCGATCCGTTGACCTTCACTAAGGCAACCGGGGGACCAGGAATGGCATCCGGGCGAAACGGGAGGCGAAATTCTTTTCGGGGCGTAACCGGCTATATTATTTGGATTTACGCCGAAGGTGCGGCGGCCAATAATTGGCCGAAGGGAGAGCCCTGAGGGGTTTTCGTGGCGGGATTGGTCCAATTCACCGGCATCGAAGACTGCAAGGGGGCCGGGGGCTCCCTATCTATATGCAATGTCGGTGATTATCCTACATGGCGGTTGTCAGCCAGGGTTCGCGGAAAGTCCCCCAATTCCGGTTGGGCCGCCGAATCCTTCTATTTGGCTCTAGCTGACGTTGATGCAGCGGTTTAGGAGAACGTGTGCCATTTCGCGCAGGTTAAAGCTCGGAGTATCCCCTACCCCCCGCCGAGCGCCGCGGGCACCCGTTTCAGGAGGGTGTCCGCGGCCGCAACGCGGCCATACATTTTCAGGAATTCGCTGGGGCCACCCGTCACGGCGGCTCGCAGAGAGTCGAGGCCGAGCTGCGACTCGATCCGATACGCGGCGAACATCCCGCTGATCGCGCCGTATTTGCTCCAGAGCGGGCCGTTCGACGCCATCTGGAGCACCTCCGTCCGGCCCTCGAAGTCGCTGTCCCGGTCCCGGACCCGCCGCGTGGCGATCGCGAGCTGATCGAACGCCTTCGCCTCGTGGGGACCCGGCACGCTCCTCGTGAAGATCGAGTCCGCTCCCGGACGCCCGCCCCAGTCGATCCAGTGCGCGACCCCCTCGTCGGTCATCACGCGCGCGATGTAATCGAGCGGGGAACGGATCGGCTGCTGGTACTTCGCCCATCCGACGAGCAGCCGCTCGCGCTGGCGCAAGGCGGAATGGAACGCTTCGTGGGCCATCACGTGCGCCAGCGTCCGGACTCGCTCGTTCGTGTTCGCGCCGTAGCCGATCACTTCCGTCAGATTGATCAGCACGATCGGCTCGGTCGTGCCGGCCAGCTCGGGAGAGAGCGTCACCGCATCGAACGACCAGCGGCTCGACACGACGAACCAAAACCGGACCGGTCGCCACTCCTCCGCCATCGGTAGGTATCGCCCGGCCTCGGCGGCGATCCAGATCGCGAGCGAATCCGAGTACGAGTGAAGCTCCGCCGCCAGGGCGCGGATCTGGTCCCGGTCGACGTATGCGGGCTGGAGCGAGAGACCGCAGAGCGTCGAGTCGGGATGCGTCACCGCTCGCGCGAACTCCGCGTCGGCCAGCGTGCAGCGATTCTCGGCGGCGATGAAGGCGCGGAGGGCGCGGTAGGCTGGCGTCTGTCCCAGCGCGAGCGCGGCGCGGCGTTCCGCGGCGCGAACGCGGCGGGGCGCGTCAGCGGTGCCCGTCCCGGCCTTGGGCCACGTCGCGAGGAGGTCTGTCGCGGGGCTCAGGTCGAGTACGACGTCGGAAGCCGCGAGCGACCGCGCGATGGCCGCGGTGGGGACGGCGATTGTCAGCGAGAGGAGGAGCGCCGCCGCGCGGAGAAGCGCACGGCCAGCCGGTGCCGGATAGCGGCGACGGTTCAGAGAACTACGCCCCCTGGAAGAGGCGCGCCACCAGCTCCCGATGGTGTGCAATCACGGCCTTCCGTTTCAGTTTGAGCGATGGCGTCATGAGGCCGTTCTCGATCGTCATGTCGTCGGGTATCAATTCG
>Ga0070699_100003029_pt1 | contig 14913 bp, 14 predicted proteins | sample KBSK1503metaG_FD_65473 | JGI IMG/M metagenome (GOLD analysis project Ga0070699, IMG submission 65473) | Corn, switchgrass and miscanthus rhizosphere microbial communities from Kellogg Biological Station, Michigan, USA - KBS K1-50-3 metaG | ecosystem: Host-associated > Plants > Roots >...
CTCGAGCGCTTCAAGACGGAGCTGGCCGAGAGCGTCGAGGGAAAGAACTTGCGGCTGCAGAGGAAGATCTCGCCTGAGAACCCCGACTGAGGCGGCGGTCGCGGCGCTCGCCGCCGGGGCGCTCGTCGTCTTTCCGACGGAGACAGTCTACGGCCTCGGTGCGGACGCCCTGTCCGCTGACGCGGTCACGCAGCTGATCGCCCTCCGGGGCCGGGAGGAAGGGAAGCCGATCCTGGTGCTGGTCGCGGACCTCGCGATGGCAGAGATGGTGGCGACGGTGATCCCGCCCGCCGCGCGGCGGCTCGCGGCGCGATTCTGGCCGGGGCCGTTGACCCTGGTCCTCCCCGCGCGCGAGCACCTGCCCGCGGCGCTCAGTGCGGGCTCGGGCACGATCGGGGTCCGTGTGCCCGGACATCCGCTCGCCGCGGCCCTGGTCGCAGGCCTCGGCCGCCCCGTCACCTCGCCGAGCGCGAATCCCCCGGGACGGACGGCGCCCAGGCGAATCGACGAGGCGCGCGCCTGCTTCGGCGACGGCGTCGCCGTCTACGTCGACGGGGGCGAGCTGCCGGGTGGCGCGTCCACCGTCGCCGCAGTCGAGGAGGGCCGGGTGCGCGTGCTGCGCGCCGGCCCGGTGTCGGGCGAGGCGCTCAGCCGGGCGCTCGAGGGCGACTGACATGGCCGTCGTCCGCCCGCTCCAGGGACTCCGCTACGACCCGGCCCGCGCCGGCGACCCGGGTCTCCTGCTCGCCCCGCCCTATGACGTCATCACGCCGTCCGAGCAGGTCGAGCTCCACGCGCGGAGCCCGTACAACGTGGTCCGCCTCATCCTGCCCGAGGAGGCGGACCGGGGCGCCGCCGCGGCGCGCACGCTGCGCGACTGGGTGGCACGCGGGCTCCTCGTCGGCGACCCGACACCGGCGGTCTACGTCTACTCGCAGCGCTTCAGCCTGCCCGACGGCACGACCCGCCAGCGCGACGGGCTTCTCTGCCGGCTCCGGCTCGAGGAGTTCAGCACGGGCATCGTCCTCCCGCACGAGCGCACGCTGCCCGGGCCGAAGGCCGACCGTCTCGCGATCCTGCGCGCCACGGGTGCGAACCTGAGCCCCATCTTCGGCCTCTACGCCCGCCCGGGCGAGCCGCTGCGCGAGCTCGTCGGCGCGCTCGGCGACCCCGTCGTCGACGTGAACGGCTGGCATCAGCTCTGGCGCGTGACCGATCCCGCCATCATCGCCCGGATTGAACGAGCGCTCGCGCCCGAGACGATCATCATCGCCGACGGCCATCACCGCTACGAGACCGCGCTCCAGTACCGCGATGAGCAGCGGGGCAACCAGGCCGCGGAGTACGTCCTCGTCTACCTCGCCAACATGGAGGAGGAGGGTGTCGTGATCCTGCCCACGCATCGCCTCGTCCGCGGCCCGCTCCGAGGGCCGCTCGAGGAACGGCTCCGCGAGCGCTTCGAGGTGGAGCCGCTCCCGGCCGCGCGGCGCCGGACGGGCGAGATCGACTGCGTGCTTCCCGACCGTCGCCTCCGGCTCCGTCCGCGCCCGGCCACGCTCGCCCGCCTCGCCCACCTCCCGCCGGTCCTTCGCACCCTCGACGTCGAGCTCCTGCACCGTGCGATCCTCGAGCCGATCCTCGGCGTCGACGCGGCCGGGCTCGATTTCACGCACGACGACGAGGAGGCCGCGGATGCCGTCGCGGCCGGGCGGGCGACTGCGGCCTTCCTCCTGAATCCGCCGTCGATCGCCGCGGTGCGGGCGGTGTGTCTGGCGGGCGAGCTCATGCCCGAGAAGTCGACCTACTTCTACCCGAAGCTCGCGACGGGGCTCGTCCTCTCGCTCGTGGGGCCGCCGTGGGTGTGAATCGCACGGGGCCTTTTGCGTCGGCACCGGGCAACTCGTAAGAAGGCTCCGTGGAGACGCGCCGCCCGACGAACCCGGCCGCCGAGGAGATCCTCGGGCTCTATTTCCCCGTCCTCGACCACGGCTTCGTCGCGCTCGTCGACTACATGGGCTCGGACGAGGACGTCGAGCGTGCGGCGCGCGTCTCGTACGGCTACGGGACCCGGCGCACCAGCGAGACGCGCGGCTTGATCCGCTACCTCCGCCGCCACCGGCACACGACGCCGAGCGAGATGGTGGAGCTCAAGTTCCACTGTGCGATGCCGATCTTCGTCGCACGGCAGTGGGTGAGACACCGTTCAGCAAATTTAAATGAGTACAGCGGAAGATATAGCTTGCTGCCTCTGATCTTCTACACGCCGGAGCCGGACGCCTTCCAGGCGCAGACCGCGAGCAACCGGCAGGGTCGGGGCGGTGCGCCGCTGCGAGAGCTCCACGCCGACGCCGTCGAGCGGGCGGAAGCCGTCCGCCGGCTCGCCGCCGAGCAGTACGAGTGGCTGGTCGGCCGCGACGTCGCCCGGGAGCTGGCGCGCATCGACCTGCCGCTCTCGACCTACACGCAGTGGTACTGGAAGATCGACCTCCACAACCTGTTCCACTTCCTCACCGTGCGCGTGGACCCGCACGCGCAGCACGAGATCCGCGTCTTCGCCCGCGTCATCGCCGGCATGCTGAAGCGCGTGGCGCCGCTCAGCTTCGAGGCCTGGCTCGACTACGAGTTCCGCGGCACACACCTCTCGCGCGGCGAGCTGGAGGCGATGCGCCGTCTGGTCGGTGTCGCCGACGGCGGACTCGAGGCACGGCCCGGGCGCGTGAGCCGCGACGAGCTCGCGCGGCTCGGCCTCTCGAAACGCGAGATCGAGGAGCTGCTCGCGAAGCTCGTCGCCGCGCCGGCCGACGAGGATTTCGACCTCGATCCCTCGGCGGCGCGTCCCGCCGAGCACTTCGCTCGCGAGATGGAAGCGGCCGTGCCGCGCGTCGACCGGAGGTGACCACGGCCCGTCGCGTCACCGCCCCGCCCGACGTCGCCACCGCCGTGTCGAGCGGCGTGCGTCTCTTCAACCGCGGCCGGTACCTGGAGGCCCAGCAGGTATGGGAAGAGGCCTGGCGCGACGCGCCGTCGCCCGACCGGGCCTTCCTCGAGGCGCTCGTGCAGCTCGCGGCGGGCCTTCACCTGCGCACGCGCCGGGGCGCGACCCGCGGCGCGGTGCACCTCCTGGCGCAGGCCGTGATCGCCCTCGACGACTACCGGCCCGCCGCGCACGGCGTCGACGTCGAGACGCTGATCGCCGAGGTCGACGCCTGCGTCGAGTGGCTGCGAGCGGTCGGCCGCCCGCACCGCTTCCTCGACCTCGCCCGCCTGCCCCGCATCCGCTGATGGAGGTGACGCGCGAGCAGGTGCGCGACGGGCTGCGCGCCGCGCGCTACATCACGACAGCGCGCGTCGAGACGGCGCTCTTCCTGGCGCTCGTGCTCGAGAAGCCGCTGCTCGCCGAGGGGCCGGCGGGCGCCGGGAAGACTGAGCTCGCCAAGGTGCTCGCCGAGATGCTCCGGACCGACCTCGTGCGGCTCCAGTGCTACGAGGGGCTCGACGAGGCGCGTGCGCTCTTCGAGTGGAACTACCAGAAGCAGCTGCTCCGCATCCAGGCCGACCGCGCCGAGGGCCGCGGCTGGGACGAGGTCTCCCACCACATCTTCTCGCGCGACTTCCTCCTCGAGCGCCCGCTCTCGCGCGCCATTACCGCACCTCACAAGGTCGTCCTCCTGATCGACGAGGTGGACAAGGCCGATCCCGAGTTCGAGGCCTTTCTCCTGGAGGTGCTCTCCGACTTCCAGGTGAGCGTGCCCGAGCTCGGCACCATCCGGGCCCGCGAGCGCCCGGTCGTCGTGCTCACGTCCAATCGTACGCGGGAGCTGTCCGAGGCGCTCGTCCGGCGCTGCCTCCACCTCTACGTCGACTTCCCCGGCGCCGAGACCGAGGCCGAGATCATCGCCCTCAAGGTGCCCGAGCTCGACGCGCGGCTCCGCATGCAGGTCGCCCGCTTCATGGCGGGTCTCCGCAAGCTCGACCTCAGGAAGGCGCCGAGCATCGCCGAGGCGCTCGACTGGGCCCGCGGGCTCTGTGCGCTCGGCGTGCGCGAGCTCGACGCGGCGACCGTCCGCCAGACGCTCGCGCTGGTCGTCAAGCACGAGGAAGACCTCCGCAAGGCGGAGAGCAAGGTGTCGACGCTGCTCGCCGCGGCGACGCGGACCTGACGCGCTTTGCACGGCTGGCGTCTCATCACCGGCACGGGCGTGACGCCGGCCCTCTGCAGACAAGGGCCGAGAGACTGGCACCGCCCTTGCAGCGGCATCCGCCCGGATGGACGCGGAGCAGCGCCTGCACCAGCTCTTCCTGCTGAACCTCTCGCTCCAAATCTTCGACGGCGTCGCCACCTACCACGGGCTCCGCTTCTGGGGGGAGGGCAACCCGCTGGTCGCCAACGCCTTCCCGTATCTCGGCGTCGCGGGCACGCTCTGCCTCTTCAAGGCGAAGGCCTGTGGCTTCCTCGTGCTGCTCCGCCGGTTGGGGCCACGTCCCTTGGTGCGCGTGTCGCTCGAGCTCCTCGCCACCGTGTACCTGTTCTTCTCCTTCATCCCCTGGATGTCCCGGCTGCTGTCGCTCCTCATCGCCTGAGCGGCTACCATCGCGGGGATGCGGTCGCGCATCCTCGCCTTCGTCCAGACGCTGCGCGCCGACGGGCTCGACGTGTCGGTCGCCGAGACGATGGACGCCGTGCGTGCCGTCGCCGCGGCGGGCGTCGAACGCGAGGTGCTGCGCGAGGCGCTCGCCACCTGCCTCGTGAAGGACGAGGCCGATCGCCCGACCTTCGACCGCCTGTTCGACGCCGCGTTCCCGCTCGTGGGAGCCGAGCGCCGGGAAGGGAAGCGGCAGCGCCGGGTTGCGGGCGGCGGGGTGGGTGCGGTCGCGACGGCCGGCGGGCGCGGGACCGCGGGCGATCGCGGACGGCCCGCGGAGGCGGAGCGGCGCGGGCTGGCGCGGGTGCGGCTCGCGGACCGCGAGCCCACGCGTACCCCCGACGGCCTCGAAAACCGCTTGCCCCGAGACGCGACCCGTCGCTCCGGCCGGCTGGCGCGACGCCTCGCGCTTCTCCGGCTTCCGTTCCACGAGTTCACCGCCCGCGACGTCCAGGAGGCGCGCGACGTCGTGCGCGAGCTCGGTCGCCGGCTGCGGGGCCGGCTCTCCCGGCGCGAGCGGAGCATGCGGCGCGGCCGGGTCGACTTCCGCCGCACGATCCGCGCCTCGATGTCGAGCGGCGGCGTCCCCGCCCGCCCGCGCTTCCGGGCGCGCCGTCCGGCGCGGCCCGACCTGGTGGCGCTCTGCGACCTGTCGGGATCGGTCGCGGCGGCGAGCGAGCTGATGCTCGGGCTCATCGCCCCGGCCGCCGACTGGTTCCGCCGCGCGCATCTCTTCGTCTACGTCGACCGGCTCTGCCCGGTCTCGATCGAGGACGGTCACGTAGCGCCGGGCGGCCCCCTCGACCTCCACGCGCGCTCGGATTTCGGCCGCGTGCTCGAGGAGCTCTGGGGCGCGCGCCGCGACCTGCTCACGCGCTCGACCCTGCTCCTCGTGCTCGGCGACGCGCGCAACAACCGCCGCCCGCCCCGCGCCGACCTGCTGCGCGCGGTGCGCGACCACGTCGAGCGGCTGGTGTGGCTCGTTCCGGAGCCCCGGGCCCGGTGGGACGCGGGCGACAGCGTGGTCTCGCGCTATGCTCCGGCGTGCGACGCGCTGCTCGAGTGCACGGACCTGGCGTCCCTGGTCGCCGCCGTGCGGCGGACGCTCTCAGCCGGTAGAATGCGCCCCGCATGACCGTGGCGATCGCGCGGGTCGGCGAGCTCCGTCCCGGAGAGACGAAGAAGTTCGTCTTCCGCTGCGACGGGCTCGAGGTGGAGGGCTTCCTGCTCAACTGGGGCGGGCAGTACCACGCCTACGTGAACCGCTGCCGGCACGTCCCGATGAGCCTCGACTGGGTCGAGAACCAGTTCTTCACCGAGGACCGGCGCTTCGTGCAGTGCGCGACGCACGGCGCCTACTACCTGCCGGATACCGGGGAGTGCGTAGCAGGGCCGCCCTGCGGGCGGCGGCTCCACCGCATCCCGCTCCGCGTCGAGGGCGACCAGATTCTCGGCGAGTGTCCCGGCTCGTTGCCCGACGACTGAGAACCGCTACTCGGGCTCGTCGCCGAAGTGGGCGCGCGTGATGCGCTCCTTCAGGTACTCGAGCGTGCCGAGGTCTTCGACGATGTCGCCCCCGGTGTCGTAGAAGAAGATCTCGCCGCTCTTGTTCCGGCCGACTGCCACGAGCCACTCGAGGTCGTCGCGGTCCTCGAGGAGGTAGTTGATGGTCTGGCTCACCCCGCGACCCGGGATGATCGTGACCTTCGGTCGGGCGGGCTTCTCGTGCTGTTTGGGCATCGGCGCCATGACCTCCCGAGGGCGCGGCGACGCACCCCGTACGCGAAGGGCCGAGGATAGGAGTGGCCCTCCTTCAAGTCAATAGCAACAGAGTCACACTCTCGACGTGGAACGTCTGCGGAAAGAGATCGATCGGCTGCACGCGCGCGACGCGGTAGCCGTACGCTGCGAGGAGCCGCACGTCGCGTGCGAAGGTGGCCGCATCGCACGAGACGTAGACGATGCGACGGGCGCGAAGCGGGCCGAGCAGGGGAATCGCGTCGGCCGCGCCGGCGCGGGGCGGGTCGAGCACGACCGTGTCGACCGTTTTCGGCGCCACGCGCGCGAGCGCGTCGGCCACCGGCGCGGTTTCGAACGCCACGTCGAGCCCGAGCCGCGCCGCATTCTCGCGCGCGGCGGCCGCCGCGGCCGGGTTCCGCTCGATGCCGACGACGCGCGCGCCGCGGCGCGCCATGGGCAGCGCAAAGTTCCCCGCTCCCGTGTAGAGGTCGAGGACGGACTCCTCGGGCGCGAAGCCGGTCTCCATGACGGCGGCGACGAGCAGCCGGTTGGCGGCGGGATTCACCTGCGTGAAGACGTCGGCCGGCACCTCGAGGTCGAGCCCGGCTTCGAGCGGGACGCGGAGCCGCGGGTCGCCGGCGACGAGGCGGCTGCGGCCGGCTGGATCGGCGAGCACCGCGCCGCGCACGGTCGGAGCACGGGCGAGGAGCGCCTCGGTCGCCTCGGCGTCGCGCGCGCCGGGCGCGGAGGCCGTGACCGCGGTCAGCACGACGCCGCCGGGGGCGACGGCGAGCGACACGCGCCGGAGCGGGACACGCAGCGCGCCGACCCAGCGACGCGCGCAGTCGAGGTGCGCGGAAAGGACGGGGTCGGCGATCGGGCAGTCGTCGACCTCGACCAGCCGGTGCGAACGCGCACGGTGGTAGCCGGCCCGCCGGCCCTCCACGACGAGGGTGATGCGAGCCCGGTAGTGCCAGTCGTCTCCAGTCGTGAGCGTCGGCCGGATGTCGGCATCACGGACGCCCGCCGTGCGGGCGAGCTGCTCGGCGACGATCGCCGCCTTCGCGTCGCGCTGCGCCGCAGGGGCGATGTGCTGCCACTGGCAGCCACCGCAGGTGGGGAAGTGGCGGCAGCCCGGAAGGACGCGTGCGGGTCCCGGCTCGAGGACTTCGACGACCCGCGCGCGCGAGAAATCCGCACCGCTCTCCGCGACCTCGGCCCTGACCCGGTCACCGGGTGCACCGTAGGGCACGAAGACGACCTGGCGGTCGCGACGGGCGAGCGCGTCGAAACCGAACGTGAGCCGCTCGACCGTGAGGACGTCAGTCAAAGCCGGGCTCGCCGAGCACGAAGAGCATCTCCTCGGCGGTGAAGAGCGACCCGGCGAGGCGTCGCAGGAGCTCGCGCTCGACGACGCCGCGCGACGGCACCTCGATGTGGCGCGGGATCACGTCGAGCACGCCGGGGCCGAGGAAGAGGACCTCGCTGCGGTCGACCGTCTCGATCGTGCTCGTGATCTTGAGGCTGGTGTCGGACTCGCCGGCGGGAAGGAGGAAGAGCGTATAGGTGACGATGTACTCGGTGGCGCGTCCGAGGCCGGCGCCCCGGGCCGCGGAGAGATCGGCGATGTCGCCGAGCTTCCGGACCTCGTCCCGGCTCGTGTAGCGCCGGCCGGCGGTCTGGATCGTCTGGTGCGCGCGCTCGGCGCGCGCGACCCGCAGCCCCTCGGCCTCGAGCCCGCCCAGGACCTGGGGCCAGAGCCGGTCGGCCGGCTCGTGGATCACCCGGTAGTGCTCGCCGCGCACGTGTGCCTTCGGGTCCAGCGATGGGCTCCGCAGGGCGCCGCAGGCCGTCGCGAGCACGGCGAGCACGAGCGGCAGCGGGCGGCACATCACGCCTCAGTCCTTGGCGAACATCATCTTCACCTGCGGGAACGTCGAGGGGCTGGCGGCTGCCACCGCCGTCGTGGCGGGCCGCTCGAGCTGGGCCGCGCGCCGCTCGGCGTCCCGCATGCGCACCTCCGAGAGCGGGTGACTCGAGATGAACCGCTCGACCACGCTCGGCAGGCTCCGCTGCTGCTCGGAGAGCTTGCGGAAGACCGACGCCATCGCCGTCGGGTCGTAGCCGGCGGCGTTCATGAGCTGGAGCCCGAGCCGGTCGGCCTCCGCCTCCTTGCCGCGGCTGTAGCGCAGCAGCGTCAGCACGTAGCCGAGCTTGGCTCCCTCCCAGGCGATTGGCGGGATGGGGATCGGAATCACGGAGACGGCCGCGATGATCGCGAACTGGCTCAGGTTCTGCGTGGTCAGCATCTCGGTCGCATGGCGTGCGGCGACGTGGCTCATCTCGTGCGCCATGACCGAGGCGAGCTCGTCCTCCGTGTCGCAGACCTCGATGATTCCCATGTTGATGTAGACGGGCCCGCCGGGCAGCGCGAAGGCGTTCACCTCGGGCGAGTCGACCACGCGATAGCTGTACGGAAACAGCTTGAAGGCGGGTTCGGGGCTCGCGTCCAGCAGCCGCCGGCCGACGGTGTTGACCATCTGGTTGAGCGCGCTGTGCCGGAGCAGCACGAACTCGCCCTCGACCTCCTTCGACAGCTGCTCGCCGAGCCGGATGTCGCCGTCGACCGAGTAGAAGTTCGGGTGGAAGCGATGGACGCCCGCGCAGCCGATCGCCGCGGTGAGTACGAGCGCGACGGCTGCCGTGCGCATCACCGACCCCCCGTCCGGTTGAGCGCGCGCAGGCTGCTCGGGTGCACCGCGAGGCGGGGGCCGGCGGCGAGCACCAGCGGCAGCCGCTCGCCCACCACCTCGCCCGAGACGCGGTCCCCGCTGCGCAGCACCACGTCGGCCTTGTTGCCGGCCTCGATGAAGTCGACCCGGTCCAGCTCGCCGGCGGACACCTCCATCGTGCGCCCGCCGACGCGGAGCCGGAGCGGCCCGAAGGCGCCGGTCACGAGCAGGCTGTCACCGTTGCGCATGAGCGCCCGAAAGCCCGCCGGCGGGGCGGCGGCGCGGCCGCCGGCACGGAGGCTCAGCTGCGCGATCCCGTCGGGCGCGACGCTCTGCGTCCGGCCGCCCGCCGTGAGATGAATCTCCTCGTTCTCGAGAAAGCCGGAGAGCGTGTCGCCGTTGGCGAGGACGATTCGGGCGAGTCCGCGCTCCCCGGTGTCGAAGACGACGGACGCCACCGCCTCGCGCCCGAGCTCGACCGCCCCGTAGGCGGTACGCAGGCGGAAGCGCTGGTCGGTGAGCGTGCCGCGCAGCGTGTCGCCGCTCCGGAGCTTGGCGGTGTCGACGTCGGCTCCGCCGCGCACCTGCTGCGCGAGGCGCAGCCGCCCCGGCGCCGCGATGTCGGGCGGCACCGTGAGCGTCCAGATCTCCCAGCCCTTCTCGCCCCGGTGCTGGAAGGCGAGCGTGCGCCCGTCCGGCGACCAGGCGGGATGGAGCGCGGGCGCGGGCGCCGCCACGAGCTCGATCGGCGCGGTGCCGTCGGCGTTGGCCACCCACGGCGTCGCGTCGGTGGTGCGGCCGCGCGCGGGCCAGCGGGTGAAGGCGAGCTTCGTGCCGTCGCGCGAGAACGCGGGCCGGGCCTCGTGGTCGGGCGAGACGACCAGCGGCGCGGTGCGGCCGTCGCGGACGTCGAGGCTGTAGATGTCGAAGTTGCCGTTCACGTCGGTCACGTAGGCGATGGTTTCACCCGACGGGTGCCAGGCGGGGAAGATCTCGTTTGCCGGCGTGGTCGTGAGGCGCCGCCGCCCGCTGCCGTCGGCGTACATGAGCCAGAGGTCGAAGCTGCCGCCCTCCTTCGGAAAGGCCGAATAGACGATCTGCCGCCCGTCGGGCGACCAGGCGGGCTGGTCCTCGGTGCCGGGGTCGTCGGTCAGCGGGACCGCGTTCTGGCCGTCGGGATCGGCGATCCAGATGTCCCGCGAGCCATTCAGCTCGGACACGAAGAGGAGCTTCTTGCCGTCGGGCGAGAGGACGGGATGGTACTCGTCCTTGATGCCCTTGGTGACCTGGCGCTCGTCGGACCCGTCGGCGGCCACCATCCAGATGTTGCGCGACGCGACGCCGTGCTGCTTCGCGTCCTTGCGTCGCGAGTGGAAGACGAGGTGGGTGCCGTCGGGCGTCCAGGACGGCATGGCGCTCGAGCCCGCGGTCACGACAGCGCGGGCAGTCCCGTCCTCGGCGAGGCTCGGGGACGCCGTCGCGAGGCCGAACGCGCCGAGCGCGACCGCGAGCCGCCCTGTCGTGCGCCCGGTCATGGCGGCACGCTTATCGGGTCGCGACGGATTTGCAATACGTGTCCTCGGAGGCTAGGCGGAACAGGCCCATGGCGGCGCGACTCCTTCCCGGAACCACCACACGGGTGCGGCGCGGGCGGCGCCACGACTTCGTCCACGTGCAGGCCGTCCTCGGGCGCGCGGGCGGCGATCGGGCGGAGCGGCTCTACGGCCGCATGACGCGCGATCTCGGGACGGATCTCTACGTCGCCGAGGAGGAGGGCGGGGCGATCGTGGCGGTGATCGCGCTCGCCTACGGGCGCTCGCTGCTCGGCGGCGGGCTTGCGGCCGTGCTCGAGGTGGCGCGGCGTTCGACGGAGCCGCGGCTCGGCGAGGGACTCGTCGCGTTTGCCGAGGAGCGCGCGCGGCGACGCGGCTGCTGCGCGCTCGCGGCGCGCCTCGACGTCGCCGACGCGGAGCTCCGCGCGGTGCTCGTCGCGCGCGGCTTTCGTCCGGCCGACGTGCTGGTGACCGAGCTCGTCCAGGCCGTCTGATGGCGACCCCCGAACAGAGCAGCACGCGCGGGCCGGCCGTCGTCGGCGAGCGTCTGCGCGCGCTCCTCGAGCGGCGGGCAAACGGCGCGGAGGGGGCGGCGCTGGAGACGTTCGCGCGCCTCCTCCTCCAGCGCGCCCAGGACTACGTCGGCAGCCTCGCCGAAGAGGAGGTGGCGGCGCTCGTCGCCTCGGCCTTCCGCTTCTACGCCGCGTCCGGCGACGAGCTGCGTGTGCGGGCGATGGCGCCCACCTACGTGACCGAGGGCTGGGATGCGTCCATCTCGGTCATCGAGACCGTGATGGCCGACCGCCCGTTCATCGTCGACACCCTGGAGGCCGCGCTCGAGGCCGAGGGTGCCGCCCCGCGGGCGCTGCTCCACCCGATCCTCGCCGCGGAGCGCGACCTGACGGGCCGGCTGATCTCCCTCGCGCCGCCCAACGGCGGCGGCCGGCGCGAGTCCTTCGTGCACGTCGCCACCCCGCGCACCTCCGACGCCGCCGTGCTCACCCGGCTCGAGCAGCTCGTGCGCGACCGCCTCGGCGACGTGCGGCTGGTCACGGACGACTTCCGCGCCATGCTCGCGCGCGCGCAGGAGGCGGCCGCGGAGCTCGACGGGCTCTCGCGCAGCGGCGCCGCAGCCGGCGCCGACGCGAGCGCCGCCGCCGACTTCCTCCACTGGCTGGTGGACGGCGGCTTCGTCTTCCTCGGCTACCGCGAGTACCAGGTCCTGACCCTGGGGGGCACGCGGGTCCTGCTCGTGCGCTCCGGCTCCGGGCTCGGCCTGCTGCGCCGCGAGAGCCGTTCGGCGTTCTCGCGACCGCGCCCGCTGGCCGAGCTGCCGGAGCCCGTCCGGGCGCGGTTGCTCGGCGATCGGCTCCTCACCATCACCAAGACGATCGCCGAGTCGCCGGTCCACCGTCGCGCCCACATGGACGACGTCGGCATTCGCCAACTCGACGCCACCGGCCAGGTGGTCGGCGAGCGCCGCTTCATCGGCCTCTTCACCTCGAAGGCGTATGCCGAGGAGGCGGCCGAGATCCCGCTGCTCAAGCGCGTCCTCGGTCAGATCCTGGCGGCCGAGCAGGTCGTCCCCGGGAGCCACGACTACAAGACCATCGTCGCGATCTTCAACGTCCTGCCGAAGGACCACCTCTTCGCGGCCACGCCGGCCGAGATCCGCGCTGACATCGAGGCCGTCATGACGGCCGCCCGGACGGGCGACGTCGCCGTCTCGTTGCATCCGCGGCCGAGCGGCTTCGCGGCGCTCGTCGTCCTGCCGCGCGATCGCCTCTCGGGCGAGGCGCGCCAGCGCATTCTCGAAACGCTCGCGAGTCGCGCCGGCGGCCCCTGTCTCGCCGAGCACCTCGTCCTGCACGAGGACCAGGCGCTCCTCGCCTTCACCTTCGCGGGCGACGGCCCGCGCCTCACGGGGACCGAGCTCGCTGACGTGCGGGCCGCCGTGCGCGACCTCGTCCGCGGCTGGCCGGAGCGGCTCGAGGACGAGCTCGGCGTGCGGCACGGCGAGGCCGAGGCGGTACGGCTCGCCGCGCGCTACCGGTCCGCCTTCCCCGAGGACTACCGGGCGTCGACCCCGCCCGCGCGGGCTGCGGTCGACGTCGCGCTCCTCGAGGCGGCGCTCGGGGAGGGAGCGATGCGCGTCGCGCTCGGCGACGACGGCGCGCTGCCCGGCACCAGCGCGCTCCGCGTCTACGTTCCGGGCGACCCACTGATTCTCTCCGAGTTCGTGCCGGTGCTCGAGAACCTGGGTCTCCGCGCGCTCGCCGAGGATCAGGTGGTGGTGACTCCGCACGGGGCGCCGCGTCTGTTCGTGCAGACGTTCTTCGTCCAGGACCGGCAGGGACGCCGGCTCGACGCGGCGGTCGGTCCGCGGCTGGTCGACGCGCTCCTCGCGGTGCGCGCCGGGCGGGTGGCGAGCGACGCCCTCGGCCGCCTCGTGCTCGAGGCGGGCCTCGACTGGCGCGCGGTGGACTGTCTGCGCGCCTACGCCGGGCATGCCGCCCAGGCGCGCGTCGGCCCGCGGGAGCTCGTGATCGACACGCTCGCCCGCCATCCCGAGCCGGCGGCGTGTCTCTTCGACTTCTTCGCGGCACGCTTCTCGGGCCGGGCCGATGCCGCGGCGCTCCGCCAGCGCGTGCTCGAGAGCCTCGACCGGGTCGAGACGCTGCGTGACGACGTCACGCTGCGGGTGCTGCTCGACGCGGTCGAGGCGACGGTGCGGAGCAACTACTTCGCCGCCCCCGTGCCCGAGACGCTCGCGCTCAAGATCCACGCCGCTGGCCTCGCGCACCTGCCGCGGCCGCGTCCGCTCTACGAGATCTACGTCCACGGACCCGGGGTGGAAGGCATTCACATGCGGGCGGGTCTCGTCGCGCGGGGCGGCATCCGTCACAGCGACCGTCCTGAGGACTTCCGCACCGAGATCCTGGGCCTCATGAAGACGCAGACCGTGAAGAACGCCGTCATCGTGCCGGTCGGCGCCAAGGGCGGCTTCGTGGTGCGCGGCGGGACGCCCGCCGACGCTTACCGCGTCTTCATCGGCGCCCTCCTCGATCTCACCGACAACGTGGTCTCCGGCCGCGTCGTTCCGCCGCGCGGCCTCGTCGTGCACGACCGGGAGGACCCCTACCTCGTGGTCGCCGCCGACAAGGGGACGGCCGGCTTCTCCGACCTGGCGAACGCCATCGCGCTCGCCCGGGGCTTCTGGCTGGGCGACGCCTTCGCCTCGGGCGGCTCGCACGGCTACGACCACAAGGCGCTCGGGGTGACCGCGCGCGGCGCATGGGAGTGCGCGCGGACGCACTTCCGCGAGCTCGGCGTCGACGCCGACACGGCGCCGCTCACGGTCGCGGGGATCGGCGACATGAGCGGCGACGTCTTCGGCAACGGCATGCTGCGCTCGCCGCACCTTCGCCTGAGAGCGGCCTTCAACCACCGTCACGTCTTTCTCGACCCCGATCCGGATCCGGCGGTGAGCTTCGCCGAGCGGCAGCGGCTCTTCCGCGGCGCCCTCGGCTGGGATGCGTACGACCCGGCGGCGCTCTCTCGGGGCGGTGCCGTCGTGGCGCGCACGGCCAAGCGAGTCGTGCTCTCGCCCGAGGCGCAGCGGCTCCTCGGACTCGCGAGCCCCGAGGCGAGCGGCGAGCGGCTCGTCCAGGCCGTCCTCACCCTCGACGCCGACCTCCTTTTCAACGGCGGGGTCGGCACCTACGTGAAGGCCGCCGCGGAGACGCACGCCGAGGTCGGCGACCCGGCGAACGACGCGGTCCGCGTGGACGCCGAGACGCTCCGCGTGCGCGTGGTGGCCGAAGGCGGGAACCTCGGCTTCACGCAGCGGGGGCGGATCGCCTTCGCGCTCGGCGGCGGCCGCATCAACACCGACGCCATCGACAACTCGGCCGGCGTCGACCTCTCCGACCACGAGGTGAACCTGAAGATCTGCCTCCGGCCCGTGGTCGAGGCGGGGGACCTCGCGCTCGAGGCCCGCCACGCGCTCCTCCAGGCCGTGACCGACGACGTGGTCGAACGCGTGCTCGCCCACAACCGCCGGCAGAGTCGGCTGCTCGGTCTGGACCAGCTCCGGAGCCGGAGCCGGCTGGCGGACTTTCGCGACCTGATCGCCGAGCTCGAGCGCAGCGCAGGTCTCGACCGGGCGCTCGAGGGGCTGCCCGACCGCGAGGCGCTCCGCGCCCGGCGCGGCGCCTTCCTCGGGCTCACGCGCCCGGAGCTGGC
>Ga0070699_100003031_pt1 | contig 14907 bp, 14 predicted proteins | sample KBSK1503metaG_FD_65473 | JGI IMG/M metagenome (GOLD analysis project Ga0070699, IMG submission 65473) | Corn, switchgrass and miscanthus rhizosphere microbial communities from Kellogg Biological Station, Michigan, USA - KBS K1-50-3 metaG | ecosystem: Host-associated > Plants > Roots >...
CGCAGCGATCCGTGGATCGACATGTTGCTCGTGAAGCCCTGGCTGTAGAAGCTCACGCCGGGAACCAGACTCGCGCCCCCCTGCATCGTGCGCGCGGCCGGCAGCACGTCGAGCGCCTGTCGATTGATGACCGACTGGTTCTGCGTGCTCTGCAGATCGACGACCGGCGACGCCGCGCTGACCAGCACCGTTTCTTCGACCTGTCCGACGCTCAGGCTCGCGTTGACCGTCGCCGCGAACGCGCCCTCGAGCACGATGCCGTCGCGCTTGTAGCTCTTGAAGCCCGGAAGGGAGAACGTGACGCTATACGTACCCGGGCGAAGATCGATGATGGCGTAGCGGCCCGACCCGTCGGTGACGCCGCTGCGCACGCGCTCGATCAGCACGGCGCTCGACGCCTCGGCGGTGACGCCCGGCAGCACCGCGCCCGACGAATCCTGGACGACGCCGACGATGCTCGCCCGCTCCTGGGCGAGCGCGTCCACCGCGCACAGCGCCGCGGCGAACGCGAAGACCGCCACCACCGCTCGAGGCATGAGCCCTCCTGAAAACGCGTTGATACTCAGGGCACGCCTGCGCGAAGTCAACAGCTTGTTCGAGGTTTTCCGCTCGTTGGAAGGCTCGCGCGACGAGATTCCGAACCGTGCGGGTTTCGCTCGGAGCGTCCCTTGACATTCCCGAACACTCCGCTGAGTATGTGCCCATGCCAAGGTTGAAATCCGTCATCGTTGCGCTCGTTGCGGCGGCGTGCGGAGCGCTCGTCACGGCGGCCGCGATTCCCCTCGCCGGGCAGGGCCAGACGGCGGCGTATCGCGCACCGCGCACGCCCGACGGCAAACCCGACTTGAACGGCGTGTGGCAGGCGCTCAACGAGGCGAACTACGATCTCGAGATGCACGTGGCGCGCGCGGCCATGGCGCTGCGCGCCGGTCCGTACGGTCCCGTCCCCGCCGCGCCGGTGCTCGCGCTCGGCGCCGTCGGCGCCGTGCCGCCGGGCATGGGCGTCGTCGAAGGCGGAGAGATTCCGTACAAGCCGGAAGCGCTCGCGAAGAAGAAAGACAACCAGGAGCACTGGCTCGATCGCGATCCCGAGATCAAGTGCTATCTCCCGGGCGTGCCGCGCGCGACCTACATGCCGTATCCCTTCCAGATCTTCCAGAGCCCGACGGCGTTTTTCATCGCCTACGAGTACGACGGCGCCGTGCGCAACGTTTATTTGAAAGACCCTGGACCCGCGCCGATTGATTCGTGGATGGGCCAGTCGGTCGGGAAGTGGGAAGGCGACACGTTCGTGATCGAGGCGAGCGGGTTCAACGACTCGAGCTGGCTCGATCGCTCCGGTAACTTCCACAGCGATCAGCTGAAGGTCGCCGAACGCTACACGCGGACGGCGCCGGACGTCATTCAGTACGAGGCGACGCTCACCGATCCCGAGGTCTACACGCGGCCGTGGAAGATCAGCATGCCGATCTACCGGAGGGTCGAGAAGAACGCGCAGTTGATGGACTTCAAGTGCGTGGAGTTCGTCGAAGAATTGATGTACGGAAAATGGCGCAAGAAGCCGCTGAGCCAGTAGCGCCTGCGGGCCTGAGAGTCGAAGCGCTCACCGCGAGCGCTCGTCCTGAGCCTGTCGTCCTTCGACGTTGCTCAGGACGACCCTGAGCTTGTCGAAGGGTCGAAGGACGAGCGTAGAGAGTGAGTTTATGATGCGAGACCGATTCTTCATTCCGGCGGCGGCATTAGCGCTCAGCTCCGCGCTCATGTCCGCGCAGTCGACGAAGTCGACGATTCCGCGGACCGCCGACGGTCATCCCGATCTCACCGGCGTCTACGACCTCGCCACGCTGACGCCGGTCGAGCGTCCGAACGGCGCGTCGCCGGTCTACACCGAAGCCGAAGCGAAAAAGCTCGAACAGCAGGTCGCGGTACGAAAGGAGTATCAGGGGCGCGCGATCGACGGCAACCGCCCGGCGCCGCCCAAGGGCGGCGACGGATCGCCGGGACCGGCCGGCAACGTCGGCGGCTACAACAGCTTCTGGATCGATTCGGGATCGAGCTACACGATCGTCGACGGACAGCGGCGCTCGTCGATCGTCATCGATCCGCAGGACGGCCGCGTCCCCGAGCTGACCGCTGAAGCGCGGCAGCGCGCCGCGGCGGCGCGCAACCAGGCGCCGACTTCCGACCAGACTGCGCGGGAAGACGATCCCGGCTTCGAGAAAACGCCCGGCGCGTACGACGATCCCGAGCGCCGTCCGCTCGGCGAGCGGTGCCTCATCGGGTTCGGATCCACCTCGGGCCCGCCCGCGCTGCCCAACTACTTCTACAACAATCTGCATCAGATCGTGCAGACGGCCGACTCGGTGATGATCCTCAACGAGATGGTGCACGACGCACGCGTCGTCCGGATGAATCAGCCTCACCTGCCGCCGACCGTCCGCCGCTGGATGGGCGATTCCGTTGGACGTTGGGAAGGCGACACGCTCGTCGTCGACACGACGAACTTCACCGACAAGACGCGCTTCCGCGGATCGTCGCCCGACCTCCACGTCGTCGAACGCTTCACGCGTACCGGTCCGAAGACGCTGCTCTACCGGTTCACCATCGACGATCCGAAGACGTGGACGCGCGCGTGGACGGGTGAATACACGTGGCCGGCCACCGACGAGCGGTTGTACGAGTACGCGTGCCACGAAGGCAACTACGCACTCGGCGACATTCTCCGCGGCGCACGGTTGAAGGAAGCCGACGACGCCAGGAAGAAATCGCGGTAACATTGAGGCCCAGGGTTGAAAACGAATATGCGAAGAGCACTGACGTTGATGGCGTTCGTGGCGGCGGCAGCCGTTCCGATCGTGGCGCACCATGCGTTCGGCGGAGAATTCGACCCGAACCGACCTGTTCTCTTGAAGGGGAAGGTCACGAGGGTCGAATGGGTGAATCCGCACGCGTGGATTCACGTCGAGGTCGCGAAGCCGGACGGGACGAAGGAAGAGTGGATGGTCGAGGGCGGGACGCCGAACACGCTGCTGCGCCGCGGTATCACCAAGGACTCGCTGAAGCCGGGCACCGAGATCGTCGTCGACGGCTATCAGGCGCGCGATCACTCGCAGCTGCGCGCCAACGGCCGCAACGTGACGTTCCCCGACGGCCGCAAGCTGTTTCTCGGATCGTCGGGCACCGGCGCGCCGATTGACGGCGCCGACCCGACCGAAGGCGGCGCGAAGCCGCCGACCGGACGCGGACGCGGCGGACAATGAGACTCACCCTGAGAACCCGATCCACCGTCCCCCCGCCCCGACTCCGAACCATAGAGTCAAAGAAACGAGCGCAACCAGCTTCATCCAGATCGGCCGCAGACGTGTGTCTTCGGCAAGCGTGACCTTGCGCCGGATGGTAAACGTGAAGAGCATGGCGAGCGAGAGGCTCGTCATCTTCACCCAGAAGGGCCTGCTGTAGTAACACTTCACCGATTCCGACGCGAACAGCCCGACGCCGCTGACGAGCATCACGATGAGGCTGCCGACGAGCACCGGGTACGCATCGCGCGCGATCTCGGCGACAGACTGCCGCCGCAGCCCCAGACCGAGCAGGCGCAGATCGACGACGAGCACGGCACCACCGATCACCGACAGCGCGAGCAGGTGAATCGATTCGATGACCGCGAACGCCCACGGCGAGTTCTTGATCAGTTGTCCGACGGTCGACGCTTCAATCGACTGGAACAGCGGCAGCATCAGCGCCCCTGTACCACGCACCCGGCGGCCCAGTTGATGATCGGCCGCTGGGGCTGCAGCTCGCAGTCGAACCAGTTGTAGGCAATCATCCGTCCCGAGACGACGATCACCGCCCAGAAGACGAGCGAGAGGGCGCCGGCCAGCTTCGCGCGCCGCGGTGGCGCCGCCGCCGTGCCCCACTCCCTGACCGTCCTGTGCACGCCGCTATGAAACGTCCACGCGTTGATGCCGGCGAGCACAATCGTGATCAGCTTGAGGCGGAAGAACACGTTCTGATACGAGCGGATTGGAATGGCGTAAAAGAGGAGCACGCCGGTCACGACCATGACGATGAAGCCGGCAATCATCCACGGCACGAGGCGTTCGGTGACCTCAGCCACCGGCACGCGCTTCAGCATCAGCCCGAGGAGCCGGAGGTCGAGCAGCACGGACATGCCGACGAAGAGACACAGCGTGAGCACGTGGACCGACTCGACCAGCGGATACATGAAAAGCGACTCGTGGAGCGCGATGCTCCCGGGCGTTTCCGCGAGCCACTGACAAAACGGCAACAAGGACACGGGGAAGTCGTTATTATACAGGCCATGTCACTGCTCCTTCTTGCGCTCGCGCTTCAGTTGAACGGAACCATGAGCGACTTGATGGTGACGGTCATTTATCCGACGTCTGACTCGATCTTCTACATCACGACGCGCACGCCGACGAACGACACGGAGTGGGCGGCGCTGCAGAAGAACACCGAGGCGCTCGAGCAGGCCGCGCGCGAGCTGACCGAGCCGCGTCGCGCGCGCGATCGCGAGCGCTGGCTCGCCGATGCGCAGCTGATGGTCGACACGAGCGTGAAGGCCGTCGCCGCGGCGAAGACGCGCGACCTCAAAGCTCTGGAGGATCTCAACGACGCGCTCTACACGTCGTGCGTGCAATGCCATCAGGACTACAGGCCGAACTACGGAAGGCGATCGCTGCCGGCGGATCGCGGGCCTGAAAGGCCCGCGCCACCGGGTGGGTCCGGCGTCTCGATCGCTGCAGACGTTGCGTCTGCGTCCGGTGGCGCGGCTGCTTCCGGTGGCGCGGCTGCTTCCGGTGGCGTGGCTGCTTCCGGTGGCGCGGCCCTTTCAGGGCCGCGTGATCTCGAAGGCGTCTGGAACTTCTCCACGCTCACGCCTTTCGAACGGCCGCAGGAATTTTCGGGCAAGCCGTACATGACCGACGCGGAAGCCGCCGCGTTCGAGTCGCGCGTCATCGAGCAAAGCGATCGCGATCGGCGCGGCGGTTCGCGCGAGGCCGACGTCGGCGGCGCCTACAACGAGTTCTGGTTCGACCGCGGCACGCACGTAGCGACCATGAACGGGAAGCATCAGACCTCGCTCGTCGTCGATCCACCGGACGGACACGTTCCGGCGCTCACGCCCGCGGCGCGGCAGCGCGCGGCTGCACGCGATGGTGATCGACGGGACCATGCACTCGACGGACCGGAGAACCGGTCGCTCGGCGACAGGTGCCTCGCCTTCAACGCCGGGCCGCCGATCAATCCCGGTCCATACAACAACTACGTGCAGATCCTTCAGAACGCCGACCGCGTGATCATCTTCAACGAGATGATCCACGATGCGCGCATCGTGCCGCTGGACGCCGGCGCGCACCTGCCGGCCTCGATCCGCCGGTGGCAGGGCGATTCACGCGGCCGCTGGGACGGTCAGACGCTCGTCGTCGATACGACGAATTTCACCGACAAGACCAACTTTCGCAGCGCCGATCAGAACCTTCACCTCGTGGAGCGCTTCACGCGGGTCGATGCGAAGACGCTTCTCTACGAGTACACCGTCGACGATCCGACCGCGTTCACGCGCTCGTGGACGGTGTCGCTGCCGATGACGAAGACCGACGATCGCGTCTTCGAGTACGCGTGTCACGAAGGGAACTACGCGCTCGGCAACATCCTGCGCGGGGCGCGCGTGCAAGAAAAAGACAAACGATAGTCGAGACGTGACGGATGCTCGCGTTCGATCGGCTCCTGCGCGCATGGGTCGTTGCCCATCGCGTCGCGGGACTCGACGTCGTGATGTGGGCGCTGAGCCTTCTCGGCCGCGGCGGGATGGTGTGGCTCGGGCTCGGCGCGATCATCGCGGTCCGCCAGCGCAGGCTCGGCGTCTTCACGGCCGTGCTGCTCGCCGTCCTGCTGGCGAGCGCCCTAGCCAATAACGTCCTCAAACCGCTGTTCCAGCGCGACCGGCCGTTCGTCGCCACGTCGGACGACGTGATCGGCGGGTGTCCCGACGACGCGTCGTTTCCCTCCGGCCACAGCGCCAACGCCTTCGCCGGTGCATTCGTGCTGTCGCGGGTCGCAGGGTCGTCGGGCGCCCTGGCCTGGTGGACGCTGGCCGGCGCAATTGCGTACTCGCGGGTCTATCTCGGCGTACACTACCCGCTCGATGTCATCGGCGGCGCACGGGTCGGCGTCGGCTGCGGCATCCTCGCCATGCGGCTAACCGGGAGGACGACATGAGCGGCTTACCTCTCTCGCGGCGGAACTTTCTGCAGACGGCCGGAGCGGGCGGCATCACGATGTGGATTCCGAAACAGGCGCACGCAGCGGAAGAGTCGCTGATCGGCATGTCGAAATGGGATCTCGACACGCCGGCGCTCTGCGTCGACCTCGACAAGCTCGAGCGGAACATCGCGACGATGCGGAAGAAGCTGGCGGCAACGGGGGTCGCGAGCCGGCCGCACGCGAAGACCCACAAGTGTCCGGCCATCGCCAAGCTGCAGCTCGCCGGCGGATCGATCGGCATCTGCACGGCGAAGGTCAGCGAGGCCGAGGCGCTGTTCGCCGGCGGCATCGAGCCGATTCTGATGACGACCTCGAACGTGACGCCGAACAAGATTCGCCGGGCGATGAAGCTGCGCAAGGCGAACCGCCAGTTCGTCCAGGCGGTCGACTATCCGCAGAACGCGCGCGACCTGTCTGACGCGGCGAAGGAAGCCGGCGTGGTCGCCGACGTGGTCGTCGACGTCGCCGTCGGCACGAGGTCCGGTGTTCCACCGGACGAGCGTGCGCTCGCGCTGATGCAGCTCGTCGACAAGCTGCCGAACCTGAAGCTGCGCGGCTTGATCAGTTACGACGGCGGCGCGCAGCACATCAAGGGATTCAAGAAACGGTTCGAGGAGTCGCTGAAGCGCTACGAGCCGTCGGTGCAGATCTACGACGCGATGAAGCGATCGGGCCTGAACACCGAAATCTTCAGCGGCGGCGGCACCGGAACCTACAACATCATGACGAAGGTGCCGGGCTTCACCGATCTTCAGGTGGGCAGCTACATCTTCATGGACTGCCAGTATCTCGAGATCGGCGGCGAGGACAACGAGCAGCAATACACCGACTTCGAGCCGTCGCTCACGGTGATGTCGACGGTGTTGAACGCGTACTTCCCGAAGCGGCTCACGACCGACGCCGGCGCAAAGGCGCTGACGCTGAACAAGCCGGGGCCGATCGTGATCGGCGAGAACGGATTCACGTACAACGCGGGATCCGACGAATTCGGCGCGATTCAGTACGAGACGGCGAACAAGGAGTACAAGGTGGGCGACCGCCTCGAGCTGATCGTCCCGCACTGCGATCCGGCCGTGAACGAATACGATCAGATCTGCGGTACGCGGAAAGATCGCGTCGAGGTGGTGTGGCCGATCACGGCGCGCGGCCATTCGCAGTAACAGACAGACCACGAGGCCACGCCGTATCAGAGCGTCGATTCCTTCCTGAGTTTCGTGGCGCGGGCGTCCCGAATAGACTCAGACTAGTCGGCCCTTCGAAACGTCACCACGAGTACATCGCGGTGGCCCGCACGCGACGGATCGAGCGGCGACACCGGCGTGACGCCGTGCGACACGCGGCGATCGTCGACGAGCGCCGCATCGAACGGTTCGGTCAGCGTGAAGCTGCCGAGCGGCCGCCCCTCGCCGTCGTACACCGTCGTCGTGCCGCTGACGATGTTGTCGCGATCGACCAGGAGCACGAGGACGAAATCGACGCCGTCGCGATGGACGCCTTCCGGCGTCGGCTCCCCCGCCAGATCCGATCGCGCTTCGATGCGGAACTGATGTACCTCGACGCGCCACGACGCCACGTCCGGCGCGAGCGATCCGAACAGGCGCGTGCAGAATCGGAGAATCGTCGTCATCACCGGCCCGTCGCCGACGTTCGAATCGATCGGCGAGAACCAGCGCTCGACGCCGCCGAACAGCCGGTTGTAATCCACGTGCTGATAATGCGGCTGATGCGGCTGCCGCTCGATCGCGCCGCCGGCATCGGCGCGATACGGCGCAAAGCGCCGCCGCCGATACCGCGCGCGCTCGGCGAGATACGTATCGACGTCAAGATGATTCCAGCTCTCGGCGAACGCCGGCCAGTCCGACAAAGAACCTGACGCGGCGAGCGCGGCGCGCACGTCAGCCGCGCGGACGAATGCGTACCCGACGTCTGCGATCTGTGCGTCGATGGTGACGGTCATACCGCCGTTGTACGTCGGCCGGCGGGGCCGATGCCATACCAATCACGGCATGGATCGTCCGTCAGCTCGCCTTGCGCAGCTTGATGAACGCGCGCTGCTCGATCTGACGGACGCGCTCGCGCGAAAGATTGAGGCGATGCGCGATCTCGGCCAGCGTGTGCTCGTGGCTGTTGGACAGCCCGAAGCGGAGCCGGAGCACTTCTTTTTCGCGATCGTCGAGCGAGCCGAGCGCAGTCTCGAGCTGATCGGCCATGCTGCGCCGCAGCGCTTCGTCCTCCGGCGACACAACGGTGTCGTCGGCTATCAAGTCGCCGAACGCGGTCCCTTCTTCGGCGTTGACCGGCGCGTCGATCGACATCGGCAGCTTCGAGGCGTTCCGCAGCAGCCGCACCTTCTCTTCGGGCATCTTGAGGGCGTCCGCGAGCTCGAACTCGGTCGGCTCGCGGCGGTTGCGATCGGCGAACGCCTTGCGCGTCTTCTCCAGCTTGTTCATCGAGTCGACGATGTGCACCGGCAGTCGGACGGTGCGACCGTAGTCGGCCACGCCGCGCGTCACCGACTGACGAATCCACCACGTGGCGTACGTCGAGAAGCGGAAGCCGCGCCGGAACTGGAAGCGGTCGACCGCCTTCATCAGCCCGATGTTGCCTTCCTGGATCAGATCGAGCAGCGACAGCCCGCGTCCGAGATAGCGCTTCGCGATCGACACGACGAGGCGGAGGTTCGCTTCGATCAGCAGCCGCTTCGCCTCGGTCAGACGCATCTCGCCGCCGCGAACCCGAGGATCGTCGACCTTCTCGACGATCTCGTCGACGACCGACGGGCGAATCGGTTGCCTGGCGAGGATTCGCGCGATCGACCGCTGAGTGCGCGGGTAAATACCCATGTGACGCAGCCGATCGATGCGCGCGAACGCCCGCAGCACCGGCGCGACGCGATCGGACTGCAGCTCGCCGCCGTCGGGCAGCAGGATCAGCTCGGCCGCCGGCAACTTCCCCTCGCGCACTCCATCGGCCAGCGCCACCAGCGATTGGAGCGCGTCCGGGATCGCCGCGACCGATGCCTGCAGCTCGGATCGCGCGGTTTCGATCTGGAGGCCAATCTCCTGCTCCTGCGCCGACGTGAGCAGACGAAAGCGGCCGATGTGTTTGAGATACACGCGGACCGGATCGAGATCCGCGCGCGGAATGCCCGCCTCCGGCCGTTCGTGCGCCAGCCGCTCGGTTTCGAGCCCGCCGTCCTCTTCCTCGCGCACGTTCTGCGGCGCTGCCGCCTCGGGTTCCTCGTCGGCGATCAGATCGTCGGGTAACAGTGCGACCGGCGAATCGTCCGCTTCGTCCTCGCTCAGCGGCACGAGATGCCAGTGCCGGGCGCGCCGATGCCAGTCGAGCGCTTCGATTTGCCGTTCGGTCTCATCCCAGTTCACGACAGTCATGGCATGTCTTCTCTACAGATGTGTTCGTCGTTCGGCTCAACACCTTACGCAATCTCGACGCCAATGAAGAACCGCTGACGAGCGAAGAACACTCGGCTCCGAGCGCTCAATGCTGCCGGCGATACGGCAGTGCTATCCTGAATCGCGCATGCCCGCGTCGATCGACGATCCGATTGACATCTTCACAGAGCTGTTCGAGCGCGCGGCTCAGACCTGCATCGAGCCCGGTGCGATGGTCCTGTCGACGGTCGACGAGAAGGGCCGCGCCTCCGGCCGCTATGTGCTGCTCAAAGGCGTCGACGCGCGCGGCTTCGTGTTTTACACCAACATGGAGAGCCGCAAGGCGCGCGCGTTGAGCGCGAATCCATCGGCGGCGCTGTGCTTCTATTGGCCGTCGATCGAAAAGCAGGTTCGTGTGGAAGGAACGGTCGAGCGCGTGTCGGACGCGGACGCCGACGCCTACTTCGCGACGCGCCCTCGCGAATCGCAGATCGGCGCGTGGGCGTCGCGCCAGAGCGCGACCCTCGAATCGCGTGATGCGCTCGACCGCCGCGTCACCGAAGTGCGCGAACGGTTCCAAGGCGCCGCCGTGCCGCGTCCGCCGTTCTGGTCTGGATTCAGAGTGGTTCCTCAATCGATCGAGTTCTGGACTCGTGATCCCGCGCGGCTCCACGTCCGCGATCACTACGAGCGCGACGGGAACCTCTGGGTGCGTACGCTGCTCTACCCCTGACGCGGCCACGGCGCGGAAGCCGTGTCCGTTCCGCGGGCGCGGATCAAATCACGCACATGTGCGCGCGACGATACGATCCATCGTCGGCGTGCATGAGGAACCGCTCGCGTTCGAGGTCGGTGAGGATCGTCACGGCGTGATCGATCCGGATGCCGAGCAGCCGTGCCGTCTGCGCCGGTGTCACCTTCAACCCGGGCAACTCGAGAAATTCACTGCGGAGGCGAAGCGCATCGAGATCGGTGGGTTCGGCGAGCGTGATCATGGGCAGTCCTCTTTTTTATCCCCGCCTGCCAGAATTTCGTGAGACTCACGACAAGAGAACGTGATGGGATCACCGGCGCCGCTGCGAAAGATGCGCCGAACATCGTAGCACCAGCCGGGCGGACCACAGCAGCGTGTATAAAGAAAAATCTTCGTCACGCCGCACCCCAATCCGGCCACCGGCACGGCAGCGCTAGCCCGGCCACCCGCCGCCGCGTCGGTGTTAGGACAGAAAGTAACTCGAGCGGATTGTAGAACCGCTCGATGGGATCGACGGGGCTCCGTGAGAGGCGGCGTCGCTCCTCACGGCTCGCGAAGCGCCGCGATCGGATCGAGTCCGGCCGCACGCCGTGCCGGCATCCAGCAGGCCACCGCGGCGACGGCGAGAAGCACCGCCGGCACACCAACGAACACCGACCAGAAAACGGGTCCGCGCACGAGGTGAAGGTCGACAACGAGCGCGATCAGCCATCCGACCATCGCGCCGGCCGCGATCACGCGCAGGCTTTCGCCGGCGATCTGCGCGACGACGCGCTCCGCGGTGGCGCCGAGCGCGAGCCGAACGCCGATCTCGGTCGTGCGATGCGACACCGTGTACGCGACGACCGCATAGATGCCGATCGACGCGAGCACCAGCAGCAGCGGCCCGAGGACGACGAACATCCGCGCGGGGATGCGGCGCAGGAACAGATTCTTTTCGACGTGATCGGTCAGCGTGCGGATGTCGTACACGGGAAGCGTCGGGTCGATGTCGTGAACGGCGCGCTCCACCTGCGGACCCAGGGTCAGCTCTGCGCCGCCTCGCGTGCGGACGTGAATCTCCCCCTGCGCCAGAGGACGATCGCGGTAGGACAGATAGATGACCGGAATCGGCGGCTCGCCGAACGACTCGCTGATGGAGTTGCGGACGACGCCAGCGATGACGTACTTGCGCCCGCGGATCTCGGCGCTGCGGCCGAGCGCTTCGCCGTCGACGAAGCGGCGGACGAATTCCTGGTTCACGATCGCCTGCGGCGGCGGCGTCGGGTCGCGCAGGTCCGCGAAGTCGCGACCGGCAACGACCGGAATCCCCATCACCCGGAAATACTCGGGCGTCACCGTGTTGCTCAGCGCCTGGTCGGGCGTCTCAGTGGACGCCGCGCGTCCCTCCAGCGTGAACGTCCGAAGGGGCAGGCCGTGGATGTCGAGCGGCACCGAGCTCGCAACCGCGGCGGCTTCGACGGCCGGCAGCGCGCGCAGGCGATCGAGAACGCGGGCGACGAAGTCGCGCGACGCGGCGCCGTCGGTTCGCCGACCGCTGAGATCGTAGGCGGCGAGCAGCACGCCTTCGCGTCGGAATCCGGGATCGATGTTGCGCGTCTCACTGAAGCTGCGGAAGAAGAGTCCCGCCGCCATCAACACGACGAGGGCGAGCGCGACTTCGACCGCCATCAGCGCGTTGCGCATCGCGCTGCGCCCCGCGCTGCGCGATCCGGATCGAATCGCCGCCTGTGGATCGATGCGGGCGAGTTGCAGCGCCGGCGCGATGCCGAAGAGCAGCCCGCTCGCGACGCCGAGCGCCATCGCGAACGCGAGGCCGACGACGTCGACGTCGGTCTGAAACTTGACCGGAAACGACGTGATGAACGGAACCGCGCGCAGCGCCTCGGTCGCCCACGTCGCAATCGCCGCGCCCAGCAGCGCGCCGACCAGCGCCATGGTCAGCGTCTCGGTGAGCAGCAGCGCGGCGACGCGCCAGGGCGGCGCCCCGAGCGCCATCCGCATTCCCATCTCGCGGCGCCGCGCGCTCGCGCGCGCCAGCATCAGATTCGCGGTGTTGCCGCACACGGCGAGCAGCAGCAGGAGGACCGCCTGCAGCATCAGCAGCGCGCCCGCGAGCATGCGCTGCGGGCCGCGCGGCGCCTGCCAGAACGGAATCACCTCGGCGTGAAGATCGGCGTTGGTCTGCGGGTGCTCGCGCGCCAGCTGACGCATCGCCTCGTCGACTTCGGCCTGGGCCTGTGGCGTCGACGTGCCGAGCAGCCCCATCGCCGCATAGCCGCGCAGCGTTCGATCCTCGAGCTCGCGCGAGCCGGCAAGGAGCGACGGCGCCAGCGTCGCAGGCACGAAGAGGTCGAAGTTGAGGCTGAGCACGGTGCCCTGGAAGCGGGCCGGCGCGACGCCGACGATCGTCAACAGGCGATCGTTGACGCGCATGGTGCGCCCGATGGCGCGCGGGTCGCCGCCGAACCTCGACGTCCAGTAATCGTGCGAGATGACGACGACCGGCTCGGCGCCCGGTCGTTCCACTTCGTGTGGACCGATGAAGCGTCCAAGCGCGGGACGCAGCCGCAGCGCGGAAAAGAAATTTCCGGATACCAGGAGGGCGAACGTCCGCTCGACGCGCGCGGCGTCGCCGACGTTCAGCGTCACGATCCGGAAGGCGAGCAGATCGGGAAACGCGCGGAGCCGCTCCTTGAGATCGCGATATTCGAGCCACGAGACGCCGGCATAGGAGCCGGTGTTCGCACGCGGCTCGACGAAATGGAACTTGCCGGCGTCCGGCACGCCCGGCATCGGGTGCAGCACGACCGCCTCGATCCACGAGAAGACCGCGGTGTTGACGCCGATGCCAATGGCGAGCGAGACGATGACGACGGCGGCGAGCACCGGCATCCGCGCGATCGAGCGGCATGCATGCTGCAGATCTCTAAGCATTGTTCCTGTGCTCGCGGGGAACTTTTCTCAATCGCGCTGGCCCCGGCCCCACGCGCGGCTCGAGGCCCGTCGAACCACGCCTCGCTCGAGCCGCACGCGCTTCGAGGGTCGCTGAAGCGTGAAGATACTCACGATGGGTTGAATGGAACGTGAACGCGCCGTTCAGCCGCCGTTCAGGTTCGTTTGGGATATCTTGGCTGTGCATGCGCATTCTGGTCGTCGAGGATGCAGCGCGTCTCGCGCAGCAGCTCGCCACCGCGCTCGGCGACGCGGGATATGCCGTCGACTGCGCCGCTGACGGCGAGCGCGCCGACTTTCTCGGGCAGACCGAACGATACGACGCGGTGGTGCTCGATCTCGGACTGCCGAAGACCGACGGGCTGACGGTGCTCCGGCGCTGGCGCGAGGCAGGCATCTCGGTGCCGGTGCTCGTGCTGACGGCGCGCGGCAGCTGGCACGAGAAGGTGCAGGGGATCGACGAAGGCGCCGACGACTACGTGTCGAAGCCGTTCCGCATGGAAGAACTGCTCGCGCGCCTCCGCGCGCTGATCCGGCGCGCGAGCGGTCAGGTGACGCCGGCGCTGCGCTGCGGCGCCGTCGCGCTCGATCCGCGGGGCGCGCGCGTCACGGTCAACGGCGTCGCGGTCCGGCTCACGAGCCACGAGTTCCGCGTGCTGTCGTATCTGATGCATCACCGCGGCCGTGTCGTGTCGCAGAGCGAGCTCACCGAGCACATCTACGCGCAGAACGCCGACCGCGACTCGAACACCGTCGAAGTGTTCATCGCGCGCCTGCGCCGCAAGGTCGGACCGACTTTCATCGAAACCGTCCGGGGACTCGGCTACCGCATTGCCGACGCGGACGCGTGATGGCCGGCCCTTCGCTCCGCTCCCGCTTCGTCGTGGGTACGGTGCTCTGGACGGCGGGGCTCCTCATGATCGGGCACATGATCTCGCTCGCGGTGATCTCACACGTGCCGACGCTGCGCGGTGCTCATCAGACGTTCACCGGCGCCTTCGTCGCGCTCGCGCTGATGGCGATCGGGCTCTCGCAGGTGCGCAACGGCCTGTCGTCGGTGCACCATCTTCGCGAGCGCCTCTCGCGCGTCCGCGACGGGCGCGAGCGCCGCATCGACGGCCATTACCCCGCCGAAGTCCAGCCGCTCGTCGACGATCTCAACGCGCTGCTCGAGCATCGCGAGCAGACGGTCGCCCGCGCGCTGGCCAAGGCGGGAGATCTGGCTCACGGTCTGAAAACACCGCTCGCCGTGCTGTCGCAGGAAGCCGAACGGACCGACGGCGAGGGGCATCACGAGCTCGCGGCGACGATGGGCCAGCAGATCGAGCGGATGCGCCGGCAGATCGACTATCACCTCGCACACGCGCGCGCGGCGGCGTCGGGCGCGACGCTCGGCGCCTGCTGCCGCGTCGTTGCCTCCGCGGAGGGTCTGTCGCGGACGCTTCAGAGGCTGCACGCGGGGCGCGGGCTCGCCGTCGATCTGCGCGTCGGCGCCGAGCACGCCGTCCGCGTGCAGCG